>Ga0154759_1093_pt1 | contig 30801 bp, 31 predicted proteins | sample Rifle2008BG16ft_FD_105767 | JGI IMG/M metagenome (GOLD analysis project Ga0154759, IMG submission 105767) | Candidatus Aminicenantes bacterium RBG_16_66_30 | reverse complement strand
GCCGGAGACCGTCCTCTCGGGCTCGAAATTCCGTTCCGGCGTCAGGGTCATGATCTGGTAGGCGAGGGCCCGGGTGATGGCCTCATGGTAGTGGTTGTCGGGGGAGACGTCGGCGATCTGGATGCGCCGCGTCTCGACGAGGGGAACGAACCGGGCGCCGCGGCTCTGGAGGACGCCGATCAGGCGGATGGCCGCGTCGGCCAGCTCGGCCCGGTTGATGATCCGCTTCGGCTGGAAGGTGTGGTTGTCGAAGACGCTCATGATCTCGAGCGAGGCGACCTTGACGATGAACCTCTGGGCCCACGAGAGCGTGATGTCGACGAGGATCTCCGTCCGCCGGGCCGGGGCGTCGAGGAAGTCATCGAACTTGACCCCGATCAGGGCCGCCAGGTCCTCGCGGGCGACGATGTCCAAGTCCGGGATGGCTTCGTATTGGCTGGGCAGCTCATAGACCCCCAGCTTGGACCGGATGTCCTCGATGCGCTTGGAGACCGTCGTGTCACGCGGCTCGGCCTCGGCCAGCTTCTCGAGGATCTCCAGGCTCAGACCGAGCTCCCCCGACTCGGCCAGGAAATCGGCATACTCCCGGAGGACCGCCTTGTCCGACGTCCCCGTTTCCAGGGCCGACCGGAAGTGGAGGAGAGCGGCGGAATAGTCCTTGTCCTGCCGATAGAGCCGGGCCAGCTCGAGGTGGACCGGCGCCGTCCCGGGCGCGTAGAAGAGGATCTTCAAGAACTCCCGCTTGGCCGTTTCCCGGCTGCCGGCGGCCAGGGCCTCGCGGGCGGCGGCCGTCGATTCGCGGACGAGGTCGTCCCGCAGGGACTCGAAGCGCGGCTTGGCCCAACGGTGGCCCGGGTCGAGCTTGAGGATCTCCCGGTATTCGTTGAAGGCCTTGTCCCGGTCACGGCGCGATTCGTAGATCTGGGCCAAGCCCACGCGCGAGGGCGTCATCCCCGGCGTCCCGGCGACCGAGGACCTGAACCGCGCTTCGGCGGCGGCCAGGTCCCCGGAGAGAAGATCGGCGTAGGCCAGGCCGGCCTCGCGGATCGGATTGGCCGTCCCGAGCTTCAAGAGGTATTTCCGGGCCAGCTCGGGCCGTCCGGTCCTCAGGGCGTCCCAGGCGTCCTCGGTGGCGATCCGGTCGTCGAGCCCCAGGCGCGACGCCTGGTCCGCTGGCACGTCCTCGACGTAGAAGGCGGGCGGAGCGGGCGGCGGGACGGTGGCGCAGGACCAGGCCGCGATCAGGGTCAAGCCGACGACCGCGATTCTCCTCACCATGGGACATCTCCTTGCTCGATATAGGGCAGGAAGCTGACGATCCCCGCCGGATCGGCCAGGACCTTGAACTCGACGAAGCCGGCGCTCTCCCGCCTTTTCAGGACGAGCGAACGGCGGGCGAGTGAATCGGTGATCTCGCGGGTCTCCTTGGGGACCCGGATCGTGTAGACCTTGTGGCCGGCGAACAGGACCTCCCGGAGCCGGCCGAGAAGGTCCGGGACCCCTTCCCCGGACTTGGCCGAGAGGGCGACCGTCCGGGACCGGGTATCGGCGTTGCGGGAGAGGAGCAGGCCCCGCTCCTCCTCCGGCAGAAGGTCGATCTTGTTGAGGATCTTGATCACGGGGACGTCCGCGATCCCGAGGTCGGCGAGGACGGTCTCGACCGCGGCGAGCTGGTGTTCGCACGACGGCGACGAGACGTCGACGACGTGGCAGATGCAGTCGGCCTCCCCGACCTCCTCGAGCGTCGCCCGGAAGGACGTGACCAGCTCGACGGGGAGCTTCCGGATGAAGCCGACGGTATCGGTCAGGAAGAAGAACGCCCCGTCGGAAAGCGAGACGCGGCGGAGCAGGGGATCGAGCGTGGAGAAGAGGTTCGGTGACGTGTACCGCCGCTCCTCGGTGAGCCGGTTGAAGAGCGTCGATTTCCCGGCGCTCGTGTAGCCGACGAGAGAGACCGTGGGGACGGGGCTCTTCCGGCGGCTTTGGCGCTGGCTCGAGCGCCGCTTCTCGAGGCCGTCGATGTCCCGCTTGAGCTTGGTGATCCGGTCGGTGATCCGGCGGCGGTCCACTTCGAGCTTCTTTTCGCCCGGGCCGCGCGTACCGATCCCGGCGCCCTGCTGGGTCAGGCTGAGGCCCTTGCCGCGGAGGCGCGGCAGCCGGTAGACGAGCTGGGCCAGCTCCACCTGGAGCTTGCCCTCATTCGTCCGGGCCCTCTGGGCGAAGATGTCGAGGATGAGCTGGGTCCGGTCGAGGACCTTGACCCGGACCTCCTCCTCGAGGTTCTGCTGCTGGGAGGCGTTGAGGTTGCGGTCGAAGATGACCATGTCGGCCGCCGCCTCCCGGGCCTCGTCGGCGATCTCCTTGACCTTGCCCTCGCCGACGAGCCAGCGGGGGTTGAGGCGCGGGCGGACCTGGGTGATCTTCCCGGCGACCTCGGCCCCGGCCGCCGCGGCCAGCCCGGCGAGCTCGGCCAGCGATTCCTCGGCCTCGTCCTTTTCCGCCTTGGTCACGGACACGTTGACGAGGATGGCGCGTTCCATGGATCTCCGCCTCCTATTGTAATTGGTTTTGGACGTGTTCAACAAGGGCCCGCCCGTCGTCCGGCGAGAACCAGACGACCCCGGCCATCTTCCGGAACCAGGTCATCTGCCGCTTAGCGTAATGATGGGTGTCGATCTTGGTCAGGGCCGCGGCCTCGTCGCGGCCGATCTCGCCCCGGAGGTGCCTCAGGACATGGCTGTAGCCCAGGGCGCGGAAGGGGGGGGCCGTCTCCGGGACGCCCCTCTCGAGGAGCCCCCGGACCTCGTCGACGAGGCCGCGCTCGAACATCCGGTCGACGCGGGCGTCGATGCGGCGGTTGATCTCCTCCCGCTCGAGCCGGAGGCCGAGGCGCACGACGGTGCGGCCTTTGACCGGCGATTCCGTGGCCCGGAAGTGCTCGGAGATGGGCCGGCCCGTCGCGGCGTGGACCTCGAGGGCCCGGATGATCCGGATCCGGTCCCGGCCGCGGATCTTCCGGGCGTATTCGGGATCGACGGCCTCGAGGCGGCGGAACAGGGCCTCGAGCCCCTTCTCCCGCGCTTCGGCCTCGAGCGACGCGCGGAGCGCCGGGTCCCGTCCGGGGCCGGGGAAAAGGCCGTCGCAAAGGGCCTTGAGGTAGAGCCCGGTGCCGCCGGCGACGATGGGCAGGCGTCCCCGGCCGGCGATGCCCTCCGCGGCGGCGAGGGCCTCCCGGACGAAGTCGGCAGCCGTGAACTGGACCTCCGGCCCGACGACGTCGATGAGGTGATGGGCGACCCCCCGGCGGGCCTCGGCCGACGGCTTGTCAGTGCCGAGGTCGAAACCCCGGTAGACCTGGATGGAATCGCCGCTGATGACCTCGCCGCCGAAGCGCAGGGCCAGGTCGACGGCGACCCGGCTCTTGCCGACGGCGGTCGGGCCGAGGACGATGACGAGGACGGGGGCTTCAGGTTCCAAGGCGGATCAGGATCGCGACGGCGAGGACGGTGGCGAAGATGAGGAGGGCGAGGAGCTGGCGCCGTTTCATGCGGCCTCCCCGACCTTCTCGAGGCTCCGGACGAGGGCGGACTCGTGGTCCGGACCGAGCGTCCGTTTGACGACCAGGACCTCGGCGGCAAGGATCTCGTCCATGCTCCGGAGCATGCTCCGCCGGCACTCGTCGCCGACGATGTTGGCGTTGACCTTGAGGAGCGACTTGAGCTCGAAGCGCCCGTCCGGCTTGAGCTCGGCCGTCTGGAAAGCCGGGTCGAGGCGGCCCCGGATCTCGTCGAGGGCCTTCCCGATGAGGGGGAACGCGACCGGCCCGACCTCTTTCGAGACGTACTTGAAGACGAAAGCGCATTTGGCGTTGAAGAGCCCCATGAGCCTGTCCATACCGGCCAGGGACAGGTCGGCCCCGAGCCTGGCCGTCTTCGGCCTCTGGCCCGACGCCGCGGCCAGGCCCAGGAGGATCAGGGCCAGGAGGGCCCGCCGGGTCGCCGCCTCGCCGATGTCGCTCGCTCCGCAGACATCGGCCAGGCTCTTGGGCGGCTCGAGGAGGCCGAGAACGTAGCGCTCCGTCCGCGAGAGCCCGAAGGCCTCGGGCGAAGACGTCGCCAGGCGGCGGACGACATCGCCCGCCGGCGGGAGAGCCGCGGCGAGGGCGTCGTCGGGGATCGTCCGGACCCCCTCGAGGATGAGGCCGGGGATGTCGATCGCGTCGACATAAACGCGGGCCGGCGGCCCGCTCCGGGTGTGGAACTCCCGCTCGTCGCCGCTCATTGAGATGAGCGCCAGGGCTTCGTCCCGGGCGAAGGCTTCGAGGACCGCCCAAAGGCGCTCCGGTCCAAGGACGGACGTTTCGACGAGGGCCCGGAGCGAAGAGCCGTCGGTCTTCTGGGCGTGCTCTTCGACGCGGGTCAGGGAGATGAGGTCCGCCTCGCCCGACGTCAGGAGGTAGCGCAGGAAGTCCTTCTCCTCGAAGGACACGGAGTCGAGGACGAGGGTGCCCCGCTCGAAGGAGAGGCATTTCGGCGTCCCGCCGGACTTGACGTAGAGCGAGCCGCTCAGCCCTTGCCTCCAGATCTCGGCCAGGACCCGGCCGAACGGGACGCGGGAGAATTCCTCGGAGGCGAACCAGTCGTCCATGAGCCTAATTTATAGACCGTCCCTCGCGAAGTCAAACGCCGGGATGCCTCCCGGGCCTAGCCGGAGAGAGGGCATTCCGGCGTTTGTTTCACCTCAAGAAGCTCATGCCGATGATGCCGATGCCGATGTTGGCCAGGGCCTTGAGGAACCACATGGCGTAGGACAGGACCAAGGCCTTCCGGAGGCTGATCTTGAAGATCGCCGCCAGGCCGAAGGCCAGGACGCCGAACATCCAGATCTGGAAGAGATCGATCTGGCTTATCATGATATAGGCCGTCGACGTGACCTCCAGCTTCGGGAATAGCAGGGCCAGCCCGGTCGACGTCTGCATCAGCGATTGGCGGGTCAGGGCGAGGACCAGGCGGACGGCGTTCCCCAGGACCTTGTCGATGAAGCTGGCGTGGATGAGGGCGGCCAGGACATGGACGTACAGGCCCTGGGTCGAGAGGAAGCGGCCCAGGATGAGCAGGAGTAGGCTCTGGAGGAGCAGGGCCGCGAGAAAGAACAGGGGCGTCGAAACGAGGGTCTGGACGATGGAGGGGTTCTCGGCCCGCTCGATCATCTTGGCGTAAGCCTCCTCTCCCATGCGCTCCATGAGGGCCGTGTTGCCCTTCATCAGCTGGAGCTGGTCCTTCTGCATGTAGGGGGCGACGACCAGGTTGAAGGCGATCAGGGCGACGAGGACGAGGACGAGGGCGTCGATCCAGACCGGCTTCGCCGCCAACCCGTCGAACGTGCGCTTCGGGTCGAAAAAGACGCCTTGGAGGCGCTGGAAGAGGTTCATAGGCTAGGCTCCTTTTCGTTCGTCCTTCTCGATCCGGCCGTCGCGGATGTAGATGATGCGCTGGGCCTGATCGGCGACCTCGCGGTCGTGAGTGACCATGATGATCGTGTTGCCCTGCTCGTGGATGCGGTGGAAGAGGTTGAGGATCTCCCGGCCCGTCCGCGAGTCGAGGTTCCCCGTCGGCTCGTCGGCGAGGAGGAGGGACGGCTCGTTGACCAGGGCCCGGGCGATGGCGACGCGCTGGCGCTCGCCGCCGGAGAGCTCCGCCGGCTTGTGGTTCATCCGGGCCTTCATCTCGACCCGCTCGAGGGCCCGGCGGGCCTTTTCCTCCCGTTCGGACTTCTTCATCCCCGCATAGACGAGCGGCAGCTCGACGTTGCGGAAGGCCGATGCCCGGGCGAGGAGGTTGAAGACCTGGAAGACGAACCCGATCTCGCGGTTCCGGGTGAAGGCCAGCTCGTCCTCGGACATGGCGCTGACGAGCTTGCCGTTGAGCCGGTAGGTCCCCGAGGTCGGCGTGTCGAGGCAGCCGATGAGGTTCATCAGCGTGGACTTGCCCGATCCGGACGGTCCCATGATGGCCAGGAACTCGCTCCGCTCGACCGTCAGGGACACGCCGCAGAGGGCTTCGACCTCCTGCTCGTCGAGCTTATAGACCTTCCAGAGGTCCTCGACGGCGATGAGGACGGGATCCGGCCCGCTCATTTCTCCGGGGCGCCTTTCTTGGTGTCCGACTGGACCAAAATGCCGTCCTTGAGCTCGCGCAGCGAGGCATAGGGCCCCGTGACGAGCTCCTGCCCGTCCTCGAGGCCGGAGATGATCTCGATCATCATCCCGCCGGCGATGCCCTTGCCGACCGGGACGAACTTGACCCGGCCGTTCTCGACGACGTAGACGCCCTCCTCTTCCTTGGCCGCGGCGTTCTTGTCGGCCCCCTCCTTGTCCCGGAGGACGAGCGAGGAGATGGGCACGGCCAGGGCCTGCTTCCTCTCGGCGACGACGATATCGGCGGACGCGGACAGGCCGGGCTTGAGCCGCTCGGACGGGTTCTCCAGGGTGACGACGACCTTGAAGTCCTTGGATTCCTGGGTCGAGACGCCGCTCGTCGCCGTCTGCAGGGCGGAGCTGCCGATCTCCGTGACCTTGCCCTCGAAGACGGTGTCGGGGAAGGCGTCGACGCGGACCTTGGCCGTCTGGCCCAACCTGACGCCGACGACGTCGGTCTCGTCGACCTCGACCTCGACCTCCATGACCGACAGGTCGGCGATGATCAGCAGGACCGTCCCCGGATTGTTCATCGTCCCGATGATGGCCACTTCGCCCTCTTCGACGCGGAGGCTGGTGATGACGCCGTCGATCGGGGAGTTGTAGGTCGTCTTGGACAGGTTGTCGAGGGTGCTCTTGAGCGACGCCTCGGCCTGCTTGATCTGGAAGCGGATGGCGTTGACCTGGGCGCTCGAGACATCGAACTGGGCCTGGGCCGCCTCGAGCTGGTCCTCCGAGATGAGATCGTCGGCGAAGAGCTTCTTTTGGCGCTCGAACGAGCCCTTGTCCCGCTGGAGACGGGCCTCGGACTGGATGAGGTCGGCGTTGGCGGCCCGGATGAAGTTCTGGTCGCGGTCGGCGATGGCCTCGTATTGGGTTGAGTCCAGCTTGAGAAGGAAGTCGCCGGCCTTGACCTCTTGTCCTTCGATGACGCCGATCTTGATGATCCGGCCCGGGACCTGGGCGCTGATGTTGATGCTCTTCTTGGGCTTGATCTCGCCCGAGGCCGAGATGATCGCGGTCAGGTCCTGCTTTTTGGCCTTGTCGATCGTCACTTTGACGGTCTTCTCGCGCCGCGCTTGCATGTTGGCGATGACGACGACGGCGAGGACCAGAAGGACGCCGAGGACGATGAGCAGCTTTTTCCGCCGCTTGAAGAAGCCCTGCTTTTCGGTCATGGATATCAGCCTTTCCAGTCGTTTACGGATGTTATCCGCCTATTATACTACGGAAATCCCGGGTTTCCGTTCAGGGGAAATCGGGGACATGACCGGAAAATCCGGGACATGACCCATTTCTCTGGAAATGGGATCGTGTCCCGAGCATTTTCCGGGTGTCCCCGGATTTCCCGCGTGTCCCGGGAATTTCCCTGAGGTTTGCCTCTTTATATGGGGAATTGGTAAGATGGAGCTTCCATGGGTTCCCACGACGAGTTCCTGAGGATCGGCGAGGCCGTCGTCCGCGAGGCCGGCGGCTATCTCCGGGCGAACCTCGGCCAAGGGGCCGAGACCTCCTACAAGGGGGCCGTCGACCTGGTGACGCCTTTCGACGTCGGGGCCCAGGAGATCCTCGTCGGGCGCCTTTCGGCGGCTTTCCCGACGCACGGCTTCCTGGCCGAGGAGGGCCTGGCCCGGCGAGGCAGCTCCGATTGCCGCTGGATCATCGATCCCCTCGACGGGACGACGAACTATGCCCATGCCTTCCCCGTCTTCAGCGTCTCCGTGGCCCTCGAGTGCGGGGGCCGTCCCGTTCTGGGCTGGGTCTATGATCCGATGCGGGAGGAGTTGTTCCGGGCCGAGGCCGGCCGGGGGGCCTTCCTCAACGGCGCGCCGGTCCGCGTCTCGGAGGTCGCCGACCTGGGCAAGAGCCTCCTCGCGACGGGCTTCCCCTATGATCTGAGGACCAGCCCTGTCAACAACCTCAGCCATTGGGACAAGTTCATCGTCAGGGCCCAGGCCATCCGGCGCTGCGGTTCGGCGGCGCTCGATCTCGCCTATGTCGCCTGCGGGCGCTTCGACGGATTCTGGGAGCTCAAGCTCAAGCCGTGGGACATGGCCGCGGGCGCCTTGCTGGTCGCCGAGGCCGGCGGCCGGGTGAACGCCCTCGACGGCGGGTCCTTCGCGCTGGACTCGCCGGGGATCGTGGCCTCCAACGGCCTGATCCAGGACGCGATGCTCCGGGTCCTGGGCCTCGACGGCAACGAAAGGGGATGACGATGACGGATCGCGGAGAGCGGAGATGCGTGGCCTTCGTCCTGGCCGTGGCCCTGGTCCTGGCCGGCGTCGCCTTGGCCCGGCCTTTCCCCCAGACGCAAGATCAGGTCGTAGCGGCGCCGCAGACGGAGCAGGCGGTCGTCGTGCCGGCCGCCGGCGGGTGGGTGGATACCGGGATCGACGTCGGGCCGGGCGAGGAGCTCGTGTTCCGGGCCTCCGGCGAGATCAGCCTGCAAAGAGGGAACCCGGAGGCGGTCTGCGGCCCCGGGGGCCTCGACCTCGTCACCGTCGAGCAGCCCGTCCCTCAGGCCAACATCGGCGCCCTCATCGGTCGGATCGCGCAGCTCGTGGCCAGCCGCATCGATGCGGATTCGGGCCTGGAGATCCGCGACGAGGTCTTCATCCTGTTCCTCGTCGGGCCGGAGAGCGTCACGTCCGTCCCCTTCAAGGGGCGGCTCTATCTCGGCGTCAACGAGAACGTCGTCAAGGACAACGGGGGGGAGTTCTCGGTCATCGTCACGCGGCGCCCGCTCTGAGCGGGCCGGGCCTCAGGCCGCTTCCTCGGCGGATTTTGCGGCGAGGTGCTCGTCCATGAACTGGGTCGTGTACCGCCCGGCCAGGAAGTCCGTATTGGACAGGATGTCGAGGTGGAGGGGGATGTTCGTCTTGATCCCGACGACCGTCGTCGTCTCCAGGGCCGCGCGCATCTTGACGATGGCCAGCTCCCGGCTCGGCGCGTAGGCGATGATCTTGGCCAAGAGCGAGTCATAGTACGGCGGGACGACCCAGCCGCCGTAGGCGGCGGAATCGACCCGGATCCCCTCGCCTCCCGGCAGGACGAGGAAGTCGATCCTGCCCGGCGAAGGCGCGAACGTCACCGGATCCTCGGCGTTGATGCGGCACTCGATGGCGTGGCCCCGCATCTCCTGGGCGTAGGGAGGCGTGTATTTCTCGCCGGCCGCGATCCGGATCTGGGCCTTGATGAGGTTGATGCCGTAGACCATCTCCGTGATGGGGTGTTCGACCTGGACCCGGGCGTTCGCCTCCATGAAATAGAATTTGTGGTTCTCGTCGACGAGGAACTCGAACGTGCCCAGGCTCTGATAGCCCACTTCCGAGGCCGCTTCCTCGACCTCTTTGATCAGCCGCCGCCGGGTCTTCCAATCGATGAACGGCGACGGCGTCTCCTCGATGAGCTTTTGGTAGCGCCTCTGGACGGAGCACTCCCGCTCGCCGAACGCCGTGACCTTGCGCTGGCGGTCCCCGATGACCTGGATCTCGATGTGTCTCGCCCCGCTGACGAACTTTTCGATGTAGAGCGAGGCGTCGCCGAAGGCCGCCTTGGCCTCGCCCTGGGCGATGGGGAACTGCTCTTCGAGCTGGGAGGCGGAGTGGCAGATGCGCATCCCCTTGCCTCCGCCCCCTGACGCCGCCTTTATGATCACCGGATAGCCGATCTTCGAGGCGATCCTTTTGGCCACCGTCAGATCGTCGATGGTCGTGTCGCTGCCGGGCAGGACGGGCAGGCCGGCCTTCCGCATGGTCTGGCGGGCCTTGTTCTTGTCGCCCATGAGCCGGATGATGTCCGGCGGCGGGCCGATGAAGGTCAGGCCATGGGTCTTGCAGATCTCGGCGAATTTGGCGTTCTCGGCGAGGAACCCGTAGCCGGGGTGGATGGCGTCGGCGCCGGTGATCTCGACCGCGCTCAGGACGTTCGCGATGTTGAGGTAGCTCTCGGAGGCCTTGGCCGGTCCGATGCAGACGCTCTCGTCGGCGAGGAGGGTATGGAGCGACTGGCGGTCGGCTTCCGAATAGACGGCGACGCTCTTGACGCCGAGCTCGCGGCAGGACCGGATGATGCGGAGGGCGATCTCCCCGCGGTTGGCGATCAGGATCTTCGAGATCATCGGCCTCAGCTCGGGGGCAGGATGGCGAAGAGCTTCTGCCCGTATTCGACCGGCTTGGCGTTCTCGACGAAGACCTCGACGATCGCGCCGTCCACATCGGCCTCGATCTCGTTCATCAGCTTCATGGCCTCGATGATGCAGAGGGTTTGGCCCTTCTTGACGGTGTCGCCGATGTCGACGAAGGGCGCCGAGGTGGGATCGGGCGCCCGGTAGAACGTTCCGACCATGGGCGAGGTGATGATGTGGTGGCCCTTGGCCAGCTCAGCGGCTTCGATCCGGGCTTCGGCGGCCTCCTTGGTCTCGGGCGGGGCCGCGGAGCCGTTGGACGCCTGGACGACGACGGGGGCCTGCGGGGGGGGCGGGGAGCTCCGGCCGATCTTGACCTTGAAGCCCTCGGTCTCGAGCTCGAAGATCGAGAGGTTCTTCTCCTCGAGGAGCGCGATGAGCTTGCGGACCTCCTCGTAGTCGATCCTGCCGCTCATAGGCGTCTCTGCCGGTCCGGAAGCCTTGGTGTTCTTGTCGCTCATGCCCTTTTCCACCTCGCTCAAGTGCCCTTTACGTTAACGGCATCCCCCTGCTTTGTCAAGTTGGGCCTCGGGGATCCTCTCCGTTCGCTGCGGTGATTCTTCACGCCGTCCCGGTCCGGAGCCGTGGGGTCGTCTCCGTCCCGATGCCGGCTAAATCACCGCTTTATGCTCACTCCGGGACGCCCCTCGGCCCCATTGTTAGCGGTCGGCTCAGCTCTCGGCGTTCTTCCCCCTATGGGGCCGTCCTGATTCCCTCGATAGGGAACCCGCCCCGCGCAGGGGTGAAGAGGGGACATGTACCTTGGGTACGTGTCCCCCAAAATCGCTGCAAAGATACTTCCCAGAAGTGCCGCTCCGAGTTGCTCCGCAGCACTTCTGATGGTCGCTCCCAAGAGTCCGCTCCCCGCCGGAGGGCGGAGCGGGCACGGATGGCAAAGAGGGACAGTCCCGCTTCGGGGACAGTCCCTCTTTGACAGAGCGGAGCCCGGATACGAAGCGAGCCGGCTCGCCGGGCCGGCGAGCGGCCGACGGAAGGAATACCCCGAGCGTAGCAGGGCGGGTTCCATGAAGAGGGATTATTTGACGGCCTCGGGGGCTTCGCCTATCATGGCCCGAGGGACAAGCCAAGATGTTCGAGCAGCTCTCCGGGCGCCTCGAGAAGATGATGAAGTTCCTCCGCGGCGAGGTCGCCGTCACGGAGAAGAACATGGCCGAGGCCCTGAAGATGATGCGCCTGGCCCTGCTCGAGGCCGACGTCAATTATAAGGTGGTCAAGGACTTCGAGGCCAGGATCCGGGAGAAGGCCCTGGGCGAGGAGGTCCTCCGGGGCCTGAATCCCGCCCAGCAGGTCATCAAGATCGTCCACGACGAGCTCGCCGCGATCCTCGGCGGCGTCCAGAAGCCCCTGCTGTTCTCGAGCCGCCCTCCCTCGATCTTCATGCTCGTCGGCCTCCAGGGGAGCGGCAAGACGACGACGTGCGGCAAGCTGGCCCGCTGGGTCGCCGGGACCGGCAAGCATCCCCTCCTCGTCTCGTTCGACCTGAAGCGGCCGGCCGCGCAGGAACAGCTCAAGACGATCGCCGCCTCCCTGGGCCTGCCGTTCTATGAGATGACCGCGGCCCGGATGGTCGCCCCCCGGGAGGCCCTCAAGGAGCTCCAGGCGCACGCGGCCAACCGGGGCTTCGATCCCCTCATCGTCGACACCGCCGGCCGCCTCCACGTCAACGACGAGCTCATGGACGAGCTTCGCCTGGTCCGGGACATCCTTGAGCCCGTCGAGGTCATCTACGTCGGGGACGCCATGACCGGCCAGGACGCCGTGCGCAGCGCCCAAGCCTTCGAGGCCAGGATCGGGCTCACGGCGGTCATCCTGACCAAGCTCGACGGGGACGCCCGGGGCGGCGCCGCCCTGTCGATCGTTTCGGCGACGGGCCGGCCGATCAAATTCGTCGGGATCGGCGAGAAGCCCGACAAGCTCGAAGTCTTCCACCCCGAGCGCATGGCCTCGCGCATCCTGGGCATGGGCGACATCCTCTCGCTCATCGAGAAGGCCCAGGACGAAGCCGACCTCGCCGAGGCCGAGGAGATGGCCCGGCGCGTGCGCCGGCAGGAGTTCACCCTCGAGGATTTCAAGAAGCAGATCCGTCAGATGAAGAAGATGGGCTCGTTCGCCGACCTCGTCGGCCGCCTCCCCCAGGCGGGCCCGTTCAAGGGCTTGGCCAAAGCCCAGGTCGACGAGCAGAAGATCGCCCACTTCGAGGCCATCATCGATTCCATGACGCCGGCGGAGCGGGCCGACCCGCGGCTCCTCGACGGCAGCCGCCGGGCCCGCATCGCCCGGGGCTCCGGCCGGCCGGTCCACGAGATCAACCAGCTCGTCAAGCAGTTCCAGGAATTGCGGAAGATGATGAAGAGCTCGTCGGTCCAGAAGCTCCTCGGCGGCCTGAAATAAGGTTGTTCTCCCGAACCGGTCCCTTTCTCCGGCTTTGCTCGGGAATCGCCTCTAGCTCCCCGGCCCCCCGGGAGAAAGAAGACAAACACTCACTCGGATATTTCTCAGAATAGCGGCTCCGGGTTACTCCGCCGCTATTCTGATGGTCGCTCCGAGGACTCCGCTCCCCGCCGGTCCCCTCTCCACGGACGGGGATCTTTGAGGCGAATTCCCTCGCCGCCTCGAAAGTGAGCACCGGAAACGGGAGAACCCAACTTTTATTTCAGCCGTCAGCGTCCCTCGAGCACGTGATCGACGCACTCGAGCCAGAACGCGGGGTAATCCTCCCAGAAGACGAAGTTGCAGCCCCAGTGCGGCGCCGGGTCGGACATGTAGGCCAGGACCCGGCCGCGGCCGCAGCTGCGGACGGCGAGGAGCGGATCGCCCGTTTCCCGGACCTCGAGGAGGACCTTGCCCTCGGGGATGGCCACCGTCTTGTTGTAGCCCAGGATGGGCGGCATGGTCCGGAGGTTGATGGACTTGAAGAAGCGCTCTCCGGCGGCCGTCAGCTCGGCGTCGAAGCCCTCCGTGCTCTCGACGAGGTCCTCGTGGTCGAGACAGCGGACCGGCAGGACCTCACGGAGCCGGGTGCGGCCCCAGCCGCCCTTGCCCAGCTCCCCGGTGAAGGAATACCAGCCGCCAAGGAAGAGGGCGGACCGGCCCTCCTTGATGGCCTCGACCGTCAGCCGGATGCGGTCCGGGTAGGTCAGGACGGCCTTTCCGAACTTCTCGCGGTCGAAGAAATTCGGGGCCAGCTGGAAGAGCTTGGCGTCGATGTCGCTGAAGATGAGGACATCGTATTCGGCCAGGATGCGCTCGTAATCGCCCGGGCCGAGCTTGTTGTAGAAATCCCATCCCGGGACGGACTCGACCTGGTGCCGGCCCGTGGATTCCAGCGCGTCCTTCAGCCACTTGCCGTAGTTGAAGATGTCCAAGCCCTTGGGCGAGTGATAGAAGGGCGTTTCGGCGAAGACCGGTCCCGTCAGGACCGCCCAATCCCCGACGTAGTAGATCTTAGCCATGTCCGCGGCCTCCCTGCCTGGGAACAGGATAGCAGAGAAGACCCCGCGGAAAAAGCGGAAAAATCCGGGTGTCCTCCACGGGGGACAGTCGGGATTTCCAGTTGACTTGCCCCTCGAATTCCGTTATCATTTCGGGGCAAATACCGCTGCCACGGAAGTGAAACCACAATGATAACCATGCGCCTGATGAGATTTGGTACCAAGAAAAAGCCGACCTACCGCATCGTGGTGATGGACTCGGAACGAGCCCGCCAGAGCCAGGCCCTGGACACGCTCGGGACCTACACCCCGCTCGATGACCCGGCCGGCGTCAAGCTCGACCTCAAACGCGCGAAAGAGTGGCTCGCCAAGGGCGTTCGCCCTTCGAGCACCGTTCAATCCCTCCTGGATAGGGTTGCCAAGTCCACGAAGCCCACCCAGAGCACGAAATCGTAAAGGAGGTCACCGTGAAGGAACTCGTGGAGCTGATTGCCAAGGCATTGGTGGACCAGCCGGAAAGAGTGCAGGTGTCCCTGCTCGAGGGGGAACAGACCACCATCCTCGAACTCAAGGTCGCCCCCGAGGACCTCGGCAAGGTGATCGGGAAGCAGGGACGGACGGCCCGCGCGATCCGCATCATTCTCGGCGCCGCGGGGATGAAGCTCAAGAGGAGATTCAACCTCGAGATCATTGAAAAGAGCTGACCTCGTCGCCTTCGGCCGGATCCTCCGCAGCCAAGGGCGCGACGGGACGGTCAAGCTCAAGCTCACGGAAAAGGGACCTCCGGGGCTCGATCCGCGGACCGTCTATATCGAGCGGGAGGATGGTTTCGAAGCTTTCGCGGTCGAGTCGTTCCGCCTTGACCGGAACGCCCCCTTCCTCAAGCTCCACGGGATCGACACGCTGGCCCAGGCGGATGCCCTGGCCGGCCGCGAGGTCTTCGCCGCCGCGGGCGATTTTCGGCGCCTGGAGCCGGACCGCTTTTACGACTTCCAGGTCCTCGGCAGCCGGGTCGTCAAGCGGGACGGGACAGAGGTCGGCGAGGTCGCCGGGATCCTCGAGGCCGGCGGACCGGTCCTCCTCGTCGTGAGGCGGGGAGACCGGGAGGTTTATGTCCCCTTCACCGAGGGGATCTGCGTCAAGGTCGATCTGGAGGCGAAAGCGATCGTCATCGACCCTCCGGAGGGCCTTTTGGAGTTGAATGAGATTTGATATAATCACGATCTTCCCCGAGATGTTCGCCGGGATCTTCTCGGAGGGGATCGTCAAGCGGGCCCTGGACCGGGGTCGGATCCGGATCGTCGTGCACGACCTGCGGGATTTTACCGAGGACAAGCACCGGCAGGTCGACGACCGGCCCTTCGGGGGCCTGGAAGGAATGGTCTTGAAGCCCGAGCCGATCTTTCGCGCCGTCGAGGCCGTCCGTGAGGACGGAGGCGGCCGCGTCTGCCTTCTCTCCCCTCAGGGACGGGCCCTGGATGCGCGGCTCGCCGGCGAGCTGGCCGCCGAGCGCCAGGTCATCCTCATCTGCGGTCGTTACGAGGGCGTGGACGAGCGCGTCGCCGAGCACCTCGCCGACGACGAGATCTCGATCGGCGATTACGTCCTGTCGGGCGGGGAGCTGGCCGCGGCCGTCGTCGTGGACGCGGCGGCCCGCTTCGTGCCCGGCGTCGTCGGCAAGGAGGGTTCCGTCCGGAACGACTCTTTCGCCGGGGGACTTCTCGACTATCCTCAGTATACGCGGCCGCGGGAGTTCCGGGGGATGAAGGTCCCTCAGGTCCTCTTTTCGGGCGACCACAAGAAGATCGAGCGCTGGCGGCGCAAGAAAGCCCTGGAAAAAACGGCCCGGCGGAGGCCGGACCTCGTCAAAGACGACACCCTCGCTCCGGAAGACCGTCGTCTCCTGGAGGAAATATCGAGCGAAAGGAAGGACGAATGAACCTGATCAACGCGGTTGAGGATAAACAGCTGAGGACGGACCTCGATCCCTTCCGGGTCGGCGACACCGTCAAGGTCCACGTCATCATCCGGGAGGGCGACAAGGAACGCATCCAGATCTTCCGGGGCGACGTCATCGCCCGTCGCGGCGGCAGCGTGAAGGCCACTTTCACCGTCCGCAAGGTCTCCTTCGGCATCGGCGTCGAGCGCGTTTTTCCGCTCCACTCCAAGATGATCAAAAAGATCGAGGTTGTCCGCAAGGCCAACGTCCGCCGGGCCAAGCTCTACTATCTCCGCGACCTCAAGGGCAAGGCGGCCCGGCTCAAAGAAGATCAGGGTTAACTTACCGGGACCGTGGCCACCCTCAGGCTCGAGAAAAAGCTCGTCCGGGATGGCGCGCGGTCCGTCGCCGGAGTCGATGAGGTCGGCCGGGGGTCCCTGTTCGGACCCGTCGTGGCCGCCGCGATCATCCTTCCTCCCGAATGGCTCGTCCGCCGTCCTCCGGCCTGGGCGGCCGCGATCGAGGACTCGAAGCTCGTTCTCCCGGCCCGCCGGGCCGAGCTCGCCGCGGCCCTTCTCCGGGAGGCCTGGGCGGTCGGCGTGGGCCTGGCCTCGACGACGGAGATCGACACCCTGAACGTCCTCCGGGCCACCCATCTGGCCATGGCCCGGGCCCTCGAGAGCCTGCCGGACCGGCCCGACGTCGTCCTGGTTGACGGCTTCCCGATAAAAGATGTACAGTACCGCCAGATGGGGGTGCCGCAGGGCGACCGGAAATGCCGGTCGATCGCGGCGGCCTCCATCGTGGCTAAGGTCTTCCGGGACGGCCTCATGCAGATCTTCGACGGCCTCTACGAAGGCTACGGCCTCGCCAGGAACAAGGGTTATGGGACGGAGGAGCATATCCGTTCGCTGAGGGAGCGGGGACCGACCGGCCTCCACAGGACCTCCTTCAAGCTCGGATAGGTATCGGACGGCATGAGCGCGCGAAGCGACCGGGTCAGGGTCATCGAACAGGCCGAGAAGTACGTCCGGGGAGGCCGGATCAAGGAGGCCATCGCCGAGTACGAGAAGCTCGCCCTCTCCGACCCTCAGGACGTCGGGACCATCAATATCATCGGCGACCTCTACATCCGTCTCGGCCACACCGAACGGGGCGTCCGCTCTTTCGAAAAGGTCGCCGAGGAGTATGAGAAGCGGGGCCTCTACTCCCAGGCCCTGGCCATCTCGAAGAAGATCCACCGGCTCGTCCCCGACAGCGTCGATTTCGCCCTGAAGCTCGGCGACCTCTACGCCCAGCAGGGTTTCGTGGCCGACGCCAAGAACGTCTACGCGGCGGTCGCCGGCCGCCTGGCCGGGGCGGGCAAGACCGCCGAGGCCGTGGCCATTTTCGAGAAGATCGTCACGATCGACCGGGAGGATGGCGACGCGCGAAAGGCCCTGGCCGGGCTCTTCGCCGGCGTCGGCAACATCGACGCCGCCCTGGACCAGCTCAACGAGCTCGCCGCCGTCCGCGTAGAGAAAGGCCAGTTCGAAGCCGCCGAGGCCGTCCTCAACGAGGCCCTGTCGATGAAGCCGGGGGACGCCCGAAGCGTCGTCAGCCTGGTCGAGGTCTTCAAGCGCCGGGGCCAGCCCGATCGGGCCGTCGAGATCCTGGAAAAGGAGCTGGCCGCGGCCCCCGACAACGTCCAGTTCTTCAACATCCTCGGCAACCTCCACTTCGAAGCCGGGGAGACCATGCGGGCCGAGGAGATCTTCACCCAGATCGTCACCGGCCACCCGCTCAACGTCAACGCCCGGATCAAGCTCGGCCGGATCCAGATCCTCAAGGACAAGCTCGATCAGGCCTACGAGCTCTTCGAGCCCCTCATCAACAACCTGGTCAAGAAGCACCGGGACGAAAAGGCCATCGGCCTCCTGGGGCTCATTCTGGAGAGCCAGAAGCCCCATCTGCCCGCCCTGGAGAGGCTGGCCCTGATCTATCGCACGAACAAAGAGGTCAAGAAGCTCGAGGTCGTCGACCGGGCCATCCTCGATGAGCTGCGCAAGCAGGGCCTGAAGGACCGGATGGTCGCGATCTACGGGGAGCTCCTCGACCTCCGTCCCGGCGACGCCGATCTCGCCCGCGAAGCCGGCGCCATCCGCCAGGAGCTGGGGCTCGCCTCCGAGGAGGCCCGTGACGAGGTCCTGGGTCTGTCGGAGAAGGACCGCGAGGCCATCCGCGAGGTCATGGCCCAGGCCGACCTCTATCTGCAGCAGGGGCTCGTCCGGATCGCGCGGCGCCTGCTCGAGAACCTCCGCTTCCGCTATCCCGAGGACCCCCAGATCCTGAAGAAGATCGCCGTCCTCGACGAGGTCCGGACCCACATGGACGAGGACGAGATCCGGCGGCGGGTCGAGAAGACGACCATCCTCGAAGCCCAGTTCAAGGAGCAGACAGCCGGGAGGAAGGCCGAGGAGAAGCGGGCGGCGGAGAAGAGGCCCGAGGAGAAGAGGGATGAGGAGAGGCGGCCGGAAGAGAAGGCGCCGGCAGCCAAGCCGACCGACGGGCGCAAGACGATGAAGCCCCCGTTCCGGGGGGACGTCCTCGAGGGCGAGAAGATCAGCACGGCCGACATCTTCGCCGAGACGGACATCATCCCGTTCGTCAGCTCCGAGACCGGCGAGAGGGCCTATCACGACCTCCGGGGACTCGCGGCCGAGGAGATCGGCTGGCTGGCCGCCGCCCGCGCGGGCCAGCTGGCGGGCGAATCGTCGCCGCTCGAGCGGGCCCTGACGACGATCGTCGCGGAGTTCCGCAAGGACCTCCGCGACAAGGCCGGTCCGGTCGACGCCGAGGCGCGCTTCCAGCTCGGCTTGGCCTTCATGGGCCAGGGGCTCACGGCGGAAGCGGTCGAGGAGCTGACCCTGGCCGCCAACGACAAGTCGCTGGCCGTCGGGTGCTGCAGCCTCATCGGCCAAGGCTACCGGCAGAAGAGGAATTTCGGGGAGGCCGCGAAATGGTTCGAGAAGGCCATGGCCGAAGCCAAGCCGGCCTCGGACCAGTATTTCGCCCTCGCCTACGAGCTGGCCGAGGTCCTCGAGGCCTCGGACGAACGGGACCGGGCCGCGGCCCTGTTCCGGGAGATCTGCGCCTGGAATCCCGGCTACCGGAACGTTTCCGCGCGGCTCGAGAGCCTCGCCAAGTCCGCCGCCGGCTGAGCCGGCGCCGGCCTCAGAATCCCAGGACGATCCCCGTTCCCACCCGGATGTGCTCCGCGTACGGGCCGCGGAACACGTAGGTCGTCTCGGCGGTCAGCCGCATGTTCCGCCGCAGGACATATCCGACATGGGCCGTCGCGGCGGAGTAACGCAGGTCGGCCTGGTCCGAATCCACCCAGTTGAAGAGACCCGCGCCGTACCAGCGGCTGTCGTCGCCCTTGGGAAGGAAGATGAGCTCGGCGAAGGCCCCCCGGGTCATGAGCTTGTCGATCGGGAGGATCGTGGCGAAAAAGGGATTGGAATCGCGGCGCTCGACGTATTGGACGTTGAGCTCGAACGGCTTGACGGCGAGCGTGACGTCCCCGCCGGCCATCCAGACCGAATTGACGATCTCGTCGGGCCGCTCCTTGCCCAGGAAGCCGAAGGCGCCCACCCGGAACGCCGGGACGATCTCCTGCGAAACGCGGAGGAGGACGTTCTTGTAGGGATCGTCGTCGAAGCTGCGGAAAACGTTGGCCTCGTGGATGCCCGTTCCGTTGAGGACCTCGAAGGTGAGGTCCGTGCCGGTGGCGAAGCCGTAGGTCAGCATGACGCCGCGGTCGTAGGTCAGGTTGATCCGGGAGTCGCCCGGCGTCGCCCGGTAGATCTGGTAGTCCTCGAACGGCAGCCGGACCTCCCGCTTGAAGAGCGGGTCGGAGATCTGGAATTGGCCGGCGTAGAGGTCGAGGTCGGAGCCGAAAAGGTCGTTGAACATGACGAAGGCGTCCTCGATGCCGGCGATCTCGCCCCGCTCGCTGAAGAAAAAGTAGAAATAGTAGGCGATGTTCTTCGTGATGGCGCCGCCGGAAATGAGCTTCAGGATGTAGGGCGAGAGGAAATCGACCTGGCGCTGGTTGGCGTTGTTCCAGGCCAGGAAGCCCTCGAGGCGGAGGGCGATCGGGATCTCCCGGAGAAGGGACAGGGCCGAGTCGCCCGTGTCGACGAAGTAGCGCGGCGTGTCCTTGTCCTTGATGACGAAGCCGTTCGCGGCGAACTCCTCGCCGTAGGGCTTGAGCTTGGGGAAGGGCGCGTGGCAGGTCTTGCAGCTCATGCTGTACTTGCGGGCGAAGGCGGGCATGGCCTGGAGGCTGCCCAGGCCGACAACAGCGAGGAGGACGACTGCGCATGCGGCGCGGAGGATGTTCTTCATGGCCGGCTCTCCTTTCTTCTAGCCTGTCAGTCGACGATCTTGACCGTCGTCGAATGCCGGTTGACCTCGATGACCTCGGCCTCCTCGGCCGGGACGCCCAGGAAGTCGGCGGCCGGCTTGACCAGCTTCTGGTAGTTGAGGACGGCCGTGACCTTGAGGTCGCCGAGGGCGACGCCGTCGGGCAGGCGAAAGGTGCAGGTCTCGAGCTTGGTCTCTCGCGGTCCGAGACGGTAATCCGTGCCGAGCGACTTCGTGTTCCACTGCTGGAGGGTCATGCGCCCCTGGGGATCGAAGTAGGCCATGCGGAAGATGCGGTCGCCGACCGGGATGCCGTCGCGCGGGATGCCCTTGAAGGCGGGATCGCCGAGGGCGATGCCCATGTCCTGGTAGGCGAGCGTGTCGGCGCCGATGGTGAACTCTTCGCCGGCGAAACCCTTCTTGTCGACGGGTAGATGGTAAACCGTTCCCTTGGCGTCGACGGCCTCGACGTGCATCCAGACGATCCTGTCCTCGACCGAGCCGGAGGGGAACTTGTGGCCGGTCTTCTGGTTGAATAGGGCGATCGTGAACTTGACCGGATCGCCGGGCACGGCCTCGAGGAGATCGGGGTGGATGCGGAGCTCGATCGTGCCCTTGACCTTGCCGGGATCGTGGGCGCCGTGGAAGAGGTGCTGGCGGACGTCGGGGTAGGCGTTGCCCATGGCCGCGGACTTGCCCGGCGCGTTGGTCATGTGACAATCGTGGCACTTGACCCCCTGCTTGGCGTAGGGGCCTTCCTTCCACTCGAGGTGCGTCGATTTGACCCAGACGCCGTAGGGGCTCATCTCGTTGTGGCAGGTGCCGCAGAACTCGGCCGTGCCCAGGAAATCGGACTGGGCCAGGTTATGCTCGGGCGAGTTCTTGCCCACGCGCGGGCCGTACTTGGTCTTGCCCGGCTCGGAGATCCAGTTGTAGTTGTGGGGCGTGTCGCCGGCGAAGCCGGTGACGGTGTGGCAGACCTCGCAGGAGACGGATTCGTTGGCCCGGCTGTTCTTGGACGGGGCGGGCGGCGGGACGTCGCCGGCCAGGAAGGCGAGAGGGGCGTGGCAGCCGTTGCAGCCGGCCTTGACCCCGGCGACGACGCTGTCCTTCTCGGCGTGGGGGACGGCCAGCTTGAAGTACTCGATCTCGTCCCAGTGATGGGTGTAGGCCTGGGACATCATGGCCTGCTGCCACTGCCGGTAGATGTCGGTGTGGCAAGACGTGCCGCAGAACTGGGGCGTCTGGTAGTCGGCGTACTTGTGCGTCCCGAGGGCGGCGTCGCCGGCCTTCGGAGCTTGGGCCGCGGTCAGGCTTAGGATGACAATGACGGCGATGGCGAGCGCCGGCGGAAGAGCGGACCTTCTCACGGGGACCTCCTTCTTGTTCCGTTGGTTCGAGCTTATTCTACCAAAAAAAAGAGGGACAGTCCCCTCTGGGGACAGTCCCTTGAAGGTCCCGGCCGAAAAAAAAGAGGGACTGTCCCCAGAGGGGACTGTCCCTCTGGAGGGGACATGTACCTCGGGTACGTGTCCCCGATCTGAATGCTAGTCGACGATCTTGGCGGAGATGATGAGGATGAGCCCCTTGTCGCCGCCGTCGAGCTTGGAGACGCCGACGACGGTCCTTTCGCCGGACTTGATGTTGAGCGAACTCTGGATCAGAGTCGTCTCGTCCACGATGGGTTGAGAGCTCCCTTCCTTAGTGGTGGTCCTCCCCAGCCGCTTGATCTGCCGGAGCCTGACCTCGGTCTTGATGGCCGGCGCCTTGGTGTCACCCGTGACGTCAGGCTTAAGCCAGAACTCGAATTCGGCCTTCGGACCGAACGTGATCTCGGCGTCCTCTCTATTGACGGCGCGCAGGAGCGTGGCGTCGAGGATCGTATAGCCCTTGTAGCGCAGGAGCTTGCGGAGCTCCTTGACGATGGGGTCGTTCTGGAGCTCGGCGTCGGTCGCGGCATCCGTCTCAGAGCCGAGGACGAGCTGGACCGTGTAGAGGACATCGGCCGGCTTGACGTCGAGCTCGCGGATGGCCGCCAGGATCTTCTCGACGTTCTCGGGCGTGTCGCTGACCGATAAGACCGCCGGCATGTTCGGATTGGACTGGATGAGGCCGCCGCGGCTGACATAAGTATAGAGCAGGGTTTGGATGTCCTGGGCCCGGACATATTTGAGCCTGACGATCTCCTTGCGCAGGGTCTTCGTCTCGGCCTTCGGGTCCTGCGCCGCGACGCCGGCCGGGTCTTCGGCCAGGACCGGAGTCACGACGGCCAGCGTGAAGGCCAGCGCGAGAAACGCGATCATCGTCTTTTTCATTCTTGTTCTCCTTTGTAATCGAAATTCTTATCGAAGAACCAGACGATCTGGAGCCCGGTCTCCTGCGAGACCATGGTCATGGAAACGACGTCCTGGGCCCGTCCGGCATCCGCGAGCGCGAGCGGCGGGTCCGGCCTCTCCGCCGGCCCGGGGCCCGGCCCTCTGAAAAGCACGGAGAGGACGACGAGCCCGATGAGAGCGCCAAGGGCGGAGGCGGCGGCCCAGCGCGGCAAAAGGACGTGCCCCCCCCAAGCTCTTTTCTTCTCCCCGTCCCGCGCCGTCCCGCCGGCCGCCCGGACCATCAGGGCCTTCCATTCGCCCTCGCTCCAGTCCGGGACGCTCTCGTCCTTCGCCGCCGCCTTGAACCGGCTCAGGGCCTCCCGGAGCTCCTCGAGCTCCCGCAGGCAGGCCGGACAGGCGCTGACGTGGGCCCGGACCGCCCGGGTCCTTCGCGGTCCGAGGTCGTCCCCGGCGAGGAGCGGCATGAGCTTGCGAAGTTTGCGGCACGTCATCGTCCTTCCTCCAGATGCGGAAAATCGCGCCGGATCGCTTCGCGGATCTTCCGGCGGGCCGAGGACAGGTTGACCCGGACCGAGATGCTCGAGCAGCCGAGGACCCGGGCCGTCTCCCGGATGTCGAGCTCCTGGAGGTCCCTGAGGACGAAGACCTCCCGCTCGCGCCGCCCGAGGGCGTCGAGCGCCCGCATGATCCCCGAGCGCGTCTCCCGCCGCTCGCGGCCGGCTTCCGGCGCCGGCGCCGCCGCGATCCCCTCGCGGGCGGCGGCCTCGAAGGCCGCCCGCTCCCGCTTGGCCCTTCTCAGCCGGTCGCGGGCCTCGTTGGCCGCGATCTGGAAGAGCCAGTTGCGGAACGAGCGGGAGAGGTCGAAGCGGCCGAGGGAGCGGAAGGCCTTGAGGAAGGCCTCCTGGGCTACCTCCCGGGCGTCCTCCCGGTCGCGGGTCAGCCGGTAGGCCAGGGCCAGGATCGGGCCCCGATAGGGGGTGACCAGCGGCTCGAACGCCTCGGCGCGGCCGGAGAGAACCATCGTGATGAGCTCCTGTTCCGTCTCGTTCATCCGCATGGCTCTACCCGTCGCCAGGCGCAAATGTTAAGTCCGGAAGCTCGGAGCGCGGCTCTAATCTTTTTTGCCGACGATGATGAGATTGTCGGTGTCGACGAGGCAGGCGCCGTTCTCGAAGGTCATGTTGTAGGCCGCCTTGACCTTGTCCGGGGCGCCGCGGTGCATGTCGAGGATGAGCGTCTGCTTGGCCTTGTGGAGGCCGGAATTGACCAGCCAGTTGTTGATGTTGAAGCGCCGCATCTTGTACTTGTAGGCCCGGACGTCCTTGAAGCCGTTCTTGACGAAATAGTGGACGAGGGAGCTCTTCGTAAACGTCCGCCGCGCCTCTTTGTGCTTGAACATCTCCGTGTACCAGTCGACGATATCTTGGCCCTCGCCCGGCGGAACGCCCTCGGCGATGATCAGCTTGCCCCGGCTCTTGAGGAGGTCGTAGCAGCGGAGGAAAGCCCGATCGAGGTTGTCGAGGATGTGATGGAAGACCATGCGGCCGACGATCTTGTCGAACAGCTGGTTGCGGAACAGGGTGTCGGTGAGGTCCCACTTGACCATGGAGATGCCGTCCCACTTGCCCCGCTTGAGCATGGAATCGGAGAAGTCCATGCCGACGACGTGGCGGACGTGAGGGTGGATCGACCGGGCCATGGCGCCCGTCCCCGTGCCGATGTCGAGGACGAGGTCGTTGCGCGAGAACTTGGCGACCTCGATGATCTTCTCGATGTAGCCGGCGTCCTTGGTCCAGTAGAGCTTGTCGTAGTTGCGGGCCCGGATGTTCCAGAAGTGCTTGTCGGCCATCGTCCGCGCGGCCTCAGCCGCCGATGTGGACGAGGTCCTTGACCTTGCGGAAGACCTCGAGGATGCGGTCGACCTGCTCGTCCGTGTGCGTAGCCATATAGCTCGTCCGCAGGCACGAGAACTCGGGCGTCACGGACGGCGGCAGGGCTACGTTGGTGTAGATGCCCGCCTCGAAGAAGACTTTCCAGGCCTCCAGGGCCTTCATCATGTCGCCGATGACGATCGGAATGATGGGCGTTTCGCTCTCGCCGATGTTGTAGCCCATGGCCCGGAGCTCGCCCCGGACGCGCGCGGCGATATCGTTGACCCGCTGGATCCGCTCGGGCTCCTGCTCCAGGACGTCCAGGCAGGCCAGGACCGTCGCGACGTTGGAAGGCGGCAGGCTGGCGCTGAACATGAACGGCCGGGCGAACATCTGGATGAAATGGACGGCCTCCTTGGGGCCGGCGATGAAACCGCCGACAGAGGCGAAGGACTTGCTAAAGGTCCCCATGACGAGGTCGACCTCCTTCTGCAGGCCGAAGTGGAACCCCGTGCCCCGGCCTCCGCCGATGACGCCGAGGGCGTGGGCGTCGTCGGACATGAACCGGGCGCCGTACTTCTGGCAGATGGGGATGATCTCGGGCAGCTTGGCGATGTCGCCGCCCATGCTGAAGACGCCGTCGACGATGACCAGCTTGGCCGGCTCGGGCGGCAGGGAGCAGAGGACCTTCTCGAGGTCGGCCGGGTCGTTGTGCTTGTAGTAGCGCGCGTGGACGCCTTTGAGGACCTTGGCCATGCGGACGCCGTCGATGATGCTGGCGTGGACTTCCCTATCGGTGATGATGATGTCGTCCTTGTCCATGATGGCCGGGATGCTGCCCAGGTTGACCTGGAAGCCGGTGCTGAAGACGAGGGCGGACTCCATGCCGACGTATTTGGCCAGCCGGTCCTCGAGCTCGATATGGAGGTCGAGCGTGCCGTTGAGGAAGCGGGAGCCGGTACAGCTCGTGCCGTACTTCCTGACGGCTTCGATGGCCGCTTCCTTGACCTTGGGATGGTTGGTCAGCCCGACGTAGTTGTTCGAGCCGATCATGATGTATTTCTTGCCGTGGATGAAGACCTCGGTCCCTTCGGCGTGCTCGATGGGGATGAAGTAGGGGAAGAGGCCCATGGCCTGGGCCGTGCGCGGATTGGTCGGATAGCCGTATTTCTGGGCGACCTTGGGGTCCGAATAAAAGCCTTTGCATTTCTCGAAAAGGTCCATGGTTGTATCCTCCGGAAGGATTCTCAGCCCCTCAGTATAGAATTCCCCGCCGAAATAGTCAATTTTTTGGGCTCGACGACACCCTCGCCCTCCGTATTAGCGGAAGGGGCGGGTCAGGCAGGTCGGGCCGCCGGCGCCTTTGACCGAAATCTCCCCGCCCTCGTAGGTCAGGACTTCGACCCCGGCCCTTTCGAGGAGGGCCGCCGTGCGGGGATTGCCGGCCAGGGCCAGGCACTTGCCCGGCGCGAGAGCCAAAACGTTCCCGCCCATCGTCGCGAATTCGGCTTCGGGGACCTCGAGCAGCGTGAAGCCTCTGTCGAGGAGGCGCCTCCGGAAAGGCACGGGGAGGAGGCGCGAGTAGACGAGAAGCTTGGCCTCGTCCACGGGGCTGAGCACGGACATCAGATGGAAGACGTCGTCCGGCCCTTCCCAGTGCGGAAGGGGGACCTCGATGACCTCGCATCCGTCCCCGGCGACGAGCTCGCGGAGCTGGCGGATGCCCTCCGCGTTGGTCCGGTAGCCGTGGCCGACGGCGACGGTCTTTTCGTCGAGCCAGGCGATGTCGCCGCCTTCGAGAGTGCCCGGGTCGCGGATCTCTCCGAGGACCGGCCAGCCGGCCTGGGCGCAGAACCGCCCGGCCGCCCGCGGCTCGCCCCGCCGGAGCTCCTTGCCCATCCGGGCAAAGACGATGCCGCGCGGCGCGACGCAGGCCGCGTCGCGGACGTAGATCGAGTCGAGGCCCGTCGCCGCGTCGGCCGGCAGGAAATGGACCTTGGGCACGGATCGCCGGAGGATCTCCACGAACCGGTCGTACTCGTCGCAGGCCCGGCCGAGATCGGGCTCGGCCGGATAGCCCAGGGCCCGCCATTGCTTCCGCACGTCCTCCCGGCCGCGCCAAGCCTCGCGGGGATGCTTGAGAAGGAGGCTCCGGATCGGGGCGACTTCGGAGGCGCGGGCGAGTTCCATAAAAGGATTCTAGCCGCTCCCGGGACAAATGTAAAACATCCGCAACTATCAGCAAATAAATAATTTCGCTGACGCCAAAGCCTTTCTTATTGATTTTCCCTTGTCAGATATCGTAAAATCCCCGAAGTACAGATAGGAGGAAAAATGAAATCACTCGTCCGGATCTCTCTCGTCCTGGCCCTGGCGGCCGTCATGGCGACGGGCCTCTTCGCCAACGGCCTCAACCTGAACGGGTTCGGCGCCCGGGCCACGGCCATGGGCGGAGCCTACGTCAGCCTGGCCAACGACTTCACGGCGGTCTTTTGGAATCCCGCCGGCCTGGCCCTTCTGAAGCAGCCCACCTTCGGCCTGGCCGGCGACCTGCTCATCCCGAAGAGCACGTACGGCATCGGCGCGTTCGACATGGAGACCAACCAGAAATACTATCCCGCCGGGCTCCTGGGATATTTCCAGCCAATCGGGGACCGGATCGTCGTAGGCCTCGGCGCTTACACGCTCTCCGGCTTGGGCGCCAGCTGGGACAACACGGGCGTCGAGGCGGCCCTGCTCGGCGCGATGGGGCTTCCCCCTGCTTTCCTGACCCCGCCCGGGATCGAGCCGTACACATGGGAGAGCTTCGTCGGCTCGATCAGCCTCTCCCCCTCGATCGCGGTCAGGATCACCGATCAGGTCCTCTTCGGCGCCACGCTCAACATCAATTACGGCTTCTTCAAGATGGACCGTTGGGCCGGGGTCATGGACCTCAGCGTGCCGGATATCTACTTCAATCCCGGCCAGCAGACGCTGGACGTCAAAGGCTGGGGCTACGGGGCCACGTTCGGCCTCATGGTCAAGCCCGCCGACTGGATCGGCTTCGGCGCCACCTTCCGGACGCAATCCAAGCTGAAGATGTCCGGGACGACGGAAATGGAGAACATGGGGGTCCTGGGGCTCGAAACCGTGTCCGGCACGGAGATGAGCGTGACCAGCCCGATATGGCTGGCCGGCGGCTTCTCGATCAAGCCCGTCCCCGAACTGACCCTCAGCTTCGACGCCCATTACACCAACTGGAGCAAGCTCGACACGATCCCGCTCGCCTTCGAGGATCCCGTCTGGAGCGTCGCCCTGGCCGGCTCGGAGCTTGAGCTCCTCTGGAACAACAAGATCCAGCTCCGCGGCGGCGCGGAATACACGTTCGGCAATTTCGCCATTCGGGGCGGCTACTATTACGATCCCGCCCCCGCTCCGGATGAAACGATGAACGTCCTCATCCCCAGCTACACCTTCAACAGCTTCGCCGGCGGCTTCGGCTACACGTCCGGCGGTCTGACGATCGACCTCGGGTTTGAGTATCTCGCGGGCAAGAGTCGGACCGTCATGACGAGCGATATGCCCGGCGTGTACGAAATGAAGATCCTCGTGCCCGTCTTCGGTCTGAGCTACGCTTTCTAGTCAGAGGGAACGCGCTCTATTGAAAGGAGGGCCCGCGCCCTCCTTCCTTCTTTTTTCTCTCTCGTTCTCCCTCCGGCGTCGGCCTCGCCGGCCTGGGACGGCCCCTCCCCAAATTGACCCCCGTCGCGCCTTTGTGCTATAAGCCCTCTAGGCACTTCCGTGCTGATCCATGAGGACGATCATCGATTCTCCGCCACCCATCTCGATTCTCAGATAAGGAAGGTGTGAACATGGACGGAACGAAAAAGCTCTCCCGGTCCGACGAGCCCCTCTGGAGCCGCCGGAAGTTCCTGGGCGCGTCGGCGACGGCCGCGGCCGGCCTCATGGTCGTCCCCCGCCACGTCGTCGGGGCGACCCAGAAGAAGAAGGCGCCGAGCGACACGCTCAACATCGCCTGCGTCGGCGTCGGCGGCATGGGCGCGTCGGACACGCGCGGCGTCCGCTCGGAGAACATCGTCGCCCTCTGCGACGTCGACGACGAGATGGTCGCCCGGCTGCTCCGCAGCGACAATCTCGAGCCGGCCGAGAAGGCCATGTACGAGAAGGCGGCCAAGTTCCGCGATTTCCGGCGGATGCTCGAGAAGGTCAAGGGGATCGACGCCCTGACCGTGACGACGCCCGACCACAACCATGCCGTCATCGCCATGGCCGCCATCAAGCTGGGCAAGCACGTCTATGTCCAGAAGCCCCTGACCCACACGATCAAGGAGGCCCGCCTCCTGGCCAAGGCCGCCAAGGAAGCCAACGTCGTCACCCAGATGGGCAACCAGGGCCACGCCGGCGAGGGCGCCCGCCTCATCTGCGAATGGATCTGGGACGGGGCCATCGGCGACGTCCACGAGGTCCACTGCTGGACGAACCGCCCCATCTGGCCCCAGGGCCCGCTCGACGCGCCCCGGGAGATCCCGTCGGTCCCGTCGACGATCGATTGGGACGTCTGGCTCGGCCCGGCCCCCTTCCGGCCCTACCACCCCGCCTATCATCCCTTCAAGTGGCGCGGGCTGTGGGATTTCGGCACCGGCTCGCTCGGCGACATGGGCGCCCATATCATGGATCAGCCCTTCTGGGCCCTCAAGCTCAGGTCACCCGTGAGCGTCCAGGCTTCCTCGACGCCGTACAGCAGGGACTACGCCCCCCAGGGCGAGGTCGTGACCTACGAGTTCGCGGCCCGCGAGGGGATGGGCCCGCTGAGCCTGACCTGGTGGGACGGGGGCCTGATGCCGCCCCGCCCGGCCGAGCTCGAGCCCGGCCGGATGATGGGCGACGACGGCGGCGGCGTCCTCTTCCGCGGCACCAAGGGCCTGCTGATGTGCAGCGTCTACGGGGCCAACCCGCGGCTCATCCCCGAGTCGCGGATGCAGGAGTACACGCGGCCGGCGAAGACGATCCCGCGCTCCCCCGGCATCCGCGAGGAGTGGATCGAGGCCATCAAGAAGGGGACGAAGTCGACGACCGACTTCTCCTATTCCGGCCCGCTGACGGAGACCATGCTCCTGGCCAATGTCGCCGTCCGCCTGGCCGAGAAGAACACGAAGCTCCTCTGGGACGGCGAGAAGATGGAGTTCATCAACCTCCCCGAGGCCAACGAGCTCCTGCACTTCGAATACCGGCCCGGCTGGAGCCTTTAGATGCGGAGACCGTCCCTTTTAGCCGTGGCGGCTCCGGTCATCCTGGTCCTGGCCGCCGCCTTCGCGGCCAGCCAGGATACGTGGCCCGTTCACGATCCGAACCGGCCCCAGCCGCGGATCGTCGCGCCCGGCCCGGCCGGGCCGCCCGTCCCCGCGCCGGCCGACGCCGTCGTGCTCTTCGACGGGAAGGACCTCGGGCAATGGACGGACGCCAAGGGCCAGCCGGCCCGCTGGAAGGTCGAGAACGTCCATATGGAGGTCGTGGCCAAAGCCGGCGGGATACGGACGGTCCGCGGATTCGGCGACTGCCAGCTCCACGTCGAGTGGATGGCCCCCGAGCCGGCCAAGGGGAAGGACCAGGACCGCGGCAACAGCGGCGTCTTCCTCATGGACACCTACGAGGTCCAGATCCTCGACTGCTACGGCAGCGCGACCTACGCGGACGGCATGACCGCGGCCCTCTACGGCCAGCACCCGCCCCTCGTCAACGCCTGCCGGCCGCCCGGCGAATGGCAGACCTACGATATCGTTTTCCGCCGGCCCCGCTTCGACGCGGACGGGAAGGTCCTCGCCCCGGCCCGCATGACCGTCCTTCACAACGGCCTCCTCGTCCACGAGTGCGCCGTCCTGACCGGTCCGACGGCCCACAAGGCCCGTCCGCCCTACAAGATGCATCCTGACCGGCTGCCGATATCGCTCCAGGACCACGGCCACCCCGTCCGCTTCCGCAACATCTGGCTGCGCGAGCTCGAGTGAAAGGACCGACCATGAAAAGCCGCGCTCTATTCGCCTTGCTCCTCTCCGGCTTCGTCGCGGCGCTGGCCTGCGCCGCGCCGCCGGCCCAGAAGCCGAGGACGGCCCTGGTCGTCTGGGGGGGCTGGGAGGGCCATGAGCCCAAGCAGTGCGTCGACATCTTCGCCCCATGGCTCGAGAGCCAGGGTTTCCAGGTGGAGGTCTCCCACACCCTCGACGCCTACCTCGACCTGGCCAAGCTCAAGACGCTCGACCTCATCGTCCACATCTTCACCATGTCCGACATCAAGGCCGAGCAGGAGCGCAACCTCGAGGAGGCCGTGAGGAGCGGCGTCGGCCTGGCCGGCTGGCACGGCGGCCTCGGGGACGCCCACCGCACGGCCGTCGAGTACCAGTTCATGGTCGGCGGGCA
>Ga0154759_1098_pt3 | contig 33263 bp, 26 predicted proteins | sample Rifle2008BG16ft_FD_105767 | JGI IMG/M metagenome (GOLD analysis project Ga0154759, IMG submission 105767) | Candidatus Aminicenantes bacterium RBG_16_66_30 | reverse complement strand
AGCGCTTTCTTCAGATATTTCCCAGCACCGCCCCTCCGGGTTGCTCCGGGGCGGCGCTGATGGTCGCTCCGAGGACTTCGCTCCCCGCCGGTCCCCCCTCCACGGACGGGGATCTTCGAGGCAACATCCCTCGCCGCCTCGAGAGGATTCCCGGAAAAGGGAGAAGAACCAAATAATTGGGGAATTGGTATTGTGTCCCCGATTTAGGCCCTCTATACTTGGACAGAGGAAGGCCACAGGGCCTCGAAGGAGGAGCGTATGAAGAAACACGGAACGGCAGGATTCTCGCGACGCGATTTTATCAAAACCGCCACGGTCGGGGCCGGGGCCGGACTCGTCGGCTGGAAAGGCCGCGACGCTTTGCTCGCCGCGACCCGGCAGGCGGGGGGACCGCGCAAGAAGATCCCCGTCGGCGTCCAGCTCTATTCGGTCCGCGATCTCGCGGCCAAGGACCTCCCCGCCGTCCTCGAGGCCATCGGCAAGATGGGCTATAAAGGCGTCGAATTCGCCGGCTATTACGGCTGGGAGGCCAAGCCGAAGGAGCTGAGGAAGCTCCTCGACGCGAACGGCCTGAAGTGCTGCGGCACACACACGGGCCTCGAGACCGTCACCGGCGACAACCTCAAGGCCACGGCCGAGCTTCACGCCATCCTGGGCAATACATTCCTCATCGTCCCCAGCCTCCGGGTCGAGGGCGCTCCGGGCTGGCTCGAGATGGCCAAGAGGTTCGACGAGATCGCGGCCAAGGCCAAGGAGCAGGGCATGCGCGTCGGCTACCACGCCCACGCCGGCGACTTCCGCAAGCTCGGCGACACGACCTCGTGGGAGATCTTCTTCGACAACACCGGTCCGGATGTCATCATGCAGAACGACACGGGCAACTGCCTGGACGGCGGAGGGGATCCCGTGGCCATCCTGAAAAAGTACCCCGGCCGCTCCGCGAGCGTCCACGTCAAGGAACACGGCGGACCCGATGCGGCCGTGATCGGGCAGGGCGTCGTCCCCTGGGCCGAGGTCTTCCAGGTCTGTGAGACGACCGCCGGCACGGTCTGGTATGTCGTCGAGCACGAAGTCGGCGACGACCCCATGGGCAATATCAGGGGGTGCCTCGAGGGGCTCCGGAAGATGGGCCGCGGCCTCTGAGTCCGGCCGGCGGCGATCCCTCCCGTATCGAGCGCGTCTTTCGGGATCAAGGCTCCCTGACCGGCTTCGCCGCGCTCCTGGCTTTTCGCTCGAGCCGGAAAAACTGCACGATCACCGCGAGCCACCACAGGCCGGTGACGGGGCCAAGGTCGACGAGGCCCGAATCGGCCGGGATATACGGGAACGTGTAGAGGTTAAAGGCCAACAGCGCAGCCGCGGAGGCGATCCCGAAGATCCCGAAGACCTTGCCGAAATCGCGATGGCGATACATCACCGCCGCGAGCAGGATCATGCCGAGACAATAAAAGATATCGAAGGCGACATCCGCGCCGAGCTGGACGAGATTGACGCCCTTGAAGACGAGGGCCAGCGCGTCCTGGACCGCCTGGCCCGCCGCCTCGGAGCGAAACTGGCGGAACTGGATGAAGATCGTCTGCTGGACGACGAGCATGAGGGTGAACAAGGCGAAGCCGATGGTCAGGAACGTCGTCCCGGCCCTCAGGACCAGGCTTCCCCCCTGCGGCGCCAGCCGTCGGGAAATGGATATGACCCCGACGATGGCCACCGGGCCGATGGCGAAGACAAGGGCCAGGGTGAGGTTGTCCGCCCCCCTCAGGATGCCCGTGGCCGCGCCCAAATAAACCAGGACAACGGCCAGTCCGAGGATCGAAACAATCAGCAGGGAATTTCGCCGCATGATCGAATGCTCCTTCTCCCGGGCTGTCCCCATTGTATCTGAACGAGCCCACGGCGGGGAAGGCCCTTATGGGAACGATCGGCGAGATCCCGCGCGGCCGCGCCTAACGGGCTCCGAAATAACGCTGCGGCGTCCCGGATCCGGCAGGCGCTGCCGGGAAGGACTTCGGATCGAGCCAGCGGTCGGTGACAACCTGAGAAAGTGCATCGCGCAATTTCTCCGCGTTCGGTTGAGCGGCGATGACTCTCTGCATGGCCTGCATCCGCCCGACAAGCCCGGCCATCGAGATAAGCCTCAGGCTGGCCCGGTAACCTTCCTCGAAGTCCGCGGCCCGGATCTGGACGGAGACCGAATCCGACAGGAGTTCCGCGCCTTGGAGCCGGGCGACGGTCGAAGCTTGAGATTCGTCCTGAAAGGTCAGGGCAAACCGATACGGCCCAAGGAAATTCTCGGGAACGCGGGCGGAATCGAGGCCGAGGAGGGCCTCCTTCGCCGCTTTCTCGATCCGGCGCGAGACCTCGTCCCGGGCGAACGGCTCGGCCTTGGCCCGGCCCACCGCCCGCTTGCCGGCGGCGTACTTGACCCAGGGCAGATATCGCCGGATCTCCGTGTCGAGCTGGTCGTCGCCGCTGACCATGATCAGAGGGATGCCGTAGCGCGCGGCCCCCATGGCCAGGATCATCGACTCGTTGAACGGCGTCCCGTTGACCCGGTACTGAACGTCTTCGATGGTGTAGGTGTGCGAGAGGAATCCGTCGGGATTCCCGGCGCCGGCATGCATGGCGACGGCCACGATGGCATCGATCGACTGGTCGTAGCTGTCCATGTAGATGTCGAAAGGCCGGTCGCGGGAGATCATCTTGGCCGGCGCCAGGAGCTCCGCCTCGAAGACGTCCGGGCTCTGGGAGTTGCCCGAGCCGTGGCCGTCGACGACGATGATCTCGGTCGCTCCGGCCGCCTTGAGCCCGGCGATAGCCGCGTTGACGTCGGCGGTCAGGGATTTGCGGCCCTCCGTGTATTCGGGTTCGGCCCCAAAATCCGTGTGCCGGACCGACGACGCGCCCGACACGCCCTCCATATCATAAAGGACGAGGACCTTGAGCGATTTCGGCTGGGACATCCCGAGCGACAGAAGAACGAAGGCGCACGCGAGCGCCAGGACGACCTGTCTTTTCATGTTCGCCTCCCGCGGGGAATCATAGCCCCCGCCGCCGAGGATAGTCAACACGTTCATATGTGGCGTCTTCGGGCGACTAATATATCAGGAAAAGGCCCGGACCCGGGCCGGAAAGGAAGCGAATATGCGCGCACGCCATCTGTTTCTCATCTTCTCCGTGGCCTTGCTTTTGGCCGGGGCCCCCGCCCTCATGGCCCAGGGCGGCCACTTCGAGCTCAGCGGTCACTACGGACGCTGGAGCCTGAACATCCTGGGGAACAGCGCCGAGAAGCTCCTCAACGATGCCATCGATACAGAGATCCAGGACCGCATCCTCGAGAACATCCAGGCCGACTATCCGAACCTGAGCCTGACGAGCTACGACCAGGCCCTGGAGTTCGATTCGAGCGGCGACGATTTCGGAGTCGGCTTCCGTTGGTATCCGGGCGGGCGCCGGGGCTCGTTCAGCCTCGGTGTCTCCGTCGAGAGGAGCACGTTCAGGGTCCTGCCGACGGCGACGGCCCTGATGGGCCTCCAGGACACGGTCACGTCGGAAACGGCGACCTTCGACGGGACCGCGAACGCCAGCGCCATCATCAAGGCGACCTCCTTCCTGCTGACGTTCCGTTGGGACATCATCCCCAGGGCCGTCGTCCATCCGTACATCACGTTCGGCGGCGGCATCTCGACATCCCGGGCGCTCGACGATTCGACCCTGGCCTACAGCTACAGCGGCCAGCTCGCCGGGAGCTCGATCCCGGCCGAGACGGTCGAAGGCTCCGAGACCAAGACCCTGCGCGAGCTCCGCGACGAGGCCTTGGCGGACCCGGACAACGACTTCCCGATCCCGAACTTCATCCCCTTCCTTCAGCTCAACCTGGGGCTGAAGGTGCGCTTGATGAGGAGCGTCCACCTCTTCGTCGACGGCGGCGTCTTCAACGGCTTCATGGCCAGCGCCGGGATCGCCCTCCGCATCTAGTCCGGGCCGGCCGCTCCTATCTTTTCAGATCAGCCGCGAAGCGATATTTGCCCGAACGGACGGCGAAGACCGCCCGGCCGTCCCGCATCCCGACGAGCTTGACGCCTTCCGCCCGGGCCGCCGGAGCGCCGCTCTCCGTAACCGCCGAAGCGGACGAGGCCGGGATGAGGACCCAAGCCCCTCTGGCGCCGGCCGGGACGGTCACGTCGAGATGGAACCGGCCGCTCTCGTTCCGCCAATCGGAGACGATCTCGCCCCTGATCGAATGATAGCGGGCCTTGACCCAGGTGACGTCCCCGACGGGGTGCGGCTTGATCTCGACCGTTTCGAATCCGGCCGAGGCCGGACGGATCCCGGCCAACCCCGAGTAGAGCCATTCCATCAGGTGCCCGAGCATCATATGGTTGTTGGAGACGTCCGTGCGGGCGGCCCATGATTCCGTCAGGGCCGTCGCGCCCTTGGCCAGCTGGAAGCCATAGCCCGGCACGTCCTCGCGGGCGTTCATCTCGTAGATGAGATCCGACGCGCCGCCCTCCTCGAGGGCCTTGAGGAAGTAGTCGAAGCCGACATCGCCGGCGGTCAGCGCGCCGCCTCCCCGCCGGATGGACCGGACGAAGTTGCCGAAGACCTCGCCACGGGTCAGCTTATGCACCATGCCGAAGTGAAGCGGCATGGCGAAGGCCGTCTGGCTTCCGGTCGAGTAAGTCATGGAAAAAGCGTCGAAGAACCTCCTGTTGAAGGCCTTGCGGACGTCATCCGCACGCCGCCTCAGGGCGGCCGCGTCGCCCGTCCTTTTGAGCATGGCGGCCATCTTCGAGAGAAGGTCGAGGTCGCGGTAATAGATCGCCGTCGCCGTCAGCGCTTTCGGGGTCAGCTGGGCCTCGCCGGGAGGGTTCGGCCCGAGGTCGTACCAGTCGCCGAGTCCGTGGGACAGGATGTTTCCTTCCGCTTTAGTCGCCAGATACTCGACATACTTCATCATCATCGGATAGGCCGCGGCCATGGTCTCGAAGTCGCCGTACCATTCGTAAAGGAGCCAGGGCAGGATGACGGCCGCGCTCCCCCACTCCGGCGAATCGCGGAACCCCCCGAAAAAGGGAACGAACTCGGGCGCGATATCGGGGACGAGGCCGTCCGGGAGCTGCGCCTCCATCATATCCTCGACGAGCTTCCTGTAAAGGGTCAGGATGCGGTAGTTATACTGGATCGATCCGCCCATGAGGTGGGTTTGTTCGAGCCAGCCGAGCTTCTCCCGGTGAGGACAATCCGTGGGCACGCTGGCCAGGTTGCTCCGGATGGCCCAGTCGATAAGCGCGAAGGTCCGGTTGAAAAGCTCCTTTGAGCAGGAGAACGAGCCCACCGTGGGCGCGGAGTTCCGGGTGTGGAGCAGTTCGAGCCCGACGAGGCGGGGCGCGTCCTCCGGCCCGTCCTCGCCTTCGGGAACGGCTCCCTCGACCTGGGCATAGCGGAATCCATAATAAGTGAACCGGGGCGTCCATTCCTCGACGCCGGCGCCCTTGAGCGTATAGGTCAAACGGTAGGGAGAGCCCGAGGCCCTCTGGTCGATGAGCCCGTTGTCATGGACGAGCTCACCGGGAGAGATCGTGACGGTCGTTCCGCGCTTGCCGCTCACTTTCAGGCGGACGATGCCGGAGGCGTTCTGCCCGAAATCATAGACAAAGACGCCGCGGCTCGGCTCGGCGACCGTCTTCGCCCCGATCCTCTCCATCACCTTGAGCGGAAAGTCCCGCTCCGGCTCGAGCTGGCCGCCGGGACCGGCGACGGCGAGCGCGTCCTTCCACGCGGAGTCATCGAAGTTCGCGGCATCCCAGCCCGGCTGTTCGAGCCGGGCGTCGTAATCCTCGCCGCCGTAGATGCTGGCGAAGGCGATGGGAGACGGCGCCGTCCGCCAGTCAGGGCCGCTGACGATCGTCTCGCGGCGGCCGGAGGCGAACAGGATATCCAGCTTGAGGACGAGCATGGGCATGCCGTAGGCGATGACCAGCTTGCGGTAGCGCTCCCGGTTAACGTTGAAGAAGCCGTTGCCGACGACGGCCCCGATCGCGTTCCGCCCGGGGCCGAGGAGATCCGTCACATCAAAGGTGTTGTAGAGGCAGGTCTTGCGGTAATCGGTCCAACCCGGGGCGAGGAAAGAGTCGCCGACGGCGCGGCCATTGAGGCGGAGCTCGTAATGTCCGAGCCCGGAGACGAAGACAAAGGCCCGTTCGACGGCCTCGTCACGGACATCAAATTCCTTACGGAAGGCCGGAACGACGGGACGCCTGAGACCCCGCTCCCCGAGCTCGTCGCCGCCGCCGTGGACTCCCGGGACGACCTTGAGCGGGCCGGGAAGCTCCTCGAAGCCGATCCACCGGGCCCCGGACCAGTCCTCCGGACGGGCGAGCTCGGTCGTGAATCGGGCCGCATCGCTCCATGCCGGAGCGCGGCCCCGACGGCCCCAGACGCCGACCCGCCAGTGATAGATCCGTCCGGGATCGAGCCTTTTCCCCCCGTAGGCGACGAAAGTGCACTGGGAGGTCGTGAGCCGGCCCGAATCCCAGACGTCGGCCCGGCCGGGCTCGAGGAAGGAAACCGCTGTGGCCACGAGGACGCGGCAGGCCCGCTGGGCCGCTCCCCTCTCGTCGGAGGCGGTCTCCCAGCCGAATACGGGACGGACGACGCTCGCCCCGGTCGCGTCCGGGCGGTTCTCGCAGCTCAGGCTCCCGACGCGGATCGCAGCGGATCGGGGCGAGCACGCGCCGCCTGCCAAGACCGCGAGGACCGCGCCTGCGGCCAGAGCCAGGGCGGCTGGCCTCATCGTTGACGCCATGTCCCTCCCGAGACCTGGGAGCTGTCGACCTTTGGCCAGCTCCGGACATCGATCAGCTTGTTGTCCCTAAAGGTGATGCGGATAGCCGTGTAGATCCGGACGGTGTACGAGGCGTCTTTGTCGACGCCCCGCCCAAGCTCATCGATGGTGCCTGTCGTGGCGGCCTCCGTTCCGATCAGGAGGCCATAGAGAGCGATCTTGTATGTCCCGGCCGGCCCGAGGATCTCGGCGATCTCTTTTTTGGAGAACCTGGTCTTGCCTTTGTTGAGCTTCTTGAAATCCGGCGAAGCGGGGTCCTCCGTCTTCCGCGCGGCCAGGAGCTCGAACTTCCAGGACGCGAGCTTGTCCAGGACCCCCTTCGGTTCCTGGCCTTTCATGGCTTCGAGCTCGGCCTGGAAAGCCTTGACGTCGGCGGCGACCTGGTCCTCGGTGGATCCGCCGAGACAAAGAGCGGAAACGATCGCAACGAGGACGGCTGCGACCAGAAGGCCCCTCATGCTCATGGTATTCCCCTCCCCCTTCAATCTAGGCGGGCTCGGGGCCTATGTCAAGGTCAGGGGGGACGAAAAAAAAGCGGGCGACCCGTCCGAGACGCCCGCCAGCTCGGACCAGATCAGGGCAACGGGCTCGAACGGGGCCGGCTCGACGAGCTTAAAGTCCACTCAAGCTTCGCGACGAAATAAAAAAGGCGGACGACCCTTCCCCGGGGCGTCCGCCCGAAAAACCGAAAGAAAGGGGACACATACAAGTAAGTGTCCCCGAAGACCGGGGCGATCAGTAACGGCCGCGGCCGCCGCCGAATCCGCCTCTGCCGCCGCCGCCGCCGCCGCCGGCCGGGCGGGGCTGGGCCTCGTTGACCTTCAGGTTCCGGCCCTTGAGGTCCTTGCCGTTGAGGCTCTCGATGGCCTTGATGGCCTCGTCCTTGTTCGGCATCTCGACGAAGCCGAATCCGCGCGACTGGCCGCTCATCTTGTCGGAGATGACGGCGGCCTTCTCCACGGCCCCGTAGGCCTGGAAGGCCGTGCGGAGGTCCTCCTCGGTCACCGAGAAGGACAGGTTGCCAACGTAGATATTCATGCTCGACTCCTCACCAAAAATTCGATCGCAATAAAGGAGAGGAGCATGCCGGCTGTTCGGGCCTCGATCTCCGTGCCTTTATCCGACCCGCGCCCCCTCGACGGGGGAATTACGGGAGATATCCTAGCACAAATGGCCCGCGCGCGCAAAACGAAATTATTTTGCGACCATTAAGTCTTTCAATAACAAACGGATACGAACAGGTTGGTTGACAAGATCCGACGCAGCGGATATCTTCGTTGGGACAGGAGGGCTGCCGCCATGGCCGTTCCCGGATTGACGATCATCGGCGAGTCGATCAACGATTCCGTGCCCTCGACGAAGAAGCTCTTCGACGCGAACGACGTCGCCGGCCTGCTCGATCTCGCCCGGAGCCAGGACGAGAAGGGCGCCGCCTGGATCGACATCAACGTCGGCCTCCGCCCCCCGGAGTTCATGGCCGACCTCGTCCGCCGCATCCAATCGGTCACGGCCAAGCCGCTCTCCATCGACACGCCCGACCCGGCCATCGCCGAGGCGGCCCTCCGGGCCTACGACATCGAGCGGGCCGGGGGGCGGAAGCCCATCCTGAACTCGATCTCGCCGCTCCGCCTGGCCATGTTCGACCTCACCGCGGTCCGCCCGTTCATCCCGATCCTCATGGCCTCGGAGCGATACGAGCCCGGCGCGGGATGCGGCAGCGCCAACCGAACGGCCGAGGAGACGCGAGAAACGGCCCGGATGCTCCTCGAAGAGGCCCGGCGGCGCATCCCCGGCTTCACCAGCGACCAGGCCATCATCGATCCCGGCATCGCCCCGATCGGCAGCGACTGCGAGGGTCAGCTCAAGCGCGTCCTCGACGCGCTCGCCCTCATCCAGGCCGATCCCCTCTTCGCCGGCGTCCATAGGTCGGTCGGGTTGAGCAACTTCACGGTTATGCTGCCCTCGAAGAGGGCCGATGGCTCGCCGGTCAAGGGCCCGCTCGAGAGCGCTTTTTTGACCTTGGCCATGTCCCTCGGGCTCGATACGATCATCGGCTCGACCGTGCGCAGATACGAGATCCTCCCGGCCGGCCATCCGGCCCGGGCCTGCCTCGAAGACATCCTCAAGCTCGAAGGCTACGACACGCTCATGCGGCTCAAGGAATTCTATGTCTGACAAGATCCTCCACGTCGAGCTCCAGACGCCCAAGCGCAGCTCCGAGGACATCGAGAAGGACCTGGCCACCTTCGAGGACAAGTACAGGAAGGTCGTCGCGGCGGGCTGGATCGTCTGCATCACCGACAATCCCATGGGCCTCCTGAGCTACGGGGCCATGGAGACGATCGAGCTCCTGGGACTCCCCGTCCATCCCGAACAGCTGATGGTCCACCTCAACACGTTCCACCCGAAGAAGGAGCTCGACGGGATCCTGGACGCGTTCCAGGCAGTAGGCGGCAGGCACCTGCTCGTCGTCTCGGGCGACGGCAGCCAGCGCCTCCACAGGCTCGAACCGGCCGAGGTCGGCCTCGACTGCACGACCGTGACCTCGGTCGAGCTCCTCCGCTACATCGACCGCGAATACCCCGGCCAATTCACCTGCGGCGTCGCCTTCAATCCGTACGAGCCGCAGGACGCCGAGCTCGCAAAGATGAAGCGCAAGGTGGACGCGGGAGCGTCGTTCATCATCACCCAGCCGATCATCGGCCGGGACGACCGGCTCGACGCGCTCCTCGCCTTCGGTCTGCCGGTCACGCTCGACGCCTGGATGTCGAAAAAGCTCCACCTCCTCTCCGAGTGCGTCGGCCACGAGATCCCCGAGGGGACGCCTTACGATCCCATGGAGAACCTCAAGGAGCTCCGGCAGAACTACCCCGACTACGGGCTCTACCTGGCCATCCTGGGCTTCAAGACCCAGTACCCGCTCCTCCAGGGGATCTGGGACTAGGCGCGGGGCTCGAATCTCCGGGCCGCGGCGATCATGGCCCGGAGGTTGGCCGGGGGCGTCTCGGCCGGGATGGCGCAGCCGGCGTTGAGGATGAATCCCGGCGTCCCCGCGAAGACCCCGAGAAGCTCCCGGGTCTTGGTCTCGACGAGCGCCGGGGTCCCCAGCGCCAGGACAGCGCTCGGGTCGATGTTGCCGATGAACGTCGCCCGCCCCCTCATAGCCTCGCGGGCCGCCCGGACGTCCGTTTTATAATCGAGCTCGAGGGCGTCGGCGCCCGTGGCCAGCATCCCGTCGAGGATCCGGGTCGTGTTGCCGCAGATGTGGAGAGCATACGGCAATCCCAGGCGATGGGCCTCCTCGACCAGCCTCCGCTCGTAGGGCTGGGCGAACTCCGCGTACATGGCCGGCGAGATGAGGTCTGGTCCGGCCGGGCTGTCGCCGTTCGAGACCATGTCGGCCCCCGCCGCGGCCATGAGCCGGAGGAAGGACGCCGCGGCTCCGGCGCAATAGGCGAGCAGAGCATGGGCGTCCTCGCGATTCCCCGGGTCGACAAGGTCCATCATCCACTCGGCCGGCCCGCGCACCATCGAGGCCAGGGAGAAGGCGGCCTGGTCGCAGTTGCCGCGAACATACACCTCGTCGCGGAAATGGGCCTTGAGCCGGCGGACCGCTTCGAGCCAGACCTGGATGCGCGGCTGGCTTTCGATCTCCGGCGGCGGCAGGTCCCGGACCTCCCACAGGCCGCCGATCGCCGGGCCAGCACATCGCGCCGGCTGGTCCTCGGGAAGATCGACCTTGACGCCCAGGGCCTCGGCCAGCGTCACCGTGTCGACGTCGACCAGGACGCCGTCGTAGTCATAGGTCTCGACGGCCTGGATGAAGCTCACAGCGATCGCCGCCGGATCCTCGCGGAAGCGGCGCTGCGAGATGCCCGCCTCCCGCGCGGCCATGAGGAAATTGTGGAGCATGACCGGCACGCGGTCGGGGCGGCCGCCGGAGAGGGCGGCCCGGATGCGTTGGTTGCCGTTCATTCGCCTGGTTTTTCGCCCTCCTAATAAAAGCCTTTTTTTGGATCGCGGTCAAGGACCCTATTGATCCTATAAATCCGCTTGACATCCATCCTGCTCTCAAGTAATAAATCCCACGGAAGAGGAAGGTTTGGGGCGTCAGAGCCGCATTCCCGGGGCCGGATTTCGCCTCGTTATCTGTACCGGGCTATTTCGAGGCTTTCCGGCGACTTGGCACGAATCTTGGAGCAACTTAGCCCAACAAAGGGCGAACAAGCGCCCTATCTAGTCAAAGGAGAAGGAGGTATCATGAAGAAGACGGTAAGGAGGGGATGCTCCAGGCGGGACTTCATCAAGTACTCGGCTTCGGCCGCGGCCTTGGCGTCGCTCCAATGGAAGAGCATGCTGTCCGCGGCGGTCCCGGTCACGGGGCCCTATGGGGCCGTCAGCCCGGCCCTGACCAAGTTCGTCGATCCCCTGCGGACGATCGGCGGAGATATTCCGCTTGCCGGCGAAGACGGCTTCGCCGCGCCTGTGACCGGGGTTCAACATTACACGATCGACATCGGGCCATTCAACGATGTGCTTCACTCCGATTTCGTGACACCTGGAAAAGCGGCTTACATTCCGGGCTTCGGAGGGACAAAGCTCTGGGGCTACGGCCAAGGGGGCAACCACAAGCATCTCGGCGGCATCATCGTCGCCCAGAGGAACGTCCCCCTCCAGATCACATTCAAGAACAATCTGCCGGGCTTTCAGATCATCCCCAACGATCCGACGGTCCCGAGCGATCCGGGACAGAACCGCACGGCGGTCCATCTCCACGGCGGGCACGTCCATTGGATCAGCGACGGCGGTCCTTTCGACTGGTGGGCCCCGGACGGCTCACGCGGAGCCAGCTTTCTCAATAACACGGTGCTCCGAGCGCCCGGGACGGCCCTGGCCAACGAGGCGGAATATTTCTACCCGAACGACCAGAGCGCCCGCCTCATGTGGTATCACGACCATGCTTGGGGAATAACCCGGACGAACGCCTACGCGGGCATCGCGTCGGGCTATGTGCTCGTCGATCCGACGGCCGAAGCCGCCTTTGACACCGCCAACCCGGGGGTCCCATCGGCTCTCGATCTGGGCATCATCAACTCCAAGTTCTTTTACCTGATCTTCCAGGACAAGGTCTTCTTCGGCCCGGGCGGGGCTCCGGCGGATTATGGCGCAAATGCGGGCCCCGGCGACCTTTTCTATGCCTACACCTATGATCCGGCCCTGTTCGGCCCGGCCGGGCCCCCTTCCTTTGGCGAAGGGCTCCAAACTCCATTCCCGGTCCCGTCCTGTGTCCCGGAGTTCTTCGGCGACACGATCCTGGTCAACGGCGCGGCCTATCCCACGCTCGAAGTCGAGGCCAGGCCCGTCCGGATCCGAATGCTCAACGCCTGCAGCTCGAGGTTCCTCAACCCCAGGCTGGTGGCCACCATGGGCAAGATATTCCCGGAAAGCGCCGAGCCCGACGTGCGTAATCTCGGCCCCGGCTTCATCCAGATCGGGACCGAGGGCGGCTACCTGCCCCAGGCCGTCCCGGTGAGCGGGCAGGGATTCGCCCCCTTACTGCTGGCGCCCGCCGAGAGAGCGGACATCCTGATCGATTTCTCCAAGGTCAAGCCGGGCAAGGAGTTCATCCTCTATAACGACGCGCCGGGTCCTTATCCGGGAGGCGCGGGGATCTTCGATTTCTACCCCAAGAACTCGAAGACCCCCTGGTCGACCCCCGGCTTCGGTCCGAACACCCGGACCTTGATGAAGATCAGGGTCATCGCCCCAACGACAGCGGCAACCCCTCTGCCGAGGACGGTCAACATGGGCGCGGCCAACCTGAGCGACCCGCTTTTGGTCACCCAAACGCCGGGAATCCCGACGCCTATCCCGGGATCGATCCAGTTCGGCGGGCAGACGTTCCCGGTGAACGTCCGCACGCTCACGCTGAACGAGGGCTTCGACGAGTACGGCCGGTTGGGCCAGTTCCTTGGAACCGACACTCCGGAAGCGGGAGCGATGGCGGGTTTCTACGGCAGGAAATACGATTCGCCGGCCACCGAAGTCGCCCCGGCGGGCAGCGTCGAGGTCTGGCAGATCGCCAACATCACGGCCGACACGCATCCGATCCACTTTCATCTTTCCAACGTCCAGATCCTCTACCGCCAGGCGATCAATGTGAAGCTGGGGGGGACGTTCACGATCAACCCCATCGGCAATCCGATCGCCCCTGACCTCAATGAAATGGGGTATAAAGAGACGGTCCGGATGAATCCCGGTGAGGTCACGACGGTCATCATGAAGTTCGATATTGGCCCGAATCCTCCCAACGTGCCGGTCATTCCGCCGAGCCCGAGGACGGGCGGGGCCGAATACGTCTGGCACTGTCATATCCTCGAGCACGAAGAGCACGACATGATGAGGCCCCTCGTCATCATCTGAGGCCGGGTGCAGGCCGGAAGCGAGTCAACTCATCGCCGCCGGGGCGCCGGATGATCCGGCGCTCCGGCGGTATCATCGCGCTGTCCGGACCTCGGTCCTGTCCGAGAGGACCGGGCTTCATTTTGGCACCGATTTTGCTTTAGAATAGCAGGCATGGTTCTTATGTTCTCGAGCGACCCGGCGGATCGAGGGGGATCGCTATCATGAGGAAGCGGGGGTTCAAGTGAAGAAACTCTGGACGATCATCCTGGTCGCGGTCCTCCTCGTCGGTGCTTTCGTGCTCGGCATGATGCTGAGCCGGCGCGGGTCCCCGGACCCCGGGTTTCCCAACGTCGGGGCGGCAGCCGCCCCGGCCGCGGCCGCCGTGGACGAGAGCGATTTCGCCCCTGGCACGGTGAGCGTCGGCCCCGAAAAGCGCCAGCTGGCCGGCATCCGCATCGCCGAAGCCCGGAAGGAGCCCGTGACCCATACCCTTCGGGTCCTCGGCAGGGTGGCCGCAGACGAGACCGCCCTCTACGTCATCAATGCCGCGACCGCCGGCTGGGTCATGGGGATCTCGGACGTGACCCCGGGCGCGCTGGTCAAGAAGGACGAGGTCCTGGCCGCCTTCTACGCCCCCGAGGTCCTCGGCGCCCAGCAGTCCTACGTCTACAGCCTCAACACCCTCGACCGGCTGAAGAGCGAAGGGACGGCCCTGCCCTCCCAGCTCACCTCCGTCGAGGTCAGCGTCCAGCAGGCCCGGGACGCCCTCCACAATCTGGGCATGAGCGACATCCAGATGGACGCGATCGCCAAGACCAAGGAGCGGGTCCAGCAGATCGAGATGCGCTCGCCGGCCACCGGCATCGTCATCGCCCGGAACATCTTCCTCGGGCTCAAGTTCGTCCAGGGGACGGAGTTCTTCAGGATCGCCGATCTTCGCCGCGTCTGGATCCTCCTCGACGTCTACGAGAACGAGACCCAATATCTCAAGCCGGGCGCCAGACCCAGGGTCGCGCTGGCCGGACGCAACGCCAGCTTCGAGGCCGTGGTCAGCGACGTCCTGCCCCTCTTCGATCCCGAGAGCCGGACGATGAAGGTCCGGCTCGAAGCCGATAACCCGGGCTATGTTCTGAGGCCGGACATGTTCGTCGACGTCGAGCTGCCCGTCACGCTCGAAGCCACCCTGTCCGTGCCTACCGACGCCGTCCTGGATACCGGGCTCAAGAGAACGGTCTTCGTCGACCGGGGCGGCGGGTTCTTCGAGCCCCGGGAGGTCGAGACCGGGCGGCGTCTCGGCAATACGGTCGAGATCGTCAAGGGCCTTTCTCCGGGCGAGCGTATCGTCGTCTCGGGCACGTTCCTGATCGACTCCGAGAGCCGGATGGAGCTGGCCGCCGCCGGGATGACCGGAGGCTTGGCCGAGGACCCGGTGTGCGGCACCCCGGTCTCCGTCAAGAAGGCCGAGGAGGACGGACGAAAAAGCGTCTATCAGGGAAAGACCTATTATTTCTGCTCGGTCGAGTGCCGGGAGCGGTTCGATAAAGAACCGCAAAGATACGCCGGCAAGGACGCCGCCGCCGTGACGCCCGAAAAATGATCGACCGCATCATCGACTTCTCGGTCAACAACAAGGTCCTGGTCATCGCCGCCGTGGCCGCCGCCTGCCTGGCCGGCGTCTGGTCCATCCAGAACCTGTCCCTCGACGCCATCCCCGACCTGAGCGACACTCAGGTCATCATCTTCTCGCGCTGGGACCGGAGCCCCGACATCGTCGAGGACCAGCTGACCTATCCGATCGTCTCGGCCATGCTCGGGACGCCCCGCGTCCAGTCGGTCCGCGGCTTCTCGGACTTCGGCTATTCCTACGTCTACGTCATCTTCGAGGAGGGCACCGACATCTATTGGGCCCGCTCCCGGACCCTGGAGTACCTTTCGCCCGTGCTCTCCCAGCTCCCCGAAGGGGCCAAGACCGAGCTCGGGCCCGACGCGACCGGCCTCGGCTGGATCTATCAGTACGCGCTCATTGACGAGTCCCGCAGCTACAACCTGGCCGAGCTCCGGTCCGTGCAGGACTGGTATCTGAGGTACCATCTCAAGTCCGTGCCCGGCGTCGCCGAGGTGGCGGCCGTGGGCGGCTTCGGGAACCAGTACCAGGTCAACCTCGATCCCAACCGCCTCCAGGCCTACGGCATCACGATCAGCCAGGTGACCGAGGCCGTGCGCCAGGGGAACGCCGAGGTCGGCGGCCGCCTGGTCGAGTTCGGCGGGACCGAATACATGGTCCGCGGCCGGGGCTACGCGAAATCGACGAAGGATTTCGAGGACATCGTCGTTTCGGCCAGTCCGAGCGGCACGCCGATCCGGATCAAGGACCTCGGGCAGGTCGTTCTCGGGCCCGATATCCGCCGCGGCGTCGCCGAGCTCGACGGCCAGGGCGAGGCCGTCTCGGCTATCGTGGTCATGCGGCAGGGCCAGAACGCCCTCAAGGTCATCGATCGCGTCAAAGCCAAGCTCAAAGAGGTCGAGCCCGGACTGCCCCCCGGCGTCAAGGTCGTTCCCGTCTACGACCGCTCCGATCTCATCCACCGGGCCATCGGCAATCTCAAGTCGACGCTCCTCCAGATCCTCGTGACCGTCAGCCTGATGATCTTCCTGTTCCTCTGGCACATCCCCAGCGCCCTCATCCCGGTCATCACCATCCCCGTGGCGGTCCTGCTCTCGTTCATCCCCTTCCGCATGCTCGGCATCACCGCCAACATCATGTCCCTCGGCGGCCTGGCCATCGCCATCGGCGCCCTCGACGACGCGGCGGTGGTCGTCGTCGAGCAGACGCACAAGAAGCTCGAGCAGTGGCATAAGGCGGGCCGCCCCGGCGACGACCGGGCGGTCGTGATCGGCGCCGTCAAGCAGGTCGCGCGGCCGAGCTTCTTCGCCCTCCTCGTCATCGCCGTGTCCTTCCTCCCGGTGCTGACCCTCGAGGCCCAGGAAGGCCGCCTGTTCAAGCCGCTGGCCTACACCAAGAACCTGTCGATGATCATCGCCGCGATCCTGGTCATCACCCTCGATCCCGCCCTGCGCGTCCTGTTCATGCACGCGAGGAACTTCGATTTCCGGCCGCGCTGGCTCAGCCGGACGGCCAACGCGGTCCTCGTCGGCAAGATCCGGAACGAGGACAGCCATCCGGTCAGCCGCTTCCTGATGAGGATCTACGATCCCGTCGTCCGCTGGACGCTGAGGAAGAAATGGCTGGTCATCGGCGCCGCGCTCGTGCTGGTCGCGGCGACGGTCCCCGTCTTCCTCGAGATCGGCTCGGAGTTCATGCCCCCGCTCGAGGAGGGATCGCTCCTCTACATGCCCACGACCATGCCGGGGATCTCGATCACAGAAGCCCAGAAGATCCTCCAGGTGACCGACCGGATCATCCGGGAATTCCCAGAGGTCGACCGGGTCCTGGGCAAGGCCGGCCGGGCCGACACGTCGACCGATCCCGCCCCCCTCTCGATGCTCGAGACGGTCATCACCCTGAAGCCCAAGAGCGAGTGGCGGAAAGTGCCGACATGGTATTCCTCCTGGGCCCCGGGCTGGGCCAAATCTGTTTTCCGGCACTTCACGCCCGACAACATCTCCCAGGAGGACCTGATCAATCTGATGGACGAGGCCCTGGCCCTGCCGGGTCTGGCCAATTCCTGGACCATGCCCATCCGCGGCCGCATCGAGATGCTGAGCACCGGCCTGCGGACCCCCGTCGGCCTCAAGATCTCCGGCTCGGACCTCGACACCATCGAGGAGATCGGCGCCCAGGTCGAGGCCGCGCTCAACCAGGTCGAGGGGACCCGTAGCGTCTTCGCCGAGAAGACCGCGAGCGGCTACTTCCTGGACATCGAGTGCAACCGGGAGGCCCTGTCCCGCTACGGCCTGAGCATCGCCGCGGTCCAGGAGGTCATCCAGCGGGCCATCGGCGGGGAGAACATCACGACCACGATCGAGGGGCGGGAGCGCTACCCGGTCAACATCCGGTACATGCGGGATTTCCGGGCCGACCTCGACGCGCTCGGGCGGGTCCTGGTGGCGGCCGGCGGGGACCGGCAGATCCCGCTCTCCCAGCTGGCGACGATCAAGCTGGCCTCGGGCCCGTCCATGATCCGCAACGAGAACGGCCTGCTCACGGGCTATGTCTATATCGACATCACCGGGGTCGACCAGGGCGACTATACCCGCGAGGCGGACAAGGTCATCCGCCAGAGCGTCCGCCTGCCGGCCGGGCATTCCCTGGCGTGGAGCGGGCAGTACGAGGTCATGCAGCGGGTCAGGAAACGGCTCGCCGTGGTCCTGCCGGTGACCCTCCTCCTGATCTTCCTCCTGCTCTATCTCAACACGCGGTCGCTCGCGAAGACGGCGATCGTGCTCCTGGCCGTGCCCTTTTCGGCCGTGGGCGCTTTCTGGCTTCTCTACGCCCTCGGCTACAACATGAGCATCGGCGTCTGGGTGGGGCTCATCGCCCTGCTCGGCGTCGACGCCGAGACGGGCATCTTCATGCTCCTCTATCTCGACCTGGCCTACGAGCAGGCCAAGTCCGAGGGCCGGATGCGCGGCCTGGCCGACCTCCAGGACGCCATCCGCTACGGCGCGGTCAAGCGCCTGCGCCCCAAGTTCATGTCCGTCTCGACGACCTTCATCGGCCTCGTTCCCATCATGTGGTCGATCGGAGCCGGCGCCGACGTCATGAAGCGCATCACCGCGCCGATGATCGGGGGGATCTTCACGTCGTTCCTCCTCGAGCTCATCGTCTACCCGGCGATCTATGAGGTCTGGAAATGGCACTTCGAAGTCAAGAGATCCCTGCCCGTCCCATGAAGCCCTTCATCCCGCTCCTTCTGGCCGCCGCGCTGGCCCTGTCGTGCGCCGCGCCGGAGGAGCCGCCGGAGCCCGTGCTCGTCTGGGCGGAGGAGTTCAGCGCCGACGGGCCGCCCGATCCGGCGGTGTGGAGCTACGAGGTCGGCCTCATCCGGAACCAGGAGGCCCAGTACTACACGGAGGGGCGCCTCGAGAACGCCCGGGTCGAGGGCGGCAATCTCGTCATCGAGTCCCGAAAAGAGGAATACGCCGGGGCGCATTACACCTCGGCCAGCGTGAACACCCTGGGAAAACGGGAGTTCTTCCGGGGCCGGATCGAGGTCCGGGCCAAGATCCCCACGGGTCGCGGCTCGTGGCCGGCCATCTGGATGATGGGCACGAACATCCCCCAGGCGGGTTGGCCGGAATGCGGCGAGATCGACATCATGGAGAACGTCGGCTACGAGCCGGACATGATCTACGCCACCGTCCACACGCCGGGTTCCGTCAACGATCCCGGGAAGGTCGATCGGGGCGGGCACATCGACATCGCCGATCCGTTCTCGGACTTCCACGTATACGCGGTCGATTGGCACGCCGACCGGCTGGATTTCATCGTCGACGGAGAGAAGTATTTCACCTACCGGAAGGATTCCAGGTACCCCGATTACTGGCGATTCGACCGGCCGTTCTACCTGCTCCTCAATACAGCCATCGGCGGCAACTGGGGCGGCCAGCAAGGGATCGACGACGCCATCTTCCCGCTGCGGTACGTCATCGACTACGTGCGCTACTATCTGTGGGAATAGGGCCCCGGCCCCGTCACTGGAATTCGACGATGAGCAGGGGCCTCCGCGTCAGGTCAAAGAACTGCTCGAGGCTCTGGAAGCGGGTCGTCTGCAAGGACGTCGACCCCGGATAGGGGTGGTTCAGGGAATCGATCTGGAGGCCGTAGTTGTTCCAGGCCGAGGAGGCCCAGTTCCTGACGATCGTCGTGACGTCGAGATCGACCGGGATAGCCGGGCTCGACGGCGCGTCCTGAACGGCCGTTCCGGTCGCATGGACCTGCATCGTCTGCCAGGCGTTCCATGTCAACGTGGCCGGATTCCACAGGGAGGCGAACGCGCTCACCCGGATGAGCGGCGTGACGGACAGGTCCCCCCGGGACGTGTGGACGAACAGGCGCAGGGTCGCCCGGACGATGTTCCGCCCGGCGATCTGAGACTGGACATCGAAGAGGACGGCCGACGCGGCCTGGATGGTCTCATAGCCGGGGGGGCTCCCGATATAATCGGCGCCCACGGCTAGGGGGGTATCGAAGTAGACCCTGTTCGCCGGCTGGGCGTCGTGGGTGGACGCCATGACGGTGTTGTCGAAGGCGGCGAACGCGGTCAGGGTCGTCTCGGAGAGGATCGTGAACGTCACGGCGATGTCCTGAGGGCTGTTCGCCGCCGTCGCCGACGAGATGGCGACGCGGGTCGCGTACGTCCCCGGCGCGAGGGGGTGGCCGAAGGGATCGTACATGGAGACCTGGGCCGTGAGCGTCGCCGGCGCGATGGACCCGCTGAGCGTCGCCGTCAGCCAATTCGGCTCGCCGTCGGGGAAGCCCCGGGCCAATCCGCTCAGCGTCCCTCCGTCGGCGTTCTCGACGCTGACGGCCTGGGCCAAGGGAGCCGGCCCCCCGCGGGTCGCCGAGAAGAACAGGCTCGCCGGAGAGAGCCGGATGACCGGCGTGTCCGTTTCCGTGAAGATCGCGGTCACGGTCCGGTCCGCGCTCATCGCGACCGTCGCCGGATTGGCCGTCCCGGTCAGGCCTCCGTCCCAGCGCGAGAACGCGTAGCCCAATGCCGGTGTCGCCGTCAGGGTCACGACCGTGCCCGGATCGTACTGGGCCAGATCGGGCGATCGCGTCACGGTCCCGCCGCCCGTGGGCGAAGCGACGACGGTCAGCGTGTATCGCACCGTGGCCGTGAAGACGGCGATGACGCTCTTGTTCGCGTCCATCGTGACCGAAGCGGGATTGGCCGTCCCGGAGGCGTCCCCCTCCCAACGGGTGAACTCATAGCCCGAGGCGGGCGTCGCCGTCAGCGTCACGACCGTCCCCGTCTCGTACTCGGCCAGGTTGGGCGATCTCGCGACGATCCCGCCCGTCGAGGGCGAGACCGCGACGGTCAGCGTGTGCCGCGGGGTCGTCGACGTGAAGACCGCGCTCACGCTCCGGTTTGCGCTCATCGTGACCGTGGTCGGGTTGGCCGTTCCCGCAGCGTCCCCGGCCCAGCGGGTGAACAGATAGCCGGCCGCGGGCGTCGCCGTTAGGGTCACGACCGTCCCGGACGCGTACTGGGCCTGGTCGGGCGACTTCGCGACCGCCCCTCCGTTCGAGGGCGAGGCCGCGACCGTCAGCTGGTATTGCGCGGCGGGGGGGCCCGGCGCGGTCGACGACTTGCACGCCGCGAAGGACAGAAGGAAGCCGGCGAAGCACAGAGCGGCAGCCGTAGGCCGAGAGCGTCGGATAATCTCTGGCATGGGTCCCTCGGGAGCCGCTTGCTCACAAAATAGCACGGGGCCCGTCGGGAGTCAATGAAAGGGGGGCGGCCTGTCCTAGTTAGCCTGTTCGGAGAGCAGGTTCGGCTTGAGATACCCGCCGGGGCCGTGGGAGGTCAGGCCGGCGGCATCGGGGCTCTCCGCGTGCTCGCGATAGCACGCCTGGTAGGCCGCGAGGGCCAGCTTGGCCCGGCCCTGGATGCCGCACTTGGAGTGGATCCTCTTGACGTGGGTCCTGACGGTCAGGGGGGAGATGAAGAGGCTCTCGGCGACCTCCTGGTTCGTCAGGCCCAGCCCCAGCAGCCGGAAGACCTTGAATTCGCCCGGGGTGAGGGTATGGATGTGGGCCATGGCCTCCTCCCGGCGGAGGGTCTGCTCGGCCCGGTGCTTCTTGATCCTGCTGATGTCGTCCGTGTCCCAGTGCTTCTGCCATAGGAGCTCGTTGACCTTGTTCCTGACGACCGTGGACACGAACGACCGCGGCGGCGTCCAGCCCTCGCCGAGCTTCCGCAGGGTCATGAAGACCGCGAAATGGATCTCGGCGATGAGGTCCTCCGTGGGCGCCATCAAGCCGAGGGACTTCTGGACCGCGGCCCGGATCATGGCGCCGTATTCCCTGACGATCCGCTCCATCAGGGAGTTGTGTTTCATCAGGATCGCATTCATGGTCTTCTCCAAGGTCGTCGATCTCGCCCGTTCCAGGTCACAGTATCAGCCGGAGATGAAACCAATGTTAAACGAAGATTAATTTTAGATTAAAAATGAGGTTGACGTTTTCATTCTATTTTCATAATATATTCATCTGAAATGCGGTATGCTAGGCCTGTCACCGCACGACTCTCGGGAGAGAAACGGATGAGGATCCTCGTAGTCGAAGATTCCAGGCGACTGGCCGGCATCATCAAGAGAGGGCTTCTCGAAGAGGGGTACGCCGTCGACAGCGCCTACGATGGAGAAGAAGCGCAGTACATGGCCGAGACGACGCCGTTCGACCTCATCGTCCTGGACATCATGCTGCCCAAGAAGGACGGACTCGCCGTCTGCCGCGACCTCCGGGCCAAGGGCGTCAACACGCCCGTTCTCATGCTCACGGCCAAGGACAGCGTCGAGGACAGGGTGACCGGGCTCGACACGGGCGCCGACGACTACGTCGTCAAGCCCTTCGCCTTCGCCGAGCTTCTGGCGCGCCTGCGCGCCCTGCTCCGGCGCGACATCCTGCCCAAGGTCCAGAAGTACGAGGTCGGGGACATGACGCTCGACCCGCAGAGCCGGGAGGTCTGGCGGGACGGCCGGCGCGTCGAGCTGACCTCGAAGGAGTACGCCATCCTCGAATACTTCATGCGCCGCCCCAACGCCGTGGTCACCCGGACCATGCTCGGCGAGAACGTCTGGGACTACGAGTTCGACGGCCTCTCGAACATCATCGACGTCTATGTCCGTCGCCTGCGCAAGAAGATCGACCGGGAGGGCGAGGACAGCCTGATCCAGACCGTGAGAGGAGCGGGCTACCGTCTGCGCGTCCCATGAAGTTCCTCAAGAGCATCAAGTTCCGCCTGACCCTCTGGTATCTGGCGGCGATCGTGGCCATGCTGGCCGTCTTCGGCACGTTCGCCTACACCCTCCTCTCGCGGAACCTCTACCGGAACCTCGACGACTCGCTCCGGACGCGGTTCATCGAGCTTCAGGGATCCATCACTTACGACGGCCGCCAGTTCACGTTCGACGAGAAGGTCAACGAGCTCGTCATGATCTATGACGCGGACGGCGTCCTCATGCAGCGCCTCGGCCCCAACGTCCAGTTCTCCAACATCGACAAGACCGTCGAGCAGGCCCTCTTTGGGAAGAGCGCGTTCCAGTCGGCCGGGCGGGCCGAGGGGCCGGACGTGCGGCTCTACGCGGCGCCGTTCAACGTCGATTCCCAGACCCGCGTCGCCCTCGTCGTCGGGCGGACGACGAATGAGATTGTCAGCGTCCTGGCCATCTTCCGCATGGTCATCCTGAACTCGTCCATCTTCGTCGTCATCCTGGCCGGCATCGGCGGGATATTCCTGACGGACCGGACCCTCCGGCCGGTCGAGCAGATCGCCGAGACGGCCCGGGGGATCGGCGAAAGCGACCTGAGCCGGCGCATCGACGTCCAGACGGACGACGAGCTGGGCCTGCTGGCCACGACGCTGAACGGGATGATCGGACGGCTCGAGGCCGCGTTCAAGAAGGAGCGCCAGTTCGTGGCCGACGCCTCCCACGAGCTGCGGACGCCGCTGGCCATCATCCAGGCCGAATCCTCCCTGGCCCTGGAGAAGAGCCGGAGCGAGGACGAATACCAGAGGTCGCTCGAGCTCGTGTCCCAGGAAGTCGCCTACATGTCCGAGGTCGTCGGCAAGATGCTCCTCCTCGCGAGGAGCGATTCGGGTTCGGAGCCGGTCGATTTCGAGGACATCCGGCTCAAGGACCTCATCGGCGAGCTGGCCCAGGACATGGAGCTCCTCGTCCAGGACAAGGGCCTGCGGCTCGACCTCGGCCCGATGGACGACCTCAAGGTCCGGGGCGACCGGGTCAAACTGAAGCAGCTGTTCCTGAACGTCCTCGACAACGCCATCCGCTACACGCCGGACGGCGGCGCGATAACGGCCTCGCTCGCCCGGAGGGACAGCCACGCGGTCGCGTCCATCACGGACACGGGGATCGGCATCGCGGCCGAACACATGCCGTTCATCTTCGACCGGTTCTACCGCGTGGACAAGGCCCGGACCGCCTCCGACGGGGGCACGGGTCTGGGCCTGGCCATCGCCCTCTCCGTGGCCAAGATGCACGGCGGGGGGATCGAGGCCGAGAGCGAGCCCGACAAGGGCACGACCTTCCGCATCGTCCTGCCGCTCAGCGGCACCCGGCAGTTCTGACCCGCGTCAGTCCCTGATCTTGAACGCGCGCCCGGCGACGACCGCCAGGACCACGGACAGCGCCAGGAGGACCCCCAGGTTCGGCAGGATATCGGCGAATCCGCCCTGGAAGAACCGGAGCTTGTGGAGCGCGTCCATGGCCCAGTGGGCCGGCGAGATCATGGCCACCCGGCGCACGGCCGGAGGCACGATCTCGTTCGGCCACCAGCACCCCCCGAGGCCGGCGAACATGTTGGCGAGGAGCACGGCCAGGCCGATGATCATGTCCTCTTTCGTGCAGAGCGAGCCGATGAAGACGCTGAGCGCGGCCATGGCCAGAGCGAAGACGGCGATGACGAGGAGCGCGAGCGGCAGGCTGCCCAAATTCAGCCCGAAGAAGATCTTGCCGACGACGATGAGCATGAGCGCCTGGAGAAAGCCCAACGACCACCGCCCCAGGAGCTTGGCCTGGAAGACGTCCGCCGTCGACAGCGGCGAGAAGAGCATCCGCGCCAGGACCCCCTTCTTCCGGTCCTCCAGCACGGTGACGCCGCCGTAGATGATGACCATCATCATGATGAACTGGATGGTCGTCCCGGGAATGGAGTGGTCGAACCCGCTGGGGACGACGGTGACCGTCTTTTCGGGGAACCGGCTCTCGACCCGGACGATGTCGCGGAACTCGGGATGTCCGTCCAGGAACTTGGTGAGATCGCCCTCGCCGTAGAGGACGAGCTCGCTGATGACCCGGGCGATCGACTGATAGAGCCGGGTCTCGACCCGGGCGGCCGCCTTCACCGACGCGCCGGAGCGCTTCTTGAAGGCCAGGGCCTGGTCGCGCCGGGCCTCGATCCGGGCCGAGAAGTCGGCCGGCAGGACGAGCAGGCGGCTGTATTCGGCCGGCTCGGCGTCGGCCGTCTTGATCGTCAGGTTGGGGGCCTTGATCTTCTCGACGAAATAGCCGCCCCACCGCCCCTCGTCGAGGTTGACCACGGTCAGCTCGGCGACGGCCGGGGCGTTCTCCCCCGACTTGTAGAGGAGCCCGAACATGACGATGAAGAAGATCGGGAAGGCCAGGGTCCAGAAGAAGAAGGCCTTGTCGCCGACCATGATCCGCAGGTCGTTCCCGGCCACGTGGAGGATCCGTTTCGCGCGTCTCATGGTCACACCGATGTCCGCCGCCGCAGGGCCGGGACGGCCAGGGCCAGGAGGAGGATGCCGCTCCCGGCCAAGATGAGGATCGGGACGAAGGGGAAGCGGCCGTCCCGGAGGAGGGCCGCGCCGTCGATGAACCAGCGGTTGGGCGTCAGGATCCCGACCGTCCGGAAGGCCTTCGGCATCGCCTCGAGGTTCATCATCGAGCCCCCGAACAGGCTGAAGGCCAGGATGATCGGCGCGCTGAACGCTCCGGACTGGTTCCGGTTCCTGACGAGGGCGTGCAGGAGGGCGAAGAAGGCGGCCGCCCAGAACGAGGCGACGGCGCCGAGCAGGAGGAACCCGCCGAGCGGGCCCCAGGTCGCGCGGAAGATGAGGGTGCCGGCCGCGACCATGACGAGGAGGACGGCGATGCCCATGACCCAGCCGCCGGCGATGCGGGCGCCGATGAGCTCGATCGGCCGGAGCGGCGTCGTCAGCATGCGCCGGAGCTTGCCGTCCTCGCGCTCGGAGATGATGTCGCGCATCAGCGTCTGGACGATGAACAGCAGGAACATGACGGCCATGCCGGGGAGGACGGCCGAGAACAGGTCCGCCTGGGTGAAGCTCGTCCGGGCCCCCGCAGCCTTGGTCTCCTCCGCCTTCAGACGGAGGATCAGGGGGTCCAGGTATGTCCGGGCGGCGACGACCTTCTTCTGGGCCTTGCCGAACTCCGGGCCGAGCTTATCCCAGGGGAAGCTCTCGACGGGCCGGTCGAGCATGGCCCGGATGCCCCGGACCTCCTCGGCGAACGCCTGGACGACGCCCGACAGCATGACCGCCATAGTGTTCATGAACTCTTCGACGACATCGGGCAGGAACTGCTCGGACGGGTTCTTGACGACGAGGAGGGTCACGGGCTTCGCGTCCAGCAGGTCAAGGGTGAAGCCCTCGGGGATGACGACCATGGCCGAGGCCTTGCCGCGCCCCATCCGCTTCCGGCCGTCGGCCTCGTCGGTCACGGTCACCTGGAACATCTCCTTCATCTGGTCGACGTCGAACGCGCCGACGAGGAGCTTCGAAGCCAGGCCCTTGTCGTTGTCGACGAGGAGGACCGAAATGGGGGGGAGCTCGCTGCCTTCGGTCTGGGGCGCGAAGATAACGCCGATGAGGCCCGTCATGCCCAGCGGGATGACCATGAAGATCAGGATGGCCATCGGCGCCTTGAGATGGCGGCGGACGTCGTTCGCGAGCACGAGAAGCAGCCGGCGCACGGGTCAATCCCTCAGGCTGCGGCCGGTCAGCTTCAGGAACACGGTCTCGAGGTTGGGCGATTTGATCTTGAGATCGGTCACGGCGAGCTTCCGGCGGAAGAGCCGGTCCATGATCCGGGGGATCTGCTCCGTCGCGGCCACGGCCAGCGAGGCCAGGTTGTCGGCCACGGACAGGAGCTCGATGCCGTCGCCGGCGATGTCCTGGAGGGCCTCGGAGAACGGGCCCGCGGCGAACTCGCCCGTGATCTCGACGATGTCGCGCTCGCCGACGATGCGGACAAGCTCGTCGAGCGTCCCCTGGGCCAGGATGCGGCCGTGGTCCATGATGGCGATGCGGGAGCAGGTCGTCTCGACCTCGGCCAGCTGGTGGGTCGTGAAGATGACCGCCGTGCCGGACGCGCCGGCGTTACGGATGATGTCGAGGATGCTGACCTTGGCCTGGACGTCGATGCCGACCGTCGGCTCGTCGAGGAGCAGGAGGTCGGGGTGGTGGAGGAGGCCGATGGCCGTGTTGAGGCGGCGCTTCATGCCCCCCGAGAACTTCTTGACCGGTTCCTTGGCCCGGCCGGCGAGCTCGACGCGCTCGAGAAGCTCCGCGGCCCGCCGCTTCAGCTCGGCCCGGGGGACGTCATAGAGGCCGCCCCAGAACAGCAGGTTGTCCATGGCGCTGAGCTCGTCGTAGAAGGCCATGTCCTGGGGGACGATGCCCAAGCGGTTCTTGAGCGCACGATCGGCGAAGAGGTTCCGGCCTTGGAACGTGACCGTGCCGCTGAAGTCGGCGAGGGTCCCGGCCAGGATGGAGATGAGCGTCGTCTTGCCCGCCCCGTTCGGGCCGAGCAGGCCCAGGACCTCGCCCTTGCCGAGGTCCAAGGAGAACCGGTCGAGGGCCAGGATGTCGCCGTAGGATTTAGTCAGGTTTCGGATCTCAAGCATGGTCGCCCCACCCTCCCGGGGGCTTTCCCGTATCTACGAATTCGCTCCCGGAAAAGTTGACCCGGGTCACTTTTTCGCGGCCGGCTGGGGTGTCAATTGGTTGTACTCGACCAGGAGCTTGAGCCACCAATCGGGGAATTTCAGCGGCCCCCGCTTGCGGGTGGCCTTGTCGTAAACCCACATGTGGTTGTATTTGACGAGGAGGTCGTCGCCGAGCTGCCACCAGGCGGCGAGAACGTGATCGATGTTCGAGAGGCAGTAGTCGTTCAGGAACTTGACGGCCAGGGCCGGGTCCTTCTTATAGAGGTCCAGGGCGGCTTTGTCGATGACGTCCGTCCTTTCGATGGCCGGATCCTCATAAGCCCTCTGGGCGGCGCGGACGTCCTCGATGGCCAGGTTGTAGGCGACCTGGGTGTGGAAGTCCACATAGTCGAAGGCCCACCGGGCCGAGTCGCGGTCGAACTGCCAGTGGTCGCCGATCTCGAACGAGCGCGGGATCCGGGTCATCCCCGCGTAGAGGGGCATGAAGCAGGAGGTGTCCTGGGCGCCCCAGGCCAGCCAGACGATGCCGCCGATGGGGTGGGGCAGCCAGCCCCGGCTCTGGGTGACCGTGACGTACTCGGCCCGGTTGACGCCGATGATCCGCGGCGTGTTATAGCGCTTGCCGTCGAGCTCGAAGCCGTAGGGCAGGTAGTTCGGGTTCTGGAACGGCCCGCCCTGGATGCCCCGGGCAGGCCAGTAGGGCGTGCCCTCGGTCTTGTCCCGGGTCATCATCATGACGTCGCGCGCGGAGAGCTTCTTCTCCGGCTTGACCGAGAAAGGGAAGTCCTCGTTCAGGGTCTCGGGACGGAACTTCTGCGACGGGGCGACGAGGTCCATGAACCGCCACAACCGGACGCGGGAGCCGTTCGTGTTCGCCGCGCTGACGTCCGTGGGGTTGTAGGCCTTCTTCCAATTGAAGGCCTTGCCGCCCTTGGGATCGTAGAACTTCATGTCGACGGCGAGCTGGACGACGTTGGGCGAGGCCATGAAATAGTCGGGCTTCTTGAGGTCGATCTCGCCGATGCGCGACTCGTTGGGGCAGACGCTGACGTGGTCGTCGGGGACGCGCTGGGCCGCCCAGACCGCGCCGGGCTTGCCGCTCTGGGGCGTCCACAGCGGGCCGACGGGCATGATCTCGAACACCCAGACCTCGTTCGGGTCGGCCACGGCCAGCATCTCGCCCGTGTCCGTGTGCCCGTAACCAAACTTCTCGCCGAGCTCGCCCATGATCTTGATGGCCTCCCGGGCCGTCCCGGCCCGTTCCATGGCGATGAGCGTCAGCATGGTGATGTCGAACTTGGCCGCCGGCGTGGGATTCTCCATTTTGGCCTGACAACCGACGGTCGACTCGCCGATGGCCACCTGGGCGTCGTTCATGTAGCCGAAGTCGCCGTGGATGTAGGCGCGCGTGCGCGGAAGCTCGGGGATCTCCATGACCACGGTCCGCTTGATGTCCTCCCACTTCAATCCGGCGTCGGGGGCCCAGTTGCCGAACTGGCTGATGTGGTAGATCTTGCGGGTCTCGCCGGGCTTGTGGTCGGCCGCGGGGATGTACCGCCAGGTCCAATCGCACTCGCCGCAATCGCACGTATGCGTGGTCATGACCGAGCCGTCGGTCGAAGCGTTCTTGCCGACCATGATGACCGTGCAGCCTTCGGGCTCGCCGGCCGGGCCGCAGGTCGGGCAGGCCGGGTCCTGGGTCATGGCCACGGGCCCGGCCGTGAGGAAGGCCAGGAGAACGAATAACAAAGCTCCCGGCAGGACGAGTCGGATCGGTTTCATGGGCACCTCCTGGTCGTTGGCTAGGTGGGGAAGAGGATATTCCGCTATGCCCGCCGCTGTCAATCCGCCTTCGGGCCTCACGGAGCGACCCGATCGAGCGGGCGAAAAAACGTCAGCGCGCCGCGGACATCGCGTATTCCGTCCTGACGAGATAGACGTTCCCGTCCGCGTCGGTCCGGACGAAATACATGGCCTTGTCCGACACGTGGAGCGGGACCTCAGGGAGCTCGGCTTCGCCCAGGAACTCGCCCCGTCGCGTGAAGGCGTCGACAGGGACCGGGGCGTCCCGGCGGGTGATGTCCGGGGGGAACCTGAAGACGAGGACGCGGCTCGGCGAGATCCGGACGGCGCGCACCGCGTTCTTCGTCTCCGGGACCTTCTTCCCGAGCTCCCGGCCGACGCGCGGCGGCCACCCCTTGGCCTTGACGAATTCGAGGACGCCCTGTTCGAGATAGGCCCTCTCGCGGCCGGTGAGCTTCCGCGGCCCGGGGTCCCGCTCGATGCGGCCGACCTCCCGCCCGCTCTCGTCGAGAAGGGCGATGCGATAGCGATGGCTGATCCCGACGGCGCTCAGGGCCCGGTTGTGGTCGAAGAGGAATTCGGGAACATAGTATTCCGAGGCGTAGTTGAACATCACCGCCCGGCCGGACTCGTCGGGCAGGACGACGGAAAAAGCGTCCCTCGCCTGGACATCGAAGGTCGAGAGGGTCGCGTTCCTCCCGTCGACCAGGATCTGCTGCTTGTCCTCGGGCCGCCAGACCCAGCCGTAGAACCGGTCCGGGCCGACATATCCGAGCCCGAGGCGCCCGTTGAGGTCGATCCGCCTGCGGAATACGCCTTCGGTGTCGAAGAAGGAGACAAGGGACAGGTCCTCGAGGACGGCCAGCTCCCCGCCCGAAGTATTTACGATGCTCGCGGAGGCCTGGAGATCGCCCGGGCCCTGGCCTTTCCGGCCGAACGTCCCGATCGGGCGGCCGGCGGCGGAGAAGCGATGGACCTTGAATTCCATCCGGTCGAGGACATAGAAATCGCCTTTCTCATCCTCGCAGACGGAGGAGATCGAGGCGAACAGGAGGTCCCGGCGGCCGATCTCCAGGGACGGCCCCAGGGTGATCTTGATAAGAGGATCTTCCTTGGCGGCCGGGCTCGACGGGATCGGCAGCATCAGGGCCAGGCCGAGCGCGAAAAGGAGAGGACGGGTCATTTTCGGGGATCCCGGAAGCTGCCCCGTCGGCCTAGTTCCCCAGGTCCTTTCGGATCGCCTCAAGCTTATCCTTCAGGACGGGGGCAAAGGCGAAGAACTGCTGCAGGGTCGCGCAACCGTAGTCCGCGCAGTGGGCGCAGGTCACGACCCCGCGCTTCGAGGCGCAGAGACGGATCGCGCAGGTCGCAGCATGGGCCGTGCTCATCCGCTTTCCCGAGGAGCAGCCGTCGCAAACGCAAGCCTCCCAGGAACTCACGCCGCCGCCGAACTGCTGGGCCCACTTCTTGGCCGTCTCCTCGAGGCCGGCCCGGTCGTTCGTTTGGGTAGCGATATAGGCCTCACATTCGCCGCAGTCGAGTCCGCAGTACGCTTGGATCTTGGCCATGTCTAACTCCTTCCGAAATGGATTGAACGGGTGACGATACAGATGATCCGGGAAGAAGGTTCCCTCGGGCGGCCGATCGAGATCAGTCCTGGCGCCAAAGGTCGTTGAGCCAGCCGGCCGCGCCTTCGGAATCCAGGCCGTATCCCCCGAAGAGCCAGCGCACGCCCTGGGAATCGATCCACGAGACGGCGAAATACCTCGAGCCCGCGATGTTCTCTATGGAGCCCGTTCCCAGCGTGCCGTACACGCCCTTCTGGCCGTGCAGGGGATAGCCCCCCACCCACGTCCAGTCCGAGACCTCCGGGTCGTACCTGAAGAGGTCGTTGAGCCAGCCCTCGTCGGTCGTGGCATCGATGCCGTATCCGCCGTACAGCCAGAGGAGCCCGTTAGCGTCGAGCCAGGTGACCGACCCGGACCGTGCGCCGGGGATGTTCGCCGCGTCGGGGGTGTTCAGGGTGCCGAAGACGCCGGCGGTCCCCGGGAACTTGCTGCCATCGACCCACGTCCACTCGAGGGTCGCCGGATCGAATTTCCAAAGATCGTTGAGCTTGTAGATAGTGCCCACGTAGTCCAGGCCGTCCCCGCCGAAGAGCCAGAGCGCGGCGCTCGCGTCGATCCAGGACACGGTCTCGAACCTCGCTCCGGGGACGTTCGCGGGATCGGATTCGCCCAAGGTGCCATAGGTTCCGATCTGATCGATGGCGTCGCTGCCGGAGATCCAGGTCCACAGGAGCGTCGCCGGGTCGAATTTCCAGAGGTCGTTGAGCCGGCCCTTGTCGCCGGCCCCGTCATAACCGAATCCGCCGAAGAGCCAGAGGCTGCCGCTCGCGTCGAGGCTGGCAGCGGCCCCGACCCGCGCCCCCGGGAAGTTCAAGGGATCGGCGACGCCCTGCGTACCGTACACGCCGGTCTGGTATCGGGTCGGACTCCCGCCGACCCAGGTCCACTGGACGGTCGCCGGATCGAAGCTCCAGAGGTCGTTGATCTGGCCGATGGCGCCCGTCGCGTCGTGGGCCAGCCCGCCGAAGAGCCAGAGCCGGCCGCTCGCGTCGATCCAGGATACGGCCCCGTTCCGCGCTCCGGGCGTGCTGATCGGGTCGGGCAAGCCCACCGTGCCGTATATTCCCGCCTGGTTCCGGACGTCGGCGCCGGCGACCCAGGTCCACGTGCCGGCCGCCGGATCGAACGTCCAGAGGTCGTTCGCCCGGCCGGGGAATCCCGTCGAATCATGGGCATAGCCGCCGAAGAGCCAGAGCTTGTCACCGGCGTCGACCCAGCCTATCGCGTCCTCTCTGGCTCCGGGCAGGTTCGCCGCGGACGGCACGCCTTTCGTCCCGTAGGCGCCGGCCTGGTTGATCGTCTTGCTGCCGGCAACCCAGGCCCACTTGACGGTCGTCACGGGCTCGGGGATGGGCTCTTGCTTTTTTTCGCAGGCGGAAAACGCCGACAGAGCTATCAAAACGGAAGCCGCCGGGATGATCTTGCCTAAGTTCTTCATTCGACCTCGTCCAGGAACAGGGATTTGGGCTCGGGATCGTCGCCCCGCCTGAGGGACTATGATAGGCCCTGGGGGGAGATGTGTCAATGATGCGCGGCCGCGATGTCATCTAAAGATTGAAAGTGGACTGTTTTTCGCTGATTTAAAGATGAAAAGTGGACTGGGAGGCCGGGCTGTGATTTAACCCCCTGATCATCAAGGAGGTTACATCATGGCCAGACATCTTCACAAAGCCTTCAGCGACCAGCAGGTCAGGGCGCTTCTGGAGCGCTATGTCGGACAGGAGATCAAGCTCGAGCACATCCTCGGCGTTCTCAAGATCGGGCGCAGCCGGTTCTTCGCGATCCTCAAAGATTACCGGACCAACCCGCGGGGTTTTAGCCTGGCCTATCAGAGGAAGAGCAGTCCTCGCAAGCTCGCCCCGGAGATCGAAAAGAATATCCTCCGGGAGCTGCACTTCGAAAAGCGGCTGATCGACAACCCCGACGTTCCGCTGCGAAGTTATAACTACAGTTACGTCCGGGACCGGCTCCGGGAGGTCTATCGCCAGAAGGTGTCTGTGCCGACGATCATCAAGAGGGCCAAGGAACACGATTTTTATCTCTCCAAGCCCAAAAGAAAGGCCCATGATCGGGAGGTCCTGACCAACTACGTGGGCGAGCTCGTCCAGCACGATTCCTCCGAACATAAATGGGCCCCCGATGCCGGGAGAAAGTGGCATCTGATCACCAGCCTCGATGACCACAGCCGGCTGCTCCTGTACGCCGACTTCGTGGAGCGGGAGACCAGCTGGGACCATATCTCTGCCCTGGAAGACGTGGTCCTGAACTACGGCGTCCCCTATGCCTATTACACCGACTGCCACTCCATCTTCCGCTTCGTCCAGGGCCGCGACTCGATCTGGAGGAAGCATTATCTGGTCACCGACGACATCGACCCGCAATGGAAGATCGTCCTCCGGGAATGCGGGATCGATCCTCGTTACGCCCTCTCGCCTCAGGCCAAGGGGAAGATCGAGCGCCCCTATGGCTGGCTCCAGGACAGGATCGTCAGGACCTGTGCCCGGGAAAGCGTCACGACCATCAGCCAGGCCCGGGAGGTCCTTCAAGCAGAAAAACACCGCTACAACTACCGTCAGGTCCATACCACGACCGGCGAGATCCCGATCATGAGGTTCCGCCGGGCGCTGCGAGAGAAACGGACCCTGTTCCGGGACTTCGAGGTGCCGCCGCCGTTCCGCTCGACCAAAGATGTCTTCTCGCTCAAGGCCGAGCGGGTCGTTGATCAATACCGGAAGATCTCGTTCAACAATCTCGAGTTCAAGCTGGACGGTGTCGCTGTCCGTGATAGGGTTCAACTCCGGATCGTCCCGGACGTCGGCCACGGCCTGGCCGAGATCCGCTTCTGGTGCGAAGACCGCTTCCTCGGAATCCGTAAGATCAAATCTGACAGCCTGAATCTAGTCCACTTTTAAACTTTAAGACAGTCCACTTTTAAAGTTTACGT
>Ga0154759_1045_pt1 | contig 34141 bp, 34 predicted proteins | sample Rifle2008BG16ft_FD_105767 | JGI IMG/M metagenome (GOLD analysis project Ga0154759, IMG submission 105767) | Candidatus Aminicenantes bacterium RBG_16_66_30 | reverse complement strand
CGCGACCGCCTGGCGAAGCTCGGCCAGAACCTGGCCAAGCTCTCCGATCCGGCTTGAGACCGGGAGCGGGGACCCATGCCCTTCGGAGCCACCGTCCATCGCCTGGCGAGCGTCGCCTCGACGAACGACGCGGCCCGCGACCTGGCCCAGGCCGGCGCGGCGCACGGGACCGCCGTCGTCGCCCGGGAGCAGACGCGCGGCCGGGGGACGAAAGGCCGGGCCTGGCATTCGCCGGCCGGGCTGGGGCTCTATGCCTCCTTCATCGTTCGCGGGCCCGGCGGCGGGCCCGTGCCCTCGCCTCATCTCCTGCCCCTCGCCGCCGGGTTGGCCGCGTCGGACGCCATCGCGGCCGGGGCCGGCATCGAGGTCCGGCTCAAGTGGCCGAACGACCTCGTCCTCGGCGGGCGGAAGCTCGGCGGCATCCTGTCCGAGGCCGTCACGGGCGCGGCGGGCGGGGACTTCGCCGTGGTCGGCGTCGGCATCAACGTCGGCCACGAGCCCGGGGATCTCCCCCCCGAGCTGCGGGACGCCGCGACCTCCCTCCGGATCGCCGGCCGGGCCGCGGTGACCGTGGACGCCCTCTTCGACGGCCTTTGCCGGGCCCTCGACAGTTGGTATAATGCCCTCGCCCGGGGCGAGAAGGGGAGGATCGTCGCGGCCGCGGAGGCCAGGCTGGCCTTCCCGCCCGGCGAGCCCGTCCGGGTCACGACGGACATCGGGACGTTCACGGCGGTCTGCCGGGGCCTCGACCCGGAAGGCCGGCTCGTTGTCGAGCGCGAGGGCGCGGCCGGGACGGTCGTCCTCGACGCGGTCCTCGGCCTCGGCGGCGGGTGACGGCCGGCAAGGAGGCGCGCGATGCTCTTGGCTTTCGATGTCGGCAATACGACGATCGCCATCGGGCTCTTCCGCGGCCGTTCGCTCGTCAAGAGCTGGAAGATCCGGACGGACAGCGATAAGACGAGCGACGAGTACGGGGCCATCCTCCTCAATCTCATGCAGGTCGCCGAGCTCAAGGCCGGCGAGATCTCGGGGGCCATCATCTCCAGCGTCGTCCCGCCCCTGACCCCGGTCATCGAAGAGGTCTGCCGGAGCTATTTCGGCCAGACGGCCCTCGTCGTCGGCCCCGGCCTCAAAACGGGCATGCCCATCCTCTATGAAAATCCTTTCGAGGTCGGCGCGGACCGGATCACGGCCGCGGTCGCCGCCTTCGAGAAGTACGGGGGCCCGGCCATCGTCGTCGATTTCGGGACGGCGACGACGTTCGACGCCGTCTCGGCCAAGGGCGAGTACCTGGGCGGGGCCATCGCGCCCGGTATCCAGATCGCCGCCGAGGCCCTGACCCTCAAGACGGCCCGCTTGCCCCGCGTCGAGATCCGCAAGCCCAAGCGGGCCATCGGCCGGACGACCGTCGCGAGCATGCAGTCCGGCCTCTACTTCGGCTACATCGGCCTCGTCACGAACACGATCGGGGAGATCCGTAAGGAGCTCGGCGGGCCGGTCCGGGTCGTGGCCACGGGCGGGTTCGGCGGCCAGATCGCGCCCGAGCTCCCGGCGATCGAGGCCTATGAGCCCGACCTCGTCCTCGAGGGGCTGAGGATCATCTACGAACGAAACCGGGACGCGGAGCCCTGAGCCGCGGGCCGGCCCTAACGACCATGACCGACGATAAAGACCGGAGCGGCTACTATCAGTCGATCGCCCGCGCCTTCGTGGAGCGCCGCGGCGCGCCGCTCCTCCTCTCGCCCCGGGACCAGGCCTTGATCGGCTCGTGGGAAGCCCGGAGGATCCCTCTCCGCGTCGTCCTCGAAGCGATCGCCCGGACCTTCGACGACCTCCGGTCGGCGGGCCGGGCGAGGAGGGGGATCTCGCTCGGCCGCTGCGAGCGCCGCGTCGACGAGGCCTTCGCCCAGCACCGGGACCGCGGGGCCGGCGGCCGGGCGACGGCCGGCACGGGACTCGGCAAGCCGGAACGGGCCCGCCGGGAGATCGAGAAAGCCCTCCGCGGCCTGCCGCCCGAAGACGGCGAGATGGCCGGCCTCCTCCGGTCGGCCCTGACCGCGCTGGACACGTCCAAGCCCGATGAGGCCGTCCTCGAACGGATCGATGCCGATGTCGAAGAGATTCTTTGGGCCCGGGCGACGGCCGCGGAGAAGGCCGCCGCCGCGTCGGAGGCCCGGCGCGAGCTCCGCGGGCGGGCTTCCGCAGACCTCGCCGGCGACGCCCGCCGGCGGGTCGTCATGGCCGCCCGCGCCTGCCGCCGCATCCCCCACGCCTCTCTGTTCTATCACTGAGCACGATCATGGCCGTCCCCAAAAAGCTCGTCCTCGGCCGCTTCGTCACGGCGCGGCCGGGCTTCGGCTTCGTCACGCCGGACGCCGGCGGCGAGGACATCTTCGTGCCCGCCCGGTACGCCCAGGAGGCCATGCCCGGCGACGAGGTCGCCGTCTCCGTCGTCGAGAAGGGCAAGTTCGGCAAGCCCGAGGGCCGGGTCGAGCGCATCCTGAAGAAGGGCCGGACTGTCCTTTTAGGGGTCTATAAAGAGCGGGCCGGGGCGCCCTTCCTCCAGCCCTTCGATTCGCTCTCGCAGGACGATCTCCCGCTCAAGTCCCGCGGCCGCCTCCATCCGGCGCCCGGGATGATCGTCGAGGCCGACCGGGCGACCTTGACCGTCACCTGCGTCCTTGGCCGGCCGGAGGACCCGGGCGTCGACGCCCAGGTCGTCATCCGCCGCTACGGGCTTCGGAGCGAATTCGGCCCGGCGGCCGTGCGGGAGGCCGCGGCCTTCCCGGACGACGTCCCGCGTGAAGCGCTCGAGGGGCGGCGGGACTTCCGCGATTGGGCCTCCGTGACGATCGACGGGGAGAAGGCCCAGGACTTCGACGACGCCGTCAGCATCCGGCGGCTTCCGGCCGGGGGCTGGCTCCTTGGTGTCCACATCGCCGATGTCTCGCATTACGTCGCTCCGGGAAGCGCCCTCGAGCGCGAGGCGTTCGAGCGGGGAACGAGCGTCTATTTCCCCGACCTGACCCTGCCGATGCTCCCCGAGAAGCTCTCGAACGACCTCTGCAGCCTGCGGCCCCGGGTGCCGCGGCTCGCCTTCTCCGCCCTGATCGAGGTCGCCGAGGACGGCCGGGTCCGCAAGGCGGAGTTCATGCCCTCCGTCATCCGGACGGCCCACCGCATGACCTACACGTCGGTGTTCAAGATCTTTGAGGGCGACGCGGCCGAGGCGGCCCGGTTCGCGGACGTCGTCCCCGACCTCCTGGTCATGCGGGAGCTGGCCGAGGCCCTGCGGCGAAGCCGCCTGGCCGAGGGCAGCCTCGACTTCGACCTCGTCGAGCCGGAGCTCGTCTATGAGGAGGGCAAGCTCCTCGCGGTCGCGGCCGGGGAGCGCAACGAGGCCCATCGGCTCATCGAGGAATTCATGGTCGCCGCCAACGTCGCCGTGGCCCGGCGGTTCTCGGAGAAGAAGGTCCCGTCGATCTACCGGGTCCACCCGCCGCCCAGCGTCTCCGACCTCGAAAAGCTCCGGGACCTCATCCTGAATTTCGGGCTGACCCTGCCCGAGCCGTCCAAGGTCCGCTCGCGGGACCTCCAGCGCGTCCTCGAGAAGGCCAAGGGCCTCCCCGGCGAAAAGTTCGTCGGCATCCAGGTCCTGCGGGCGATGAAGCTGGCCGTCTACTCGTCGAAGAACGTCGGCCACTACGGCCTGGCCAAGGTCGACTACACGCACTTCACCTCGCCCATCCGCCGCTATCCCGACCTCGTCGTCCACCGCCTTCTCAAGGCCCTCCTCGCCCGCGAGGCGCCGGGCCGCCTTCCTCTCGAAGAGATCGCGGCCAGATCCTCCGGCCGGGAGCGCAACGCCGGCGAGGCCGAGCAGGCCCTCGTCGAGTGGCGCATCTTCCGGTTCCTCAAGGACCGTCTCGGCGAGGAGTTCGGGGGCATCGTCGTCGACGTTGTCAAGGCCGGCCTGGTCGTGGAGATCGACGAGTATTTCGTCGCCGGGCTCCTGCCGTTCGCCTCGTTGAGCGGGGATTTCGAGCCGAAGCCGGCGGCCCGGCGGCTCCGGCCGAAGCGCCGGCGGAAAACGTTTGACTTGGGCGACGCCGTTCGTGTAATCCTGGTGTCCTGCGATCCGGCCCTGCGCCGCATGAGCTTCGTTCCGGCGGCGGATCCGGAGGAGCGCCGCCGATGAAAGCCACCGCGTTCGACGCCGTCCTGGACTTCCCGCTGCCCCGCGGGGCCGGCGAGGTCCGAGCCGAAGCCGTCTTCCTCGGCGCGAGCGCTCCCGTCCGGCTGACCGACTATGCGTTCGCAGGGCGGCGGGAGGCCCCGTTCGTCCGGGTCCTAGCCTCCGCTCCGATCGACGTTCGCTGGGGCGACCCCTTCGAGCTCCGGACCGATAAGGGCGAACCGCTCGGTCGCGGCACGTGTCTCTACCCGGACCCGCCCTCGGCCGAGGAGCTCAAGCCGTCCCGGCGGAAAGCCCTCCTCGCCCGGCTGGTTCTCGGGGAGAAGGACATGCTCCTCGCCCTGACCGAGGCGGGAGGGCTCGAAGGGCTTCACGGGGAGCGCCTGGCCTCGTTCTCGCGCCTGTCCGCCTCCCGGGTCGAGATCCTGGCCCGGACGCTCGAGACGGAAGGCCGGCTCCGCATCCTCGCCTTCGCCCCCCTGCGGCTCATTGCCCAGGACAGCCTCGATTTCCTGCGCTGCCGCATCGTCGCCTTCGTCGCCCGATACCATCAGGCCCATCCCTCCCAGCGGGGCGCGCCCCTCGAGAAGCTGGAGAAGCGGTTCGAGACCCCCCGGACGGTCCTCGTCCTGACCCTCCGGCTCCTGGCCAAGGAGGGCCGCGCCGTCGAGGAGGCCGGGATCGTCCGGCTGCCCGATTTCCGCATCCCCCTCACGGCCGCCGATGAGGAGACCCTGGCCGCCCTCGAAAAGATGGTCCTCAGCGGCGAGCTCGGCAGCGTGTCCTTGGACGACATCCAGGCCAGGCTCAAGCTGACCACTGGGAAGCTTCAGACGCTCCTGGCCGCCCTGGCCGAGCGGAAAAAGATCGTTGAAGGCGTCGACGGCTTCATCCTCCACGCCCGCTGGCTCGACGAGATCGTCCGCAAGGTCCGCGGCTCGGGGAAGAAGGAATTGACCGTGGCCGAGTTCAAGGCCATGACCGGACTGTCGCGCAAGTACAGCATCCCCCTGCTCGAGCTCCTAGATAGCATGGGCGTGACGCGCCGCAAGGGATCGGTGCGCGATATCCTGTAAAGCGGAAGGCTTTTTTTCGCGGGGCCTTGGAGCGATAACCCTCGCCGCCTCACGACGGACTTCCCCGCGATGAAGAAACCAGCCCTTACTGAGATTCAGGTTCGGGCTTGCCGGGCTCCTCGGGCTTCGGCTCCTCTTTCTTCTTGAGGGCCGTTTTGAGCAGGTCGCCGAAGATGCCGAACTTGGGCTCTTCCTTGGCCTTGGCCTTGTCCTTGGCCTTGTCCTTGGCCGCGGCCGGCTTGAATTCTTCTTTCTTCTCCCCAGCCTTCTGCTCGAGGCCTTCTTCCTCTTTTTCCTTGACCGCCCGGATGGCCTCCTGGACGGATTCCTCCTCGACGATCTTCTCCTCGATGACCCGGCGCTCGCTCTTCTTGGGCCGGGGGCCCTTCTCGCCTTCGGCCTTGGGCTTCCTCCTCTTGAAGGCCTTGTCCTTCTTGCCCGGCTCGCCGGGCTCCGGAGCCGGGGCGGGCCCCCTGGCCGACTCTCTCTCCGGAACGATCTCGAAGCCCGTTTCGGGCTCGGCCCCGCGGAGCTCCTTGGCCACGGCCTCGAGGGCCGCCTCTTCGGGCGTGTAGGCCTCGGGCGCGGCCTCTTCGTAGGCCTGGGGATAGCCGATCTCCAGGGGCGCTTCCTCTTCGGGCACGTAGGGCTCGTGGTAGGTGAACACGCCCTTCTTCTTGTCGGACTTGATGAACTCCTCCGGCGAGTTGAGCAGGACGTATTCGACGTCTTCCTGGGTCGTTTGGCGGACGATGTCGATGAGATGGTAGGCCCGGAGGAAATGGAGTGAGTGGGCCGACGTCGCCAGGGCCGGGTCCCGGAAGACGAGGACGACGAGGTCCTTGAGGTTGAGGCTTTCGCGGGTCGCCGCGAGCGGCAGGAGCCGGGCCAGGGTCTCGCGCTCGATGTAGATGATCTTGTTGGGCTCGGCGTAGGTATAGGCCTCGCCGCCGGTATCCACGAACTCGTCCTTCTCGGCGTCGTATCCGAGACGGAGGACGGACATCTTCTTCTTCGATTTCTTGACCCAGAACTTGAACGTGTTGGGACCGGTCCTCTCGAGGGTCAGGCTGGACCCCTGGGGGATGTTGTGCACGGTGTAGAATTCCTGGAGACCCAGGAAGAAGCTCTCGTTGGGATAATAGTACAGGGTGTAGGGTTTGTTGTCGTCGGGGTCGACGAAGGTGTATTCGCGGGCGTGGGACAGGGCCTTGCCCAGGCTGCGGGGGACCTTGATGCCGCCCGAGAGGATCTCGCGCCAGGTGAGGTAGATCTTGATCGGGAAGTCCTGGACGATGCTCATCTCGGGCTTCTCGACCTCCTCGACCTCGGGGAGCTCGGCCATCGGGGCGGCCAGGGCGAGGCCCTGGGGCAGGGCGTTGAGGATCGACTTGAGATGCCACTTGCCCCAGCCGGAGTCGGCGAGAAGGATGAACTCCTTCTTGTGCTTCTTCTCGAGCAGGGCGTTGAGGCTCAGGCAGGTCAGATCGAAGAGGTCGTTCGAGGCCTCCAGGCCGAAGAACTTCCGGACGAGGTCCTCGGTCGTGGCCGAGTGGCCGGTGGCGATGAAGTCGGCCTCGATCTCCCCGACCTTCTCCGGCAGGATCTCAGCGCGCTTGGCCGAGATCTGCCAGGAATCGTTCCAGGAGAAGACGTTCGGGTCCTTGGCCAGGCCGGCCCGGAGGTTCTTCTCGAGCGTCTTGAGGTCGCGCTCGGTCATCGGCAGCTCGGTCAGGCGCGGATCGTCGCCCTTGGCCATGATCTCGGCGGGCTGGTTCCGGCCCTCGCAGTTCGACGGCAGCAGGACCTGGGTCCGCGTCTTCTTCATGTAGTCGATGTACTTCCGGAAGACGCCGCCGCCGGGGTAGTCGACCTCGAGCATCTCGCAGCCGAAGTGCTTGGAGAACGTCTTGGCGGCGACCTTGAGGATAATCCGGCCCTCGAAGTGCTCGACGGACTTGCTGCCGACGGTCAACGGCTCGTTGTAGTCCTTCTCGATGAGGTCGCCGACCTCGTAGCGGGCGTAGGAATCGTACTTCTTGACGTCCTGGGTCCGCTCGGTGGCGGTCTTCTCGAAGGCGAGCTTGCCGGCCAGGTCCCGCGTCGGCTGGGGGTGGGGCGTCCGCCCGAGCTCCCGCTCGATGAAAGCGAGGTCGTCCGCGGACACCGTGGTCAGATTGGTGGGTTCGTCAGTCATGGTCGGCCTTTTTCCCCATCAGGGCGATCAGGATGGCCTTTTGGGCGTGGAGGCGGTTCTCCGCCTCGTCGTAGACGACGGAGTTCGGCGAGTCGATGACCTCGTCGGTGACCTCTTCGCCGCGGTGGGCCGGCAGGCAGTGCATGAACAGGGCGTCCGGCTTGGCCTTGGCCATGAGCTTGGCGTTGACCTGGTAGGGGGCGAAGATCCGGGCCCGTTCCGCCTTCTCCGCCTCCTGGCCCATGGACGCCCAGACGTCGGTGTAGACGGCGTCGGCCCCGCTCACGGCCTCCTCGGCCGACGTCGTCAGGGCCAGGGAGAAGCCGGTGTCCTTGCCGTCCTCCCGGGCCGCCCGGACCATCTCGGGCTTCGGCTCGTAGCCGGCCGGCGTGGCCACGGCCATCTTCGTCCCGCCGCGGGCGGCGGCCAGCATGAGGCTGTGGCAGACGTTGTTGCCGTCGCCGACGTAGGCGAGCTTGATCCCGGCGAGCGCGCCCTTGTGCTCCCGCAGGGTCTGGAAGTCGGCCAGGGCCTGGCAGGGATGCGACAGGTCCGTCAGGGCGTTGATGACCGGGATCCGGCAGCTCGCGGCGAGGTCGACGGCGATCTGGTGGCCGAAGGTCCGGATCATGATCCCGTCGACCCAGCGCTCGAGGTTCCTGCCGATGTCGGTGGCCCCCTCGCGGCTGCCCATCTGGATATCGGACGGCGCGAGGTAGATGGCCTCGCCGCCGAGCCGGAGCATGCCCGCCTCGAAGGTCATCCGCGTGCGCAGGGAGGGCTTCTGGAAGATCATGGCCAGGATCTTGTTCTTGAGGGCCTGGCGATACTTGTCGGGATGCTTTTTCACCCGGTCGGCGCGGTCGAGCGTCTTGCCGAACTCGTAGACGCTCAAGTCGCGGATGGACAGGAAATCCTTCTGCATCGCGGTTTCTCCTAGGCGGCGGCGACGATCCGGGTCCCCGACCGGCCGATCAGGGCGGCCTTGAGATGGGAGTCCTTGGTGATGAGGACCTCGCGGCCCCCGGCCTCGATGTACTCGACGGCGGCCAGGATCTTGGGTCCCATCGATCCCGGCGGGAACTGGCCGTCGGCCAGGTGCCGGCGGGCCTCGTCCACGGTCAGGACCGGGACCTCGGCCTGGTCGGGCTTGCCGTAATTGATGTAGACGCGCTCGATGGCGGTCAGGATGATGAACAGATCGACCTTGACCTCGCGGGCGAGCAGGCTCGCCGCGTAATCCTTGTCGATGACGGCCTCGACGCCCTCGAAGAGGCCGTTGCCGTTGATGATGACCGGGATGCCGCCGCCGCCGGCGGCGATGACGATCCGGCCGGCCTCGACGAGCTCGCGGATGACCCCGCTGTTGACGATGTCGATGGGCCGGGGCGAGGCGACGACCTTGCGGTAGCCCCGGCCGGCGTCCTCGACCATGGCCCACTTCTTCTCCCGGGCCAGCTGCTGTCCCCGGAACTTCGAGTAGAAGGGACCGACGGGCTTGGTCGGCTTGCCGAAGGCCGGGTCGTCCTTGTCGACGACGACCTGGGTGACGAGCGAGGCGACGTCCTTGTCGACGGAGCGCCGGCGCAGCTCGTTGATGATGGCCCGCTCGAGCATGAAGCCCATGCTGCCCTCGGTCATGGCGTCGCAGACGTCGAGGGAATAGGGCGGGATCTTGTTCGCGGCCTCCTCCATCTGGATGAGGAGGTTCCCGACCTGGGGCCCGTTGCCGTGGACGATGATGAGCTCGTAGCCCTTGCGGACGATGTGGACCATGAGCTCGGCCGCCTTCTGGGCGTTGCGCATCTGCTCGCTCTGCAGACCCCGCTGGTCCTCGGGGAGCATGGCGTTGCCCCCGAAGGCGACGAGGGCGATCTTCGGTCTCATCGGCTGCCTAGAACCCTTTCAGGACGTCCTTCAGCGTGGGCGCGCCGATCTCCTCGAGCTCATAGCCGACGCGGAGGATGGGCTTGGAGACCTTGATGACCCGGGTGATGTCGATGGGCGTCGCGCTGACGACGAGGTCGCAGTCGATGGCCTCGATCGTCTTGGCCAGCTCGCGGGTCTGCTTCTCGCCGTAGCCCATGGCCGGCAGGACGCTGTCGAGGTGGCTGTACTTCTCGAAGGTCTTCTTGATCGAACCGACGGCGTAGGGCCGGGGATCGATGATCTCGGCCGCGCCGTACTTCTTGGCCGCGACGATGCCGGCGCCGTATTTCATGCCGCCGTGGGTGAGGGTCGGGCCGTCCTCGATGACCAAGACGCGCTTGCCGGTGATCCGGCCGCCGTCCTTGACGATCGTCGGGGAGTTGGCCCGGATGATCTTGGCCTTGGGGTTGACCGCCTTGGCGCTGGCCAGGACGGTGGCGATGCCTTCCGGGGTGGCCGTGTCCATCTTGTTGACGACGATGACGTCGGCCCGGCGGAAATTGACCGCGCCGGGGTAGAAGGAGAGCTCGTGCCCGGCCCGGTGGGGGTCGGCGACGACGATCTCGAGATCTGACTTGTAAAAGGAGAAGTCGTTGTTGCCGCCGTCCCAAAGGATGACGTCGGCCTCCTTCTCGGCCTGGCGGAGGATGGCCCCGTAGTCGACGCCGGCGTAGACGATGATGCCCTTGTCGATGTGGGGTTCGTACTCCTCGCGCTCCTCGATCGTGCACTCGTGCTTGTCGAGGTCGGCGTAGGCGGCGAAGCGCTGGACCTTCTGCTTGACGAGGTCGCCGTAGGGCATGGGATGGCGGATCGCGGCGACGCGGCGGCCCTTGGCCTTGAGGATCTCGGCCACCCGGCGGCTCGTCTGGCTCTTGCCGGATCCGGTCCGGACGGCGCAGACGGAGACGACGGGCTTGCGGCTCTTGATCATCGTGTCGCAGGGCCCGAGGAGGACGAAGTTGGCGCCGGCGGCCAGGACCTGGGAGGCCTTGTCCATGACGTAGGCGTGGGGCAGGTCGCTGTAGGCGAGGTGGACGTCGTTGACCTTGTGGGCGGCGATGAGATCGTCGATCTCGGCCTCGGCGTGGATGGGGATGCCCTTCGGATAGAGCTTCCCGGCCAGGGCGGCGGGATACTTGCGGCCTTCGATGTCGGGGATCTGCGTCGCCGTGAACGCGACGACCCGGTAATCCGGATTGTCCCGGAAGTACGTGTTGAAGTTGTGGAAATCGCGCCCGGCGGCGCCCATGATGATGACCCTCTTCATCGCGCGCTCTCCTCTCTCATAAAGATGAAACTCCACCACACATGAATTCCGACGTCTTCAGTTTTAAAGAAACGAAGGGTAAGTATAGCCCAATAAGGGTCTTAAATCAATAAGGATGGCCCGAGGTCGAACTGACCGGGCGATCACTCTTCCCGCTCGGGGTATTCCCTCCGTCGGCCTCCGGGCGGCTCGGCGGATAGCCCTCCCCGGCCGGGAGAGTTCTTCACGCCGGTCCGTGCGCCGGACTCGGCGCCAAAACAACTCGCTCGGCGTCCGCTACGCCTCGCTCAAACACGTTTTGGCGGCTTCTTCCGAAACTGCCCTCGTCCGCCACGCGCCCCGTCTAAACTCTCCCTACACCGGGTTCAGGCATCCTACTCGCCGCCCTTCCACGGCCGCCGCCAGGAACACCCCTGCGCGACGTGATCGCCGGGCCGCCTGGCCATCGACCTAAATTATTTAATTTAAATTAGATATGGCCCCTATTTGGGCTTGGAGGGAGGAGAGATCTTGCGGCCGGGGGCTCCCTTCTGGAACCCGCCCTGGCGCGGGGTGGCGGATGGGGGGCGGCGGGGCTGTTTCCAGGCGGGCTTTTGACGGCGGTTGATGGGGTGGGGCATGTTGGACCTCTTATAAGGTGACGATCTCGACGGCGAGGACGGCCGGATCGAGCAGGACGACGGTGCTCTTCCCCCTGAGCCAGCCGCCCGCCTCCCCGGGATTGACGAGGAGGACGCCGTTCCGGCGCTCGGACGAGGGGCGGTGGGTATGGCCGAAGACGACGACGTCGCCGGCCTTAGCGTCCGCGAGCTTTCGGGCGGCGCCGTCGAGGTGGCAGACGGCGAAGCGCCGCCCGGCGTGAGTGAATCTCAGGGGGGCCGCGCGGATCTCCCCGAGGCCGGCGAAAGCCCGGGCCAGGCCGGCCTTCTCCCCGTCGCAGTTCCCGTAGACCGCTTTGACCGGCGCGCGAAGGTTGCGAAGCTCCTCGACGGTGAAGGGGGCGACGAAGTCGCCGGCGTGGATGACCAGGTCGCATCCGGCGTCGTTGAACAGACGGACCGCTTCGCGCACCCGGGTCAGGTTGTCGTGGCTGTCGGAAAGGATGCCGATCACGGCCGTTCCTCCGCCCTTATTATAGCTGAAAGAGCGGATTGCCGGCGATATTGACAGTCCGGGCCGATTTGCTTAAGATATAACGGCTTTAAAAAGTGGATTTTAGGCGCGTAGCTCAGTGGGAGAGCGCTTCCCTGACACGGAAGAGGCCGTGGGTTCAATCCCCTCCGCGCCTACCAAGAGACCTAGCGGTCAGAGATCAATGGGCCGCCGGAACGGCCGGACTTGATTCTCCCGCCCTGTCGAAAAGCTAAAGCGAGTGAGCGAAGTGAACGATATTCCGATCGACGTCCTGAGGCATAGCGCCGCGCACCTCCTGGCGCACGCCGTCCTCGATCTCTACCCGGAGACCCGGACGGGGATCGGCCCGGCCGTCGAGACCGGCTTCTATTACGATTTCCTCCGCCAGACCCCGTTCACCCCGGATGACCTCGAGAAGATCGAGAAGCGGATGAAGGAGATCGCCCGGGAGAACACCCCGATCGAGCGGCTCGTTCTGACCAAGGACGAGGCCGTCCGCATGTTCGAGGAGAAGAAGCAGGATCTCAAGGTCGAGCTCATCCGGGAGAAGGGCGACGCCACCGTCACCGTTTACCGGCAGGGGCCGTTCGCCGACTTCTGCCTCGGGCCTCACGTCGCCTCGACCGGCCTTCTCCAGAACGTCAAGCTGCTCTCGGTCTCGGGGGCCTACTGGAAGGGCGACGAGCGCGGCCCGCAGATGCAGCGGATCTACGGGGCGGTCTTCGCCACCAAGAAGGAGCTCGAGGACCATTTCCGCATGCTCGAGGAGGCCCGCAAGCGCGACCACCGCAGGCTCGGCGCCGAGCTCGACCTCTTCAGCACCAGCGACGACCTCGGCGGCGGGCTCATCCTCTGGCACCCCAAGGGCGCCCGCGTCCGGGCCGTCATCGAGGACCACTGGCGGGAGCGCCACTGGGCCGGCGGCTACGACATCCTGTTCACCCCCCATATCGGGCGGGCGACGCTGTGGCAGACCTCGGGCCATCTCGGCTTCTATAAGGACAGCATGTACTCGCCGATGGATATCGACGATCAGCCCTACTACCTCAAGCCGATGAACTGCCCGTTCCACATCCAGATCTACAAGTCGCGGATGCGCTCGTACCGCGACCTGCCTCTCCGCTGGGCCGAGCTCGGCACCGTCTACCGTTACGAGCGCAGCGGCACGCTGCATGGGCTCCTCCGCGTCCGCGGCTTCACCCAGGACGACGCCCACATCATCTGCACGCCCGGGCAGATCGAGTCCGAGATCCTGCGGGTCCTCGACTTCTCGGTCTCCATCCTGGCCGACTTCGGCTTCATCGACAATAAGATCGAGCTGTCGGTCCGCGATCCCAAGAATCTTGGGAAGTACTGCGGGACCGACGATCTCTGGTGCCGGGCCGAGGCCTCGCTCGTCAAGGCCCTCGAGACGCGGGGCTACCCCTACGAGCGGATGGAAGGCGAGGCGGTCTTCTACGGGCCCAAGATCGATATCAAGATCAAGGACGCCCTCGGCCGGCACTGGCAGTGCACGACCATCCAGTTCGACTTCAACATGTCGGAGAGGTTCGGGATGACCTACGTCGGGGAGGACGGCCAGGAGCACCGGCCCTACATGGTCCACCGGGCCCTGCTCGGCTCGCTCGAGCGGTTCTTCGGCGTCCTCGTCGAGCATTACAACGGGAGCTTCCCCCTCTGGCTCGCCCCGGTCCAGGCCGTCGTCCTGCCGATCGCCGAGCGCCACGAGGAGTACGCCCGGGCCCTCGACCGGCGGCTGGGGGAGAACGGCCTGCGCTCGTCGGTCGACCTCAGCCGGGAGAAGGTCGGGAAGAAGATCCGCGAGGCCGAGATCCAGAAGATCCCGCTCATCCTGGTCGTCGGCGACAAGGAGGTCGAGCGCGGCACGGCCGCCCTCCGCGTCCACGGCCAGGGCGACAAGGGCGAGGTGGACCTGGCCCGGTTCATCGAGCAAGCGAAAGAATTCCATCGTCAAAAAAGTCTCATCGTGAATTTCTAGAGGAGGACCGACCATTTTCAAGAGACACGGTTACTATCCTGCGGTCGCCAAGGCCAAGCCCCACCGGATCAACGAGATGATTCCGGCGCGGGAGGTCCGGGTCATCGACGACGAGAAGAACGCCCTCGGCGTCCTGCAGACGGTCCAGGCCATCCAGCTGGCCCGCGACCGGGGCCTCGACCTCGTCGAGATCGCCCCGACGGCCGACCCCCCGGTCTGCAAGATCACGGACTACGGCAAGTTCCTGTACGAGCAGCACAAGAAGGACCACGAGGCCAAAAAGCACCAGAAGCAGATCCAGATCAAGGAGATCAAGTTCCGTCCCAAGATCAGCATCCACGACTACGATTTCAAGATGAAGCACGTCAAGCGGTTCCTCGGGGACGGCAACAAGGTCAAGATCACCGTCATGCTCCGCGGCCGCGAGAAGCAGAAGCCGGAGCTCGGCTATCAAGTCCTCGACCGGGTCCTCGGCGACGTCAAGGACCTGGCGACGCAGGACGGCTCCGCCCGGAAGCAGGATTGGGCCGTATCGGCCCTGTTGGTCCCCACGAAGTCAGGAGGAAAAGATGCCAAAGTTAAAAACCCACAAGGGAGCGCAAAAGAGGTTCAAGGTCACGGCCAAGAAAAAGTTCCTGCACGCCCAAGCGAATAAGAGCCACATCCTGACCAAGAAGGCGTCCAAGCGCAAACGCCACCTGGGCAAGTCCGCCGAGGCCAGCCCGGCCGACCGCAAGGCGCTCAAGACGATGCTCCCGTACGACATGTGAGCGCGCCCCGCGCACGAAGGAGACGATCATGCCCCGCGTGAAACGCAGCACCAAGAGACACGACCGGCGGAAGAAGGTCCTCGGCCGGGCCAAGGGCTATTTCGGGGCCAAGAGCCGTAATTACCGGACGGCCAAAGAGGCCGTCGAGAAGTCCCTGCTCTACGCCTATCGCGACCGGCGGAACAAGAAGCGGGATTTCCGCAGCCTGTGGATCGTCCGGATCAAGGCCGCGGCCCTGGCCAACGGGTCCTCCTACAGCCGCTTCATCCGCGGCCTGAAGGTCCTCGGCGTCGCCCTCGACCGCAAGGTCCTGGCCGACCTGGCCGCCAACGCCCCCGCGACGTTCTCCCACCTGGTCCGGATGACGCAGACCCCGGCGGCGTAGAATCCCGCCCATGTCCAGCCTCAGGGACCGGATCGAGGGGCTCCGGAAGGCGTTCGAGGAGTCGGCCCGCAAGGCCGGCGACGCCCGGGCCCTCGAAGAGCTCCGGAACGCCTTTCTGGGCCGCAAGAAGGGCCACGTCACCCTTCTGTTCGAGGACCTGAAGTCCGTCCCGGCCGGGGAAAAGCGCGAGGCCGGACAGTTGATCAACGAGCTGAAGGATTTCGTTCAAGAGTGGCTTCGACAAAAGGCCGCAAGCGGCGTTGCCTCTGTTTCCGGCGGGGGATCGATTACGACCCACGGTTACAAGACCGAAGGCGGGACGGACCTGACCCTGCCCGGGCGCAAACGGTACGTCGGGACGCCCCATCCCCTGACGCTCTTCGAGCAGGAGATCGAGAGGGTCTTCCTCGGCATGGGCTTCACCATCGAGGAGGGCCCCGAGATCGAAACGGACTACTACAACTTCGAGGCCCTCAACTTCCCGCCGTACCATCCGGCCCGCGACAAATGGGACACGCTCTTCATCAAGGGCGACCTGCTCCTGCGGACCCACACGTCGCCGGTCCAGGTCCGGGTCATGGAGCGGTCGAAGCCGCCCATCCGCATCATCTGCCCCGGCCGCGTCTTCCGTCACGAGACGCCCGACCCGACCCACCTGCCGATGTTCATGCAGGTCGAGGGTCTCGTCGTCGACGAGGGCGTGACCTTCGCCCACCTCAAGGGCACCCTCGAATATTTCCTCCGGGCCCTGTTCGGCGAGAAGGTCAAGGTCCGCTTCCGGCCGAGCTTCTTCCCTTTCACCGAGCCGTCCGCCGAGGTCGACATCGAGTGCATCGTCTGCGGCGGCCGGGACGCGGCCTGCCGCGTCTGCGGCGGGACGGGCTGGAAGGAGATCCTGGGCTCGGGCATGGTCCACCCCCAGGTCCTCAAGAACGTCAACATCGACCCGGAGAAGTACTCCGGATGGGCCTTCGGCCTGGGCATTGACCGGACGGCCATGCTGGCCCTCGGCATCCCCGAGATGCGCTACTTCTACGAGAACGACCTGAGGTTCCTCAGGCAATTCGGGACGAAATGAAGATCAGCCTGGATTGGGTCCGCGAATACGTCGCCGTCGACATCAGTCGGCCGGAGCTCGTCGACCGGCTGACCATGATCGGCCTCGTCGCCGAGACCGTCGAGGAACGGGGCGGGGACGTCGTCCTCGACCTCGAGACCTACGCCAACCGGCCGGACACGCTCGGCCACCTCGGCGTCGCCCGCGAGATCGGGGCGGCCCTCGGCCTCCCGCTCATCGAGCGGGACTGGCCGCTCGCCGAGCTCCCCGAGGCCACGGCGGAGATCGCCGACGTCCAGATCGAGAGCGAGGCCCTTTGCCCCCGCTACTGCGGCCTCGTCGTCCGGGGCGTCAAGGTCGGCCCGTCGCCCGACTGGTTGAGGCGGCGGATCGAGGCCGTGGGCCTGCGGCCGGTCAACAACGTCGTCGACGTCTCGAACTACGTCTGCTTCGCCACGGCCCAGCCCATCCACACCTTCGATTTCGGCCGGATCGGCGGCGGCCGCGTCGTCGTCCGCAAGGCCAAGAGGGGCGAGACGCTCATCGACCTCGACGGCCGGACCCTCGATCTCGCGCCCGGCATGCTCGTCATCGCCGACGAGTCCCGGCCGGTCGCGCTGGCCGGCGTCATCGGCGGCCAGGCCTCGGGCATCAGCGAGGCGACCCGCGAGGTCTTCATCGAGAGCGCCCACTTCGACCCGATCTCGATCCGCAAGACGGCGAAGACGCTCGGCCTCTCGACGGACGCCTCGTACCGGTTCGAGCGCGGTTCCGACATCGCCTTCGCGCCCCAGGCCGCCCGGATGGCCGCCTCGCTTCTCTGCGGGATGGGGGGCCGGGCCAGCCGCGGGCTCATCGACCGCGCCGCCAAGCCGCCCAAGCCCCGGACGGTGCGGCTCCGTCTGCGCCGGATCGCCGAGCTCCTCGGCGTCGACGTCCCCGAGAGCTTCGTCGTCGACGTCCTCGGGCGGCTGGGATTCCGCGCCGAGAGCGCCGCCAAGCACTCCTGGCGCGTGGACGTCCCGACGTTCCGGCACGACGTCGCCCGGGAGGCGGACCTCATCGAAGAGGTGGCCCGGTTCTACGGCTACGACCGGATCCCCTCGGCGTTCACCCCGGTCGACACGTTCGACCTGAGCGTCAACCGGAGGCGGGAGCGTCTGGCCCGGATCCGCGAGACGCTGCTCGCCCAGGGCCTCGACGAGGTCATCAACTGGAGCTTCGCGGACCCGGACCGGGAGAAGGCGGCGGCCGGCGGCCGGGAGGCCGTGGCCATCCAGAATCCCATCTCACAGCGGGCCTCGGTCCTGCGGACGACGCTCCTTCCGGGCCTGCTCGAGAACGCGGCCTGGAACCTCAACCGCGGGCTCGAAGGCGTCCACGTCTTCGAGACGGGGAACGTCTACGCCTGGGAAGAGGAGAAGCACCGCGAGGACCTCCACCTCGGCCTGCTCTCGACGGGCCTCCTCCCGGGGGCGAGCTGGGCCGAGCCGGCCGGAGAGACGGATTTCTTCGTCCTCAAGGGCGCGGTCGAGGCGCTCGCGGAAGCCCTGCGCTTCGAGCCGATCGCGTTCGAGGAAAGGGACCACCCGTCCTTCGAGCCCGGGCGGGCCCTGGCGCTCCTCTACAAGGGCCAGGAGGTCGGCCGGCTGGGGGTTCTGCGCGCCGCTTTCGCGGCCGCCGCCTCGGTCGAGCGGACGGTCTACGCCGCCGAGATCGATCTCGAGGCGCTCTTCGAGAAGACGCCGCGGCCGTTCGAGGTCGCCCCGGTGCCGAAGTTCCCGGGGGCCTCCCGCGACCTGTCGTTCCTCCTCGACCGGGCCGTCCCGTTCGGGGAGGTCGCCCGCGTCCTGGGCAAGCTCAACCAGCCCCTGCTCGAGGGTTTCGAGCTCCGCGACCGCTTCGCCGGGGCGCCGGTCCCGGCGGACAAGGTCAGCCTGACCGTCCGGTTCCGCTTCCGCCATCCCCAGAGGACGCTCGTGGCGGAGGAGGTGGACCGCGTCGAGCAGGAGATCGTCGGCCAGCTGAGGTCGGCGCTGAACATCCAGCTGAGGGAGGGGAAAATTGACATCGGAACTTGAGCGGATTAAAATACTCGAAGGGAAGATCGGACTGGTCGTCGATCACATCCACAAGCTGACGACCGAGAACGAGAAGCTCAAGCAGCAGCTCAAGGAGTCCCGGACCGAAAAGAAGGAGTCCGAGGAGAACGCCCGCAAGATCGCCCGCCTGGACGAGGAGATGAAGAGGGTCGAGGGCGAGCGGGAGGTCCTCAAGGGGAAGATCGAGGCCATCATCGGCCAGATCGACAAGCTGGGGTTATGACCGACCGAATCCTCGAGATCGAGATCTTCGGACAACGCTACAAGATCCGCGTCAAAGGAGAGGAGGATGAGAAATATATCGGCCACTTGACCTCGCTCGTCGATCAGAAGATGCACGAAGTGGCTGTGAAATCCCAGTCCGCGGACACGACCAAGATCGCCGTGCTGGCGGCCTTGAACATCGCGGACGAGCTGTTTCTGAGCCAGAAGAAGATGGATCAGCTGAACGAGGCCTTGGGCCACATGGAGACGGAGATCGAAAGCCTGGAGATTCATCTCGTCACAGATGACCATACATACACGGACGCCGATAAATCCCCGTCGTGACGGGCCGGCCGCGCGCGGCGCTCTCGCCGGGCGGGCCGATCCCGGACGGGCCACGGGCATCTGACGCTCCGCGCTTTCCCTCGCGTCTCCTCATTCGAATAGATGAGGAGGTTATCCCATGAATCCGGTCACGTACGCCGCGCTCGCCGTCATCGTCGTTCTCCTGGCGGCGGTCGCCATTCTGCTCGTCAAAAGGAAGGAGAGCACCCGCAAGGCCGTCGAGGCCGAGGACCAGGCCCGGGTGATCCTCGACAAGGCCCGGGAGGAAGGGGAGAAGATCAAGCGGGAAGCGGCCATCGACGCCCGCGAGAAGGACCTGGCCCGCCTGAACGAGTTCGAGGCCCACACCCGGGAGAAGCAGCGCAAGATCAACGAGACCGAGCGCCGTCTCCTCAGCAAGGAGGAGAACCTCGAGCGGAGGTTCCAGTCGATCGAGCGCAAGGAGCGGGACTTCTCCCAGAAGGAGCGCAAGCTCACCCAGAAGGAGAAAGACCTCGAGGCCGAAGAGGCCAAGATCGCCGAGGCCATCGAAAAGGCCGTGGCCGAGCTGGAGAAGATCTCCGGCATGACCCAGGAGGAGGCCAAAGCCCAGCTGATCAAGCGGATCGAGGAGGAAGCCAAGCTCGAGGCCATCGCCACCGTCCGGCGGATCGAGGAGGAGGCCCGGGAGAAGGCGGCCTCGTCGGCCCGCGAGATCATGTCCAACGCCATCCAGCGCTCGGCCGCCGAGCACGTCGTCGAGACGACGGTCTCGGTCGTCGACCTGCCCTCGGACGACATGAAGGGCCGGATCATCGGCCGCGAGGGCCGCAACATCCGGGCCCTGGAAATGGCCACGGGCGTCGACATCATCGTCGACGACACGCCCGAGGCGGTCATCCTGTCGAGCTTCGACCCCATCCGCCGCGAGCTCGCCCGCCTGTCCATCCAGAAGCTCGTCACCGACGGCCGCATCCACCCGGCCCGCATCGAGGACATCGTCGAGTCGGTCAAGAACGAGCTGGAGCAGAAGATCAAGCAGGAGGGCGAATCGGCCGTCCTGGAGCTCAAGGTCCGCGACATCCACCCCGAGCTCATCAAGCTCCTGGGCAAGCTCAAGTACCGGACGAGCTACGGCCAGAACGTCCTCCAGCACACCAAGGAGGTGGCCATGCTCGCGGCCATGATGGCCCGCGAGATCGGCCTCGACACGAACGTCGCCCTCCGGGCGGGCCTCCTCCACGACATCGGCAAGGCCGTCGACAGGGACACCGAGGGGACGCACACCGAGCTCGGCGTCGAGCTGGCCAAGAAGTACGGCGAGTCGGAGAAGGTCTGCCAGGCCATCGCCTCGCACCACCGCGACATCGACTTCCCGTCGATCGAGGCCGTCCTCGTCCAGGCCGCCGACACGCTCTCGGCCGCCCGGCCCGGGGCCCGGCGCGAGCTCCTCGAGACGTACATCCAGCGGCTGGAAAAGCTCGAGGAGATCGCCGCGTCGTTCGAAGGCGTCCAGAAGGCCTTCGCCCTGCAGGCCGGCCGGGAGATCCGCATCATCGTCGAGGCCCAGAAGATCTCCGACGACCGGGCCGCGCTCCTGGCCAAGGAGACGGCCACGAAGATCAAGAACGAGCTCGACTACCCCGGCCAGATCAAGGTCACCGTCATCCGGGAGATGAGAGCGGTCGAATATGCCCGCTGAGTTCGGGATTCTCTTCCTCGGCGACATCGTCGGCCGGCCGGGCCGCCGGGCCATGGACAAGTTCCTCCCGGGGCTCATCAAGAAGCACGCGCCGGCCATGATCGTCGCCAACGGCGAGAACGCGGCCGGCGGCAGCGGCATGACCGAGGAGATCGGCCAGGACCTCTTCATGCACGCCGACGTCCTGACCTCGGGCAACCACATCTGGGACAAGAAGGAGGCCCTGACCTACCTCGAGCGCGAGCCCCGGCTCCTCCGACCGGCCAATTATCCCGCCGTCAATCCCGGCCGGTCCTCGTACGTCTTCCGGGCGGCCGACGGGACCAAGGCGGCCGTGCTCAACCTCCAAGGGCGGGTGTTCATGGAGCCCCTGGACTGCCCGTTCAAGAGGGCCGAAGAAGAGATCGAGGCCCTCCGGGCCGAGACGCCCATCATCCTCGTCGATTTCCACGCCGAGGCGACCTCCGAGAAGCAGGCCCTCGGCTGGCACCTCGACGGCCGGGTCTCGGCCGTCATCGGCACCCACACCCATGTCCCCACGTCCGACGAGCGCGTCCTGCCCAAGGGCACGGCCTACATCACCGACGCCGGGATGGCCGGCGGCCGCAACGCCGTCATCGGGATCGCCCGCGAGGCGGCCCTCCAGAGGTTCCTGACCTCCCGGCCGCAGCGGTTCGAGCCCTCCCGGGACGGCCTCTTCCTGTCCGGCGTGTTCATCCGCATCGACGCCGCGACCGGCAAAGCCCTGTCGATCACGAGAGAGGTCCTGGCGGAGGATGGACACGAAGATTGATGGCCTGATCGTCAAGGACCGCGTCTACTCGGTCTCCGAGGTCACCGAGATCGTCAAGACGGCCCTCGAGGTCGCCCTGCCCCAGGTCTGGGTCGAGGGCGAGGTCTCGGGCCACAAGAAAGCCGCCTCCGGGCACGTTTTCTTCAGCCTCAAGGACGAGAAGTGCGTCATCAAGGCCGTCATGTGGCAGTCGACGGCCCGCAAGGTCGCCTTCGACCTCAAGGACGGCCTCAAGGTCGTCTGCCGGGGCAAGGTCAGCGTCTACGAGCCCCGCGGCGACTATCAGCTCTACGTCGACCTCGTCGAGCCCAAGGGCAAGGGGGCCCTCCAGCTCCGCTTCGAACAGCTCAAGGAGAAGCTCCGGGCCGAGGGCCTGTTCGACGAGAAGCGGAAGCGCAAGCTCCCCCTCCGGCCGCGGACGATCGGCGTCGTCACGTCGCCCACGGGCGCGGCCATCCGCGACATCCTCCGCGTCCTCGAGCGCCGCTACGCCAAGCTCCACGTCGTCATCTATCCGGCCCGGGTCCAGGGCGAGGGCGCGGCGGCCGAGATCGTCGAGGGGATCGACGCGCTCGGGGCCCGTCCGGGCATCGACGTCCTCATCGTCGGCCGGGGCGGCGGCTCCATCGAGGACCTCTGGGCCTTCAATGAGGAGCCGGTCGCCCGGGCCATCGCCCGCTCCGGGGTCCCGGTTATCTCGGCCGTCGGCCACGAGGTCGACTTCACCATCGCCGACTTCGTCGCCGACGTCCGGGCCTCGACGCCCTCGGCGGCCGCGGAGATGGTCATCGAGACGGAGGAGGCCTTCGCCGAGAGGATCTCGTCCCAGACGCGCCGCCTCGGCGAGCTCCTCCGCTACGCGATCCAGGACCGGCGGAGCGAGGTCGCCGACCTGGCCCAGCACCGCATCTTCCAGAATTTCGAGGTCCGGCTGGCCAATCTCGGACGGCGGGTGGATGAGCTCGAGACGCGCGGCCGGAACGTTCTCCGGGCCGAGCGCCAGCGGATCTCCGAGCACAAGGGCGCGGCCCGGCTCGCCGACGAGCGGCTCCGCAACATCCTGCGCCGGATGGTCGGCGAGCGCCGGGCGACCTGGGAGCGGTGCGCGGCCGCCCTGAACGCCCTGAGCCCGCTCGCCGTCCTCAAGAAAGGCTACGCGCTCGTCTGGACGGACGGCGGCCTGCGCCTGGCCCGCCGCGTCGAGGACGTCGCCGCCGGCGAGGCCGTCCTCGTCTCGTTCTTCAAGGGCGAGTTCCGCGCCCGCGTTGAGAGCGTCGACAAGACCAAGCTCCTCGAATCCCGGTTCCTGAAGGAGGGCTGATGACCAACCTAACGTTCGAAAAGGCCCTGGCCGAGCTCGAGCAGATCGTGGCCAAGCTCGAGAAGGGCGGGATCTCCCTCAACGAATCCCTGGCCCTGTTCGAGAAAGGCGTCAAGATGTCCCGGTTCCTCAAGGGCGAGCTGGACAAGGCCGAGCGCAAGGTCGAGATCCTGCTCAAGGACGAGAAGGGGACCCTCCAGGCGAAGGATTTCGACGCCGGCGAAGCCTGCGACGAGGCGAAAGAGGGCGAGGGCGGCGACGCCTGAGCGGGAAGGGACGGGCATGGCCAAGATCCTCGACACGATCCGCGAGCCGTCCGACATCCGGAAGCTCGATCCCGGCGAGCTCTCCACTCTGGCCATGGAGATCCGGGCCCTCATCCTGGAGACGGTGGCCAAGAACGGCGGGCACCTCGCGTCGAACCTGGGCGCTGTCGAGCTAACCTTGGCCCTCCACTTGGCCTTCGACACGCCCCAAGACAAGATCGTCTGGGACGTCGGCCACCAGTGCTACACGCACAAGATCCTGACGGGCCGCAAGGACCGCTTCAGCGGCCTGCGGCGCTGCGGCGGCATCCTTGGCTTCCCCTGCCGCGAAGAGAGCGATCACGACGCCTACAACACGGGGCACGCTTCGACGGCCCTGTCCGCCGCCCTGGGCATGGCCGTCGCCCGGGACAAGGCCGGCGAGAAACACCATGTCGTCGCCGTCGTCGGCGACGGCAGCCTTACGGGAGGCGTCGCCCTCGAGGCCCTCAACCAGATCGGCCATCTCCGCGAGCGGCTGATCATCGTCCTCAACTTCAACGAGATGTCGATATCGATCAACGTCGGGGCCTGGTCGAAATACTTCTCCTATCTCGTTTCCGGTCAACGCTATATCCGGATGAAGGACCAGGCCAAGTCCATTCTCAAGAGGGTCCCCCAGCTCGGCCAGCCGGTGATCAAAGCCGGCCGGGCCCTGGAGGAGCTGGTCAAGAAGACCCTCTTCCCCGGTCTCGTCTTCAAGGAGCTCGGGATCCGTTACATCGGGCCGGTCCACGGCCACAACGTCCAGTCGCTTGTCGAAGCCTTCGAGACGGCCAAGACCTTCGACGGCCCGGTCCTCATCCAGTGCGTGACCCAGAAGGGCAAGGGCTACCCGCCGGCCCGGCTCCATCCCGAGAAGTTCCACGGCGCCGGCCCGTTCAAGATCGCCACGGGCGAGCCGATCCAGCGCGACCGGGGCCCATCGTTCTCGAGCGTCTTCGGCGACGCAATGATCGAGATCGCCCGCAAGGACGCCAAGGTCCTGGCCATCACGGCGGCCATGGGCGAGGGCACCGGCCTCCGGGAGTTCTCCGAAAAGCTCCCCGACCGCTTTTTCGACGTCGGCATCGCCGAGCAGCACGCCGTCACCTTCGCCTCCGGCCTGGCCGTTTCCGGCCTCAAGCCGGTCGTGGCCATCTACTCGACCTTCCTTCAGCGGGCCTACGACCAGGTCTACCACGACGTCTGCCTGATGGACCTCCCGGTCGTCTTCGTCCTCGACCGGGCCGGCATCGTCCCCGACGACGGGCCCACTCACCAGGGCGTCAACGACATCGCCTACCTCCGCCATATGCCCAACATGATCGTGATGGCCCCCAAGGACGAGGGCGAGCTCAGGCACATGCTCTGGTCGGCCCTGGCCTACGGCCATCCGGCCTCCGTGCGCTTCCCCAAGGCCAAGGGCCTGGGCGTCCCGATCGACGAACCGCTCTCGGTCCTCCCGCTCGGCCGGAGCGAGCTCGTCAAGGACGGCCGGGACCTCCTCTTCGCGGTCGGCAATATGGTCCGGCCGGCCCTCGATGCGGCCCGGGAGCTGGAGAAGGAGGGCTTTTCGTTCGCCGTCGTCAACGCCCGCTTCGTCAAGCCCCTCGACGGCGAGACGATCCTCCGTTTCGCCGGGCCGGGGAGCACGGTCATCACGGTCGAGGAAGGCGTCGTCGACGGGGGCGCGGGCAGCGCCGTGCGCGAGCTCCTCGACCGCGAGGGCCGCTTCGGCATCCGGTTCAAGTCGATCGGGCTGCCCATCGGCGCCTATCCCCTGGGCAAGGCCGACGAGATCAGGGCCATGGTCGGCCTGGACGTTCCCGGGCTCGTCCGCCAGATCAGGGATTTCACCCAGACGGCCCTCTCGTGCGGCGGCGATGAAAGAACGCGCGGATAAGCTCCTCGTCGGGCGCTCCCTCGCTCCGAGCCGGGAGAAGGCCCAAGCCCTGATCATGGCCGGGCTGGTGACGGCGGGCGGACGGCCGGTCGCGAAGCCCGGCGAGCTCGTCGACGCCGAGGCCCCGCTCGAGGTCGCGCGCCCGCTCCCCTTCGTCAGCCGCGGCGGGCTCAAGCTCGAAGAGGCCCTCGACCGGTTCGGCGTCGACGTCCGCGGCCTCGTGGCGCTCGACATCGGCGCGTCGACCGGCGGCTTCGTCGACTGCCTGCTCAAACGCGGCGCGAAACGGGTCTACGCTGTCGATGTCGACACGAAACAGCTCGATTGGGGGCTCAGCAAGGACCCCCGGGTGGCGGCCGTCGAGAAGAACGCCCGCGGGCTCGGGCCCGGCGATATCCCCGAGCCCGCGGACATCGTCACCATGGACGTCTCGTTCATCTCGGTCCTCAAGATCCTCCCCGCCCTGAGGGCGATCCCGGGCGCCTCGACGCTCGTCGTCCTCATCAAGCCGCAGTTCGAGGCCGGACCGAAGGACGTCGGGAAGAAGGGGATCGTCCGCGACGCCGCCGTCCATGCCGCGGTCCTGGCCCGGATCATCGAGGGGGCCCGCGAGCTCGGCTTCGGCCCGGCTGGGCTCATCCGCTGCTCGACGCGGGGCCAGAAGGGGAACGTCGAGTTCTTCGTTCGGTGGATCAAAGGGAGCCCGGGACTCAACGCGGGCTCCGTCCCAGCCTGGATCAAGGAGGCGACGAGCCATGAACAAAGTGGGTAAAGCCGGCATCGTCATCAAGCCCCACGCCCCGTCGGTCGAGGGCATCCTGAAGATCCTCGTCGACTATTTCGAGGCGCGCGGGATCGTTTGCGTCCTGGAGGCCGTGGCCTCCCGCAAGCTCGGGCGCTCGAACGGCCTGCCGCGGGCCGAAGTCGCCGCCGCCTCGGACCTCGTCGTCGTCCTCGGAGGGGACGGCACCCTGCTCAGCGTCGCCCATTACGCGGCCCAGGCAGGCGTCCCGGTCATGGGCGTCAACCTGGGCCGGCTGGGCTTCCTGACCGAGATCCCGGTCACCGAGGCGACGCTCACGCTCGACCGCTTCCTGGCGGGAGACGAAGGCCTCATCAGCCCGCGCTCGCTTCTGGAGGCCCGGACCCGGAGCGCGGCCGCCTACTGCCTGAACGACGTCGTCGTCACCAAGGGCGCCAAGGCCCGGATGATCGAGCTCTCGATCGGCGTCGACGGCCGGGACGTCGCGACCCTCAAGGCCGACGGCCTCATCGTCTCGACCCCGACCGGGTCGACGGCGTATTCGCTCTCGGCCGGAGGGCCCATCCTCCACCCCCAGGTCCCGGCCATCATCCTGACGCCCATCTGCCCCCACACGCTCTCGTTCCGGCCCATGGCCGTGCCGGCGACCTCGGCGATCGCCGTCCGGCTCCTGACCGGAGGGGAGGAGGTCCATCTGACGCTCGACGGGCAGCGCGGCGGCGTCTTCGAGCTCAACGACACGGTCGAGGTCCGCAGTGCGCCGTTCGAGCTCCAGCTCATCACCTCGCCGCGCCGGAAATACTACGACCTGGTCAAAGAGAAACTCGGCTGGGCGGAGTAGGGACTGTCCCTCTTGATTTGACAGGGCTTCGGTGAGTCGTTATCATGAGGGCTCGCCAATATACTACTAAAACACTCAGGATTGGAGATTGATATGTCCGACGCCATCGTCACCGGAACCGACGCCACCTTCGACGCGGAGGTCCTCAAGTCCGACCTCCCCTCGCTGGTGGATTTCTGGGCCCCGTGGTGCGGCCCGTGCCAGATGATCGCCCCGCTCGTCGAGGAGATCGCCGAGTCCCACAAGGGCAAGCTCAAAGTGGTCAAGATGAACGTCGACGAGAACGTCCAGACGCCCCAAACGTACGGCGTCATGGCCATCCCGACCCTGATCCTGTTCAAGGGCGGCCAGCCCCAGGAGAAGGTCGTCGGCTTCGAGTCCAAGGCCAAGCTTCTCGACCGCATCGCCAAGCACCTCTGATCCTTGCGCCATGAACGGCCCCTGGGACGTCGTCATCGCCGGGGCCGGTCCGGCCGGCCTGGCCGCGGCCCTCTACACGGGCCGGGCCAGGCTTTCGACGGCCGTCCTCGAGAGAGGCATGCCCGGCGGCCAGATCCTCCTGACCGACTGGGTCGAGAACTACCCCGGCTTCCCGTCCGGCGTCGCTCCCTTCGAGCTGATGCAGGGCTTCCGCAAGCAGGCGGAGACGTTCGGCGCCGGCATCGTCCTTGACGAGGCCCTCTCGATCGCGACGTCGGCGACGGGCTTTATCCTCAAAGGCCATAGCGGGGAATACGAGGCCCGGTCGGTCATCGTGGCCACGGGATCCGCCTACCGGCGGCTCGGCGTCGAAGGCGAAGAGCGGCTGACGGGGCGCGGCGTCTCCTACTGCGCCGTCTGCGACGGGGCCTTTTTCGCCGGGCGCGACATCGCCGTCGTGGGCGGCGGGGACAACGCCCTCAAAGAGGCCCTATTCCTGACCAAGTTCGCCAAGACCCTGACCCTCATCCACCGCCGGGCGACGTTCCGGGGCGAGAGGATCTATCAGGAGAGGGTCGCGGCCAACGACAAGATCCGCATCCGCTACGACACGATCGTCTGCGGCGTCATGGGCGAGACGAAGGTGGAAGCGATCTCTCTCATCGACCTCAAAAGCGGCGCCACCTCCTCCCTTCCCGTCGCGGGCCTGTTCGTCTCGATCGGAACCCGGCCCCAGACGGACTTCGTCAAGGGCTTCCTCGAGCTCAACGAATGGGGTCAGATCAAGGTCGGCCGCGACACGCAGACGTCCGTCCCGGGCATCTTCGCCGCCGGCGACGTCTGCGACGCCTGCCCCAAGCAGATCGCCACGGCTGTGGGCTCGGGCGTCCACGCCGCCCTGTCCGTCCAGGAGTATCTCGCCCGGCAGCCGGCGGCGGATTCGTAGGAGCTGCCGTCAGAAGTGCGGCGGAGCGGCTCGGAGCCGCACTTCTGAGAAATATCTGAAAGAACCCCCGCCTCCCCCTGGAGACCTATGCTTTGGCGGCGGTTGCCTTCGCCGGGGCCGTTACGGCCGCCGTCGCGTCGTACTTCTCGTTGAGCAGTGCCGCCAGCTCCGCCCCCCAGAGCAGGATGACCAGCGACGAGGTGATCCAGAGAAGGAAGAAAAGAACCGAGGTCAACGTGCCCTGAAGGATTTTGCTGAGGACGATGCCGATCGCGGAGACGTTGGCGACGTAGAAGGCGAAGGCCCTCTTGAAGATTTCGAACAGCAGGGCGGCGACCGCGGCCGGGATGAGCGCGGCCCGGGTGTGGACTTTGACCTCCGGGATGTACTTGTAAAGGATGAAGAACATCAGGAAGGTCAGCGCGTAGGGGATGACGTATTTCAGGAAGACGTTGTTGAAGGCTGTGGCGGCCTCGGGGCTCAGCGTGGCCCGGACGAGCTCGCTCTCCTGGATCGTCCGGCCGAGGGCCGTCCAGACGGCCGTCATGGCCAGCGAGAAGATCATGAAGATGCCGACGACGGCCATCAACAGGAACTCCATGAGGCGGTTGTAGAAGAAGGACCGGTGGTATTTCGTCCGGAAGATCTGGTTGACCGTCGTGATGAGGGAGGAAAAGAGGAAGCTGGCCGAGACGAACGAGCCGACGACGCCGAACAGCCCGAGATTGCCGACGGTGCCCGAGAAGTCCCCCAGGCTTTTGAAGAACGCGGGATCGAGCCGGGCGAAGAACTCGTCCGTGAAGATATTGAGGCTGCGCAGGGCCACCTCCGTGTCGCCCAGGAAGCGTGCCGCCACGGCGAAGAAGAGGGCCACGAGCGGGACGCAGGCGAGCAGGGCGAAGTAGGAGATGACGATGGCCGAGGTCCAGCCCTTGTCTGCGCCGAAGCGCTTGAAAGACGCGGCGATGAGAGCCGGTGCCGATCGCGTCATCCGTCGCGGCGTCCCGAGGTCCCCAGCCGCTAGGCCTTGAGCCCGTAGTTCCCCCACTGGACCATCGTGATGATGATGGTGATCAGCAGGGCGTAGATGACCAGGGTCTCGATGAGGACGAGGCCGAAGATGAGGAGGAACCGGATGGTCGGCGCGCTGGCCGGATTCCGCGAGATCCCCTCGCACCCGGCGCTGATGGCCTTGGCCTGGCAGAAGGCGCCCGCGATCACGGCCAGGGTGATGATGGCCCCGCCGACGATGAGCGACACCTTGAAGATATCGGCGTGGGACTTGCCGAGCTCGGCCGCCTGGGCCCCTTCCTGGGCCAGCAGCGGGAGAGCCATGAGGGCGATACCGAAGAACATCAGGCTCAGGGCTTTGAGTCTCTTGGACATGGCGGAACTCCTTTGTGTTTAATGCTCTTCTTCATGGGCGACGGCGCCCGCGATGTAGATGCAGGACAGGAGGACGAAGACGAACGACTGGATGAGCGACGTGAAGATGGCCACGGCCATGAACGGCAGGGGCAGGAGATAGGGAATGATCGAGGCCATGATGACGATGAGCAGCTCCTCGGCGAAAATATTGCCGAAGAGCCGCATCGATAGGGAAACGGGCCGGGAGAAATGGCTGATGACCTCGATCGGGACCATCAGCGGGGCCAGGGCCGGGATAGGGCCCAGGAAGTGCTTGAAATACTTGAGCCCCTGGGCCCTGACGCCCTGGGCGTGGTAGTAGAAGAAGACGACGAGGGCGCAGCCGAGGGTGACGTTGAGCTTGCTCGTCGGCGACATGAAGCCCGGGACGAGGCCGATCATGTTGCAGCCGAAAACGAAGAGCCCGACCGTCCCGATGACGGGCAGGTACTTCCGGCCGTCCGGGCCGACGGTGTCGACGATGAGCCCCTCGAAGACCTGGACGATCATCTCGGCGACGCTCTGCCGGGCCCCGGGAACGAGCCGGGGCCGGCGCGAGGCCAGGCCGAGGAGGACGATCAGGACGAGGGCGACGACGAGGACCATGACGAGGAAATCGGGGACGACGTGGAGAGGGTCGGCAACCTCGATCCCGGCGAGACCGAGGAGCGCGGAGATGGGCGGGCCGAAGACGCGGTTGAAGGCGTCGACGATCCAGAGGCTGTGCTCTAAGCCTTCCATGTTCTCAAGAGAAGAAGAGCCCGGATGCCCTCGACGAGAGACACCAAGACGACGACGGAAAAGCCCGCCCCGAAGGCGAGGATCTTCTTCGGATAGAGGAGGATTATAAGGAAAAAGACCCCGCAAATCAACACGAGCCGGAGGGCGTAGAGCGCGACGCCGGAGCGGAGGGCCCCCTTCCGGCCGCTCGTGAGGATCCGGGTCAGGGATTGCTTGAGCCAGGCGAAGCCGAGGGCCGAAAAGGCCCCCCCGGCGAAGACAAGGAGCCCGGTCAGAGGATCGAAGACCAGGGCGGCCCCGAGGGCCAAGGCGGCGGCCCCGACGGCGATCTCGACCGGGATCCGCCGCAGGACGCGTTCCTCGATGGCGCCAGGCTTTTCGGGCTCCATGACGGGGAGATTATAGCACTTTCCCGGCGATTTCCGGCCAAAAGGTGAACGGAATCCCCGGATTCCGTATTTTAAGTATAATAAGGCCGGCGACGGGAGCCGGCCCCGGGAGGAGCGAGACATGTCCACGGAATTCCTGGTGAAGTTCTTCGGCCTTCTCCTCGGCGTCCTGGCCCGGACGATCCTGCCCTGGCTGCGCAAGGTCCGGGAAGGCAAGGTCCGCGGCTTCAGCCGCCGCTACCTCTATTCGGCCCTGGCTTCCGCGGCCATCGGCCTCATCCTGACCCTGACCCTCTTCCCCCAGTTCGAAGGCGGACCCGATGGCCGGACGCTCGAGGCCTTCTTCAAGCTCTTTTGCCTGGCTTTCGGGTTCGGCTTCGGCTTCAACGCCCTGTTCAATGAGGGCGGGGCCTGGGCGTCGAAGCCCGCGGCCGTGGAGCCGGAGGCAGGAACCGCCGGGAAACTGTCCCGATGAGCGACAAGCCCTCTCGGCCGGATCTCCGGCGGCTAGCGGAGCTGAGCTCGCTTGGCCTCATCCTGCCGTCCTCGATCGCCGTCGGCCTCTTCTTCGGCTATTTCCTTGACCGTTGGCTCGGCACGGACCCCTGGCTCCTCCTGACGTTCACCGTTCTCGGCATCGTCTCGGGCCTCCTCAGCTTGTTCCGGGCGCTCAGGAAGCAGTTGAAGGATGAACCGCCGCAGCCTCCAGAAGCCTGATCCGCCTCGATTTGCCTCGTTTGCTTCTCCCCAGTCGCTGTGCTAAATAACAGGCCATGGATCTCTGTCCTTCCCGGCCGAAGCTCGGACGCCTGCTCGCCGGATTGTGCCTCGCCGCCGCCGGTCTTCCGGCCTTTCTCCTCTCCCAGCCGCCCGCTCCTGCCGCTCCCGCCGCGCCGGCGGATCCCGGCCGCCCCGCCGATGTCAGGATCGTGGCCCGGAGCCAGGAGCGGACGAAGGACAGGGTCTTCGCCGCGGGCGACGTCGAGGTCCGCTCCGGCGACATCCTTCTCTTCGCCGACCGGGTCGAGTACAACCTCGAGTCGAAGGACGTCATCGCCGAGGGCAACGTCGTCGTCCAGTCGGGCGCCGAGGTCATCCGGGCCGAGCGCATTCTCTTCAACCTCGAGACGGGCCGGGGGACGATCGAAAAGGCCTCCGGCATGCTCCCGCCGTCGGTCCTGTTCGAGGCGGAGACGCTCGAGCGGAAGCAAACCGACCTCTATAGCTTGAAGAAAGGCCGGATCACGGCCTGCACGCAGCCCAATCCCCGGTGGAGCTTCGGCGTTTCCCGGGCCAACATCCGGACGGACGATCATGTGGAGATGTGGGACGCCGTCGTCCGGATCAAAGGCGTTCCCCTCTTTTACACTCCGTACATGCGCTATCCCCTGAAGGACCGGGCCACGGGCTTCCTCATGCCCCGGATCGGCTTCGGCGGCGAGAAAGGCCTGTCCTTGTCCCAGGGATTCTACTGGGCCATCGCGTCCAACATGGACGCCACGCTCGGCGTCGACCTCTATTCGAAGCGCGGCACGGGGGCCGGGCTCGAATACCGCTACCTCTTCCCGGGCGGGACCAAGGGCGACCTCAACCTCTATTACTTCGTCTACAAGCGGGACGCTTCAGGGGCCAAGCCCGCGAGCTCGTCCATCGTCCGGATCAACCACACCCAGGCCTTGCCCTGGGGCTTCACCCTCGTCGCCAACATCGACTACCAGACCTCCTACAGCTTCCTCAGGGAGTTCGACGAGAACTACCAGCGGGCCGTGGTCTACAACCGGACCTCCCAGGCCTACCTCTCGCGGTCCTGGCGGCGCTTCAACATGAGCGCGCGCGTTTCGCGCTTCGAGACTTACTTTTCCCAGATCGACGACGCCAACGTCACGACCGCGCTCCCCCAGGTCAACTTCAGCGTCTTCAAGACCAAGATCGCCGGGCCCCTCTATTTCTCCCTGGCAACGTCCTTCGCCCGTTCTCAGTACGGCTGGAAGTCCGAATACGAGGCCGGGACGGAGCGGCGCTCGAGCCGGGTCGCGGTCAGCCCCACGGTGACCCTGCCGTTCGCCTCGATCCCCTGGCTCACCGCGACGACCTCGGTCACGGCCAACGTCTCTTACTACGGCGAGAGCCTCGACCCGGTGACCGGCGCGATCGTCGGCGAGGACCTCTTCACCGGGAACCTCGTCGCCGCGGTCGAGATCGTCGGGCCGGTGTTCGCCCGGGTCTTCTACGGCCGGGATGGCCGGGCCCGGCTCAAGAACATCGTCGAGCCCTTCGTCAATTATTCCTTCGACAGCCCGACCCGGTACGCTGACCGGATCGTCACCTCCTACGGCTTCTTCCGCTACCATCAGATGAGCTACGGCGTCACCAGCCGGTTCCTGTTCAAGGCGGGCGAACGGGCGGTCGAGGTCTTCTCCCTGGGCCTCGGGCAGACGTACTATTTCTCGCCCGAGGACGGTCCTCTCTCCAGATTCCCGGTCGACGGGAAGCCGCCCCGGTTCTCGGAGATCACCGGGACCGTCCGCTTCTACCCCCAAGCCCGATTCAGCTTCGACGCCTCGGCCGCCTACAATCCCTACTACAAGAACCTGTCGAGCCTGAGGCTGAGCGCTACGGCCGGGAGCAAGGACGGCGGCGATTTCCTGACCGTCAGCTGGTTCAGGAGCCGCAACTCCTGGATCGCCGGCGTCGATCCGGAGCTCATCGCGCTCTACAACCGCGATCAGATCGGCGCCCATGGCGGGCTGAGGCTCCCCGGGCTCGACCTCGACCTCGAGCTCGCCGCCGACTACAACATCAAGGAGCGCAAGCTCCTGTACACGGGGGCCAGGGCGGTCTATCATTACCAGTGCGTCGACTTCCTCATTGACGTCGGCGCCTACTACTTCCGCGAGACGCCGGACCTCCAGGTCAGGTTCTCCCTGGGGCTCGGGGTGATCGGGAAGACGCTCGGCTTCCTCAGCGGGGCCGGATTCTGAGAACGGGAGCGCGACCATGAGCACGGAACGGACCCTCGAAGGGATGACGGTCCTGGTCACGGGCGGGGCCGGCTTCATCGGCAGTCATTTCGTCCGCCTGATCCTCCGCCGCTACAAGCAGACCCGGGTCGTCAACCTGGACAAGCTGACCTACGCGGGGAACCTCGACAATCTCCGCGACGTGGAGGAGGACCCGCGCTACGAGTTCATCCTCGGCGACATCCGGGACAAGGCCCTCGTCCGGAAGCTCTTCGCCCGCGTCCAGGGGGTCGTCCATTTCGCCGCCGAGACCCACGTCGACCGGTCGATCTACGACGCCGGCGAATTCGTCCTGACCAACGTCCACGGCGCCTACACGCTGCTCGACGCCCTGCGGGCCTTCCCGGCCGTCGAGTTCTTCATCCACATCTCGACCGACGAGGTCTACGGCAGCCGGCCCGGGCGGGCGGCCCGGGAGACGGACCCTCTTCTCCCGTCCTCGCCCTACGCGGCGACCAAGGCGGCCGGGGACCACCTCGCCCGGGCCTACCACGTGACCTATGGCCTGCCGACGATCGTCCTCCGGCCGTCGAATACTTACGGGCCCGGCCAGTTCCCCGAGAAGCTCATCCCCCTGTTCCTGACGAACGCCCTCGAGGGCAAGACCCTGCCCGTCTTCGGCGACGGGCTCCAGGTCCGCGACTGGCTCTTCGTCGAGGACCACTGCCGGGCCGTCGAGGCGGCCATCCTGCGGGGCCGAGGCGGCGGCGTCTACAACGTCGGCGGCGGCTTCGAGCTGGCCAATATCGACCTCGCCCGGCGCATCCTGGACGCCCTCGACTCGCCCCACGAGCTCATCCAGTTCGTCCCGGACCGGCCCGGCCACGACCGCCGCTACGCCATGGATTCGGGGCTCATCCGGGCCCTCGGCTGGGAGCCGGAGACGCCGTTCGCGGAAGGCTTGAAGCGGACGGTCCGGTGGTACGCGGCGAACAAGAGCTGGTGGCGGAAGGTCCGGACCCGGTC
>Ga0154759_1090_pt7 | contig 36698 bp, 46 predicted proteins | sample Rifle2008BG16ft_FD_105767 | JGI IMG/M metagenome (GOLD analysis project Ga0154759, IMG submission 105767) | Candidatus Aminicenantes bacterium RBG_16_66_30 | reverse complement strand
CGCACCACGCCCTTGCGCCGGACGATCTTGCAGTTCCGGCAGATCTTCTTCACGGAAGCTTTGACTTTCATCGTCCCGTCCTTTATTTGAATCGATAGGTGATCCGTCCCTTGGTCAGGTCGTAGGGCGACAGCTCCAGGAGGACCCGGTCGCCCGGCAGGATGCGGATGAAGTGCTTGCGCATCTTCCCGGAGATGTGGGCCAGGATGACGTGCTTGTTCTGAAGCTCGACCCGGAACATGGCGTTCGGCAGGGTCTCGAGGACGACGCCCTCGGCTTCGAACATGTCCTGTCTAGGCATGCGGGCTCTCCTTGGCGACCGGGATCCGCGGACGGCCGGCCGCGGGCGTCCTCGCGCTGAGGACCTCCGGGCCGTCCTCGGTCATGGCCACCGTGTGCTCGTAATGGGCGGCCAGGCTGCGGTCCCGGGTCACGGCTGTCCAGCCGTCCTCGAGGATCTCGACGTCCGGGCCGCCGGCCGCGATCATGGGCTCGATGGCCAGGGTCATGCCGGGCCGGATCTTCGGTCCGCGGCCCGGGGCCCCGAAATTCGGGACCTGGGGCTCCTCGTGGAGGGACCGGCCGATGCCGTGGCCGACGAACTGCCGGATGACCGAGAAGCCCTCGCTCTCGACGGCCTGCTGGACGGCCGCCGAGATGTCGGAGAGGCGCCGGCCCTCCCGCATCTGCTCGAGGCCCTTGAAGAAGGACCGCTCGGCCGCGGCGATGAGCTTTTCGGCCTCGGGGCTCGTCCGGCCGACCGGAACGGTCAGGGCCGAGTCGCTGTAGAAGCCCTCGTAGAGGACGCCGAAATCGAGGCTGACGATATCGCCTTCCTGGAGGATGCGGCCGGACGGGATGCCGTGGATGATCTCCTCGTTGACCGAGACGCAGACCGAGGCGGGGTAGCCGCGGTAGCCCTTGAAGGCCGGGACGGCCCCGAGCTCGCGGGTCCGCTTCTCCGCGTAGAGGTCGAGGTCCCGCGTCCGGAGGCCCGGCCGGATGAGCGGCTCGAGCTCGCCGAGGACGGCGGCCACGATGCGGCTGCTCTGGCGCATGGCCTCGAGCTCGGTCGCGGACTTGAAGGTGATCATCGTCACGATCCCGCGCCTTCCCGGCGGCCGAGGGCGGCGTCGAGCGCGCGCCGGACGTCCCGGAGGACCGTTCCAGCCGGGGCGTCGCCGTCGATCCTGTGGAGGTACCCCTTGGCCGCGTAGCGGGCGACCAGGGGCTCGGTCTGGGCATGGTAGGTCTTGAGCCGTTCCTTGATGACCTCGGGCGTGTCGTCCGCCCGCTGGACGAGGGCCGTGCCGCAGACGTCGCAGAAGCCGGCCTTCTTCGGCGGCTTGTTGACGAGGTGATAGATGGCCTCGCACCGGGGGCAGCTCCTGCGGCTGGCCAGGCGCTCGAGGACGACCTGGTCCGAGACGCGGAGGTCGAAAACGATCTCCGGGCCGGAGAGCCCGAGGGCGTCGAGGCTCCCCGCCTGGGCCAGGTTCCGCGGGAAGCCGTCGAGGACGTAGCCGTCGCGGCAGTCCTCCCGGGCCAGGCGCTCGCGGAGGAGGGCCAGGACGGTCGCGTCGTCGACGAGCCCGCCCTTGCCCATCTGGGCCGCGGCGACGAGGCCGAGCGGCGTCTTCTCCCGGACGGCCTCCCGGAGCAGGTCTCCCGTCGAGACCTTGGGGAAGCCGCAGGCCGAGCGCAGGGCCTCGGCGACGGTCCCCTTCCCGCTTCCGGGAGCGCCCAGGAGGATGATCCTCATCCGCGCCTCCCGCGGATGCGGCTCCGGCGCATGAAGCCGTCATAATGGCGCATGACGAGCTGGGCCTCGATCTGCTGCATCGTGTCCATGGCCACGCCGACGACGATGAGGATCGAGGTGCCGCCGAACATGAACTGGATGCCCAGCCCCTGGGTCAGGAACCTGGGCAGGTTGGCGTCGAGCCAGGCGCCCACCCAGGGCAGGGCCTGGACCTGGAAGCCGGTGATCAGGAACTCCGGCAGGATGGCCACGGCGGCGAGGTAGATCGCGCCGGCCAGGGTGATCCGGCTGAGGACGTCGTCGATGTAGTCGGAGGTGTTCTTGCCCGGGCGGATGCCGGGGATGAAGCCGCCGTACTTGCGGAGATTGTCGGCGACGTCGACCGGGTTGAAGATGATCGAGATGTAGAAGTAGGTGAAGAAGATGATGGCCGCGACGTAGACGAGGTTGTAGAGGGGCATGCCCATGCCGAACTGGGCCGCGATCGTCTGGATGACCGGCACCTTGATCAGGGCGGCCATCGTCTGCGGGATCGTGATGACCGAGGCGGCGAAGATGATGGGGATGACGCCGCCCGTGTTGACGCGCAGAGGCAGGTGCGTGCTCTGCCCGCCGTAGACCTTGCGGCCGACGACGCGCTTGGCGTAGGACACGGGGATGCGGCGCTGGCCGCGCTCGACGAAGACGATGAAGGCGACGACGGCGACCATCAGGGCGCCGAGGAAGATGATCTTGAGGGGATCCATGGACCCGGCCCGCAGGCCGGAGAGCATGTTGTTGAGGCCGGCCGGGAAGCTGACGACGATGCCGGCGAAGATGATGAGCGAGATGCCGTTGCCGATCCCCCGCTCGGAGATCTGCTCGCCCAGCCACATGACGAAGACGGTCCCCGTCGTCAGGGTCAGGACGGTCAGGAACTTGAAGCCCCAGCCCGGGCTGATGACGACCGACGCCCCGGCCGGCGTCTTCAGGGCCTCGAGGAAGATGGCGATGCCGAAGGCCTGGATGAGGCAGATGACGATCGTCCCGTAGCGGGTGTACTGGGTGATCTTCTTCCGGCCGAGCTCCCCTTCCTTGGACAGGCGCTCGAGGTAGGGCCAGACGACGGTCAGCAGCTGGAGGATGATCGAAGCGCTGATATAGGGCATGATGCCCAGGGCGAAGATGGTCATCCGGGACATGTTCCGGCCGGAGAACAGGTCGATGAAGCCGAGCAGCCCGCCCTTCTGGCTCTGCCAGAACTCGGCCAGGGCCGTGGAGCTCAGGCCCGGGTTGGGGATGACCCCGCCGATCCGGTAGATCGCCAAGAGGAGCAGGGTGAAGATGACCCTCTTGCGGAGCTCCGGGATGCTGAAGATGTTGCGGATGCTGTCTAGCATTGGTCTTTCCCGATGACGACGGCCTTGCCGCCCTTGGCTTCGATCTTCTTCGCGGCCGAGTCGGAGAACGCGTGGGCCCGGACGGTCTTGGCCGAGCCGAGCTCGCCCCGCCCGAGGACCTTGACCCGCTCGGCGGCGTTCTTGATCAGTCCGTGCTCGGCCATCTCCTGAGGCCCGATCTCCTCCTTGCGGAGCTTGGCCAGGCGGTCCAGGTTGACGACCGTGACGTCCGTGCGGAAGATGTTCGTGAAGCCCCGCTTGGGGATGCGCCGCGTGAGCGGCATCTGGCCGCCCTCGAAGCCGCGCTTGCGGGAATAGCCGCTGCCCTGGAGCTGGCCCTTGCTGCCGGCCCCGGCGGTCTTGCCCCAGCCGGAGCCCGGGCCCCGCCCCACGCGCTTGCGGTCCTTTCTCGATCCTTTGGCCGGTTTCAGGCTGCTGAGGTTCATGGCTTCTCCACGGGTTCCACCTTGAGGAGGTGGGAGATCTTGCGGACCATGCCGAGGACCGCGGGACTCTCCTTGTGCACGGCGTGGGACTGGAGGCGGCGCAGGCCGAGGGCCGTGGCCGTCAGGCGCTGGACGCGGGGGTAGCCGACGGGGCTGCGCGCGAGCGTGACCTTGATATAGGTGTCGGCCGCGGCCTTCTCGGCGCGCTTCGGCGCCTTCTTGGGTTTCGCGGTGTGGTCCGTCATAGCGTACCTTTCGCCTTTCCGCGCATCTTGGCGACGTCCTCGGGGTTCCGGATCCGCCGCAGGGCGTCCAGGGTCGCGTTGGCGACGCTGATGGGGTTGTTGCTGCGGATGGACTTGGTCAGGATGTCCCGGATGCCGGCAAGCTGCATGATGACGCGGACGGCGCCGCCGGCGATGACGCCCGTGCCCTTCGAGGCCGGCCGCAGGACGACCAGGCCGGCCCCGTCGGCGCCTTTGACGAGATGGGGGATGGTCGTATCGGCCAGGGGCACCCGGATCATGCTCTTTCGGGCCGCTTCGACGCCCTTGGCGATGGCCTGGGGCACCTCGCGGGCCTTGCCCTTGCCGATGCCGACCCGGCCCCGCTCGTCGCCGACGGCGACGAGGGCCGAGAAGCTCAGGTTCTTGCCGCCCTTGACGACCTTGGTGACCCGGCGGATGGAGATGACCTGGTCCTTGAGCTCCATGCCCTCGTCATCGAGGATCCCGACTTTCCTGCTGTGTCTGCGATCGTCCACGTGTTGCTCTCCTTACTTCGGCCGTCCGCTCAGAACTGGATGCCTTCCTTGCGGATGGCGTCCGCGAGGGTCTTGATGTTGCCGTGATAGGAGCGGGTCCCGCGGTCGAAGACGACCTTGTCGATCTTGGCCGCCTTGAGGCGCTTCCCCAGGATCTCCCCGAGGAGGCCGCAGGCGTCCTTGTTCTTGGTGCTCTTGGCCTTCGCCCGGAAGTCCTTCTCCAGGGTCGACGCGGTCAGGAGCACGGCCCCCCCGCGGTCGTCGATGACCTGGGTGTAGACGTAGGTGTTGCTCTTGAACACATGGAGCCGGGGCCGCTCGGGCGTCCCCCGGACCCGCTCGCGGATCCGCTTCCGGAGACGGTCGTCCCGGACCTTCTTTGCGGTCGTCTTGTCTTTAAGCACCGGTCACACCCGCCTTTCGTTCCTTCTTGATGAGCCGCTCGCCGAGGTAGCGGACGCCCTTCTGCTTGTAGGGGTCCGGCAGGCGGAGGCTCTTGATGTCGTCGGCGACCTGGCCCACCTTCTGGCGGTCGATGCCGCGGACGGTGAGCAGGGTGGGCTTCTCGGCGACGATCTCGATCCCCGCGGGGATCGCGTAAGCGATCGGCCGGGAGTAGCCCAGGCTGATCTCGAGCTTGCCCTTATCGACCTTGGCCTTGTAGCCGACGCCGACGATCTCGAGCTGCTTGCTATAGCCATCGGTGACGCCCCGGACGGCGTTCTGGGCCAGGGCCCGGCCGAGGCCGTGATTGGCCCGCCCGGCCTTGGTGTCGTCGGCCCGGGTGAAGACGAGGCTCGCGCCCTCGAGGACGGCCGTGATGCCGGGCTGGAGGGGCGTCGCGAGCTTGCCCTTCTTCCCCTCGAACTCGATCTTGTCCCGATGTACCGTGACGGTCACGCCCGCCGGTATCGCGATGGGCTTTTTCCCGACTCTCGACATGGCACGCTCTCCCTTGGCCTTACCAGATGCTGCAGAGGACTTCGCCGCCGGCCCCCTGCTCCTCGCAGGCCCGGCCGGTCATGACGCCGCGGGACGTCGAGACGACGGCGAGCCCCAGGCCGTCGAGGACCTTGGGGACCTCGTCCTTCGTGCAGTAGATCCGGCAGCCCGGCTTGCTGACCCGCTTGAGGCCGCTGATGACGCTCCGGTTGTCCTCCGTGTACTTGAGGGTCACGTTGAGGATCCCCTGCTTCTTGTCGTCGATGACCTTGTAGTTCTTGACGTACCCCTCCTCCTTGAGGATCTTGACGACCTCGATCCCCAGGCGGAACGCGGGGGCGTTGATCTCCCGCTTCTTGGACTTCACGCCGTTGCGGATCCGGGTGAGCAGATCAGATAACGAATCCATGTCTGTTCCTTTCTCCGACGTCACCAGGACGACTTCGTCACGCCCGGGATCTCCCCTTTGAGGGCGTGCTCGCGGAAGCACAGGCGGCACATATCGAATTTCCGGTAGTAAGCCCGGGAGCGCCCGCAGAGCCGGCAGCGGTGCCGGACCCGGATCGCGTATTTCAGCTTTTTGACCATCTTGGCCATGCGCGCGGTAGTTGCCATAAGGACCTCGATTCTCAGGATTCCCGGAAAGGCATGCCCAGCCTCTTGAGGAGGGCCAGGGCTTCCTTGTCCGTCCGGGCCGTCGTGACGATGGTGATGTTCATCCCCCGGGGCCGCTCGACCTTGGTGTAGTCGATCTCGGGGAACGTGAGCTGGTCGCGCATCCCCAGGGTGTAGTTGCCCCGGCCGTCGAAGGACGTCGGCGGGACGCCGCGGAAGTCGCGGACCCGCGGCAGGACGATATTGACGAGCCGGTCGAAGAACTCGTACATCCTCCGGTTCCGGAGGGTGACGTAGCAGGCGATGGGCTGGCCCTTCCTCAGCTTGAAGGCCGAGATGGACTTCTTGGCCCGGCCGACCCCGGGGAGCTGCCCGGTGATCTGGGCCAGCTCCGCCTTGGCCGCGTCCAGGAGCTTGATGTTCTGGATGGCGTCGCCGACGCCGACGTTGACGATGATCTTCTCCAGGCGCGGCACGGCCATGATATTCGTGATGCCGAGCTCTTTCCCGAGCTCGGGGACCACGTCCTTGCGGTACTTCTCGAATAAGCGGCTCATGGGCGCATCCTCACTTCTGCTTCTCGATCAGGGTCTCGCAGCGGTGGCAGAGCCGGATCTTGCTGCCGTCCTCGAGCCGCTTCGTCCGGGCCCGGACGCCCTGGGCGCACTCGGCGCAGTAGAGCATGACGTTCGACACGGCGATGGGGGCCTCCTTCTCCATGACCCCGCCCTGGACGTTCCGGCTGCGGTCGGCCTTGACGAAATGCTTGACGAAGTTGATCCGTTCGACGATGACGCGGTTCGTCTCGGGGAAGAGCTTGAGGACCTTGCCGGTCTTCCCCTTGTCCTTGCCGCGGATGACGACGACGGGGTCGTTCTTCCTGAGCTGGATCTTGACCATCACAGGACCTCCGGCGCGAGGGAGATGATCTTCATGAACTTCCGCTCGCGGAGCTCGCGGCCGACGGGCCCGAAGACGCGCGTGCCCACGGGCTCCCCCGCCTTGTCGATGATGACCGCGGCGTTGTCCTCGAACCGGATGTAGGAGCCGTCCCTGCGGCGGAGCTCCTTGCGGGTCCGGACGACGACGGCCCGGATGACCTTGCCCTTGGGGATCTTGCTCTCCGGGTCGGCCTCCTTGACCGTGGCCGAGATGACGTCCCCGATCCGGGCGACCCGGCCGACGCTGCCGCCGAGCGGCGTGATGGCCATGATCCGCCGGGCGCCGGAGTTGTCGGCGACCTTGAGCATCGTGCACATCTGGATCATTGCGGCTCTCCCGTCCCGGGCGCGATCGGGTCGTCCGCGATCGGGGTCGCCGTCAAGACCGGCGACAGGCCGACGATCTCGAGGACGCGCCAGCGCTTGGTCTTGCTGATCGGCCGGGTCTCGATGATGCGGACGATGTCGCCGACCTTGCACTTCTCGGCGTCATCGTGGACGAGGAAGGTCTGCTTCCTCCGGACGGTCTTCCGGTAGAGGGGGTGGCGGACCTGCCGCTCCACCTCGACGGTGACCGTCTTCTGCATCTTCTTGGCGACGACCGTCCCGACCTTGGTCGTCTTCCGTGCGTGTCCTTGGGTGTCCATGGGCTACTCCGTGGCCTTCGGCCGGCGGTTCAGGAGCGTCTTGATGCGGGCGATGTCCCGCCGGACGTTCTTGACCTTCATGGGGCTCTCCAGCTGTCCGAGGGACTTCTGGAAGCGGAGCTTAAAGAGCTGGTCGACGAGCTCCTCCTGCTTGTGCCTGAGCTCGTCGGGCGACATGTCGTTGAGTTCCTTGATCTTCATCGGAGCTCCCTCGCTTCCCGGGAGATGAACCGCGTCTTGATGGGCAGCTTGTGGGCGGCCAGGCGCATGGCCTCGCGGGCCTCCGCGTGGTCGACGCCCTCGATCTCGAAGAGGATCTTGCCCGGCCGGATGACGTCGACCCAGAACTCAGGGTCGCCCTTGCCCTTCCCCATGCGGACCTCGGTCGGCTTCTTGGTGACCGACTTCCAGGGGAAGGTCCGGATCCACAGCTTGCCCTTCCGCTTCATATGCCGGCTGATCGTGATGCGGCCGGCTTCGATCTGGCGGGAGGACAGCCAGCCGGGCTCGAGGGCCTGGAGGCCGAACTCGCCGAAGGTCAGCGTGCCGCCGCGCAGGGCCTTGCCCCGCATGCGGCCGCGCTGCTGCTTACGGTACTTGACTTTCGCGGGCATCAGCATGGTCAGATCTCCTCGACCTCGGCCGTCTGGGAGGTCATCTTGGGCTTCTCGACGTCGGCCCGGTAGACCCAGACCTTGATGCCGATCTGTCCGTAGGTCGTGAAGGCCTCGGTGAAGGCGAAGTCGATGTCGGCCCGGAGCGTCTGCAGGGGGAGCTGGCCCTTGAGGTACCACTCGGAGCGGGCGATCTCGACGCCGCCGAGGCGTCCGGCGCACATGACTTTGATGCCCTTGGCCCCCATCTTGAGGGCGAACTCGACGGCCTTGCGCATGGCCCGGCGGTAGGCGATGCGCTTCTCGAGCTGGACGGCGATGCTCTCGCCGACGAGGAGGGCGTTGAGCTCGGGCTTGTCGACCTCGCGGATGTCGATGTAGACGTCGCGCTTGGCGATCGTCTCGAGGTAGGCCTTGAGGCTCTCGATCTCCTTGCCGCCGCGGCCGATGATGATGCCCGGCCGGGCCGTGTGGATGATGATGCGGATCTTCGGGCCGATGCGCTCGACGTCCACCCCGGCGATGCCGGCGTGGAAGTACTTCTCCTTGATGGCCTTCTTCATCCGCAGGTCCTCATGGATGAGCCGGGCGTATTCGGGGCCCTTGGCGAACCAGCGGGACGACCAGGGCTTGTTGAAGCCGAGCCGGAATCCGTATGGATGCGTTTTCTGTCCCACGTCACTTCCCCTTTTCGGCGAGATAGATATGGACATGGCTCGTCCGCTTCTGGATGCGGTAGGCCCGTCCCTGGGGGGCCGGACGGATCCGCTTGGCGCTCGGGCCGCCGTTGATCTGGATCCGCGAGATGACGAGCGTATCGACGTCGACGTTCGGCGACGCCTGCTGGGCGTTGGCGATGGCGGAGCGCAGGACCTTCTCGAGGACGGCGCTGATCTTCTTCCGCTCGCTGAAGCGCAGGATGGTCAGGGCCTCCCCGACATAGCGGTCCCGGACGAGGTCGGCCACGAGACGGCTCTTCTGGGGGCTCATCCGGACGTAGCGCGCGACGGCGTGGGAGAGATGGCTCGGGACGCTCATGGCGTCTTCCCCACCTTCAGCTGCTTGGCCGTCTTGGAGGTATGGCCCTTGAAGTGCCGCGTCGGGGAGAACTCCCCGAGCTTGTGCCCGACCATGTTCTCGGTGACGAAGACCGGGATGAACTTCCGCCCGTTGTGGACGCCGATGGTCATGCCGACCATCTCGGGGATGATCGTCGACCGGCGGGACCAGGTCTTGATGACTTGGCGCTTGCCCGCGGGCGTCGCCAGGGCCTGGACCTTCTCCAGGAGGTGGCCATCGATGAACGGGCCCTTCTTGAGTGATCTGCTCATGGTTACTTGCTCCTGCGCCGGACGATGAACGCCTGGGTCCGCTTGTTCTGGCGCGTCTTGAATCCCTTGGTCGGGATGCCCTCGGGGCTGACGGGATGGCGGCCGCCCTTGGAACGGCCTTCGCCGCCGCCGTGCGGGTGGTCGACGGGGTTCATGGCCGTGCCGCGGACGTGGGGCCGGATGCCTTTCCAGCGGCTTCGCCCGGCCTTGCCGACGCTGATGTTGGAATGGTCGAGGTTGCCGATCTGGCCGATCGTCGCCCGGCAGTCCAGATGGACCTTACGGATCTCGGACGACGGCAGCCGGACCTGGGCATACTCCCCTTCCTTGGCCAGGATCTGGGCCCCCGTCCCGGCTGACTTGGCGACCTGGCCGCCCTTGTCCTTCCGGAGCTCGATGTTGTGGATGACGGTGCCGAGGGGGATGAAGCGGAGGGGCATGGCGTTGCCCGGCAGGATGTCGGCCTGGCGGTCGGTCGAAACGACCTCCTGCCCGACCTGGAGGCCCGCCGGGGTAATGATGTAGCGCCGCTCGCCGTCCCGGTACTTGACGAGGGAGATGAAGGAGGACCGGTTGGGATCGTACTCGACGGTCTCGACCTTGCCCGGGATGCCGATCTTGTCCCTCTTGAAATCGATGATCCGGTAAAGCTGCTTATGCCCGCCGCCCCGGTTCCGCATCGACAGGTGACCGCGGCTGTCCCGCCCGCCCGACTTGGGCAGGGAGACGAGCAGAGGCTTGTAGGGGCCGTCGCCGCTCAGCTCCTCGTACCGGTTGCCGGTCCGATGGCGCAGGCCGGGTGTCACGGGTCGGTATGTTTTGATGCCCATGTTACGCCGCCTCGAAGTATTCGATCGGTTTCTCGCCTTCGCGGAGCCGGACGAAGGCCTTCTTCCAGTCCCGGGTCTTGCCCATGTTCCGGCCGACGCGGCGGACCTTGCCGGTCTTCATCTGGGTCCGGACCTCGGCGACCTTGGTCTTGAACAGGTGCTCGACGGCCAGCTTGATCTCGATCTTGTTGGCGTTCCGGGCGACCTCGAAGCAGATGACCCCGCTCGTGGCCTTGAGCTGGGTCGTCTTCTCCGTGATGACCGGACGAAGGATGATCTTATGGGGGTCTTTGATCACTTGAGTTTCTCCAGGACGGCCTCGAAGGCCCGCCGCGTGAAGACGAGCGATTTGTGGGCGAGGACGTCGTAGATGTTGAGGCCCGAGACATCGACGGCCTTGACCCGGGCGAGGTTCCGGACGGCCAGGAACAGGTTGGCGTTCGCGGCCAGGTCGACGAGGAGGGCCGAGTCGAGCCGGAAGGCCTTGAGCAGGGCGACGGCCTCCTTGGTCTTGGGCTCCTTGACCTCGAGCTCGCTCGCGACGATGAGGTCGCCGGCGGCGAGCTTGTGGGCCAGGGCCGAGCGGAGGGCGCCCCGCTTGGCCTTCTTCGGCAGCTCGGAGGAATAGTCGCGCGGCTGGGGTCCGAAGACCGTGCCGCCCTTCCTCCAGAGAGGTGAGCGCGTGCTGCCGACGCGGGCCCGGCCCGTGCCCTTCTGCCGCCAGGGCTTCTTGCCGCCGCCGCTGACGGCGGCCCGGGTCTTCGTCGACGCCGTCCCCTGGCGCTGGTTGGCCCGGTAGTTGACGACGGCCTCGTAGATGAGGTGGTCGTTCGCGGCCGGGGCGAAGACCGCCTCGGGGAGGTCCAGCTGGGCGGCGCTCTTTCCGTCCCTATCGATGATGTCGAGTTTCGCCATGGTGCCCTCTTCTCCGCTCACTTCGCCCGCGTCGCGGCGAACGAGCCCTTCGTGATCAGGACGTAGCCGCCTTTGGCGCCGGGCACGGCGCCCTTGACGACGAGGAGGTTCTTGTCCTTGTCCGTGGCCACGACCTTGAGGCCGCGGACCGTGACCCGCTCATGGCCCATGTGGCCGCCCATGCGCATGCCCTTGACGACGCGGGAGGGGTAGGACGACGCGCCGATCGAGCCCGGCGCCCGGTGGAACATGGAGCCGTGGGCCGCGCCGCCGCCGGCGAAATGGTGCCGCTTGACGACGCCGGCGAAGCCCTTGCCCTTGCTCGTCCCGACGACGTGGACGGTCTCGCCGATCTCGAAGATGTCGACGAGGATCTGGTCCCCTTCCTTCACGGCGGCCGGATCGGAGCACCCGACCTCCTGGAGCTTCTTGACGACGGGAACGCCCGCTTTCTTGAAGTGACCGACCTGGGGCTTGCCGGGCTTGCGGACGCCCCGGGCCTCGACGAACCCCAGCTGGACGGCCGCGTAGCCGTCCTTCTCCGCCGTCTTCTTCTGGATGACCGTGCACGGGCCGGCCTGGATGACGGTGACGGGGACGACGTTGCCGGCGTCGTCGAACTGCTGGCTCATGCCGATCTTCTTGCCGATCAATCCCTCGACCATGGTCATTCTCCCGTCCCGGTGGCCTGGATCTCGACGTCGATCCCGGCCGGCAGGTCGAGCTTCTGGAGCTCTTCGATCGTCTCGTTGTTGTATTCGCTGATGTCGATGAGCCGCTTGTGGATCCGCATCTCGAAGTGCTCGCGTGACTTCTTGTCGACATGCGGGGAGCGGAGGACGCAGAACTTGTGGATGCGCGTCGGCAGGGGGATGGGGCCGGCGACGCAGGCGCCGGTGCGCTTGGCCTTGACGACGATATCCTTGACGGACTGGTCCAGCAGGCGGTGGTCAAAGGACTGTAAGCGGATTCTGATTTTTTCCATCGGTCGTTCCTCTGTTCTCCGAATTCCTCCCCCCGGACCCCTCGGCCCGGTGGATCCGCGGCGGCCGCGACTACTCGATGATCTCGGTGACCGTTCCGGCGCCGACCGTCCGGCCGCCCTCGCGGATGGCGAAGCGCAGGGCTTTCTCCATGGCGACGTCGGTGATCAGCTCGATCTCCAGGTTGACGGAGTCGCCGGGCATGACCATCTCGACGTTGTCGGGGAGCTTGACGGAGCCCGTCACGTCGGTCGTCCGGAAATAGAACTGGGGCCGGTAGCCCTTGAAGAACGGCGTGTGCCGTCCGCCCTCTTCCTTGGTCAGGGCGACGATCGTGGCCCGGAACTTCCGGTGCGGGGTGATCGAGCCGGGCTTGGCCAGGACCTGGCCGCGCTCGACCTCGTCCTTGCCGACGCCGCGGAGCAGGGCCCCGATGTTGTCGCCGGCCTGGGCCTGGTCGAGGAGCTTGCGGAACATCTCGACGCCCGTGACGACCGTCTTGCGCGTCTCGCGCAGCCCGACGATCTCGACCTCGTCGCCGACCTTGACGACGCCGCGCTCGACCCGTCCCGTGACGACCGTGCCGCGGCCGGTGATCGAGAAGACGTCCTCGATGGCCATCTGGAAGGGCTTGTCGACCTCGCGCAGGGGCTCGGGGATGAACTCATCCAGGGCCTTGACGAGCTCCCAGATGCACTTGGCCCCCTCGCCGTTGAAGTCCTCGGCGGCCTTGGTGGCGCTGCCGCGGATGACCGGCGTCTTGTCCCCGGGGAACTCGTACTTGGTCAGGAGCTCGCGGACCTCGAGCTCGACGAGGTCGAGGATCTCGGGGTCGTCGACGAGGTCGCACTTGTTCATGAACACGACGATGGCCGGCACGTTGACCTGGCGGGCGAGCAGGATGTGCTCGCGCGTCTGGGGCATGGGGCCGTCGGCCGCGGACACGACCAGCACGGCGCCGTCCATCTGGGCCGCGCCGGAGATCATGTTCTTGATGTAGTCGGCGTGGCCGGGGCAGTCGATGTGGGCGTAATGCCGCTTCTCGCTCTCGTACTCGACGTGGCTCAAGGCGACCGTCAGGATCTTGGTCGCGTCCCGGCGGAACATCTTAGCGTCGGCCTTGGCGACGTCGTCATAGCTCTGGGCCTTGGCCAGGCCTTTGGTCGCCAGGACCTTCGTAATGGCGGCCGTCAGCGTCGTCTTGCCGTGGTCGATGTGACCGATCGTCCCGACGTTGACATGGGGCTTCGTCCTCGCAAACTTTTCTTTCGCCATCGCTCACCTCCTGTATGGCTTTCGTTGCTCAAGACCTCGGTTAGGCGTCGGCCCGGAAGGGCCTGCGGCCCTCGATCCGGGCGACGATATCTTCCTGGACGCCCGCGGGCGTCCGCTCGTACCTGGCGAACTCCATAGAGAACACGCCCCGCCCCTGGGTTAGGGTCCGGACCGTCGTCGCGTAGCCGAACATCTCGGCCAGCGGGACGTGGGCGTCGACGACCCGGGAGCCGCTGCGCATCTCCATCCCCTCGATCTTCCCCCGCCGGGCGTTGATGTCCCCGACGATGTCGCCGAGGTACTCGTCCGGCGCGACGACCTCGAGCTTCATGAGCGGCTCGAGGAGGGCCGGGCCGGCCTTCTTGGCCGCCTCGCGGAAGGCCAGGGTGGCCGCGATCTTGTAGGCGACCGGCGTCGCGTCGACGTCGTGGGTCGAGCCGCCGATGAGGGCCGCCCGGAGGTCGGTCACCGGGAAGCCGGCGACGACGCCGGCCTCGAGGGCCTCCCGGACGCCGTTCTCGACGTCGACGACGAACTCGCGGGGGATGACGTCGCCCTTCGTCGCGTCGAGGAACTCGAAGCCGCGGCCGCGCCCGAGGGGCTCGAGGCGGAGGACGCAGTGGCCGTAGAGGCCCTTCCCTCCCGCCTGGCGGACGTACCTGCCCTCGCCCTGGGCCGCGGCCTGAATGGTCTCCTTGTAGGCGACCTGGGGCTTCCCGAGGTTGGCCCGGACGCCGAACTCGCGCTCCATCCGGTCCATGACGATCTCCAGGTGGAGCTCGCCCATGCCCCGGAGCAGGGTCTGCCCGGTCATCGGGTCCTGACCGACCTTGAGGGTCGGGTCCTCCCGGACGAGCTTGGCCAGGGTCGCCGCGAGCTTCGGATGATCGGCTTTCGTCTTGGGCTCGATCGTCGCCGCGATGACCGGCTCGGGGAAGCGGATGGACTCGAGGACGAGGGGGTGGCTCTTGAGGCAGAGGGTGTCGCCGGTGGAGATGTTCTTGGTCGAGCCCATGGCCGCGATGTCCCCGGCGTGGACCTCCCGGATCTCCTTGCGCTTGTTGGCGTGCATCTCGAGGAGGCGCGAGAGCTTCTCCTCTTCGCCCTTGGTCGAATTATAGACGGCCTGGCCGACCTTGGCCTTGCCGGAGTAGACCCGGAAATAGGCCAGGTTGCCGAGGAAGGTGTCGCTGGCGGTCTTGAAGACGAGGGCGGAGAAGGGCGCCTCATCTGAGGCCGGGCGCGTTTCCTCGGCCTCCGTCCGGGGGTGCCGGCCGGCGACCGGCCGGACGTCGGCCGGGGACGGCAGGTAGTCCACGACGGCGTCGAGGAGGGGGTGGACGCCCTTGTTCCGGAACGAGGCCCCGTAGAGGACGGGGACGACGTCCAGGGCCAGGGTGGCCCGGCGGACGGCCTGCCGCAGCTCCGGCGCGGAGACCTCGACGCCGTCGAGGTACTTCTGCATCAGGCCGTCGTCGTGTTCGCTCAACATTTCCAGCATGTCCTGTCGTTTCCGCTCCACGTCCTCGCGATCCTCGTCCGCGACGTCGCGGACGACATACTCCGTCCCCAGGATCTCTCGACCCCAGTCGTAGACCTTGCGGTCAATGAGGTCGATAATACCGCGGAATCCGTCTTCCCGGCCCAGGGGAATCTGGATCGGCAGAGGCTTGGCCGCCACCCGCGTCCTCAGCTGGAGGACCGCTCGTTCCGGGTCGGCCCCGATCCGGTCCATCTTGTTGATGAACACGATCCGCGGGACCCGGTACCTATCGGCCTGGCGCCATACTGTCTCGGACTGCGGTTCGACACCGCCAACTCCACACAGAATGGCTATCGCGCCGTCGAGCACCCTCAGGGAGCGCTCGACCTCCGCGGTAAAATCCACGTGACCGGGCGTATCGATGATATTGATACGGTGGTCACGCCAAGCGCACGTCGTCGCGGCCGAGGTGATGGTGATCCCGCGCTCCTGCTCCTGGACCATCCAATCCATCACGGCCGTTCCGTCGTCCACCTCGCCCATCTTGTAGGTCATACCCGTGTAGAACAGGATCCGCTCCGTCGTGGTCGTCTTGCCGGCGTCGATATGGGCCATGATGCCGATGTTCCGGACTCTCTCGATCGGGTATGACCGCATAGCCTCGTCTCTCCATATCGACCCGGAACACTCTCACCGTTCTTTCACCGGAGCTCACCATTTATAATGAGCGAAGGCCCGGTTGGCCTCCGCCATCTTGTGCGTGTCCTCGCGCTTCTTGACCGCCCCGCCCCGGTTGGCGATGGCGTCCATGATCTCGGCCGAGAGCTTCTCCTGCATGCTCTTGCCGCCGCGCTCCTTGGCGTACTTGACCAGCCAGCGGAACCCCAGCGAGTAGGACCGGCCGGGCGAGACCTCGATGGGGACCTGATAGTTCGCGCCGCCGACCCGGCGCGACTTCGTCTCGAGGAACGGCCGGACGTTCTCGAGGGCCTTCTCGAGGACCTTCAGGGGGTCCTCCTTGGCTTTGGCCTTGAGGATGTCCATCGTGCCGTAGATGACCCTCTCGGCGGTCGTCTTCTTCCCCTTGCGGAGGAAGAGGTTGATGAACCGGGCTACGACCGTGCTCCCGTAGAGAGCGTCGACGGGCGCTTTGCGTTTCTTGATGGTTCCGCGTCTCGGCATGGGCTGCTCCTGGATCAGGCCGCGATCCGTTTCTCTTTCGGTCTCTTCGCCCCGTACCGGGAACGCGCTTTGAAGCGGTTCTGGACCCCTTCGGCGTCGAGCTTACCGCGGATGATGTGGTAGCGGACGCCGGGCAGGTCCTTGATGCGGCCTCCCCGGATCATGACGATCGAGTGCTCCTGGAGGTTGTGGCCGATGCCGGGGATGTATCCCGTGACCTCGATGTTGTTGGTCAGGCGGACCCGGGCGACCTTCCGCATGGCCGAGTTCGGCTTCTTGGGGGTCGTCGTGAAGACCCGGGTGCAGACGCCCCTCTTCTGGGGACAGGCCTCGAGGGCCGGGGACTTAGACTTGTATTTCTTGGGTGTCCGGCCTTTTCTGACGAGTTGATTGACGGTCGGCAATGAAAAATACTCCTCTACACAGAATTTCGAATGTTAATTTTATTCATCCCCAGGGGGATAGCCCGAGACGAATGGACGGATCATAGCAAAAATCGGCCTCTCTGTCAAGAAATTTGACCTTTCCGCGGGGTCCCCCGGCCGGCTCAGGCCTCCGGGAGGACCTCCTCCTCCTTCTCGGGTGGAAGCGGCGACATCTCCTCCTTCAGCTCGACGTTCCGGTAGTGCTTGTAGCCCGTGCCGGCCGGGATCAGCCGGCCCATGATGATGTTCTCCTTGAGGCGCCGGAGGTAATCGACCTTCCCGTAGAGGCTGGCCTCGGTCAGGACCCGGGTCGTCTCCTGGAAGGAGGCGGCCGAAATGAAGCTGTCGGTGCTCAGGGCGCTCTTGGTGATGCCCAGGAGGAGCGGCCGGGCCTTGGCCGGCTTGCCGCTCTTCTTCATGACCTTCTCGTTCTCCGCCTGGAAGACGAACTTGTCGACCTGCTCGTCGACGAGGAACTCCGTGTCCCCGACCTCCTCGACCTTGACCCAGCGGAGCATCATCCGGATGATCGTCTCGATGTGCTTGTCGTTGATCGCGACGCCCTGGAGGCGGTAGACGGCCTGGACCTCCTTGAGGAGGTACTCGGCCAGCTCCTTCTCGCCGAGGACGCGGAGGATGTCGTGGGGGTTGACCGGGCCGTCCATGAGGGCGTCGCCGGCCCGGATGCGCTCGCCGTCGGTGACGCTGAGGTGGGCGCCCTTGGGGATGAGATACTCCTTCTCCCCTCCCCGCTCGTTGCGGACGCTGATCTTGCGATAGCCGCGGACGAGGCCGCCGATCTGGACGGTGCCGTCGATCTCGGAGATGACGGCCGGGAGCTTGGGCCGCCGGGCCTCGAAGAGCTCCTCGGCCCGGGGCAGGCCGCCCGTGATGTCCTTGGTGCGGGCCGCCTCGCGGGGGATCTTGGCCAGGACGTCGCCGGCGAAGACCTTCTCGGCGTCCTTGATCTCGAGGTTGGCCCCCGAGGGGAGGAAATACTTGCGCAGGATGACGGGACGGCCCTTGTCGTCCGTCCTCTTGGGGTCGAGGATCTCGATCTGGGGCTGGAGCTTCTCGTCCTTGGGGTCGATGATGACCTGCTTCCGGAGCCCCGTGAACTCGTCCTGGACCTCCTCCATGCTGATCCCGAGGACGACGTCGTGGAAGCGGGCGGTCCCGGACTCCTCGGTCAGGATGAAGGTGTTGAAGGGGTCCCACTCGGCGAAGGCCTGGCGGGACTTGATCTCGTGGCCCTCGGGGACGATGATCCGCGCGCCGTACGGGACCTGGTAATGCTCGACCTCGCGGCCGCGGTGGTCGAGGACGGCGATGTTGGCGCTCCGGTTGACGACGATGAGGGTCCCTTCCTTGTTCTCGACCGACTTGAGGTTTTTGAACTTGAGGACGCCCTCGTTCTTGGCCTCGAGCTTCGACTTCTCGGCGCCGCCCATGGCGATGCCGCCCACGTGGAAGGTCCGCATCGTCAGCTGGGTGCCGGGCTCGCCGATCGACTGGGCGGCGACGATGCCGCAGGCCTCTCCGCGCTCGACCATCTTGCCGGAGGCCGGCGAGCGGCCGTAGCAGAGCTGGCAGATGCCGCGCTTGGACTCGCAGGTCAGGACCGAGCGGATCTTGACCCGCTCGATGCCGATGTTCTGGAACTCGTGGGCCACCTTCTCGTCGATCTCGGCGTTCATGTCGACGATGGTCTCGCCCGTGTCGGGGTGAACGACCCGCTCGAGGGCGACGCGGCCGACGATCCGGTCGAGGAAGGGCTCGATGATCTCGCCGTTCTCGACGATGGCCGAGACGTTGATGCCCTTGAGCGTGCCGCAGTCGAGCTCGTCGACGATGACCTCCTGGCAGACGTCGACGAGCTTGCGGGTCAGGTAGCCGGAGTTGGCCGTTTTGAGGGCCGTGTCGGCCAGGCCCTTGCGGGCGCCGTGGGTCGAGATGAAGTATTGGAGGACGTTCAGGCCTTCGCGGAGGTTGGCGACGATGGGCGTCTCCAGGATCTCGCCCGAGGGCTTGGACATCAGGCCGCGCATCCCGGCCAGCTGGCGGATCTGCTGCCTGTTGCCGCGGGAGCCGGAGTCGGACATGACGAAGAGCGGGTTGAGCTCCTTGCCCTCGAGGCTGATCCGTCTCATCTCGTCGATCATGGCCTTCGAGACGCTTTCCGTGACCGTGCCCCAGATCTCGACGACGCGGTTGAACCGCTCGCCCGAGGAGATGATCCCGTCCTTATATTGCTTTTCGATCCCCTGGACGGCCTTTTCGGCCTTCTCGACGAGGGCCTTCTTCTCGCCCGGGATGACGAAGTCGTCGATGCCCAGGGAGAAGCCGGCCCGGGTGGCGTAGGCGAAGCCGAGCTCCTTCAGGGCGTCGAGGATCTTGACCGTCGGCTGGAGGCCGACCTTGAGATAGGCGTAAAAGACGAGGTTCTCCATCCCCTTCTTGCGGAAGACGCCGTTGACGAACGGGAAGCCCGGGGGCAGGACGCTGTTGAAGATGATCCGGCCCGGGGTCGTCTCGACGAGCTCGTTCTTGAAGTCCTGGACGGGGCAGGTCATGACGCCCTGGTCGTCGTAGTAGGCGGCCAGGTTCATGAACGGCCCGGTGAAGCGGAGCTTGATGATGCTCTGGAGGGAGATATCGCCGCTCTCCATGGCCAGGAGGGCCTCGTCGGCAGAGCCGAAGATCCGCCCTTCGCCCTTGAGGCCGCGCTTCTCGAGGGTCAGGTAATAGCAGCCGAGGACCATGTCCTGGCTGGGGATGGTCAGGGGCCGGCCGTGGGCCGGCGAGAGGATGTTGTTCGTCGACAGCATCAGGGTCTGGGCCTCGATCTGGGCCTCGACCGAGAGCGGGATGTGGACGGCCATCTGGTCGCCGTCGAAGTCGGCGTTGAACGCGGCGCAAACGAGCGGGTGGATCTGGATGGCCTTGCCTTCGACGAGCAGGGGCTCGAAGGCCTGGATGCCCAGGCGGTGGAGCGTGGGCGCGCGGTTGAGGAAGATGGGGTGCTCGCGGACGACCTCCTCGAGGTAGTCCCAGACCTCGGGCCGCTCCTGCTCGTGCCACTCCCGGGCGACCTTGACGCTCGGGACGAGGCCTTCCTTCTCGAGCTTGTTGAAGATGAACGGCTTGAAGAGCTCGAGGGCCATCTTCTTGGGCAGGCCGCACTGGTTGAGCTTGAGCTCGGGGCCGACGACGATGACCGAACGGCCCGAGTAGTCGACGCGCTTGCCGAGGAGGTTCTGGCGGAAGCGGCCCTGCTTGCCGCGGAGGGCCTCGCTCAGGGACTTCAGGGGACGGCGGTTGGCGCCGAGGTGGACCCGGCCGCGCTTGCCGTTGTCGAAGAGGGCGTCGACGGCCTCCTGGAGCATCCGCTTCTCGTTGCGGATGATGAGCTCGGGGGCCTTGAGCTCGATGAGCTTCTTGAGCCGGTTGTTGCGGTTGATGACCCGGCGGTAGAGGTCGTTGAGGTCGGACGTGGCGAAGCGGCCGCCGTCGAGGCGGACGAGGGGGCGCAGGTCGGGCGGGATGACGGGGACGACGTCGAGGATCATCCACTCCGGCCGGTTGCCGGACCGCTTGAGGGCCTTGAAGACCCGCAGCCGCTTGGCGTACCGGAGCTTGCGCTGCTGGGAGGTCTCCTTCTTCATCAGCTTGCGCAGCCGGTCGGCCTCCTTCTGGATGTTGATCTTGTCGAGGAGGATCTTGATGGCCTCGGCGCCGATACTGGCCTCGAACTTGTCGCCGTACTTCTCCTGGGCGTCCTTGAACTCCTCCTCGTTGAGGAGCTGTTTCTCTTTGAGCGGCGTGTCGGCCGGGTCGATGACGATGTAGGACTCGAAGTAAAGGACCTTCTCGAGGTCCTTGATCGAGAGGTCGAGGACGAGGCCGATCCGGCTCGGCGGGCTCTTGAAGAACCAGATGTGGGCGACGGGCGAGGCCAGCTGGATGTGGCCCATGCGCTCCCGGCGGACCTTGGACTTGGTCACCTCGACGCCGCAGCGCTCGCAGATGATGCCGCGGTACTTCATCCGCTTGTACTTGCCGCAGAGGCACTCGTAGTCGTTGATGGGCCCGAAGATCTTGGCGCAGAACAGGCCGTCCTTCTCGGGCTTGAACGTCCGGTAGTTGATCGTCTCGGGCTTGGTCACCTCGCCCCAGGACCAGCTCTTGATCTTGTCGGGCGAGGCGATGCTGATCCGGACCCGGTCGAACTCGAGCCGCGGGCGCGGCGCCGTGGTGATCGGCGGTCGGATGTCCATTAGGCTTCTCCTTTGCCCGGCTGGGGCACGGCGATGCCCCAAGGCAGGACGTCGTCCTTCTCGCCCTTCTCGAGCTCCACGTTCAGGCAGAGGCTCTGGAGCTCGCGGATGAGGACGTTGACCGATTCGGGCAGCCCGGGGGTGAACTCGAGGTCGCCCTTGACGATGGCCTCGTAGATCTTGGCCCGTCCCTCGACGTCGTCGGACTTGACCGTCAGGAGCTCCTGGAGGCAATAGGCCGCGCCGTAGGCCTCGAGGGCCCAGACCTCCATCTCGCCGAAGCGCTGGCCGCCGAACTGGGCCTTGCCGCCGAGGGGCTGCTGGGTGATGAGGGAGTACGGGCCGGTCGAACGGGCGTGGATCTTGTCGTCGACGAGGTGGTAGAGCTTCATCATATAGATGTAGCCGACCGTGACCTCCTGGTCGAGGAGGGTGCCGGTGATGCCGTCGAAGAGGGGCGTCTTGCCGGTCTCGGGCAGGCCGGCCTTTTTCAGCAGCTGCTTGATCTCGTTCTCGCTGGCCCCGTCGAAAACGGGCGTGGCCATCCACATCCCGAGGGTCCGCGCGGCCCAGCCGGCGTGGGTCTCCAGGATCTGGCCGACGTTCATACGGGAGGGGACGCCGAGCGGATTGAGGACGATCTCGACCGGCAGGCCGTCGGGCAGCCGGGGCATGTCCTCCTCGGGCACGATCTTGGCGACGATGCCCTTGTTGCCGTGGCGGCCGGAGACCTTGTCGCCGACCGACAGCTTCCGCTTCATGGCGATGAAGACCTTGATCGACTGGATGACGCCCGGGGCGAGCTCGTCGCCCTTCTTGAGGTTGTCGACCTTGTCCTTGAAGATGGCCCGGAGGGCCTCGATCTGGCGCTTGACCTTCTTGTCGAGGTCCTTGATCTCGCGGTCCCGGTCCTCGTCGTCGTTGAGCTTGAGCTTCATGGCGTCGTCGAAGTCGAGGGTCTCGAGGACCTTCTCGGAGAGCTTGGTCCCCTTCTCGATCGTCTCCCCGCCGACCTTCTGGGACTTCTCGACGACCGAGCCCTTGAGGAGGGCCCGGACCTTCTCCCACTTCTCGGCCTCCATGATGACGATCTCGTCGTCGAGGTTGCGCTTGAGCGTCGCGATCTCGTCCTTCTCGATGGCCTTGGCCCGGGGGCCCTTCTCGATGCCCCGCCGGGAGAAGATGCGGACGTCGATGATCGTCCCTTCGACGCCGGGCGAGCAGTAGAGGGAGGCGTCCTTGACGTCGAGGGCCTTCTCGCCGAAGATCGCCTTGAGGAGCTTCTCCTCGGGCGATAGCTGGGTCTCCCCCTTCGGGGCGACCTTGCCGACGAGGATGTCGCCCGACTTGACGTGGGCGCCGATGCGGACGATGCCGTTCTCGTCGAGGTTGCGGAGGAGGTTCTCGGGGACGTTGGGGATGTCCCGGGTGATCTCCTCGGGGCCGAGCTTGGTATCGCGGGCCTCGATCGTCTCCTCGACGATGTGGAGGGACGTGAAGATGTCCTCCTTGATGAGCTTCTCGCTGACGATGATGGCGTCCTCGAAGTTGTAGCCCCGCCAGGGCATGAAGGCGGTGAGGACGTTGCGGCCGAGGGCCAGCTCGCCCCCGTCCGTGCAGGAGCTGTCGGCCAGGACCTGGCCACGGACGACCCGGTCGCCCTTGCGGACGATGGGCCGGTGGTTGGTCGAGGTGTTCTGGTTGGTCCGGAGGAACTTGATCAGGGCGTAGAGGTCCGTGCCGACGTCGTAGCTGCGGCCGGGCTCCTTCTCGTCGACCCGGACGATGATGCGCTCGGCGTCGACGAACTCGACGCTGCCGGCCCGGCGGCAGACGATGACGTCGCCCGACCCGACGGCGACGAGGCCCTCGATCCCCGTGCCGATGAGGGGGGCCTCCGGCCGGAGGAGCGGAACGGCCTGGCGCTGCATGTTCGAGCCCATGAGGGCCCGGTTGGCGTCGTCGTGCTCGAGGAACGGGATGAGGGCCGCGGAGAGCGAGACGAGCTGCTTCGGCGAGACGTCGATGTACTGGATCTGCTCGCGGGGGATGTTCTTGAAGTTGCCCCGCTCGCGGGCGCTGACGAGCTCGTTGACGAACCGGCCGCGCTCGTCGACCGGCGCGTTGGCCTGGGCGATGTTGTGCTTCTCCTCTTCCCAGGCGGTCAGGTAGTAGCAGTGGGGCTCGACGGCCGGCAGCTGGCGGGCCTTGGCGTCCCGGAGCCGGTCGAGGGCCTTGGCCATCTCGTCCTTCTTGACGATGTCGCCGATCTTGTAGTCGCTCGTCCCGGGGTGGAGGACCTTGACGTAGTCGATGATCCGGCCGTTCTCGACCCTCCGGTAGGGGGTCTCGACGAAGCCGTACTCGTTGACCCGGGCGAAGCAGCTGAGCGAGGAGATGAGGCCGATGTTCGGGCCTTCCGGCGTCTCGACTGGGCAGATCCGGCCGTAGTGGGAGGTCTGGATGTCGCGGACCTCGAAGCCGGCCCGCTCGCGGCTGAGGCCGCCGGGCCCGAGGGCCGAGAGGCGGCGCTTGTGGGTGATCTCGGCCAGGCTGTTGATCTGGTCCATGAACTGGGAGAGCTGGGAGCTGCCGAAGAACTCCTTCAGCGCGGCGATGACCGGCTTGGAGTTGATGAGGTCCTGGGGCATGGCCGCGGCCAGGTCGGCCGTGATGGTCATCTTCTCCTTGATCGTCCGCTCCATGCGGGTCAAGCCGATGCGGAAGGCGTTCTCGACGAGCTCGCCGACGGAGCGGACCCGGCGGTTGCCGAGGTGGTCGATGTCGTCGACCGTCCCCTCGCCGAAGCGGAGGTTGAGGAGGTACTTGATGACCTCGACGTAGTCGCCCGGGGCCAGGGTCTTGTCCTCGAGCGCCGTCTGGAGGCCGAGCTTGATGTTGAACTTCAGCCGCCCGATGCGGGAGAAGTTGTATTTCTGGGGGTTGAAGAACAGGCTCTGGAAGAGGTTGTGGGCGCTCTCCTGCGTGTGCGGCTCGCCCGGGCGGAGCTTCCGGTAGATCTCGCCGAGGGCCGAGGGCTGGTCCTTGCGGAGGTCCTTCTTGAGGGTCGTGCTCAGGATGAGCCCGGCCCGCTCTTCCTCGGGGAAGAAGACCTCGAAGGGCTCCCCTTTGCCGAGGAGGAGATCGATATGGACGTCCTCGAGCGGCTCGTTCGTCCGGACCTTGCCCTTGATGGCGACGAGGGAGTAGGCGCCGAGGAGCTCCTTCTTGAGGAGCGGGACGCGCGTGACGCCGGCCTCTTTGAGGGCCGTCAGGACGTCCGGGGTGATCTTCTTCTTGGCCGGGGCCAGGACCTTGCGGCCCTTGGCGTCGGTGACGTCTTCGGCCGGCGACCGGCCGACGAGAGCGTCCCCGACCTCCCAGGCGAGCTTGCCGTCCTCGGGGACGACCCGGAGGATCTTATGGAAGAGCTTGAGGATATCCTCGTCGGTGCCGTAGCCGAGGGCCCGGAGGAACACGGTGGCCAGGAATTTCTTCTTGCGGTCGAGGCGGACCCAGATGAGGCTCTTGGGATCGTGCTCGAACTCGACCCAGGCGCCGCGGTACGGGATGATCTTGGCGATGAAGAAGCCCTTGGTCTCGGCCTGGCGGAAGAACACGCCCGGCGAGCGCTGGAGCTGGCTGACGACGACCCGCTCGATGCCGTTGAAGATGAACGTCCCCTTCTCGGTCATGAGCGGGATGTCGCCGAAGTAGACTTCCTGCTGCTTGATGTGCTTGAGCCGTTTGGCCTTGGTCACGGCGTCCTTCTCCCAGGACACGAGCTGGACCTTGAGCTTGAGCGGGATGGAGTAGGTGTAGCCCTTCTGGATGCACTCCATCGGGGTGTACTTGATCTTGAGCCCGACGCGGTCGCCGCAATGCTCGCAGAGCGGGATCTCGATCTTCCGGGCCGCCCCGCAGAAGGGGCAGACCTCCTTCTCCGAGAGCTCCATCGCCGCGGGCAGGAGCGTCTGGCAGGCGTTGCACTTGGCCCGGGAGTTCTCGACGCCCTTGAGCCGACCGCACTTGCACTCCCAGGTCCCGATCGAGTAGCTGAGGAACTCGAGCTCGGTCGTTTCCTTGAAGTCGGAGATCGGGAAAACGTCCTTCAGCGCGGCCTGGAGGCCGGTGTCCTTCCGTTCCTCCGGCAGGAGGTCCATCTGGAGGAATTCGCGGTAGGACTGGGTCTGGATATCCAAGAGGGCGGGCATAGGGAAGACCGCCTTGATCTTGGAGAAATCGACCCTCTCGCGATACGGTTTCTTATGTTCTTTGGCCATGTAGACTCACTCTCGTGCAGAGATCGAGTGTCCTCGTTTCCGAGACCGGACGCACGGACGCTCAGCCAACCGGATCACTTACTGAAGCTCGATGACGGCTCCGACTTCGGCGAACTTGGCCTTGATGGATTCGGCCTCTTCCTTGGTGACGCCTTCCTTGAGCGGCTTGGGGGCGCCGTCGACGAGGTCCTTGGCTTCCTTGAGCCCGAGGCTGGTGACCTCGCGGACGACCTTGATGACGTTGATCTTCTTGTCGCCCACGGACTTCAGGATGACGTTGAACTCGGTCTTCTCCTCGGCCTTGGCGGCCTCGGCGGCGGGGGCGGCCCCACCGGCCATCATCACGGGGGCCGCGCTGATGTTGAACGTCTTCTCGAACTCCTTGATGTAGTCCGCGACTTCCAGAAGCGTCAGACCCTTCAGGTGCTCGAAGAACTGTTCCTTGGTGAGTTTTTCCATGTCACGAGTCTCCTTTGTTTGATCTTGGGTCGTTCCGACCTTTGTAAATGATATCAATCCTGTTTCTTGATTTTCAGCTGATTGAGCAGGTTCCCAAAGTTGCTCAGGGGCGCCTGAAGCGTCCGCAGGAACTCGACGAGCGGCGCGGCCATCAGGCGCGCGAACCTGGCCATGAGATCGGCGCGGGAGGAAAGCTTGCTGATCTCGTCGAACCGCTCCGCCGCGAGGTACTGGCCTTCTACGATGCCGCCCTTGACCGCCAGGATCTTCCCCTGATTGGAGAAATCCTTGAGGATCTTAGCCAGCTGGATGGGGTCCTTGTCGGCGAAGGCGATGGCCGTGGGCTTCTGGAAGAGCGGCCGGAGGGCCTCCGGGCAGGCCTCGTCGAGGGCCCGCAGGGCCAGCCGGTTCTTGATGACCTTGTAGGTGTAGCCGCTCTTGCGCAGGACCTTGCGGAGATCGACGGACTGGGCGACCGTCATCCGCTTGAAGTCGATGAGGTAGAAGGTGCCGTTCGTGGCGAACAGGCGTTCGAGGGACTCGACGATGGGCTGCTTGGCTTCCTTTTTCACGATGCGCTCTCCTCTAGCTCTCTAGGACGTCTTCGGAGATCCGGAAGGACGGGCCCATCGTCGAGGACACGAACATGGTCCGGACGTACTTGCCCTTGGCCGCCGGCGGCTTGGCGTGGACGATGGCCTGGAGAAAGGTCCTCATGTTCTCGACGAGCTTGCCCTCGGGGAAGGAGACCTTCCCGACGGTCGAGTGGACGATGCTCGACTTGTCGACGCGGAACTCGACCTTGCCGGCCTTGGTCTCCTCGACGGCCTTCTTGATGTCGAACGTGACGGTGCCCGACTTCGGGTTGGGCATGAGGCCCTTCGTGCCGAGGATGCGGCCGAGCTTGCCGACGCCGCGCATGACGTCGGGCGTCGCGATGACGATGTCGAAGTCGATCCATCCGCCGGTGATCTTCTCGATGATGTCGTCCCCGCCGAAGTAGTCGGCGCCGGCCTCTTCGGCCTCCTTGAGCTTCTCCCCGGACGCGATGACGCAGATCTTCTTGGTCTTGCCCGTGCCGTGGGGCAGGACGATCGTGCCGCGGACCATCTGGTCCGAGTGCTTGGGGTTGACGCCGAGCCGGATGTCCATGTCGACCGACTCGTCGAACTTGGCGAAGTGGGCCTTCTTGATGAGGCTCGCGGCCTCCTCGAGGGAGTAGGTCTGGGACTCCGTCCCTTTGACCTCCCGGGCCTTGACGGTATTCTTGCCGTGCTTACTCACTGACGATCTCCAATCCCATGTTTTTCGCGGTCCCCGCGATGATCTTCTTGGCCGCCTCGATGTCGTAGGCGTTGAGGTCGGCGAGCTTCGTCCGGGCGATGTCCTCGATCTGCTTCAGGGTGACCTTGCCGACCTTGTCCTTGTTGGGGGCCCCGGAGCCCTTGGCGATCCCGGCCGCCTTCTTCAAGAGGTAGGAGGCCGGCGGGGTTTTGACGACGAAGTTGAAGGTCTTGTCCTTGAAGACGGTGATGAGGACGGGGACGACCGTGCCCTCGTCCATCTTCTTCGTCCGGTCGTTGAACTCGCGGACGAAGCCCATGATATTGACCCCATGCTGGCCCAGGGCCGGGCCGACGGGAGGAGCGGGGCTGGCCTGCCCGGCGACGATCTCCAGCTTGATCTTGGCGATGACTTCCTTCGACATGGCGTCCTCCTAGAGCTTTTCGACCTGCAGGAACTCGAGCTCGACCGGGGTCGACCGGCCGAAGATCGTGACCAGGACCTTGAGCGTGTTCCTCTCGGCGTTGACCTCTTCGACGATCCCGTTGAAGTTGAAGAACGGGCCGTCGATGATACGGACGGCCTCGCCCTTCTCGAACGAGTGCTTGGGCTTGGGCTTCTCCGAGGTCGTCTCCATGTGCTCGACGATCTGCCCGACCTCTTTCTTGCTGAGCGGGGTCGGGGTCCGGCCGGAGCCGACGAACCCGGTGACCTTGGGGACCTGCCGGATCATCAGCCAGTTCTCGTCGTTCATCTCCATCTCGACGAGGATGTAGCCCGGATAGGACCGCTTCGTGGAGACGACCTTCTTGCCGCCCCGGATCTCGACGACGTCCTCGGTCGGGATGATGATCTGCCCGACCTGGTCCTCGAGGTGCAGCTCGATCGCCTTCTGCTTGATCGATTCGGCCACGAACTTCTCGAAGCCGGAATATGTGTGAACGACGAACCAGTTCTTTGCCATCGTGCGATTCCTTCAGTCCTTATCCAAAGAGCGACTTGACCTGGGTGATGACCCAAGAGAAGATGACGTCCATGAAGAACAGGTAGAAGCCGAAGAAGACCGTGGCGGCGATGACGACGATCGTCGTGCTGACGACCTCGTTCTTGGATGGCCAGGTGACCTTCTTGAGCTCCGACCGGACGTCCCGGAGGAAGTTCAGGAATCTCTTGGTCCAGCGGATCTTGTCGTTCATGGCTGTCCTTCTTTCCGTCCTCTCCGCGGGAAAAGCTGGCAGGTGAGGCAGGGCTCGAACCCGCAACCTGCGGTTTTGGAGACCGCTGCTCTACCAATTGAGCTACTCACCTGTCGTCCCCTCACGGTCGTCTACTTCGTTTCCTTGTGGGCCGTATGCTTCCGGCAGAACGGGCAGTACTTCCGGATCTCGAGCTTCTCCGTCTGCTTCTTCTTGTTCCGCGTCGAGCTGTAGTTGCGCCGCTTGCACTCGCCGCACTGGAGCGTGATGATCTCTCGCATGTCCAACCTTCCCGGCCCCGGAGGGCCCACTCAGGATCAGGAAAAAGCCCAAGACCAGAATTGAACTGGTGACCCCGTCCTTACCAAGGACGTGCTCTACCAACTGAGCTACTTGGGCCCGCCAACCTCGAGAAAGAGCGGGAAACGGGATTCGAACCCGCGACGTTCAGCTTGGAAGGCTGACGCTCTACCAACTGAGCTATTCCCGCGGACGAGACAATGGGCAGGGAAGGATTCGAACCTCCGAAGCGTTTCCGCAACGGGTTTACAGCCCGTCCCATTTGGCCACTCTGGAACCTGCCCGTATCACGATGCATCGTCATCGCCCTCGTCGCCGCTTCTGAGCCAGCGAAGGGATTCGAACCCCTGACCCGCTGATTACAAATCAGCCGCTCTACCTGCTGAGCTACGCTGGCCTGCCCTCAACCACTCTCGCCGAACAATTGCTCTGAACGGGGGAATTACAGAAAAGGAGACGAAAAATAGAAAAACGTCCTCTCCTCGAGCTCGAATGTGTTCTTTTTTTCAGAGATTTAATCTGAAATATACAGAACGACCAGGAATATGCTAGAGGAAAGCGCGAATCTTGTCAAGGGTTTCTTTTGACCGGCGCCCGGAGGCCCCTGGCCCGGTCCAGGTTCTCTCCGACGCTCCTGAGGAACTCCACCGTGAAAACGAGGTATCTGGCCCTCTGGAGGGGGGTCAGGAGGCTGTCGAGGACGGCCTCGACCTCGTCGTCCAGCTCCCGGATGGCCTGACGGGACGTCCGGATGCCGGCGACCAACTCGAGCAGCCGCCCCTCCTTCGCGGGGGGATCGGCCAACTGGGCCCGGAGCTCCCGCATATCTAAGCCCAGCCGGCGCTGGAGCCCGGCCTTGTCCTTCTCGGTCCGGACGAGGAGGGGGTAGATCTTGGCTGTCTGCTCCTCGGTCAGCTCGAGGGCCCGGGTCAGCCTGAGGATATAGAGGTCGCCGATCCTCTCCCGGAGCCTTGTCTGGGCCTGGGGCTCCCCCTGGCCGCCCGCCTGGGCGGCGGCGAGGGTCCCCAAGGAGAAACCCAGGATGAAGATGCCGATAAGCGCGTGTTTTTTCATTTCGGACCTCCAAGACCGTTATCCCGTTCCAACCCGGCGGCGATCGCGCCGAGCTCCTCCTCGCTCAGGCCCTCCCAGAAGAGCGGATCGGCGGCGGCGAGGGCGGCGGCGTCCGCGTCGGCGGCGGGGGCGATCTCCCTGATCGAGGCGCGGATCTCCCCTTCGACGGCTCTTCCGAGCTCCGGATCGGCTTCGGCCTCGAGGAGGAGAGGCGCGAGGCCGTATTCGTCCTGCGGCCAGTCCGCGATCAGGATCGGCCGGGGACGGAGCAGCCCGAACCACGCCGCCGCCACGGCCGCCAGGGCTAGGCCGGCGACGGCCCAGGCGACCCGGCGCCGGCCGGCGAAGGGCCTTTCCACGGCGCGGCGTCCGGCCTCCTCCCCGTCGAGCCGGGCCTCGAGCCTTTTCTCGAAACCGGCCCAGTATTCGGCGGAACGCCCGGCCTCGGGCCGGACCTCGGCCTGGAGCCGGGCCAGGCCCCCGCGGTAGGCCCGGCAGGCGGGGCAGACCCGCAGATGGGCCTCGAGCCGGGATCGCCGTCCCGGATCGAGGGTCCCATCGAGCTCGTCCGAAAGGCGCCTTTGCGCCGCGCGGCATCTCATGATCCGACCTCCTCGAGGAATGGCCTCAAGCGGGCCCGAAGGAGCTTGCGGGCCTTATGCATCCTCCAGGCCACACAGTTCTCCGAGCAGCCCAGGACCCGGGCCGCGTCGCGGTGGCTCAGGCCCTCGCCGGCGACCAGGGCGAAGGACGCCCGGAAATGGGCCGGGAGCGACCCGACGGCCTCATCCACCCGGCCCTTGAGCTCGTTCAGGGCCGAACTCCCCTCCGGCGAGGACGGCGCGCCGGGGACCGGGACGGGGACGGCCGCGTTCTCGTCGAAGGCGGCCCGGGCCTTCTCCCGTCTCTTTTTCTTGAGGTGCGTCAGCGACGTGTTGACGGCGATCCGGTAGATCCAGGTGTAGAAGCTCGAGTTCCGGCGGAACGAGCCGATCGCCCTCCAAGCCGTCAAGAAGACCTCCTGGGCCAGGTCGTCGGCCTCGGCGTGATCCCCGGCCATCCGGAAACAGACGCCGTACACCCTCCGCTCGTGGCGGCGGACGAGCTCGGCGAAGGCCTCGCGGCCGCCCCGTCGCGCCTCGTCCACGAGACGATCCTCCGGGCGTTCATCCATCGCGTCCTCACCTTATTAGACGGTCATTATAGCTTTTTCTTTGCCAAAACGGGGACACGAAACGTGTTTCCTGAAAAAGGGACATGATACCCGTTTCACAATTATCCCGGCTAATGGGGATAAACGGGAAACGGATTTCGTGTCCCGGGATTTTCAGGAAACACGTTTCATGTCCCCATCTTTTTTTATGGAGGCGTTTCTGTTATCATCTGCCCCTATTCCCAACAAGGTTGGACCGCCATGATCGAACGCTACACCCGCCCCGCCATGGGGGCGATCTGGACCGAGGAGAACAGGTACGGCAAGTGGCTGGCCGTCGAGCTGGCCGTCTGCGAGGCCTGGGCCCGTCTCGGGAAGATCCCCAAGTCCTCCCTGCGGACGATCAAGGCCAAGGCCGGCTTTTCCGTCGACCGGATCGAGGCCATCGAGAAGGTCGTCAAGCACGACATCGTCGCCTTCCTGACCTCGGTCGCCGAGAAGGTCGGGCCCGATTCGCGCTACATCCACCTCGGCCTGACATCCTACGACGTCGTCGACACGGCCCTGTCCCTCCTCATCAAGGAGTCGCTCGAGCGGATCCTGGCCGACCTCCGCGCCTTCCGCGGTATCGTCAAGCGGCAGGCCCTGAAATACCGGAAGACCGTCTGCATCGGCCGTACCCACGGCATCCACGCCGAGCCGGTGACCTTCGGCTTCAAGCTCCTCGTATGGTACGAGGAGGTCGGCCGCCACATCGCCCGGCTCGAGAGCGCCCTGCGGACGATCTCCGTCGGCCGGATCTCCGGCTCGGTCGGGACGTACATCCACCTCGATCCCCGGGTCGAGGTCATGGCCCTCCGGTCGCTCAAGCTCGCCCCGGTCAAGGTCTCGACCCAGGTCCTCCAGCGGGACCGCCATGCCGAGGTCCTCTCCGCCCTGGCGCTGCTCGCCACATCGATCGAGAAGTTCGCCGTCGAGATCCGCCACCTCCAGAGGACCGAGGTCCTCGAGGTCGAGGAGCCGTTCACGAAGGGACAGAAGGGGTCCTCCTCGATGCCCCACAAGAAGAACCCCGTCCGCTCCGAGAGGATCTCGGGCCTGGCCCGCCTCGTCCGGGCCAACGCCCAGGTCGGGCTCGAGAACGTCCTCCTCTGGCACGAGCGCGATATCTCCCATTCCTCAGCCGAGCGGGTGGTCTTCCCGGACGCCTTCATCACGACGGACTTCCTGCTGGCCGACGCCGCCGACATCGTCCGCAGCTGGGTCGTCCACCCCGACCGCATGGCGGCCAACCTCGGGGCGACCCGGGGCCTGATCTTCTCCCAGAGCGTCCTCCTGGCCCTGACGACAAAGGGCCTGACCCGGGAGGAGGCCTACCAGGTCGTCCAGAGGAACAGCCTCAAGGCCTGGAACGAGGGCCTCGATTTCCGGGCTCTCGTCACGGCCGATCCGGACGTCCGCCGGGTCCTCGGCAAAAAGGACCTCGACCGGTGCTTTTCCGTCGGCCCCTACCTCGACAAGATCGACTATATCTTCGAAAGGGTTTTCCGCCATGAGAGTTAGGATCCTCGTCTCGTTCAAGGACAGCGTCCTCGACCCCCAGGGCCAGACCGTCAAGAACGCCCTCCACACGATGGGCTACGACGCCGTCAAGGACGTCCGGCAGGGCAAGGTCTTCGAGATCGACCTCGCGGGCGCGACGAAGAAAGAGGCCGAGCGCCTCGTCCCCGAGATCGCCCGCCGCGTCCTGGCCAACCCCATCATCGAGAAGTTCGAGTGGGACTTCCTCAAGGGCGAATGAAGGTCCCGGCCATGAAGTTCGGCGTCGTCCGGTTCCCCGGCTCCAACTGCGACTTCGACACGGTCCACGCCCTCCGGGACGTCCTGAAGCGCAAGACGGTCATCCTCTGGCATAAGGACCACGACCTCCAGGGCGTCGACTGCGTCGTCCTGCCGGGCGGCTTCGCCTACGGCGACTACCTCCGCGCCGGGGCCATCGCCCGGTTCTCCCCTCTCATGCAGGAGGTCCAGGCCTTCGCCCGCGACGGCGGACGGGTCCTCGGCATCTGCAACGGCTTCCAGATCCTCCTCGAGCTCGGTCTGCTGCCCGGGGCCATGCTCCGCAACAAGGACCTCAAGTTCCTCTGCCAGCACGTCCACATCCGGGTCGAGAACGAGCGGACGGACTTCACGCGGGCGCTCCGGAAGGGCCAGGTCCTCCGTATCCCCATCGCCCATTTCGACGGCAACTATTACGCCCCGCCCCGCGTCCTCCGGGAGCTCGAGAGGAACCGTCAGGTCGTCTTCCGCTACTGCGACGCCGAGGGCCGCCTGACCGAGGCGGCCAACGTCAACGGTTCGATGGCCAATATCGCCGGCATCCGGAACAAGGACGGCAACGTCGTCGGCCTCATGCCCCACCCCGAGCGGGCCTCCGAGAGGATCCTCGGGAGCGTCGACGGCCGGGCGATCTTCGAATCCCTCATCCTCAGCCTGGAGCGGAGCGGACCGGCCCGCCGGCCCGCCGCCCGGACAAGGGCCCGCCATGATCGATAAGAGCGTCCTCGACCAGCACAACCTCACCGAAGACGAATACCGGCTCATCGTCGAGCTCATCGGCAAGGAGCCCAACCTGACCGAGCTCGGCATCTTCTCGGTCATGTGGTCCGAGCACTGCGGCTACAAGAGCTCGCGCGTCCACCTCAAGAAGCTCCCGACCGAGGGGCCCCGCGTCGTCCAGGGCCCCGGCGAGAACGCCGGCGTCCTCGACATCGGCGACGGCCAGGTCGTCGTCTTCAAGATCGAGTCGCACAACCACCCCTCCTTCATCGAGCCCTATCAGGGCGCGGCCACGGGCGTCGGCGGCATCCTCCGCGACATCTTCACCATGGGCGCCCGGCCGATCGCCGTCCTCGACTCCCTGCGCTTCGGCCCGCCCGACGACCCGAAGAACCGGTCGATCATGGAGGGCGTCGTTTCCGGGATCGCCGGCTACGGCAACTCCATCGGCGTCCCGACCGTCGGGGGCGAGGTCTATTTCGATCCGTGCTACGAGCTCAATCCGCTCGTCAACGTCTTCTGCCTGGGCCTGGCCGACCGGGACAAGATCTTTCTGGCCAAGGCCGAGGGCGCCGGCAACAAGGTCCTCTACGTCGGGGCCAAGACCGGCCGCGACGGCATCCATGGCGCCACCATGGCCTCGGCCGAGTTCGGCAAGGAGACCGAGCACAAGCGGCCGAACGTCCAGGTCGGAGACCCGTTCAAGGAGAAGCTCCTCCTCGAGGCCTGCCTCGAGGTCATGGACCGCAGCCTCATTGTCGGCATCCAGGACATGGGCGCGGCCGGCCTGACCTGCTCGACGACCGAGATGGCGGCCAAGGGAGGCATGGGCATCGACGTCGACCTCGACAAGGTCCCCCAGCGCGAGGCCGGCATGACCCCCTACGAGATCCTGCTGTCGGAGTCCCAGGAGCGGATGCTCATGGTGGCGACGCCGGAGAACGTCCCCGCCGTCCAGGAGGTCTTCGCCAAGTGGGACCTCGACGCGCCCGTCATCGGCGAGGTCGTCGCCGGCGGCCGGGCCCGGATGACGTTCCGTGGCGAGGTCGTCGTCGATATCCCCGTCGACGCCGTCGTCAACCTGTGCCCGGCCTACGACCGGCCGATCGCCCCGCCCCCGCCGCCGCCCCCCGCCCCGGCCCTCGCGGACTTGCCGTTGCCCGACGACCTCGGCGAGGCGCTCCTCAAGGTCCTCGGCTCTCCGACGATCGCCGACAAGCAATGGGTCTTCCGGCAGTACGACCACATGGTCCAGGTGAACACCGTGTTCCTGCCCGGGGCCGACGCGGCCCTTCTCAGGATCAAGGGCTCGAAGAAGGCGCTGGCCGTGACCCTGGACGGCAACTCCCTATACACCCGGCTCGATCCCCGGACCGGGGCCCGCATCGCCGCGGCCGAGGCCTGCCGGAACCTGGCCGTGGTCGGGGCCCGCCCGATCGGGGTCACCAACTGCCTCAACTTCGGGAATCCCGAAAAGCCCGAGGTCATGGGCCAGTTCGAGCAGGCGGTCACCGGCATGGCCGAGGCCTGCCGGACCTTCGGGATCCCGGTCACGGGCGGCAACGTCAGCTTCTACAACGACACCGAGGGGCTATCCATCCATCCCACGCCGGTCCTGGGGGTCGTCGGCCTCCTCGACGACATCGGCAAGGCCGTCAGCCCGGGGTTCAAGGCCGCCGGGGACGACGTCATCCTCATCGGCGAAAGCTTCGAAGAGCTGGGCGGCACGGAGTACCTCAAGACGGTCCACGGGCTCGAAGCCGGAGCGCCGCCGGCGATCGATCTCGAGCTCGAGAAGCGCACCCAGGAGTACTTGCTCGAGACGATCGACACCGGCCTCCTCCGCTCCGCCCACGACCTCTCGGAGGGCGGCCTGGCGGTGGCCCTCGCCGAGAGCGCGTTTCACAGCGACCGGAAGCTCGGCTGCGAGGTCGATCTCGACGGCGAGCTCCGCGCCGACGCCCTCCTTTTCGGGGAATCCCAGTCCCGCGTCGTCGTCACGTGCCGGAAAGCGGACGCCGCCGGGCTGTTGCGCCTGGCCTCGAGACGGGGCGTGCCGGCCAAGCTCATCGGCCGCGTCGGCGGGCGCGACATCGCGCTCGGGCGCGGCGGACGGGACCTTCTGCGCGTCCCGGTCGAGAGGGCCTTCCGCGTCTGGAAGGACAGCCTGCCGGCCTTCTTCAAGGTTCCGGCCTAAGGGGGTTCCATGGACGACGTCGTCTTCCGCAGTCCGCGCAGGCGGGGCCGCCTCGCCGTGTTCCTGTCCGGCCGCGGCTCGAATTTCATGGCCATCCGCGAGGCCGTCGGGAGGGGCGGGATCGACGCCGAGATCGCCCTCGTCTTCAGCAACAAGGCCGATGCGCCGGGGCTGCTCCGGGCCCGCGAGAGCGGGCTCGAAACGCTCTTCCTCGATCCCAAGGCGTTCGCCTCGCGCGAGGACTACGACCGGGCCATCATCGAAGAGGTCGAAAAGCGGCGGATCGACCTCGTCTGCCTGGCCGGCTACATGAGGGTCCTGACACCGGCCCTTTGCGACGCCCTCAAGCACCGGATCGTCAATATCCATCCGGCCCTCCTCCCCTCCTTCCCCGGCCTCCATGTCCAGCAAAAGGCCATCGACTGGGGCGTCCGGTTCTCCGGCTGCACGGTCCACTTCGTCGCGGCCGAGGTCGACATGGGCCCGATCATCCTGCAGGCCGTCGTGCCGGTCCTCCAGGACGACACGGAGGAGACGCTGGCGGCCCGGATCCTCGTCGAAGAGCACAAGATCTACCCGGAGGCCGTCCGGCTCTACTTCGAGGGCCGGATCGAGGTCCGGGGCCGGCGCGTCTTCATCCTGGGGCCGGGCGGCTGAGACTCACCCGGCCGCGCGGCAGCCGCATGTCCAACGACCGTGAGCGACGCCGGCCCGGCGCCGCCGCGGCCGCGGCCGTAACGCTCGTCCTCGTCTTTGCCGCCACCTGGTTCGTTCTCGACCGCACCGAGCACCGTCCTCGCTGGGCCGTCGTCGAAGCGACCGGGACCGCCGTCGTCGGGAAGGCCTTCGAGGTCCGCGTCACCCTGGACGGATCCGTCGAGGCCACAAAGATCGTCTGCACGCTTCATCGGGCCAACGACGAGCGGCGGGGCTGGGGCTATCTCGCCTCCTCGGGCCCGGCCCGGACCGCCTCCGGCGGCGGGACGTATTCCTTCCTTTTCACCGTTCCCGCCAAAGCGGAGACGGCCTACGTGTTCGCCCTTGTCTACCTGAGCCCGACGGGAGAGTGGCAGGCGGGGACGAGGGCCGTGTCCACGGAGCTCATACCCGTCGGACCGGACTTCTCGGTGCCGCAGGGACGGCCGCTCGTGAGGGTCGCCATCCGCCATTACCCGACGGCGCGGAGGGCCGCGGCGGCGAAGGCGGCCGAGGAGCGCGCGGAAACGCGGCGGGCCGCCCGGAGGCCTTCGCCCTGGGCCCACCCGGTCCTCGCGGCCCTTCTTCTCGCGGGGGCGTATTTCGCCCTGCGGGCCGGCTGGCGGGACCCCGCCGGGCGTCCCGCAGCACCGGGAGAACGGACGATCTGGCTCCTCTTCGCCGCCG
>Ga0154759_1040_pt3 | contig 39649 bp, 35 predicted proteins | sample Rifle2008BG16ft_FD_105767 | JGI IMG/M metagenome (GOLD analysis project Ga0154759, IMG submission 105767) | Candidatus Aminicenantes bacterium RBG_16_66_30 | reverse complement strand
GGGTCGGGGTCGGAGAAGGGGTAGGTCCGGATGACCTCGGTCCGCTCTTCGACCCGGGCGTCGGACGAGGTCGATCGGGGGGGGCGGCAGGACGCTCCCGCCGCGAGGATGATGAAGCCCGCGGCGGTCGCGGCCGCGAATCGTTTTCCTGTCATGGACGACTCCCTACGCGCGATGAGGGCTTCCCGTCCGGTCCGGCTTCCCGGTGACGTAGAAGGCCATGTTGGCGCCCGCCCTTTAATATCCGTACGCCGGCGATTTGTCAATCGCACTCAGATATTGATCCGGATGGGCAAAATGACCGTCGTGATGCCCTTCCAGCGCAGCTCCTGCTGGATGGCGAAGGCCGTCTCGTTGTGGAGGATACGGTTGACGAGGCCGGGCCGGCGGAAGACGGTTTGTCCGGCGAAGACGGTCGATCGGGGGAACTCGCGGACGACGCGCTCGCACAGGGCCGAAGCCGTCTCGACGACGTCGATGCCGGTATCGAGGCGCGACTCGGCCGGGAAGCCGAGCTTGCGGGCCATCTCGACGTATTTCTTGAGGGAGTCCTTGGCCGCCTGGGTCAGCCGGCCGACGGATTCCGTCTCCCGGAAGGCCCCGGCATCGACCTCGGCCACCGAGACGAAGACAAAGTTCTTGTAGAGGCCGGGGAAGCCGCGGATGATGGACAGGAAGGTATGGACGCCGAAGCCGGAATAGCCGCTGACGAGCTGGATGGCCGTCATCTCCTTGGGATCGGCCGGCTCGGCGTTGTATGTGCCTTTGTGGGGGATGGCCACGAGCATGTCGTCGAGCTCCCGGACGCCCCTGCGGACACGATTGTAGTGGCCCTTGATGAGGTAGCAGAGGATGACGACGACGGAGGTGAGGACGATGGTCAGCCAGCCGCCGTGCGAGAATTTCTCGAGGACGGTCACGGTCAGGATGGCCAGGCAGACGGCCAGGCCGATGAGATGGACGGGCAGGTGCCTCTTCCAGAGCGGGTCCTTCCGCCGGTTCTTGATGAAGAAGCGGGACATGCCCAGCTGCGACAGAGAGAAGGTCAGGAAGACATTGATCGAGTACATGACGATGAGCATCGTTATGCGGCCGCGCGAGTAGAGGAGAAGCGCGATCGCCGCGCCGCCCATGAGCAGGACGCCGTTCTGCATGGTCAGGCGGTCGGAGAGCGAGGCGAAGCGATGGGGGAACCAGTAGTCGACGGCCATGTTGGCCATGACCCGGGGACCGTCGACGAAGCCGGCTTGGGCGGCGACGAGAAGGATGGCCCCCTCCGTGAAGATGGTGACGATGGCCAGGAGGCCGCCGAAGCTCCAGCCGCCGAAGACCTTGCCGGCGAGCACGGCGTTGAGGGTCTTTCCCGCGACCGGGCTGACGCCGAGGAGGAGATAGCAGACGAGGATGCCGCCGGCCGTCAGGGCGAGGGAGACGGACATGTACACCATGGTCTTCTTGCCGTTGTGGACCCGGGGTTCGCGGAGGATCTGCAGGCCGTTCGAAACGGCCTCGATGCCCGTGTACGTTCCGCCGCCCATGGAGAAGGCCCGGAGGAAGAGAAGGGCCATGCCGCCCAGGCCGAGCGTCGCGAGGCCCCCTTGGAATCCGGTCCGGACGTCCGCGGCCACCGCCCCGATCTCGGGGATGTGCTTGAGGACGCCGTAGCCGATGAGGAGGGCGTGGGTCAGGATGAAGACGACGAAGATCGGAGCGAGAAGCGTCACGGACTCCTTGATGCCGCGGAGGTTGATGACGACGAGAAAGACGATGGCCAGGACCTCGAACGGGGTCTTGAACGGTTGGGCCGAGGCCGGGAAGAAGCTGAAGATCGCGTCGCCGCAGGCGACGATGGAGACCGTGATCGTCAGCATATAGTCGACGAGCAGGGCGCTCCCGGACAGGACGCCGGCCTTCTCGCCGAGCGTATGCGTCGCGACGATGTAGCCGCCTCCGCCGGACGGGAAGTACTCGATGATCCGCGAGTAGGCGTAGGAGATGATGAAGACGGTCAGGGCCGTGGCCACGGCCAGGGCCAGGGCGAGGTAGGTGTGCTGGCCCAGGACCTTGAAGGCCTCCTCCGGTCCGTAGGAGGCGGAGGACAGGCCGTCGGCGCCGAGGCCGATCCAGGCGAGAATGGGGATCAGGGCGATCTTGTGAAAGAGCGAGGGGTCTTTAATGTCGCGCGGCTTGCCGATCAGCGTCCGCTTGAGCTTGTCTCCAAGCGTGCCGTTGTCTTGGTTCATATCGAGGTCTTCCTGCTGGGGTGTTCCGGTATTCGAGGGCTCTTTGGGGGGTCTTTCGGCTGGCGGCTATTATAGCCCCGGACCCGGAAAAGATAAAGGGCAAAAAAGAGGCCGGAGACGGCGAGGCCGCCTCCGGCCGGTGATCCGATGGAAGGGCCGGTCTTAGAGCTTGGTCTCCTCGACGGTCTTCTGGACGACGCCGACGGTCTTGGAGAGCATGGCCTTTTCTTCGTCGTTGAGCTTGATCTCGTAGATCTTCTCCATGCCCTTGGCCGAGATCATGACGGGAACGCCGATGAACAGGCCCTGGACGCCGTACTCGCCCTGGCAGAGGGCCGCGCAGGGGAGGATGCGGTGCTTGTCCTTGAGGTAGGACTCGGCGATGACGATGGCGCTCCAGGCCGGGCTGAAGAACGCGGAGCCCTTGCCGAAGAGCTTGACGATCTCGGTCCCCGCCTCGCGGGTCCGGGTGGCCAGCTTCTCGATCTGCTCCTTGGTGGCGAGATCGGTCAGCGGCACGCCGCCGACGGTGGTCAGCCGGGGCAAGGGGACCATGTCCGGGCCGTGGCCGCCGAGGACCGTTCCGGCGACGTCGCTGACCGACACGCCGAGCTCCATGGCGACGAAGGCGCGCCAGCGGGCGGTGTCCAGCGTCCCGGCCATGCCGACGACCTGGTGGCGGGGGAAGCCGGTCAGCTTGGAGAAGGCGTAGACCATGGCGTCGAGCGGATTGGTGACGACGATGCAGAACGCCTTGGGCGCATTCTCCTTGATTCCCGCCGCGACCTGCTTGATGATATCGAGATTGACGGCCAGGAGGTCTTCGCGGGTCATGCCGGCCTGGCGGGGTCTGCCGGCCGTGATGATGACGACGTCGGCGCCGGCGATGTCCTTGTAGTCGGATGTGCCGGTGATGCTGGCGTCATAGTTGCCGTGGGGGGCCATCTCCATGAGGTCAAGGGCCTTGCCCTTGGCCGGGTTCTCGAGCTCGGGAATATCCAGGATGACGATGTCCCCCAGCTCCTTTTGGGCCGCGAGCATGGCCAGGATCTGGCCGATCTGCCCGCCGCCGACGAGAGCGATCTTCTTGCGCATGTCGTGTTCTCCTTAAGTTTTCGGGGTAAAAAAACTGCTTCGGAATTCTAACCGGATTCGGTCCGAAAAGCAATAGCTTCGTCTCGTTGAGCTTTGACAAAGATCCCCAAAAATCCTATATCTAGGGGGCGCCGGATCGGCGCCCAAATCGCACACCAGGAGATGCTCCATGTTGGATTCATACCATGATCAGGAGAGGGAGCGGGCCAAGGCCGGCCTGCCGCCGCTCCCGCTGACTCCGGCGGAGGTCGAGGAGGTCTGCCAGGGCCTCGCGTCGGCCGACCGCGAGACGGGGACGCTTCTCCGCGGCCTCCTCGAGAACCGGGTCGCGCCGGGCGTCGACCCGGCGGCCAAGGTCAAGGCCGACTGGCTGGCCGCCGTGGCCAAGGGCAAGGCCTCTTCGCCGGCGATCACCCGCGAGGACGCGGTCCGGCTCCTCGGAACGATGCTCGGTGGGTACAATGTCGAGCCGCTCGTCGAGGGCCTCACCGACGGGGCCGTCGCCGCCGTCGCGGCCGAGGCCCTGAAGAAGATCGTCCTCGTCTACGGCCACTTCGAGACGATCGTCAAGATGTCCGCGACGAACCCCTTCGCCGAGTCCGTTCTGGGATCGTGGGCGGCGGGGGAGTGGTTCCTGACCCGGCCCGCCCTGCCGGAGACGCTGGTCCTCAAGGTCTTCAAGGTCGACGGCGAGATCAACACGGACGATTTCTCCCCGGCCGGTCACGCGCCGACCCGCCCCGACATCCCCCTCCACGCCCAATCCATGGGCCAGACCCGCTTCCCCGGCGGCAACGAGGTCATGAAGACGTTCCGCGGGGAGGGGCACCGGGTGGCCTTCGTCGGCGACGTCGTCGGCACGGGCTCGAGCCGCAAATCCGCCTGCAACTCGCTCATGTGGCACATCGGCGAGGACATCCCCTTCATCCCCAACAAGCGGCGGGCCGGCGTCGTCATCGGCGGCCTGATCGCCCCGATCTTCTTCAACACGACCGAGGATTCCGGCGGCTTGCCTCTCATAGCCGACGTGACGAAGATGAAGACGGGGGACGTCATCACCCTGGACTTCCGGGCGGGCGTCGTCCGCGACGCGTCCGGCGCCGTGATCTCCCCCCTCGAGGTCAAGCCGGCGACGCTCAAGGACGAATTTAGGGCCGGCGGCCGGCTCAATCTCATCATCGGCCGGCAGCTCACGGCCAGGGCCCGCAAGGCCCTCGGCCTCGGCGAGGCCGGTTTCTTCACAACCGTCAAAAACCCCCGGCCGATGCCGGACCAGGGCTACACGCAAGCCCAGAAGATCGTCGGCCGGGCCTGCGGCGTCGCCGGCGTCCTCCCCGGCACCGCCTGCGAGCCGCGCATGACGACCGTCGGCTCCCAGGACACGACGGGGCCCATGACCGCCGACGAGCTCAAGGAGCTGGCTTGCCTCGAGTTCCAGGCCGACCTTTTCATGCAGTCGTTCTGCCACACGGCCGCTTACCCCAAGCCGACCGACGTCAAGGTCCACAAGACCCTGCCGCCGTTCATGGTCGCCCGCAAGGGCGTCTCGCTCCGGCCCGGGGACGGCGTCATCCACTCCTGGCTCAACCGCCTTGTCCTTCCCGACACGGTCGGCACGGGCGGCGATTCCCACACCCGCTTCCCGATCGGAATCTCTTTCCCGGCCGGGTCGGGCCTGGTCGCCTTCGCCGGCGCGCTGGGCTTCATGCCCCTCGATATGCCCGAGTCCGTCCTCGTCCGGTTCACCGGGAAGCTGAATGCCGGCATCACCCTCCGCGACGCCGTCAACGCCATCCCGTACTTCGCCATCCAGAAGGGGCTCCTGACCGTCCAAAAGAAAGGGAAGAAGAACATTTTCAACGGCTGCGTCCTCGAGATCGAGGGCCTCGAGGACCTCACCGGGGACCAGGCCTACGAGCTGACCGACGCCTCGGCCGAGCGGTCGGCCGCCGCCTGCGTCATCTCGCTCAAGGCGGAGCGGGTCGCCGAGTACCTCAAGAGCAACGTCGCCCTCATGGAGAAGATGATCGAAGAGGGCTACCAGAGCGCCGACACCCTCCGCCGGCGGATCGCCGCCTGCAAGGCCTGGCTGGCCGACCCCGTCCTGCTCAAACGCGATCCGCACGCCGAGTACAAAGCCGTCCTGGAGATCGACTTGGCGGCCGTCACCGAACCGCTGGTCGCCTGCCCCAATGATCCTGACGACGTCCGGCCGCTCTCGGCCATCTCCGGGGACCCCGTGCAGGAGGTCTTCGTCGGGTCGTGCATGACCAACATCGGGCAATTCCGGGCCGCCGGCCGCATTCTCGACAAGGCGGGGCTCCCCTCGGCCAGGGTCTGGATCACACCGCCGACCAAGATGGACGCCGCCCAGCTCATGCGGGAGGGATTCTACGCCATCTTCGTGGGATCCGGGGGCCGGACCGAGATGCCCGGCTGTTCCCTCTGCATGGGCAACCAGGCCCGCGTCGCCCCCGGGACGACAGTCTTCGCCACGTCGACGCGCAATTTCGATCATCGGCTCGGCGACAACACGCGCGTCTACCTCGGCTCGTCGGAGCTGGCCGCCTTGACCGCCCTCAAGGGCCGCATCCCCACGGTCGAAGAATACATGGCCGTCATGAAGGAGCGGATCCTGCCCAAGGCCGACGAGATCTACCGCACCCTCGAGTTCCATAAGATGGGCGACTTCAGCCTGGGATACGTCCGATGATCCGGCTCGAGGGCCATAAAGTCCTGATCACGGGCGGGTCGCGGGGGATCGGCCGGGCGGCGGCCTTGCTCTTCGCCCAGGCCGGGGCGGACGTCGCCATCAGCTACGCCCGCAACCAAAAGGCGGCCGCGGACGTAATCAAGGATGTGGAACGCCTCGGCCGCCGCGCCCTCGCCTACAAGGCGGAGATGTCCTCCCGGGCCGAGATCGAGCGCATGACCGTGGACATCCTCGACAAGTGGGGCGAGATCGACACCTTGGTCAACAACGCCGGCATCTGGACCTATCTCGAGATGGGCCGGATGGACGAGGCCGCCTACCGGGAGACGATCGCCGTCAACGTCGACGGGGTCTTTTACGCCACGAACGCCGTCGTCCCGTCCATGAAGGAGCACGGCCGGGGCTCGATCATCAACGTCACCTCGACGGCCGGCGTCCGCGGGGAGGCCCTCCACTCCCATTACGCGGCCAGCAAGGGCGCCCTCCACGCCCTGACCAAGTCCCTGGCCGTGGAGCTGGCCCCCTACGGGATCCGGGTCAACGCGGTCGCCCCCGGCTGGGTGGACACCGATATGAGCGCGCCGAGCTTCAGCGATCCCGCCTTCAAGGAGAAGGTCCGTCTGACGATCCCCTTGCGGCGGATCCCGCCGCCGGAGGACATCGCCGGCCCCATCCTCTTCCTGGCCTCCGACCTGGCCCGGCACGTGACCGGGGAGATCCTCGACGTCAACGGGGGGTCGGTCCTCTGCGGAGGATAGCGTTTTTCGGCTAGCCAACGGGGGTGAAGCGTTTTTCCCCCTGAAAAGTCTTGACACTTTTTTGGCATATGTGGTAAAAGAGGCGTGAACCAATGTCTAAACAACACCTCTCGGTCATCATCGTCCCGCACACGAAGACGAGCACGAAAACTCTATGCTTCACCCGGCGGGCCCTGAAGGCGCTGGCCGTCGCCGGGGTGGCCCTGGGTCTGGTCCTGGCGGCCGTCCTGGTCGACTACGTCCGGATGAACGTCATCCGCGGCCGCTACAGGGCCCTCAAGGCGGAGACGGTTGAACAGAGAGTGGCGATCGCCAAGTACGAGAGGTCCATCAGCGAGCTCCAGTCGACCATCGCCCATTTCGAGACCTACACCAAGAAGCTCAATGTCATGGCCGGGCTGAAGTCGCCCGAGGTCCTGACCGCCCCGGCCGGGATCGGCGGGGGCGAACCCGACAAGCAGGAGCCCGAGGCCGAGACCGACCCCGGCCAGGCCCCCCTTCCGAGCGGCCCCCAGATCATCACGCCGGGGACGATCCAGAGCTTGAGCCAGAAGGCCCTGAGCATCGAGTCCAACCTTAGCAGTCTTCTGAGCTTCTTCGAGAGCGACAGCCTCCGGCTGGCCTCGACGCCGTCGATCATGCCGGTCGTCGGCTGGATGAGCTCCGTTTTCGGCCATCGGAACGACCCCTTCACGGGGGCCTGGACGATGCACTACGGCGTCGATATCTCGACCAACATCGGCAATCCCATCATGGCCACGGCGGACGGCATCGTCATCAAAGTCCAGACCGATAAATACCTCGGCAAGAACGTCACCATCAGCCACGGCAACGGCTTCACGACCGTCTACGGCCATATGAGCAACTTCGCCGTCAAGGCGGGGCAGAAGGTCAAGAGGCGGGACATCATCGGCTACATCGGCCAAACGGGCAAGGCCGCCGGCCCCCACGTCCACTATGAAGTCCTGCGGGACGGCCGGCGCGTCGACCCCCGCAATTACCTGCTCGAAGAGTAGCCCTCCCGCCCCTGTCTACGGGACTGTCCCCGGGGGGGACTGTCCCTCTTCATTCCCCGAATGAATCGCCCGGGGCGAACTCTGTCCCGAGCGAGAAGGCGTGAGCGGACATCGTCCCTTTGCCCTCCGGCTGCAGCTCCTCTACGACATAGGCGGTGCCGGCGCCGCAGGCGACGGCGAGGCCGGCCTTGCCGACGGCCAGGATCGTGCCGGGCCCGGGCCCAGGCCCGGGAGAGGAGGGAACGGCCCCGGCGGTCACTACAGGGTGCCCGCGGACGATGTTGAGCCTTTTTCCCCGGAATATGGTGAAGACGCCCGGACGGTCGGCCAAGGCGAGGACCCTCCGATCGATGGCGGCGGCCGTTTCGAACCAGACGATGCGCCCATCCTCCTTGCGGATCTTCGGAGCGAGGGTGGCCAGGCTGTCGTCTTGCTTGATGCGGGGGATGCCGTCGATGCGGGCGAGGGTCGAGACGAGAAGGCGGGCGCCGATGCCGGCCAGCCGGGCCTCGAGGGCCGAAGCCGTTTCCCGCGGAGCGAGGAAGACGCGCTCCCGGGCCAGGATATCGCCCTCGTCCATCCGGTCGCTGAGCTCGATGATCGTTACGCCTGACTCGGCATCCCCGTTGAGGACGGTCCATTGGACCGGGGCCGCGCCGCGGTATTTCGGCAAAAGCGAGAAATGGACGTTCATGGAATGGTGCGGGGGAAAGAAGTGGACAGCGTGGGGGATGATCTGTCCGTAGGCGACGACGACGTTGATGTCGGGCCCGGCCGCGACGATCCTCTCCCGGGCATCCTCGTCCGTCCGGATCTTCGCCGGCGTGACGACGGGGATCCGCCGTTCCGCGGCGAAGGTTTTAACGGCCGAGGGGACGAGCCGGCGGCCGCGCCCGGCCGGCTTGTCCGGCTGGGTGACGACAAGCTCAACCGTATGGCCGGCGGCGAGCAACGCTTCGAGGGCGGGGAGGGCCGCCGCCGGGCTCCCGAAAAAGACGGTCTTCATGCCTTCTTCGCGTCCGCGGCGGCTTTCTTGAACTTTTTCTTGATGAGGGCCCGCTTCAGCGCCGAGAGCTTCTCGACGAAGAGGATGCCGTCGAGGTGGTCGATCTCGTGGCAGAGGACCCGGGCGAGAAGGTCCTCGCCCTCGACCTCGACGGGGCGGCCCTCGAGGTCGAGGCCGCGGACCTTGACCCGGTAAGGCCGGGCGACCTTCTCCCGGACCTCAGGGACCGAGAGGCAGCCTTCTTCGCAGACGGATTCGCCTTCCTTGGCCGCGATCTCCGGATTGACGAGGACATGGAGCGCCTCCGTGTCCTGGCCGACCGAGAGGTCGACGACGATGATCCTTTTCCCGGCGCCGACCTGGGGGGCGGCCAGACCGAGGCCCGGGGCGGCGTGGACGGTCTCGACCATGTCCCGGGCCAAGCGGACGATCTCCTCGTCGATGACGGCGACCGGCTCGGCCTTCTCGGTCAGGATCGGGTGGCCAATGATGAGGATCTCTCGTAAGGCCATTGATCTTTCCTGGATTTCATTCTAGCCGAAACCGAGTCGGCTTTGCAAAGCCACTTTCCCGGCGGTTCTTATGATAGCGGAGAGGCTCACGGCAGGAAACGCCCCGCGCAGGGGTGAAGAGGGGACATGTACCTTGGGTACGTGTCCCCCAAAATCGCTGTTAGATGCTTACCAGAAGTGCCGCTCCGAGTTGCTCCGCAGCACTTCTGATGGTCGCTCCCCAGAGTCCGCTCCCCGCCGGAGCGGGCACGGATGAAGACCGGGGACATACAAACCGGGGACACGTACCAAAGGTACATGTCCCCATCTTCACAAAAGAGCGGGGACACGTACCCGCGGGTACATGTCCTCCTGGATCCTATATGACCGCAGAGGGCGGAGGCGGCTCGTCCGCGGCTCCCGCGTTCTTGAGCGGGACCCGGATGAGATAGAGCCCGATCAGGACGAGCACGGCCAGACCGCCGACATAGAGGTCGACGACGCCGAAATACTTGCCGCCCTTGAAGATGACCGGGATGTCGAAGGAGATGATGTTTTGGAGGAAGAAGAACTTCCAGGCCGCCTTGAGCAGGCCCATCAATCCTTCGCCCGCGATCAGGCCGGCCGCGAGGAGGATGCCGACGTTGGTCGCCCGGGCGGTCTGGGCGGCGTTGAACTTCCTCTTGGCCATGGCCTTGTCGACGAGGCCCTTGATCATGCCGCCGACGAAGATGGCGAACGTCGTCTCGAGCGGCAGGTACATGCCGACGGCGACGAGCATGGGCGACTTGACCTGGACGAGGATGAAGGCGAAGCCCATGAGCATGCCGACGATGACGAGCGGCCAGGCCATCTCGCCGCCGACGATGCCCTGGGACAGGGCGGCCATCAGGCCGGCCTGGGGCGCGGCCAGGTCCTTGCTGCCGAAGGTGAAGGCGCCGTGGAGGAGCATCAGCGGGAAATACATGACCATCGAGGCGACGAGAATGCCGAAGATGTTGCCGATCTGCATCTTGTAAGGCGTGCCGCCGAGGATGTGGCCGACCTTGAGGTCCTGGAGCATCTCGCCGGCGACGGCCGAGGAGACGCAGACGACCGCCGCCACGCCGAGCACGGCCGAGACGCCGCTCATCCCGGTCGCGCCGACGAGGACCATCAGGAGGGCGGCGATGATCAGGGTCGAGAGGGTCAGGCCGGAGATGGGGTTGTTCGAAGACCCGATCGTGCCGACGAGGTTGCCCGAGACCGCGGCGAAGAAGAACCCCGCGACGGCCATGACCGCGGCCGCCAGGATGGCCGGCGGCCAGGTCCCGGCGAAGATCTTGTAGACGAAGACCATCAGGACGAACGTCACGAGAAGGCCGAACAGGACGACCTTGATGTTGAGGTCCTTCTCGATGCGGGAGGCCGTCTCGGCCTGGCCGGCGGCCTTCTTGACGTCGCCGAGCGAGCGCTTGAGACCTGCGCCGAGGTTCTTGCGCATCCGGTAGAGGGTGAAACCGGCGCCGACGAGCATGCCGCCGACGGCGATCGGCCGGATGATGAACTTCCAGACGTTGGTGACCATGTCGGGCCAGCTGACGTCTGCCGCGGCCACGCCCGGACCGTAGAACGTCGGGATGAGATCGGGCCCCAGGAAGAACATCAGGAGCGGCGCGAACAGGCCCCAGGCCAGGACGCCGCCGGCGAAGTTGAGCGACGCGAGGCGCGGCCCGATGATGTAGCCGACGCCGATGTACGCGGGATAGATGCCCGGTCCGGAGACGGCCACGGTGCCGCCGGCGCCGATCGTCGGGGCGTCCTTGGCCGCGCCGAGCCGGACGAAGCTCGATCCGATCTTCCCGACCTTGAGGAGGAAGTCCTTGCTGGCGGAGAAGATCTGGACGACGCCGAGGGAGTAGAGGAGCGCGCCCAGGCCCATGGCCTGGAAGAGGAACCGCGAGCCCTGGCTGCCCTTCTGGCCGGCCTTGTGGATCTCGGCCGCGGCGACGGACTCGGGGAAGACGAGGTCGGGATCGGAGACCATGACCCGGCGGAGGAAGGTGACGAACAGGATGCCGAGGAGGCCGCCGACGAACATCAGGGCCGTCGACTTGATGTAAGCGTCGAAGGTGTTGAAGTTGGACCAGACGCCGGCGATGACGAAGGCCGGGATGGTGAAGATGGCCCCGGCGGCGATCGACTCGCCGATCGATCCGATGGTCCGGGCGATGTTCTCCTCGAGGATCGAGCCCTTCATGATCCGCAGCACGGCCATGCCGATGACGGCCGCCGGATAGGTCGCGGCGATGGTCATGCCGGCCCTCAATCCGAGGTAGGCATTGGCCGCGCCGAGGATGACCGTCAGGACCAGGCCGATGAGGATGGCCCGGAGGGTGAACTCCTTCATCTCCGTCTTTTCGGGAACGTAGGGTTGATGGCTCAAGCTCGCTCCTTTCCGCGGGAAATCGACTTAGGCGACTAATTGTATATGGGAAGTCCGGACGCAAAGTCAAGCCGCTCCCGGCGCCCCGCCCCCCATTTGCGTCGGGGCGGGAATTGTGTTAAAAAGGCCCCGGACCGAGAGAGAGGCATCATGAGCGTTATCAGCTGGTTGAAAGATAGGCTTTTCTGCGATCTGGCCATCGACTTGGGCACGGCCAACACCCTCGTCTTCCTCAAGGGCAAGGGCATCATCGTCCAGGAGCCGTCGATCGTCGTCATCAACAAGGCGACCGGCAAGGTCGAGGCCGTCGGCTCGCGGGCCAAGGAGATGCTCGGCAAGACGCCGGCGAGCGTCATCGCCATCAAGCCCATGCGCGACGGCGTCATCGCCGACTTCGAGATCGCCGAGAAGATGCTCGACTACTTCATCAAGAAGGCCATGAACAACCGCGGCTTCCTCCTCCGGCCCCGGATCGTCATCGGCATCCCGACCGGGATCACGCAGGTCGAGCGGCGGGCCGTCAAGGACGTGGCCATGCGGGCCAAGGCCTCGGAGGTCTATCTCATCGAGCAGCCCATGTCGGCCGCGATCGGCGCCGACCTGCCCATCTCCGAGCCGACCGGGAACATGATCGTCGACATCGGCGGCGGGACGACCGACATCGCCGTCATCTCCCTCGACGGCATCGTCTTCAACCACAGCATCCGCGTTGCCGGGAACGAGATGGACGACGCCGTCATCCACTACCTCAAGAAGAAGTACAACCTTCTCATCGGCGAGCGGACCGCCGAGATCGTCAAGATGCAGATCGGGTCGGCCTACCCCCTCGACGAGCCGATCACGATGGAGATCAAGGGCCGGGACCTCCGCGAGGGCATCCCGCGGACGATCGTCGTCGACGACCAGGAGATCCGCGAGGCCATCGAGGAGACCGTGGCCGCCATCGTCAACGCCATCCGCATCGCCCTCGAGCGGACGCCGCCCGAGCTCTCGGCGGACATCATCGACCGAGGCATCATCCTGACCGGCGGCGGGGCGCTCCTCAAGAATCTGGACAAGCGCATCCGCGAGGAGACGCAGCTGCCCGTCTTCATCACCGAGGACCCCCTGACGACCGTCGTCCTCGGGGCCGGGAAGATGCTCGACGACCTCGACCTGCTCAAGAAGATCTCCCTCATCTGAGGGACCAGCCGCGGCGCGCGAGAGGTTCCATGGCCCTCTGGGAGAAGCGAAGAAGCGCCCTCGTCCTCGCCGGGCTCTTGGCCTTCCACGTCCTCCTCATCTCCATCCAAGTGCCCCAGGGCGCCGAAAAGTCGCTGTTCGAACGGGGCATCTTCTTCGTGTTCTCGCCCGTCCAGCGTCTGGCGTCCGGGACCGTCCGGGCGATCGGCTCGGCCTGGCGCAATTACTTCGACCTGCGCGGGGTCCGTCGCGAGAACGAGAGGCTCAAGAGGGACGCTTTCTTCCTCCGTCAGGACCTCCGGTTCCTCGAGGACCGTCTCCGGCTCTGCCGATCGGAGACCGATCTCCGGGCCCTCCTGGCCGAGTTCCGCGGCACGATCGTCCCGGCCCGCGTCATCGGGATCGACAGCGCCAATCCCCACCAGTCCATCGTCATCGACAGGGGCAGCCTCGACGGCGTCCGCAAGGACATGGCCGTCTGCGACATGACCGGCGCCCTCCTCGGCCGGACCCTCGGCTCGGTCAGCCTCAAGGAGGCCGTCGTCCAGCTCATCACGGACAAGGACAGCAGCGTCGGCGTCGTCTCCTCCGTCGACCGGCTGACGGGCTCCCTGGCCGGCCGGTCGGGCCCGCTCTGCGAGCTCCGCTACGTCCTGGCCAGTGCCTCAGGGGGGCGGACGGGCGAGGAGCTCCTGACGACGGGTACCGACCGGATCTACCCGGCCGGCCTGCGCGTCGGCCGCATCTATAGCATCGAGAAGGACGAGGCCTCGCCGATCTTCCGCCGTATCCTCGTCGAGCCCGACTTCCGGTTCAATACGCTCGATGTCGTCGCCGTCCTGACCGGAGAGCCCGGAGGCGTGCGATGAGGGAGACCGTCGCCGGGGACGGCCTGCGGGCCCTGCTCGGGACCCTCGCGGCCGTCGTCGTCTATTCCGTGGCCGGAAGCGCCGGGCCGGAGCTCCTCGTCGTCTTCAACGCCTTCTCCATCGTCGTCCTCTATTTCTCCGTCCGCCGGGGCGAGGTCTTCGGGGCCCTCCTGGGGACCCTGTGCGGCCTGACCCAGGACGCGTTCTCGCTCGGGGTCTTCGGCGTCGCCGGACTGACCAAGACCCTTCTTGGATTCTGGACCGGGTTCATCTCCCGGAGGATCGACGTCTCGGCGTTCGGCCGGAACGCCCTGTTCATGCTGGTCATGTCCGTGCTCGAGATGGCCCTCTGGGTCCTCATCACCGCGATCGTCCGGTTGGCGTCGGTGAACTGGCACGGCGGCCTTATCCTCCTCCAGCCCGTGGTCACCGCGGTCCTGGGGAGCCTTCTCTTCACCGTCGAGCGGCGCGTCCGCGCCCGGCGCTCCCGAGGCCTATGATGCCGGAAGAGAGGATCTACGAGGACCTGACGCTCGTCCGGCGCCGGGCCGGCACGGTCTTCTGGATCTTCCTCGCCCTGACCGTCCTCGTCGTCGGCTACTATTGGAAGGTCCAGGTCCTGGAACACGTTAAGTACGCCCGCCTCGCCGAGGCCAACCGGACGCGCGTCCGCGTGCTGGCCGCTCCGCGCGGGCTCATCTACGACCGGACCGGCGAGATACTTGCCGACAACCGGGCCTCCTTTAAGGTCTCCCTCGTCCGCGAGAACGTCAAAGACGAAGACGCCTCGTTCGCGGAGATCAGCCGGCTCCTCGGACTCGACGAGCCCACGCTCCGGGCGCGCGTCGAGTTCCACAAGGACTTGCCCCTGTTCGAGCCCATCGTCGTCGCCGACGGCCTCGACCGCGACGCCATCATCCCGATCGAGAGCCGCCGGCGCGAGTTCCCCGAGCTCGTCGTCGAATCGGAGCCCCAGCGGTTCTACCCCAAGGAGAGCCTGGCCGCCCATGTCCTCGGCTACCTCCAGGAGAGGACCCCCGAAGAGGTCCGGGCCGGGACGCCGTCGCGGCTGAGGGCCGGCGAGATGGTCGGCCGGAGCGGCGTCGAAAAGCAGTACGACGACATCCTGCGGGGCGAGGATGGATCGGTCGTCGAGGTCGTCGACAGCCTGGGGCGCGTGCAGGGCGCCCAGGCGCACCAATATCCGGTGCAGGGCGGGAGGATCGACCTGACGATCGACCACCGGCTCCAATCCCTGGCCGAAGAGGCCCTCGCGGGCCGGGAGGGCGTGGTCGTCGCCCTCGACCCGAATTCGGGCGAGGTCCTGGCCTTGGCCAGCTCTCCGACCTTCGATCCGAACCGGTTCATCACCCGGTTCACGCCGACCGAATGGCTCGGCCTGATCAACGATCCCCTGTCGCCGCTCGAGAACAGGGCCATCCGTGGTCTCTACGCGCCGGGCTCCCTGTTCAAGCTCGTCATGAGCCTCGCCGGCCTCGATGCCGGGACCATCACGGAAGCGACGAGCGTCTACTGTTCCGGCGCGACGGAGATCTACGGCGCCGTCCGCCACTGCTGGTTCGCTCCCGGGCACGGCGCCATGAACCTCACGGACGCGATCAAGAACTCCTGCAACATCTTTTTCTACCAGCTCGGGCGGCGCATGGACATCGACGAGATCGCCAAGGCCGCGGCGAGGATGGGCCTGGGCGCCAAGACCGGCATCGATCTCGCCGGCGAGAAGGAGGGTCTCGTCCCGACCTCGGGCTGGAAGAGGAAGGTCCTCGGGGAGCCCTGGTATCCCGGGGAGACGATCTCGGTCGCCATCGGCCAGGGACAGCTCCAGGTGACCCCGCTGCAGGTCGCGGCGATGACGGCCCGGATCGCCCTGAGGGGGAAGAGCGTCCCCCTGCCCCGGCTTCTCAGACCGGAGCCGGAGAGCGGCGCCGCCGCGCCGCCGGCCGCTCCGGCGAACCCGTTCAAAGAGGCGTTCTTCGAGCGGATCATCGCGGGGATGTGGAAATCGGCCAACGACGGCGGCACGGGACAGGGGGCGCGCGTCGAGGGGCTGGACGTGTGCGCCAAGACGGGCTCGACCCAGGTCATGAGCCGGGAAAGCGCCGAGCGGCTGGCCCGGGCCGGCCGCGAGGTCAAGACCCATTCCTGGTTCTCCGGGTTCGCCCCCCGCGAGCATCCTCGCATCGTGGTCACGGTCCTCGTCGAGTTCGGCGGGGGAGGCGGGGCGACGGCGGCCCCGGTGGCCCGACGGATCTTCGAGAAGTTCCTGGAGCTCGAAAAGAGATGATGATCGACCGCCGGCTCGTCCAGGAGATCGACTGGGTCATCCTCGCCCTGGTCATCCTGCAGGCGCTCATCGGCGTCTTCTTCATCTACAGCTCGTCCCATTTCCTGGCCGGCAACTACCACGTCCGCCAGCTCATCTGGCTCGGGATCTCCCTCGCCGTCCTCGTCTTCGTCGTGGCCATCGACTACAAGTTCTTCGTCTCGCTTTCGGTCTATTTCTACGGCCTGATCGTGGCCGTCCTCGCGGCGACCCTTGTCTTCGCCCGGCTCGTGGCCGGGACGAAGAGCTGGATCACCTTGGGGCTGGTGCGGCTCCAGCCGTCGGAGCTGGCCAAGATCGTCATGATCCTCGTCTTCGCCCGGTTCTTCGCCGAGTATAAGGGCGCCTACCTGACCGCCTCGACCACCTTCTGGGCCCTCGTCGTGGCCGGCGTGCCGCTCTTCCTGATCGTCCTTCAGCCCGATCTGGGGACGGCCATGACGTTCGCGGCCATCGTCGGCGGCGCGTTCATCCTGGCCGGGCTGCGGAGGAAGACGATCGCCCTCTTCATCGTCGCCGCCCTGCTGGCCGGCGTCGGCGGCTGGAGCCTCGTCCTCAAGGATTACCAGAAGCGGCGGGTGACGACGCTCCTCAATCCCCAGGGAGACCCGCGGGGATCGGGCTACCAGGTCATCCAGTCCAAGATCGCCATCGGGTCGGGCGGCTTCGCCGGGGCGGGTTTCATGAAAGGCACCCAAAGCCAGCTGCGGTTCCTGCCGGCCCGGCACACCGACTTTATCTTCTCCGTCATCGGCGAGGAGGCCGGATTCCTGGGCGTCCTCATTGTCGCCGCCCTCTATCTCGCCCTCCTGGCCCGGATGTTCCTCTCAGTGGCCAAGGCCCGCGATAGGGCCGGCGTCTACATCATCTTCACGGCCTCCCTGCTCATCGCCTTCCAGTTCCTGGTCAACATCCTCATGATCATCGGCCTCTTCCCCGTCGTGGGCATCACTCTGCCCTTCCTGAGCTACGGCGGTTCGTCCCTGCTCACGAGCTTCGTCGCCTGCGGGCTCGTGCTCAACGTGAAGATGAGACGCTTCGCCAATGTCTGAGAAAGGGCCGCTCGCCCGCGTCCTCGCCCGCGTCGAGAAGCCGGGGCGGTATGTCGGCGGCGAGTGGAACGAGATCCGCAAGGACCCGGCCCGCGTCCGGACCAAGGTCGCCCTGGCCTTCCCCGACGTCTACGAGATCGGCATGTCCTATCTCGGCCAGAAGATCCTGTACGCCCTGCTCAACCGGGACCGGAGCGTGCTCGCCGAGAGGGTCTTCGCGCCCTGGCCGGACCTCGAGCGGGAGCTCCGGGCCGCCGGGATCCCCCTCGCCTCGCTCGAGAACGGGATCCCGCTCCGCGCCTTCGACATCGTCGGGTTCTCGCTGCTCTACGAGCTCAACGATTCGAACGTCCTGACGATGCTCGACCTCGGCGGCATCCCCCTGACGTCGGCCGAGAGGGGAGAGGACGATCCCTGGGTCATCGCCGGCGGGCCCGCGGCCTTCAATCCCGAGCCCGTGGCCGATCTCTTCGACCTCGTCTTCCTCGGCGACGGGGAGGAGGGCTTCCCCGAGATCGTCAAGGCCGTCTCCGGCCTCCGCGAGCGCCGCGTGCCGCGGCGGGACGCCCTCCGCGAGCTCGCCCGGATCGACGGCGTATACGTGCCCTCGCTCTATCGCGTCGAGGCCGGGACGGGCTCGCCGCTCGTCGTCCCCCGGCCCGGGCCCGGCGCGCCGGCGACGGTCCACAAGCGGCTCGTCAAGGATTTCTCCCGGTCGTTCTTTCCGGAGAAGATCGTCGTCCCCAGCCTGCGCGTCGTCTTCGACCGCGTGGCCCTCGAAGCCGCCCGCGGCTGTCCCCAGTCCTGCCGCTTCTGCCAGGCCTCGAGCCTCTATTTCCCGCATCGCCCGAAGGACCCCGGCTTCGTCCGCCGGACGGCCCTGCGGAGCCTCCGGCAGACGGGCTACGAGGACGCCTCGCTTTCGGCCCTCTCCGTCGGCGACCATCCCGACCTCGAGAGGATCGTCGGCGCGCTCATGGAAGACCTGGCCCGGGAGAAGATCTCCCTGTCGCTCTCGTCGCTGCGTCCTGGGCGGCTGTCGCGCGACCTCGTGGAGAACATCCTCAAGGTCCGTAAGACCGGCTTCACCCTCGTCCCCGAAGCGGGGACGGAGCGCCTCCGGGCCGTGATCGACAAGAAGCTCGATGACCACGAGATCCGGGACGCCCTGACCTTCGCCTTCGAGGGCGGCTGGAAGCTCGTCAAGCTCTACTTCATGGTCGGACTCCCGACGGAGACCGCCGAGGACCTGGCCGGGATCGTCGATCTCGTCCGCTCGACCGTCGAGCTCGGCCGGTCCATCCTCGGGTCCGCCCCGCGCATCCATGTCAGCGTGTCCTCTTTCATTCCGAAGCCGCACACGCCCTTCCAGTGGCTGGGCATGGACGACGAGGCCGTGCTCGCGGATAAACAGGCCTTCATCCGGTCCGAGCTCCGCCGCTTCCGGAGCGTCGAGGTCAAGACGCACCCGCTGGCCACCTCCGTTCTCGAGGCCGTCTTCTCACGCGGCGACCGGCGGCTCGGTCCGGTCCTCGTCGACGCCTGGAAGAGGGGAGCCCGGTTCGACGGTTGGGACGACAAGCTCGACACGGGGGCCTGGAAAGACGCCTTCGCGGCCGCCGGGATCGATCCCCGGGATTACCTCAAGCCCCTTCCTCTCGACGCGCCGCTCCCGTGGGACCCCCTCGCAACCGGCCTCAAGAAGAGCCTTCTCGCCAGGGAGCTCGCGGCCGCCCTTCGCGGCGAGCGGACGCCGGGCTGCCTCGAACGCTCCTGCGCCGAATGCCAGGGATGCGATACCCGCTCCTGGAAGAGGCGGGCCCGCCCGGCGGCGATCGCGCCGCCGCCGCTCCCGGCCGGTCCGGCCGGCGAGACGGCCGACGGGATCCTGAGATACCGGGCGGTCTATTCGAAGAGGGGAAAGGCCCGTTATCTCTCCCACATCGACCTTATCCACGTCATCCAGCGGGCCTTCCGTAGGGCCGGGATCGAGGTCCGCAAGACCCAGGGCTTCCATCCCAAGATGGACTTCGCTTACGGCCCGGCCCTGCCGCTCGGCATGGAGGCCCGGCGCGAAGTCCTCGAGTTCCGTTCCGGCCGGCGGATCGAGGCGGCCGAGTTCCTGCGGCGGATCAACCGGAGCCTTCCGCCGGGCGTCAGGTTCTCGAGCCTCGAACAGCTTCCGGCCGGGGCGCCTTCGCTCGCCAACGCGATGGAGGGGCTCGTTTATTCGGTCGACTGGAAAAGCGCCGACGCGGGCCCGGCCCGGACCGCGGCCGGCCTCCGGGCCGCGCTCGGGAGCTTCAAGGCCGCGCCGGCCGGCGCCCCGTCCCCGGACTTCGCTTTGCGCGGCCGGCGCCTCATCCTGACCTTGCCGCCTCTGCCGACGAAGGGCGCCCGCGTCCAGGACATCGTCCAGGCCGTCTTCGGCGTCGAGGCGCCCGCCTTCCTCGTCCGCCGCGATCGGGTCGTCCTGCGGAATTGACAGGGTCCGCCCATTCCGGTACACTGCGGCAGGATTTTCGTCCAGGGGAGAATGATCCGTGATCGAATTCCAGCTGACCGAAGACCAGATCGCCCTCCAGGAGATGGCCCACGACTTCGCCGCGGGCGAGATGAGGCCCAAGGCCGCGGCCTATGACCTGGGACACACGTTCCCCGAGGATGTCATGCGCAAGGCCTTCGAGGTCGGCTTCCTGACCTGCACGATCCCGGCCGAGCACGGGGGCGTCGGCCTCGGCGACCTCGACCTGGCCATCGTCAGCGAAGAGCTCGCTTGGGGATGCGCCGGCCTGTACACGACGATGATGGCCAATTCGCTGGCCTTCACGCCCATCCTCCTCTTCGGCACGGACGAACAGAAGAAGCGGTTCTTCTCGCCCTTCCTCAAGGAGATGGCCTTCGCCTCCTACGCTTTGACGGAGCGCGAGGCCGGCTCGGACACGTCGGCCATCCGGACGACGGCCCGCAAGGACGGCTCGGACTACGTCATCAACGGCTCCAAGTGCTTCATCACCAACGGCGGCGTGGCCAGCCTCTATGTCGTCTTCGCCAACTCGGCTCCGGAGAAGGGGCCGCGGGGCCTGAGCGTCTTCGTCGTGCCGCGCGGGACCCCCGGAGTGACCGTCGGCAAGGTCGAGGACAAGTTCGGCCACCGGGCCTCGAACACCACGGAGCTTTTCTTCGAGGACGTCCGCATCCCGGCGGCGAACCTCCTCGGCCGCGAAGGCCTCGGTTTCATCGTCGCCATGCGGACGTTCGACAAGACCCGGGCCGCAGTCGGGGCGGCCGGCGTCGGGATCGCCCGGGCGGCCCTCGAGCACGCCGTCGAATACTCCAAGACGCGGATCCAGTTCGGCAAGCCCATCGCGACGTTCCAGGCCACGGCCTTCAAGCTGGCCCAGATGGCCATGGACGTCGAAGCGGCCCGGCTCGTCGTCTGGCGGGCCGCCTGGCTCATGGACAAGGGCAAGCCCAACAGGAAAGAATCGGCCATGGCCAAGTGCCTGGGCTCGGACGTGGCCATGCGGAACGCCCTCGAAGCGCTGCAGATCTTTGGCGGCTACGGCTACATGAAGGATTATCCGATCGAGAAGCTCGTCCGGGACGCCAAGCTCCTCCAGATCTACGAGGGGACGAACGAGATCCAGCGGCTGGTCATCGCCCGGGACGTGATCGGCCCCATCCGGAGCCGCTAGACGGCGGGCCTCGCCCGCGAGTTCGGGGAACGCGGCCGGGCCTCCCCCGAGGGGATCCCGCCCGGGCCGCGGGAAAAGGTCAGTTCTCGATGTATTCGGGGATCAGGGCGAGCGTCTCGACGCCGGCGCCGCGGGCGATGTCGATGACTTCCATGACCTTGGCGAAGGGGAGCTTGGCCAGGGCGCGGATGAAGATGGTCTTGTCCTGGCGGGCGCTGTAGAGGCGCCGGAGCTCTTCGAGGAGCCCGCGGAGCTCGTACTTGATGCCGTTGATCTCGACGGCGTCCGCAGCCTGCAGAGTGAGGACGATGAGGCCCGTGGGCTGTCCGCCGCCGCTCGTCGAATCGGAGGTCTCGGGCAGCTTGACATCTATGCCTTTCTGAACGAGGGGCGTGATGACCATGAAGATGATGAGAAGGACGAGAAGCACGTCGCAGAGCGGAACGACGTTAGGCTCGGCATTTGCCATGGTGGCCTCCTTGATACAACTCTAAGGCGAGTATTTTATGACAACTCCGGGGTCTTGTCAACGGGATTTCCCTAAACCTATTTAAGGGTGTCGAGGGCCTTGCGGGTGTTGCTCGTATGGAAGATGAGGAGCGTTTTGCCTTCGCCCGAGGATGACCCGTAGGAGTAGCGGATGTCGATGGCCGCGTTGCCGAGCAGGGCCCCGATCTCGGCCCCCGCGCCGATCCGGTCGGTGACGAGCACGGTGACGACCTTCTTCGATTTGACCTTGTAGCCCAGGGTCCGGAGGGCGGTCTCGGCCTTCTTGGCGTCTGACGTGAGCAGGTGGAAATGGCCCTGGCCCTCCTCCGAGTAGGCGTAGATCGCCTTGACGTTGACGCCGGCGTTGGCCAATGTTCCCAGGACGCGTCCGAAGATGCCGGGCTCGTCGGGCGTCGTGACGGTCAGTTCGGTATCTTCGTTTACATGTGTCACGTTCGTGCTCCTCGTGGCGGAGGGGGATTATACCAGAATCCGGCGGCGTCGGACAAGGCGTCCTTGTCTTTTCTCCGCCGCCCCTTATAATGGGGGGCATGACGGACCCCCGCCGGCCGATCGTCGCCATCGTCGACAATTCCATCGACCCCACGATCTATCGCCCCGTCGAGCACTGGAGCCGGTATCTCAACGCGCCCTGGAGGGCGTTCGTCGCCCGGGACGGGGAATTCCCCGACCCCGCCGGGTTCAGCCATATCATCCTGACGGGGTCCGAATCGTCCATCGTCGATCGCGAACCGTGGGCCCTGACCGAGGCGGAAATTCTCCGCGAGGCGGTCGTCCGGGGGGCTGCCGTCCTGGGCAGCTGCTGGGGGCACCAGCTCCTCGCGTACGCTCTGGCCGGCGAAGCTCATGTCCGTCGCGCGGCCGCCCCCGAGATCGGCTGGATCTCCATCCGCATGGACCGGTCGAGCGATCTCCTCGGCCCGGTTGGGACGACGGCCTTCACCTTTTCGATCCACTATGACGAGGTCTGCGACCTGCCGGCCGGGTTCGAGGTCCTGGCCTCGAGCGACGCCTGTCCCATCCAGGCCTTCCGTTTCGGGGACAAGCCGGTCTGGGGCCTGCAGTGCCACCCGGAGATCGACATCCCGACGGGGTTCAAGAACCTCCGAGACCTCGTCGACCGCGGCTTCAAGGGTCGGAATGTCCTCCTGGCGGCCCTGGCCCAGGCGCCCCGGGACTCCGGCCTCATCCGCCGGATCGTCAGGGCCTTCCTGGCGGATCGGGGATCCCAGGGGGATAGCCCTGATTTTCCTTGACAAATCCCCCCGGGTTGACTATATAATTTCATGCAAGTTGTTTATCCATACCTAACAAACGGAGGAGGATTTATATGAGATCGCGCAAGTTTATCGTCATCTTCGTCGTGTTGGCGCTGGTCGCGCTGACGGCGATGTCTTATGCCCAGACCACCAAGCTCAAGAGGATCGGTCTCTATACGTTTTGCACCATCAAGGGCCAGGAGCCGACCCCGGCGACGATGAAGGGCCTCTTCGACGCCAACTCCGCCGACATCAAGGCCGGGTTCGACCTGGCCGGGGCCCCCGAGCTCTATGAGCCCTTCATGGAACAGATGAAGACGGCCGAGTGGATGGACACGACCGTGCCCGTCGGAGAGACCTTCCCCTGGATGCTCTTCAAGGCGCGCGATCAAGTCAAGGTCGCGCGGAACATCGAGTGGGCCGGCAAGGAGCCCCTCCCGGTGTTCATCGTCCCGGTCAAGAAGGACTGGAAGCAGTACCAGTTCATCATCCCCAAGGGCTGCGGCAACATCGCCCTCGGCAACAAGGTCGTCGACCTCGTCCCGCCGGCCGTGTGCAGCCTGGTCGTCACGCCGACGAGGGCCAATGTCAACGATCCGATCACGGTCGACATGAGCGGGACCCAGTACGCCCGGTCGATGACCGTGGAGATCACCGACGCCCAGGGCCAGAAGGTGGCCACGCAGGAGCTGACGCCCCAGTCGCCCAAGTGGCAGACCAAGTTCGACAAGCCCGGCGAATATTCTTTCAAGGGCGGGGCCGTCAACATGGAAGGCGTGCCCACGACCAATCCCTGCGCCGCCAAGGTGTCCATCAACTTCCCGCCGATCTGCAAGCTCTGGACGTCCTGCATGCCTTGCGAGGACTACGTCGGCCGGCCGATCACCTTTGACGCTTCCGGATCGAGCGACCCGGACGGCCAGATCAGCAAGGTCGTCTTCGAGCTCCTCGATGCCCAGGGCAACGTCATCGACACCTGCGTGACGACGCGCAAGCCCTGGACCTGGGAGAAGGTCTTCACCAAGCCCGGGACCTACACGATCAGCACGACCGTCTTCGACAACGACGGCGCCCAGTCTCCGGCCTCCGATCCCTGCCGGCTGACCTTCGAGGTCACCCAGAAGAAGCTCTTCTGGACCGTCGGCGGCGGGCTCGGCCTCTACGGCGGCAGCACGGCCCTCTACGGCTTCCTGCGGGCCGGCCTGTTCTCCTGGATCACCCCGGACAAGTGGAGCTTCACTCTGAGCGCCGGCGGCGGTATCCCGTTCGCGGGCAGCCCTTGGAAGCTCGTCTTCACCGGCGACGCCCTCATCAACGGCCACTTCGACAGCTTTTTCGCCGGCGTGGGCCTCGGCGTCAGCTCGAAGACCCAGAGCAACGATCCGCTCGTCCTTACGGACGACCACAAGTTCGGCCTCGACCTGCCCGTCCAGATGGGCTTCGAGGTCTTCGACAAGTGGACGAGCAAGGGCCAGCTGTTCTTCGAGTTCCGCCTCCCGATCGGCCGGGACTTCAATCAGAACTACAAGACCGGCGTCGGCTTCCGCTTCCTGTTCTAAGCCGCGCCCCTCGACAACGGCTCACACGGGCCGGAGACACGGGTCTCCGGCCCTTTTTTGTTCTCTCCGATAGACCGGTGCCGTTTCTTGTCATCTAAGCCGTAAGATCGAGGCTTTCGCTGCGCGAGCGATGAGCACGCAGGGGCGATGCCCGGAGGAGGGCGTAGAAGGGCCGAAGCGGGCACGGATGGAAAAGGGCTTTCCCTTTTCCAGAGCGAGGCCCGGATCCGAGCGGGCTTGGCTCGCCGGGCCAAGCCCGCGACCCGACGGAGCGGTACGCCCCGAGTCGGGAGGCGCGAGCGCAGGGGAAATCCGCGGACAGTGGAGGGTTCGAACGACCTAGGGAGGTCTAGTCGGAGAGTTTTCCGAGCTTGGCCAGCTCGTCGTTATAGTACTTGCGGTAGAGGATCTCCCACTCCCGCGAGCCTTCCTCGATGGCCTTCTTCTGGGACTGGATCTTGTCGATGGCCTTCTTGTCGAGGGACTCGTAGAGCTTCATCTCCTCTTCGATGGACTTGACGATGACGAGGCGGACCTCGTTCGGATCGTCCAGCAGATCGACCTTGTCGTCGCTTTCGAGGACGCTGAGGACCTGCCGGGACAGGTAGTTGATCTTCTCCCGGGACAGCCGGCCGCTCACAGGACGATCCCTTTTTCCCGCGCCAGCCGGGCCTTGATGAGCTTGAACATCTGCTGATACTCGATGTTGTCCTTGCGGATCTTCTCCATGTGCTTGCTGAGGAGCTCGCGGACCTCCTGGTCGAGGCGGTCCTCCTTCTGGAACTCCTCGATGAGCAGCACCGTCACCTCTTCGAGCAGACGGGGTCTGTCCTCGACGATGATCTTGCCTTCCTTGCCCAGGTTGCGCAAGATGATCGATGCGAGGTGCTCGATCTGGTTCCTGTTCAGCCGCATAACCCCGATACAATACCATGACCCCCGGTCTGATTTCAAGGCCGATCTCGAGGCCGGTTCAGGACAGGACCAGGAACGGGTGGAGCCCGGAGCCGTCGGGACTGGGGCGGGCCAGGGCCATAAGACGGCCCGTTCCCGAGAAAAGCCGGACAAGGGGCGCGTCCCCGGGGATCGGAGAGGTCTCGAGGTGGGCCGGTCCCAGGGGCGATCCGTTCATGACCCTCGCCTCCGCCTCGAGGCGGACGATGACGGACGGGGCATCGGGGAGGAGATCTTCGACAGGGATGACGCGCCGGCCGCCTTCGCCGCCGGCCGCTTCCTCTTCCAGGACGGCCAGGGGGACGGCGTCGGACAGGCGGTAGGGGCCGACCGAGGTCCGCCGGAGCGTATCGAGATGGGCCCCGCAGCCGAGGACCCGCCCAAGGTCGTGCGCGAGCGACCGGACATAGGTCCCGGACGAGCACTCCGCCTCGAATTCGAGGAAGGGCGGCCGGAAGGCCCGAAGGCCGAAGCGGAAGACGGTGATGGCCGCCGGCTCGAGCGTGAATTCCGCGCCGGCCCGGGCCAGCTTGTAGACCGGGCTCCCGCCGATCTTCTTCGCCGAGAAACGCGGCGGCGCCTGCAGGATCGGCCCCTCGAAGGCCTTCATGGCGGCCTCGAGCCGGCCGGTGTCCGGCAGGTCGAAACACTCCTCCGCGGCCGGCCGTCCCGACGCGTCGTAGGTGTCGGTGGCGAAGCCGAGGCGGATGCGTCCGTCGTAGGATTTCGCCTCCTTGGAGAGGAAGGGGAAGAACCGCGTCGCCCGGCCCACGGCCACGAGGAGGACGCCCGTCGCGTCGGGATCGAGCGTCCCGCCGTGCCCGACCCGCCGCGTGCCCAGGGCCCGGCGGACCCTCTGGACGACGTCGTGGGAGGTCGGGCCCGCCGGCTTGTCGATGACGAGGAGGCCGTCGCGGACCATCCGGATCGCTCCGGTTATCGGCCGGCCGGTCCGGAGGAGGGGTCGCGCGGCGCGCTTTCGAGGAGGTTTTCGACGATCGCGGGGACCTCGCGGACGAGCTTCTCGTAGGGGCCGTGCACGGTGAATCCCGACGCGTGGACGTGGCCGCCGCCGCCGAAATGCTCGGCGACCCGGGCGGCGTTCGCGCTGCCCTTCGACCGCAGGCTGACCCGGAAGGTCTCGGGACCCATCTCCTTGAAGAACATGACCATCTCGACGCCTTGGATGGACCGGGCCAGCGTCGTCATGTCCTCCGTGTCGACCTCCTTGAGGCGGAGCGACGCGGTGTCCTTCTGGAACATGCTGATCACAGCGATCGTCCCCTTGCCGTTCATGGTCAGGGTCGAGAGGACGCGTCCGAGGAGCAGGACCTTCTCCGGCCGGTTGTTGTTGTAGAGCTTCTCGGTGACGCGGATGGGGCAGGCCCCGAGCCGGGCCAGCTCGGTCGCGGCGGCCAGGGCCCGGGGCGTCGTGTTGGAGAACTGGAACGAGCCGGTGTCGGAGACGATGGCGCAGTAGAGGCACTCGGCGATCCCGGGCGTCGGCGCGACGCCGAGGAAGCGGCTGAGATCGAAGACCATCTCGCCGACCGCCGGCGCCTCGGGGTCGATCCAGTTGATGTCGGCGTAGGGCGTGTTCGAGTAGTGGTGGTCGATATTGATCTTGAAGGCCCCCGCGAGGCCTTCCTGCCCCGACCGGGAGACGTCGGCGCATTCGAGCAGGACGACCGTGTCGAAATCCCCGGCCCGGATCTGGCCGATGCGGACGCCGGCCAGCTCGGGGAAGCCGGAGAATGGCAGGGGGGTCGGATCGTGATTGATGATGGCGGTGTCGGCGCCGAGGAGCCGGCTCATCTCGGAGAGGGCCAGGGCCGTGCAGAGGGAGTCGCCGTCCGGGCGGAGGTGCGAGGTGATGGCGATCCGCTTCGACGCCCTGAGCCTGGCGGCGATGAGCGCTCTCGGATCAGCGGCCATGCTTCTTGGACTCCTCGATCAGCTTGTCGATCCTCGCCAGATGGTCCGGTCCCGGATCCAGGGCGAAAAATAGCTGGGGATTATACTTCAACTTAACCCGCGAGGCAAGCGCCCGCCGGATGCGGGCCTTGCTCCGCTCGATGCGGTCGAGGAGGGCCCCGGCGTCCCCGGCCCCGAAGACGCTGAAAAAGACCCGGGCCGAGAGCAGATCAGGGGTCATCTCGACCCGGGTGACGGTCAGGAGGCCCGTGCCGTCGTCCTGGAAATCCCGGATGAGGATCCGGCTGAGCTCGGCCTGGACGAGCTCGGCCACGCGGAGCGGCCGGATGCCCTTGTCAGACATAGCGGATCTCCCGGCCGGAGACCTCCGCCTCGAGGAGCCCGCCGGCGTCGGCGAGGACGCGGCCGAGGACCTCGTCGACGAGAGCCTGGTGACTGTTGAGCGTGACGATCCCCAGCCGGGACCGCTGCCACTTGTCCTGGAACTCGATCTCGGCCACGGCGACGTTCTGGCGGCGGAGCCGGTCCTTGAAGCCGTGGAGGACGCGCCGCTTGTCCTTGAGCGAGCGGGCGTGGGGAAAGAACAGGTCGAGCGTCAGGACGCCGACGATCATGGGAACCTCCCGCGCCGCTAGACGGCCTGGACCTTCTCGCGGATGAACGTCTCGATCGTGTCGCCCGGCTGGAAATCGCTGAAGCCGCCGACGCCGAGGCCGCACTCGTAGTCCTTTTTGACCTCGGTGACGTTCTCCTTGAGGTGCTTGAGGGACGAGATGCGGCCCTGGTGGATGACCTCGCGGCCGCGCAGGACCCGGGCCTCGGCGTTGCGGACGATCCGGCCGTCCTGGACGATGCAGCCCGCGATCGCCCCGACCTTGGGGATCTGGAAGACCTTGCGGACCTCCGCGCGACCCTGGAACGACTCCTTGATGACCGGCTCGAGGAGGCCGATGACGGCCTTCTTGATGTCGTCGGTGAGCTCGTAGATGATCTTGTAGGACCGGATCTCCACGCCCTCCTTCTTGGCCAGCTCGAGGGTCTTCGGGCTCGGCTTGAGGTTGTAGCCGATGACGATCGCCTTCGAGGCCGAGGCCAGGAGGACGTCGGCCTCGGCGATGTTCCCCGTCGCGGCATGGACGATCTTGATCTTGACCTTCTCGGTGGCGAGCTGCGGCAGGACGTCCGAGAGGACCTCGACCGAACCCTGGACGTCGCCCTTGACGACGAGGTTGAGCTCCTTGGCCTGGCCGCCCTCGATCTTCTTGAACAGCTCGTCGAGCGTGACGCCGATCGCGCGCGGCGCCTCCTTCCCCTTGATGCGCGATCTCCGGGACGCGACGACGTTCTTGGCGGCCTCGGGATCGTCCATGACCTGGAAGGGATCGCCGGCGACGGGCACGTCCGCGAAGCCCATGATCTCCACGGGCATGGAGGGCCTGGCGCTCTTGAGGACCTTGCCGTGCTCGTCGAACATGGCCCGGACCTTGCCCATGGTCAGGCCGGAGACGAAGGCCTGGCCCTGTTCGAGAGTGCCCTGCTGGACGATGACGGTGGCAATCGGTCCTTTCTGGCTGTCGAGCCGGGCCTCGAGGACGACGCCCTGGGCCGGCACCTTGGGATTGGCCTTGATCTCGAGGATATCGCTGAGGAGGAGGATCATCTCGAGCAGGTCGCCGACGTTCTTCTTCTCGCGGGCCGAGACCTCGACGCTGATCGTCTTGCCGCCCCAGTCCTCGACGAGGAGGTTCTCCTTGGCCAGCTGCTGCTTGACGCGCTCGACGTTGGCCTCGGGCTTGTCGATCTTGTTGATGGCCACGATGATGGGCACGTTGGCCGCCCGGGCGTGATCGATGGCCTCCTTGGTCTGGGGCATGATCCCGTCGTCGGCGGCGACGACCAGGACGACGATGTCCGTGGCCTTGGCGCCGCGCGAGCGGAGCTGGGTGAACGCTTCATGGCCGGGCGTGTCGATGAAGGTGATGAAGCGATTCTTGACGGCGACGCGGTAGGCTCCGATGTGCTGCGTGATGCCGCCGGACTCCTTGTCGACGAGGTGCGAGGACCGGATGGCGTCGAGCAGGGTCGTCTTGCCGTGGTCGACGTGGCCCATGATGGTGACGACGGGCGGGCGCGGCTCGAGGTCGGCTTGGCCGGCCTCGGCCCGTTGGCGCATGGCCTGGTCGAGAGAGATGACCTCGGCGTCGAAGTGCGTCGCCTTGGCGATGGCCGCGGCGGTCTCCTCGTCGACGAAGTCGTTGAGGTCCGCGCCGAATCCCCGGGCGGCCAGCTCTTCGAGAAGGTCCTTGGGCCGGACCTTCATGGCCTCGGCGGCCTCCTTCAGGAGCAGGCCTTCACGGAGCTGGATCGTGACCCGCGGCTTGGGCGGAGCGGGAGGGGGCGTCGGCTTGGGCGGCGCCGGCGGCGGGGTCGGCCTATGCGGTTGGGGAGGCGCGGCCGGCCTCGGCGGGAAGGCGGATCTTCCCGGGGCCTGCTGCGGCGCCGCGGGCCTCGGGGGGACCGCAGGCCTAGCGGGGATCGGGGCGGGGGCGGCGGCACGTCCCGGTCCGCCGGGTCTCGGCTGAGCAGCCGGAGCCTGGCCCGGTTTCGCCGCGCCCGGCTGGGGCCCCACGGCCGGCCGGGGAGCGGGGGAAGGAGCCCCCGGCTTGACCGCCGGCGCCGCGGGCCTGGAGGGCGCCGCGGTCGGGGTCGTCGGCTTCGGAGCGGCGGCCGGAGGCGTCACCGGCTTGGCCGGAACGGGCGTGGTGGGCTTCGCCGCCGCCGGCTTGGCGCCGGCCGGGGCCTGCGTCATCGAGGACTTGGCCGGGACCATGGGCCTCGGGGCTACGGCCGGCTTCGGAGGGGCGGGCGGCGGCGTGGCCGGTTTGGCCGGAACGGGTGTGCCGGGCTTCGCCGCCGTGGGCCTGGCGGCGCCCGGGGCCTGCGTCATCCAGGACTTGGCCGGGACCATGGCCCTCGGGGCCAGGGCGGGCCTCGGGGGTTCCGGCTTGACGGCCGCGGGCTTAGGCGCGGCGGCCCTCGGAGGCTCGGCCTTTACAGGCTTCTTGTCGAGGGGTTTCTTGATTGTTTCACTCATGCGCGTCTTCTTGTTTGATGGAGATTTTCCAGCCGACGAGGCGGGAGGCCAGCTTGACGTTGATGCCCTTCTTTCCGATGGCCAGCGAGAGCTGGTCCCCGGGGACGATGGCCAGCATCGCTTTTTCGGCGCGGCTGACGAGCTCCAGCCGATCGACCTTGGCCGGACTGAGGGAGGCCTTGGCGTATGTGACCAGGTCGGGCGACCAGGCGATGATGTCGACCTTCTCGCCCTGCAGCTCCTTGGAGATGGCCAGGACCCTGTTCCCCTTGACGCCGATGCAGGCGCCGACAGGGTCGATGTCGCGCTCCCGGCTGGCGACGGCGACCTTGGCCCGATCGCCGGGCTGCCGGACGATGTCCTTGATCTCGATCGTCTTGTTGGCGATCTCGGGGATCTCGGTCTCCAGGAGCCGGGCCAGGAAACGCGGCGAGGACCTCGACACGATGACCTGAGCTCCCTGGGTCCCCCGGAAGACCTGGGTGATGACGGCCTTGACCAGGTCTCCGCGCCGGTGTTCCTCGTAGGGAAGCTTCTCCCGGAGCGGGAACGCGACCTCGATCCGGTTGACCTCGAGGACGATGACGCTGTCCTCGATCCTGCGGACGACGCCCGTGACGATCTCGCCGATGCGGGGGGCGAATTCGCTGTAGATCTTCTCCTGTTCGGCGTCGCGGACCTTCTGGAAGATGACCTGCTTCGCGGCCTGGGCGGCGATGCGGCCCAGGGTGTCGGAGGGGAGGTCGATCTCGATCGCATCGCCCTCCTTGACGTCGGGGCGGACCGTCCGGGCCTCGGCGAGGGAGACCTCTTCGGCCGGATTCTTGGGGCTCTCGGTCGCCCGCTTGACGACATAGACGCGGAGCTCGCCCTTTTCGGGCTTGAACAGGACCTGGACCTTCTCGCTCTGGGAGAAGAACTTAGCCGACGCGACCCGGAGGGATTCCTCGATCGCCTGGATGATGACGCGAGGCTCGACGCTGCGCTCTTTGCTGAGCTGCAGGATCGTATTCCAGACGTTGACTTTCATCCGCAGTTCTCAATTCCCGGGTCAGGGGGCTCAAGGCCGCTGATTATATCGGAATCCAGGCAAAAAGGCAACGCACCTCGGGGACCGTCCCCTCTCAGACGGCGGTCCCGTGAAGGCTATACGGTCCGGAGCCGGTGATGCGGACCGTGAGGAAGCGCCCGGTCGGATCGGTGGGGGCATCGAAGTTGACGACGAGGTTCCCCTCCGTCCGCCCGGAGAATCGGCCCGCGCCTTTGGGGCTCGGCCCGGTGGCGAGGACGCGGAGGTCGCGCCCGACGAACGCGCGGTTCGCCTCGACCTGGATCGTCTTTTGGAGGGCCTGGAGCTCGACCAGTCGGCGCCGCTTGACCTCGAGGGGGATATCGTCGGGGATGTCGGCCGCCGCGGTCAGGGGGCGGGGCGAGTAACGGAACGAGAAGATGCCGGCGTAGCGGACCTCGCGGAGGACGTCGCACGTCCTCTGGAAATCGTCTTCCGTCTCGCCGGGGAAACCGACGATGATGTCCGTCGTCAGGAGGGTCCCGGGAACGCTCTCCTTCAGCCGGGCGACCAGGCCGAGATACCCCTCGCAGGTATAACCCCGGTTCATTCGCCCGAGAACGGGCGTCGAGCCGGACTGCAGGGGCAGGTGGAGGGCGCGGCAGACCTTCGGGCTCGCGGCCATCGCCCGGACGATGTCGTCGCCGAAGCTCTTGGGATGGGAGGTGATGAAGCGGATCCATGCGGGTCCGGGAACGGCCGCGACCGCGTCGAGCAGCCCGGCGAAGCCGAGGCCCGATCCCGGATCGCGGTAGGCGTTTACGTTCTGTCCCAGGAGCTGGATCTCCAGGGCGCCGGCCGCCGCGGCGGCGCGGACTTCGGCCAGGATGTTCGCGAGGGGCCGGAACTTCTCCCGGCCGCGGCTGAACGGGACGATGCAGTAGGCGCAATAGTTGTCGCACCCCTCCATGACCGGGACGAAGGCGCTCCAGGGATTCTCCCGGGCCGTCGCTTCGGCCCCGATCTCGCGCCAGACCGGGCCGAGCTCGGTCCGGACCTCGGGCGCCTCGGCGGCCCGGACGACGAGCTCGGGGAGGTCGGGATATCCGTCCGGGCCGACGACGACGTCGACGAACGGGAGCTTCGTCAGGAGATCGGCCTTCCGGACCTGGGCGACGCACCCGGCGACGCCCAGGACGAACGGCCGCTTCCTCTTGAGGCGGGAGAGCCGGCCGAGGTACGAGTAGAGCTTCTCCTCGGATTTCCGGCGGACGGCGCACGTGTTGACGATGACGACGTCGGCCGACTCGGGGCGGTCCGTCCGGACGGCCCCGGCCCGGAGCAGGACGCCGGCGATGTGCTCGGAGTCGTTCTCGTTCATCTGGCAGCCGAAGGTCCGGACAAAGACCTTGCGGCCGCAGAGCGAAACGGTCATAAAAGCTCTTCGAGGAGCGCGGCCGCGTCCCGGACGAAATCCTCGCACTTCGTCTGATGGAGCTTCCGGGCTTCGGCCTGCTTCATCCCTTCGGGCGTCCCGATGTCGCATCCGAGCAGGTCCAGGCACTTGACATGGCCGGTGCGGGCCGTGAAGCGTCCGATGAACTCGTTGACGAGGGCGTAAGTCCTGTCCCGGGCGGCGGCGTCCTCGGCCCGGACGCGGCCGTACTTGAGCCCGATGACCAGGAAGGCCCCGGTGAGCGCGCCGCACCAGTCGGCCCTCCGGGCGATGCCGCCGCCGAACGGCTGGGAGACGCGCAGGGCGGTGTCTCGGTCGAGACCGAGATCGGGCGCGAAGGCCGCGGCGACGGCCTGGGAACAGCTGAAGCCTTGGCGGAACAGGCAGACGGCCAGGTCGGGCTTGCTCATGGGGTCCTTCCTTTTTCGAGGCCGGCGTCGAGCATCTCGCGCGCGATCTGCCTGGAGGCATCGGTCAGGCGGCTCCCAACGATGAGGCGGGCGATCTCTTCGACACGGTCTTTATGTTCGAGCTTCCGCGCGCCGGTATAGGTCCGCTTGTTCTCGACGCGCTTATCGACGTGGAAGTGGTGGGCGGCGGCCGACGCGATCTGAGGCAGGTGGGTGATACAGATGACCTGGTGACGTGTCGCGAGCCGGCCGAGCTTTCGGGCGATGAACTCCGCCGTCTTGCCGCCGATCCCCGCGTCGATCTCGTCGAAGATAAGCGTCTTTCGGCTCCCCGTGTCCTGGCCCGCGGACTTGAGGGCCAGCATCATCCGCGACAGCTCCCCGCCCGACGCGATCCTCCGGAGGGGTCGCAGCTCCTCGCCGGGATTGGGCGAGAGGAGGAACTCCGCGTCCTCCGTCCCCTGGTCGCGGACCGTGCCCGGATCATCGAGCGACGGACGGACCTCCGCCAGCCGGACCTCGAAGCGGGCCTTGGTCATGCCGAGGAGGGCGATCTCCTTCTCGATCGTCCGGGCCAGCTTCTCCGCTGTCTTTTTCCGCGCCGCGCCGAGTCGGGCGGCGAGCCCGGCGTATTCTTTGAACCGGCTCTCGATGAGGGCCTCGAGCTCCTGGAGCCGCTCACGCCCCGTCTCGAGCCCGGCCCTCTCGGCCCGGAGGGCCTCGCCGCGGGCGATGACGGACTCGACCGTTCCGCCGTGCTTGCGCTTGAGCTTCTCGATGACGCTCAGCCGCTCTTCGACGGCTTCGGGGTCCTCCGGCGCGGCGGCCCGGCGGTCCTTGAACCGGACGAGCGAATCGGCGGCTTCCTGGAGCAGGATGGACGCGTCCTGGAACCCGGCGCCGAATTCCCCGAAGCTTTCGTCGTAGGCGGCGAGGTCGGCCAGCACGGAGCGGAGCCGGGCCAGCCGGGGGATCAGCGCGTCTTCGCCGAGGTAGGCCAGGTCGAGGGCCCTGTCGACGAGCCCGGCGATCCGCTCGGCGTTCTTGATGATCTCGCGCTCGCGGAGGAGGGCCCCGTCCTCGCCGGGCTTGAGCCCGGCCGCCTCGATCTCCTTGAGCTGGTAGGCGAGGAAGTCCAGCCGGTCCTCGCGTTCGCGCTCCTTCGCCTCGAGGGCGCGCTTCTCCTGGAGGAGGCGGCGGAGCTCCTGGGCCGCCCGGGCCGTGCCCCCGACGAGGCCGGGGGTGTCGAGGGCCTCGTCGAGGTAGCCGAGATGGTTCTCGAGGTGGAGAAGGAAGACGTGGTCGTTCTGGCCGTAAATGTCGATGAGCTGGCCGCCGAGCTCGCGAAGCCGGCGGACCGGGACGAGGGCGCCGTTGACGAAGGCCTTGCCCGTCCCCTGGTCCGTGACCGAGCGCTGGACGAGGAGCTCGCCGTCCTCCGGCTCGGGCAGGCCGGAGAGCTCGACGGGCCGGCCGGCGACGTCGAAGACGGCCTCGACGACGGCCTCCTTCGCCCCGGTCCGGACGAGGTCCGGCGAGGCCTTGTCGCCGAGGAGAAGGCGGATGGCGTCGATGATGATGGACTTGCCGGCCCCCGTTTCGCCCGTGAGGATGGAAAATCCCCCGTCGAGGCGGATCTCGAGCGCCTCGATCGTGGCCAAATTCCTGATCCTCAGGAACTTGATCATGTCATCACGGATCTAGTCGAGGATATAGGGGACGAGGGCCCGCCGCATGTTGATCCGGCCGTAGCCGGCGTGGTCGTCCCGGCCGGGGAAGGCCGTCCGGTTGATGTCGTCGGCCGTGTAGCGGACGATCATCATGATCTCGCCGGCCGTGAGGTCGGGCTTGACACTGCGGATGAGGGCGGCCAGGCCGGCGACGTGGGGCGCGGCCGCCGACGTGCCCGAGCCGAAGATGTAGGGGAGCTGGCCCGCCCCGACATAGTTCAGCGGCGCGGGGCTGAGGATCCAGACGCCCGGCGCGGCCACGTCGACCTCGGGCCCGAAGTTCGAGAAGGAGGCGATCGCGTCGTTGTAGTCGCTCGCGGCCACGGCCAGGACGGTGTCATCGTAGGCGGCCGGGTAGAGGACGCCGCCGGCGTCGTTCCCGGCCGCGGCGGCGATGACGACCCCATGGTCGTGGGCGTATTGGCAGGCGTCCTCGAGGAAGGGGTCGGGGACCTCCCCGCCGAGGCTGATGTTGATGACATCGGCGCCCTGGTCCGTCGCCCAGATGATGCCGTCGATGATCCAGCTGTAGTAGCCGTCGCCGTTCTCGTCCACGACCTTGACCGGCAGGATGCCGCAGCTCCAGGCGACCCCGGCGATGCCGGCGCCGTTGCCCGTACTGGCCGCGGCGATCCCCGCGACGTGGGTCCCGTGCCAGTGGTCATCGATCGCGTCGTCGTCGTCGTTGGCGAAGTCGCGCCCGGAAGAGACGATCTTGGCCGCGAGGTCGGGGTGCATCATATCGACGCCGGTATCGAGCACGGCGATGACAACCTCCGCGTCGCCCTTGGCCACGTCCCAGGCCTCCACGGCCTTGATATCGGCGCCGGCGGTTATTGTGTAGACCTGGCCGCCGCCGAGGTTGAGGGTGCCGCCGCGGTTGCGGAGGCTGTACTGGTAGCTCTGGAAATAGGTGTCGTTGGGGACGTCGGCGAGACGGGCCCGGTAGTCGGGCCTGGCGGCTTCGACGTCGCCGTTCCGGCGGAGCATGGCCAAGGTCTCCACGACGGAGACGCCCGGCGCCGTGCGGACGCTGTAAACGCCGATCGCCGGGATGCGGCGGACGGACGGGAAACCGTAGGATAGGAGCAGCCCTTCGGCGTAAACGGCGCTGATCTCCGGCCGGAAGCGGACGAGGACCCGGTCGGCCGAATAGCGGGGGCCCCGGCGGCGGACGGCCGGGCGCTCGACGCGAAGGCTGCTGGCGGGGCGCTGGACAAGAGGGCCGATCCGCTTAACGATCCGGACGGCGCCGCCGCCGCTCGCGCCGAAGCCGGCGAGAAGGAGAACGGCGAAGGCCGCCAGGATCTTCCCGGGCCTTCCCACGATCGCTCGCGACATGATCCCCTCCTTGCCTCAGAAGCCGTACAGGGCGCCGATGGACACCATAGCGCCCGCCCCGCCGGCGGCGGGCATGATCCCCGCCTTGGCCTTGACGGAGATCCGGTCGGTCACCCGGATGTCGGCCCCGAGGGCGACGGAAACAGCGAAGTCCCCCCGGACGTTCTTCGTCTCTTCGCCGCCGAGATCGCCCAGGGTCTCCGACATCCGGAAGCCGGCCCAGAACATGCGGGCGCTCACCTCGACGTAGGGGACGATCCGGCCGGTCGAGAGGTAAGCGACCCGGGGGCCGGCGGAGATCTCCATCCAGCTCGGCTGGCCCGTCGCCTCGCCCTCGACGGCGAAACCCTCGAGCGGCCAGGACTTGGACATCCCGAAGGAATAGACGAACCGGCCCGCCGCGCCGATCTCAAAGGCCCCCAATCTTTTCAGCGGGGCCGTGACCTCCGCGCCGAGCGCGAATCCCCGGATCGGATCGCCGTCGAGCTCCAGGCTGACGGGCAGGGCGTCGAAGGTCAGGCCCGAGAAGTCGTTGAGGGAGAGGCCCGCGTCGAGCCGGACGACGAGCCCGCCGGCCAGGCCGATATCGACCCTGGCCGAGACCCTATGGGCCAGGATCTTAGAGGCCGCGCCGTCGCCGGGCCAAACGACCGAGCGCGAGAAGTGCTCGTAGCTCAACCCGGCCGCGATGGACTTGATGTTCGGCTCGGCGGCCGACGCCCCTCTCGGGGCCAGGAGGGCCAGGACCACCAGGATGCAGGCCCCCCTCGTCCGCCCGCTCCGATCTCTCATGAAAGAGCCTCCCAGATGCGCCGGGGTCATTTCTTTTTCGGGGCCGCCGGTGCGGTCTTCAGCTTCTCGGTCTCGGCCGCCTTCTTCGCCGCCTCGGCCTTCAACTTCTCGATCTCCTCCAGCCTTCCCGCGGCCAGCTTGGCCACCTTCTTCCCCGAATAATCGGTGACGACCTTGGTGAAGAAGGGGACGGCCTGGTCGTATTGCCTCATCATGAAATGGCAGTCGCCGAGATAATAATAGATCTCGTACAGCTCGGAGTAGTCCGGATAGGTCGTCATGACCTCGGCCAGGCGGCTGAGAGCCGCCCGGTAGGCCTTGCGACGATGATACCCGATGGCGATCTCGGCGTTGTGAGCCGCCAGGCGCGCTTCACAATCCTTGATCCTCTCCTGGGCGGGCTTGGCCTGATCGCTGGCGGGGTAATCGGCCAGGACCTTCTTGAACTCCGCGAGGGCCTGGATCGTCTTGGAGGGATCGCGCCCGGGCTTCAGCATCTTCTTGTAGAAGGTCATGGCGATCTGGTACTGGCTGTAGGCGGCCGAAGGGGAATAGGGGTAAGTCCGGATGAACTCCCTGTACTCGGCCGCGGCCAGGATCATGTTGCTCTCATCGCCCTTGCGGAAATAGGCGTCGGCGATGAGGATCTTGGCCCGCTGGGCATAGAAGCTCTTGGGGAACGAATCGATGACCTGGCGGAGGTAGAGGATGCCCTTCTCGATGTCCCTCTTGATCTCCGCTTCGCCGATCTTGTAGAGGGCCTCGTCGGAGGAGGCCATGTCGGGCGAGAGCGAGACGGTCTGTTTCCGGCATCCCGGCGCGAGGGCGACGAGGACGAGGAAGGGGAGAAGGAGAGCGGCGGTCCTCGGGGCGGCGGTTTTTGTCATGACATTTTCCTGGCGATCGCTTGGAGTTTCCGGACGGCCTCGGCGGGGTCGGGGGCGTCATAGACGGCCGATCCGGCGACGACGATCTCGCATCCGTCCCGGATGATGTCCTCGACGTTGTCGAGCTTGATCCCGCCGTCGACCTCGATGGGGATCCGGAGCTTCTCGGCGCGGATCCGATCGCGGAGCTTCCGGATCTTCTCCCGGCAGGAGGGAATGAAGGACTGGCTGCCCCAGCCGGGATCGACCGACATGATGAGCACGAAATCGAGCTCGTGAAGGACCTCCGTCAGCGTCTCGATGGGGGTCGCCGGGTTGAGGGCGACCCCGGCCTTCCGGCCGAGGCTTCGGATCAGGCTCAGGTCCTTGTGGAGATGGGCCGTCGCCTCGACATGTATGGAGATCCAGTCGGCTCCGGCCTCATGGAAGAGCGGGATGAACTCGCGGGGCTTCTCGACCATGAGGTGGACGTCGATGGGCAGACGCGTCTCGCGGCGGATGGCCGCGACGAGCTGGGGGCCGAGGGTCAGGTTGGGCACGAAGTGCCCGTCCATGATGTCGACGTGGATGAGGTCCGCCCCGGCCTTTTCGGCGAGCCGGACCGCTTCGCCGAGCCTCGCAAAATCCGCGGAGAGGATGGACGGGGCGATGCGGATCATCAGCGGCTGACCTCGAGCGAGATGCGGTTCCTTTTCTGGACGCGGAAGCCGTTGGTCGGGTCCTGCTTGACGATGATGCCGGCCGGAGCCTGCGGGTAATAGACGTAGCGGATGTCGGCGATCCTGAAGCCCAGGGCGTTGAGCCGGCCGATGACGCCGTCCGCCCTGAGGCCGATGAGGTCGGGCATGATGTAACGGTCGTCGATGTCTCCCTGGCTGAGGAGGAGTCCGACCGGGAAATTGCGTTCCACGACCGTGCCCGGCTCCGGTTTCTGGGCCAGAATCCGACCGGCGGGGAGTCTCGGCGTGTGCACTTGGGTCAACTTGCCTTTCGTCAGGCCGACCGCCTGGAGAAGGGTCAGCGCTTCGTCCAAGGTCTTGGAGGCGAGGTCGGGGACCGGGACGACACCGCTCCCCGAGCTCGTCAGGACCTGGATGACCGTCGTGGTGCGGATCCTCGAGCCCGCCGCCGGGTCCTGCCGGGCGATGAGGCCTTTTTCCAAACGATCGCTCGGTTCGGTGCCCTTCTGGGCGAGGGACAGGTCTTTTTTCGCGAGTTCCGCCCTGGCCTGGGCGACCGTCCTGCCGACGAGGTCCGGGACGGTGACGACTTCGCTCTTGAGCAGGACCTGCGAAAAGATGATGGCGCTCAGGAAGAAGAGGATAAGGAAGAGGAGCGAAGAGAGAGCCGCATTAAAGAGAAATTTCTTCGCCATCTGCGATGCTCACAACTTGAGATTCAACATCCATTATTATCATAGATTTCGAACATAGTAAACGGCCGGACCGTTGCCGCCGCAGAGGGGCCAAAGAAAATCATCGCCATTTTATATAGCTTTAAAATATAATCAGTCTTTGGAGGCAAAATCATGACGATAGGATATTCAGATTTTCGAAGCGATACGGTCACCAAACCGACGGAGAAGATGAGGAAGGCCATGGCCGACGCCGTGGTCGGGGACGACGTCCTGGGGGACGATCCGACCGTCCAGAGGCTCGAGGCCCTGGCCGCCGAGACCATGGGCAAGGAAGCGGCTCTCTTCTGCCCGTCCGGGACGATGGCCAATTCGATCGCCGTAAAAATGTGGACCAACATCCTCGAAGAGGTCATCGTCGAGGAGCGCTCCCACATCTACAACATGGAATCGACCCACATGACCTT
>Ga0154759_1061_pt2 | contig 41313 bp, 35 predicted proteins | sample Rifle2008BG16ft_FD_105767 | JGI IMG/M metagenome (GOLD analysis project Ga0154759, IMG submission 105767) | Candidatus Aminicenantes bacterium RBG_16_66_30 | reverse complement strand
CAAGACCATGCAAGGCAAGTACATGGCCTACATCGCCGGCGGGCAGGACCCGTATAAAGGCAAGATCTTCCGCATCGCCCACCTGGGTTACATGGGCGGTTTCGACATCATCACGGCCCTATCGGCCCTCGAGATGACGCTCATGGACCTCGGCTACAAGTTCGAGGCCGGCGCCGGCATCACGGCGGCCCAGGCCGTCCTCAAGGAGAATTGGCAATGACCAAGATCCTCATCGCCGACGGCATGGATAAGGCGGCCCTCGAACAGCTGAAAGCCGCGCCCGGGTTCGAGGTCACCGTGGCCAAGGGCATGAGCGAGGCCGAGCTCATGCAGACGGTTCCCGGTTACAGCGCCATCGTCGTGCGCAGCGCCTCGCGGATCACCCGGCCGGTCATCGAAGCCGGGAAGGACCTCAAGGTCCTCGTCCGGGCCGGCATCGGCCTCGACAACATCGACCGCGACGCGGCCAAGGAGAAGGGCATCTTCGTCGCCAACACGCCGGCCGCCACGTCGATCACGGTCGCCGAGCACACCTTCGGGCTCATGCTCGGCGCCGTCCGTAACCACTGGAAGGCGATCCTGTCGATGAAGGCCCACAAGTGGGACAAAAAGGCCCTCGAAGGCACGGAGCTCTTCGGCAAGACCCTGGGCATCATCGGCTTCGGACGGATCGGACAGGAGGTCGCCAAGCGGGCCCTGGCTTTCGGCATGACCGTCGTCGCCTACGACATCATCCCGATCAAGACCGAACTGGCCGTCAAGCAGGTCCCACTCGACGATCTCCTGGCGGCGGCCGATCTCATCACCCTGCACGTCCCCAAGCCGGCCAAGCCGATCCTGGCCGAGGCCGAATTCGCCAAGATCAAGTCCGGGGTCATCATTGTCAACGTCGCCCGCGGCGGGGTTGTCGACGAGAAGGCCCTGCTCGACGCGCTTAACGGCGGGAAGGTCCGGGCCGCGGCCCTGGACGTCTTCGACAAGGAGCCGCCCGAAGACTTCGCGCTCGTCGACCATCCGAACGTCATCCCCATCCCCCACCTCGGCGCCGCGGCCGCGGAGGGCCAGCAGAGGGCCGGCCTGGAGGCCGTCCGCATCCTCAAAGATAAGCTGTCCTGAGCTGAAGCCTCACGGGGGACCGTCCTCGCCGGACGGATGAGCCGGCGATGGCGGTCCCTCATTTTTTTCGCGCCATTCTGTTAGAATAGTCTCATGATCTACCTTGACCACAACGCCACGACGCCCGTCGACCCGGCCGTCGCCGAGAAGATGGCCTGGTTCCTCCGGGAGCATTTCGGCAATCCCTCCTCCATTTATCCGCTCGGCCGGCGGGCCAAGGAGCTCATGACCGAAGCCCGCGAGAGGGTCGCCGCCGCCCTCGGCGTAGACCGCGGCGAGGTTTTCTTCACCGGCTCGGGCACGGAATCCGATAATTTCGCCATCTTCGGGACGTTCGAGGCGTCGCCCGGAAGGGACGAATTCGTCACCTCCGTCATCGAGCACCCGGCCGTGATCGAGACGGCCAAGGCCTTGGAGCGGCGGGGGGCCAAGGTCACTTACCTGCCGGTCGACGCGCAGGGCACGATCGGCCTGGACGACCTGCGATCGGCCCTGACGTTGAAGACGGGCCTCGTGTCGATCATGCACGCCAACAACGAGATCGGCACGATCCAGCCCATCGCGGAGGTCGTCCGCATCGCCCACGAGCGCGGCATCCCCGTCCACACCGACGCCGTCCAGACCTTCGGCAAGACCGACGTCGACGCCCGCAAGCTCGGCGTCGATTACCTGACCGTCTCCGCCCACAAGATCTACGGCCCCAAGGGCGTCGGCGCCCTTTATATCCGGAAAGGAGCGGCCATCTGCCCGTTCCTCCGGGGCGGACGGCAGGAGCGGGGGCTAAGGGCGGGGACGGAGAACACGGCCGGGATCATCGGGTTCGGCGAGGCCGTCCGCGTCCTCGAGGAAAAGGGCCGAAAAGAGCGGGCCCGGATCGAACACTTGGCCGAGACCCTTAAAGTCGGGATCGAGAAGAACGTCCCCGGCGCCCGCTTCAACGGCCATCCGACCAACCGGATCAAGAGCACGGTCAACTTCGCCTTTCCCGGCCTCGAAGCGGAAGCCATCCTCCTCGCCCTGGCCACGAAGGAGATCTACGTCTCGACGGGATCGGCCTGCAGCGAGGAATCCGAAGAGGTCTCCCACGTCCTCCGGGCCATCGGCCTCCCGCCGGAGATCGCCCGCTCGGCCATCCGGATGTCCCTCGGCCGCTCCAATACGGAGGAGGACATCGCCGTCGTCCTGCGCGAGCTGCCGGAGATCATCCGCAAGCTGAAGTCGATCACGGCCTTCCATCCCGAAGGCTGAGCCGGCCGCCGTCAGGCGCGATCGCCGCGGACGCTTTGTAGGTAAGTCTTCCGGACCTCCCGGAAGTATTCGCTGCACGGTTCGCGCTTCAGGTCGGGATAGGTCCAACTGAGGGTTCTGATCCCCGTTTTCGTGAACAGAAGCTCGAGGTGGGCATAGATCCCGCCGCCGATCGGGATGCGGTGGGAGAAATCCTTGGCCGTGGCCATGACGAGCGCGGACGCAGTGACATAGCCCGGATCGATGTTGACCGGCCGCCCGGCGGCTCCTGATTCCCGCCGGAGGGCCTCCTCGAGCGCGATCGTCCGGAGCTTCAGGGACGGCAGGGATTCGGGCGTCCCCAGCCTTCGGAAGCTCATGAACCGCCGGACCAGGCCGGGGCCCATCTCGGCCTCGTAATAATCGGTCAGGTCGAAGGGGAAGGTCGCGCTCTCGAGGTCGACCGCCCCCCATTCGGCTTCGAGCGTCGTCCGGACCCTCTCATACAGGGTGTCTTCCTTATATATGACGCCGCAAACGATCTTGACCGGCGCGAACGCTTTCGGCTGAGCCATGGCTTCCCCATTATACCCAGGGCGACCAGGTTAGTTAAACCGCTCGAAAATCCCGAACGAAGGCCACCCCGCGCAGGGGTGTTCCCGCGAGGCCGCGGAAGAAGGGGTTGAGGGGTATCGCGGAGTGAGCATAAAGCGGTGATCTAGCCGGCATCGGGACGGAGACGTCCAGGTCGGCTCCGGACCGGGACGGCGTGAAGGATCACCGCAGCGAACGGAGACGATCCCCGAAGCCCCTCCGCGGCCGCAAGCGGCGGGAACGGATATGCTGATAGAGGCGTTTGCGCGGGACTGCGGTTTGTCCTATAATCGGCGCATCATGAAATGGGTCTACATCGAGGACATCGCGGCCTATGACGGCCAGGACGTCGAGATCCGCGGCTGGGTCTATAACAAGCGCTCTTCGGGCAAGGTCCGCTTCCTGCTCGTTCGGGACGGGACGGGCCTCATCCAGGCCACGGCCTCCAGCGCCGACAAGGAAACGCTTCTCTTCCTGCAGTTCGACCGCCTGACCCAGGAATCCTCGCTCATCGTCCGGGGCAAGGTCCGCGCGGACAAGAGGGCGCCCGGCGGCTTCGAGCTGGCCATGTCCGAGATCGAGATCGTCCAGGTCGCCGCCGACTACCCGATCACGCCCAAGGAGCACAGCACGCCTTTCCTGATGGAGCACCGCCATCTCTGGCTTCGCTCCTCGAAGCAGCACGCCGTCCTCCGCGTCCGGGCCGAGATCGTCAAGGCCATCCGGGACTTCTTCGACGGCCGCGGTTTCCGCCTGATGGACACGCCCATCCTGACGCCCAGCGCGTGCGAGGGGACGACGACCCTGTTCGAGACCGAGTATTTCGACCAGAAGGCCTATCTCAGCCAGAGCGGTCAGCTCTACAACGAGGCCACGGCGATGGCCTTCGGCAAGGTCTACTGCTTCGGCCCGACCTTCCGGGCCGAGAAATCGAAGACCCGGCGGCACCTCATCGAGTTCTGGATGGTCGAGCCCGAGGTGGCCTTCGCGACCCTCTCCGACACCATCGAGCTCGGCGAGGATCTCGTCCTCTTCATCTTGGAGCGCGTCCTCACGAAGCGGGCCCACGAGCTCGAGACGCTCGAGCGCGACACCAAGCCCCTCGAGGCCGTGCGCCGTCCGTTCCCCCGGCTGACCTATGACCAGGCCCTGCCGCTCCTCAGGGAGAAGGGTTCGACGATCGAATGGGGCACCGATTTCGGCTCGCCCGAGGAGACGCTCATCTCCGAGATCTACGACCGGCCCGTCTGCGTCACCCACTTCCCCGCCGCCATCAAGGCCTTCTATATGCAACCGTCCCCGGAGAACCCGGACGTCGTCCTGGGCGTCGACTTCCTGGCCTCGGAAGGCTACGGCGAGATCATCGGCGGCGGCCAGCGCATCCACGACCTCGGCCTCCTCGAAAAGCGTCTCGCGGAGCACAAGCTGCCGCGCGAAGCGTACGAGTGGTACCTCGACCTGCGCAAATACGGCTCCGTCCCTCACTCGGGATTCGGCATGGGCGTCGAGCGGATGGTCTCCTGGCTTTGCGGGGTCAAGCACATCCGCGAGACCATCCCCTTCCCGCGCCTCCTCTACAGGATCTATCCTTGACCCGGCCGACGCGCGGCGCCAGAGGCGGCCGGCGCGCCGGAACGGTCGCCCTCATCAGCCTCGGCTGCGCCAAGAACCTCGTCGACAGCGAGGTCATGCTCGGCGCGTTCAAGGGAGCGGGTTACGCGATCGTGGACCGGGCGGAGGACGCCGATCTCGTCATCGTCAACACCTGCGGCTTCATCGGACCGGCCCGCGAGGAAGCCGAGGCGACCCTCCGCGGCGTCCTCCGTCTCAAGCGGCGGGACCCGGCGAAGAGGATCGTCGCGGCCGGATGCTACGTCGAGCGGGACCGGGCCAGGCTCGAACGCGCCTTTCCCGGCGTCGACGCTTGGACCGGGGTCCGGGATTTCGACAGGATCGTCGGGATCGTCGAAGGCCGGGCCGGGCGGCCCCGGGAACGGACCTTCCTCTATTCGGATACCTCTCCCCGGCTCGTCTCGACGCCCGGCGCCTGGTCCTACGTCAAGATCTCCGAGGGATGTTCTCATCGCTGCGGATTCTGCGCCATCCCCCTTATCAAGGGTCCCTATGTCTCGCGGAGCCCGGCCTCCATCGTCCGCGAGGTCCGGACGCTCGCCGGGCTCGGGGTCAAGGAGATCGACCTCGTCTCCCATGATACGACCTGGTTCGGCCGCGACCGCGGCCTCGAGAACGGCCTGGCCCGTCTTCTCGTCCGGCTTTCCCGGATCGAGGGCGTCGCTTGGATCCGGTTCCTCTACGGCTATCCGGAAGAGATCGACGACGCGCTCCTCGAGGCCATGACCCGGCCCGGGATCTGCCGCTATCTCGATATCCCTTTCCAACACGCCGACCCCGGTATGGTCAAGGCCATGCGGAGAGGGATGGACGGCGCCCGGGCCCTCCGGCTGCTCGAAAGGATCCGGGCGAAGCTCCCCGACGTCGCCGTCCGGACCTCGCTCATCGTCGGCTTTCCCGGAGAGGGGCGAACGGAGTTCGCGGCCCTGCGCCGTTTCGTCGAGGAGGCCCGCTTCGACCACCTCGGCGTCTTCGCCTTCTCGCCGGAAGCCGGGACGCCGGCCTGCCGCCTGGCCGACACGGTTGGCCCGGAGGAAAAGGAGGCCCGCCGCGCGGAGATCATGGAGATCCAGGCCCGCGTTTCGCGCGGGGTGAACGCGCGGCGGGTCGGCCGGACGATCGAGGTCCTCGTCGAAAGTCCCGAGCCGGGGGCGACGGGCCTATGGATCGGGCGGGGCCGCTTCCAGGCCCCCGAAGTCGACGGTGTCGTTCGCTTCGCCCTCCCGGCCGGACTGTCCGAACCGCCTGCCGCGGTCGTCGAAGTGGAGGTCACATCGTCTTCCGATTATGATCTCGCGGGGAGGCTGGCCGCGTGAAGACCGGCGCCCGCGTCCTGGCGACGTTCTTCGGGATCGGCCTCTTCCCTCTTATCCCCGGGACGGCCGCGAGCGCCGTCGCCGCGCTGTCCTACGGGCTCGTCCTCCACGGCCTCCCCGGGACGCTTTACGCGCTCCTTGTCATCGTCCTCTTCTTCGCCGGGGCCGCGTCTTCGGCCGTCCATGCGGCCGAGCTCGGTCGTCCCGATCCGGGCCGGATCGTCATCGACGAGGTCTGCGGGCAGCTCATCGCCCTGGCCTTCCTCCCTGCCGCCTGGGTCCCGGTCGCCGTGGCCTTCGCTCTCTTCCGCTTTTTTGATATCATCAAGCCCTGGCCGATCCGGAGGCTCGAGCGGCTTCCCGGCGGCTGGGGGATCATGGCCGACGACGTCGGCGCCGGCCTCGCGGCCGCCGTCCTCGGACGCCTGATCCTGCTCTGGGTCTGAGGCCCGAGCGAGCATGAAGACAGAGATCATCGCCGTCGGTTCCGAGCTCCTGACGCCCGATTTCCAGGACACCAACTCCCTTTACCTGACCGCCGGCCTGAACGCCGTCGGGATCGGGATCTCGTTCAAGTCCGTCGTCGGGGACGACGAGGCCGACCTCGCTCGGGTCCTGCGGACGGCCCTGGCCCGCTCCGGTCTCGTCCTGTGCATGGGAGGGCTTGGCCCCACCGAGGACGACCGGACGCGCGAGACACTGGCCAAGGTCCTCGGACGGAAGCTCGTCTTCCACGAAGAGATCGAGGCGCGCATCGCGGCAAGGTTCCGGCGCCGCGGCCTCCCGATGTCCCCCTCGAACCGCAAGCAGTGCTACGTTATCGAAGGGGCTGAGATCCTCGATAATCCCCACGGGACGGCCCCCGGGCTCTGGCTGGCCGCGGGCCGCCGCAGGATCGCCCTCCTTCCCGGACCGCCCCGGGAGATCCGGCCCATGTTCGAGGACCATGTCCTGCCGCGCCTCGCCGGCTCGGGGCAGGGACCGGTCCTCCGACGGATCCTCCGCCTCACCGGCCTTGGGGAATCGGCCATGGAAACCCTGCTCGGGCCCGTCTACGCGACCGTGCCGCCGGACGTCGCCGTGACCACCCTGGCCAGCCCTGGCGAGCTCTCGATCCGCCTATCCTCCTTCGGTCGGGATTCGCGCGCCGCGGCCGAAGCCCGGTTGGAGAGGCTCGTCCAGGCCATCGAGCGCGTCCTCGGGCCCTACGTCTATTCGCGGGACGGCGCGAGCCTCGAGGCGGTCGTCGGAGCCCTGCTCAAGGGCAAAGGCCTTACGATCGCCTGCGCCGAGTCCTGTACGGGCGGCCTCATCGGCCATCGGCTTACCGACGTCCCGGGGAGCTCGGGGTATTTCCTCGAGTCCGCGGTCGTGTACAGCGACCGGGCCAAGACGAAACGCTTGGGCGTCCCTAAAGCGCTGATCGAAGAGCACGGCGCCGTCAGCGCCCCCGTGGCCAGGGCCATGGCCGCCGGCATCCGTAGGACATCCGGGGCGGACATCGGGCTGGCCGTGACCGGCATCGCCGGGCCTGGAGGCGGGACGGCCCGGAAGCCGGTCGGACTCGTCTACATCGCCCTGGCCCGGTCCCAGGGTGTCGCCGTCGCGCGCCACATCTTCTTCGGCCGTCGGGAGGACGTCAAGTTCCAATCCTCGCAGAGGGCCCTCGACATGGTCAGAAAAACACTACCCAAGCCCCCGCGAAAGCCATTATAATAGGAGCGAGGAGCTTCGTGAGAGCCTTCATCGCCATCGATCTCGAACCGGGCCTCAAAACTGGCGTCCAGGATCTTATCCGGAAGCTCGAGGCCGCCCGGGCCGACGTCCGGTGGACGAAGCCCGGCGGATCCCATCTGACCTTGAAGTTCCTGGGCTGGATCGACGACGAGAAGATCGCCCGGGTGAAAGCCGTCCTCGGGGAGGTCGCCGGAAGGCACAAGGCGTTCGCCCTCCGTCTCCAAGGCACCGGGGCCTTTCCGAGCGAGCGGAGCCCCCGCGTCCTGTGGATCGGAGTCTCCGCCGGATCGGAGTTGGCCGCCCTCCAGGGCGACCTCGAGGCCGAGCTCGATGGCGAAGGATTCCCCGGCGAGGAGCGCGCCTTCAATCCCCATCTGACGCTGGGACGGGTCAAGGGACGGGACCGGCTGGAGAAGGTCATGGCCGAGCTCGAGAAGCATCGCGAGGATGACCTCGGCGGCATGACCGCCCGCAAGATCGCCCTCTTCGAAAGCCGCCTCCGGCCGGACGGAGCGGAGTACCATATCGTCGACGAGGTCGCGCTCGGATGAGGATCGCGCTCGTCATCGCGTCATATCTCGCGGGTTCGATCCCGACCGGATATCTCCTCGTGCGCCTGTCCGGGAACAAGGACGTCCGCAAGCTCGGCAGCGGGAGCACGGGAGCGACGAACGTCCTTCGGGTCAAAGGCTGGAAGACGGCTCTGCCCGTGGCGGCCATCGACATCCTCAAGGGCTTCCTGCCGGCGTTCCTGGCCTTGAAATGGATCGATGACCCGGTGTTCGCCGCGCTCTGCGGCCTGGCCGCGGTCATCGGGCACTGCTATCCTTTTTCGATCGGCTTCCGGGGCGGCAAGGGCGTGGCCACGTCGCTCGGCGCCTACGCGGCCATCGCCCTTTGGCCCTGCCTCGCGAGCGCGGGGGTCTTTCTGATCGCCCTCGGGCTGACCGGCTTCGTTTCGCTGGGCTCGATCCTCGGCTCGGTCGCTTTCCCGTTCGTCGTCCTGGCGACCGGCGGGTCCAAGGGCGTCTTCGCCGTCAGCCTGGCCATCGCCGCCGTGGTCGTCCTCCGGCATGCCGGGAACATCGTTCGCCTTTTCGGCGGCCAGGAACGCAAGCTCGGGCAGAAGGCGCCATGAGGACCGCGGTCATCGGCGGAGGCAGCTGGGGCTCGGCCTTCGCCCGCTACCTCGGATCGATCGGCCTGCCGACGCGCCTGTGGGTCCGTGAGCACGATATCTACCGGGAGCTTCTGAGGACCCGGGAAAACCCGACGTTCCTCCCCGGCTTCACGTTCCCCGAGGGCGTCGGATTCTCGGAGGACCTCCGGGAGACCGCGGGCTCGGCCGACGTCGTCTTCGTCGCCGTCCCCTCCCAGTTTTGCCGCTCCACATATGCCCGGATGGCTCCCGCTCTGCGAAAAGGACAGATCCTCGTCAGCCTGACCAAGGGATTCGACAAGCGGACACTGATGCGGATGAGCCAGGTCATGGAGGAGGTCTTCCGGCCCCACGTCCTCCCCCACATGACCGTTCTCTCGGGACCTAGCTTCGCCCGCGAGGTCGCCGCCGGATACCCGACCGCCCTGGTCGTCGCCTCGAAGGACCCGTCCGCGGCCCGGGAGGTCCAGCACCTCATTTCCAGCCTGACCGTCCGGGCCTATACGTCGAGCGATGTCATCGGGGTCGAGGTCGCGGGAGCCCTGAAGAACGTCATCGCCATCGCCGCCGGCATCGTCGACGCGCTCAAGTTCGGCCTGAATTCGCGGGCCGCCCTCATCACGCGCGGGCTCGTCGAGATCACCCACCTCGGCGTCGCTCTCGGGGCGCGGAAGGAGACTTTTTCCGGGCTGGCCGGAATGGGAGATCTGGTCCTGACCTGCACGGGCGAGCTCAGCCGGAACCACCGCGTCGGCCAGCAGCTCGGCCAGGGCCGGACCCTGCGGGAGATCCTGACCGGCATGAAGATGGTGGCGGAGGGCGTCCACACGACCATGGCGGCCCGCCGCATCGCCCGGGCCCTCGGCGTGGAGATGCCCATCTCGGAGGAGATCTACCAGGTGCTCTACCGGGGCAAGCCGGTCGCGAAGGTCGTGGCCGATCTGATGTCGCGGGCGCTCAAAGCGGAGTGACGCCCGGAATACCGCGAAGGAGGAACCCGATGCGAGCCAAAGCCGTCGCCGTCCTGACGATCTGCGCCAGTCTCGCCTTCTGCGCTTCGGCGCAGGAAAAGATGCAGAAGGCCCGGGAAAAGGACCCCAAGTATCAATACAACCTCGGCTTGTTCCACCTCAACCAAAACAACGCCGACGAGGCCATCAAGTGCTTCGTCAAGGCCCTGGCCCTGGACGCGCGCTTTTTTCAGGCCTGGAACATGATCGGGCTGGCCCACGCTTCCAAAGGGCACCTCGAGGAGGCCGTCAAGGCCTATCAGAAGAGCCTGGAGATCAACCCCCAGTTCACCGAAGTCCATAACAATTTGGGAACGGTCTACCAGGAGATGGGGCAGCTTGACAAGGCCGAGACGGAGTACAAGAAGGCCCTCAGCGACCCGACCTACCTGAACCGTGAATCCCCGAGCTATAATCTGGCCCGGCTGTACCTCCTGCAGAACCGGCTCGACGAGGCCCTCGAGAACGTCCAGAAGTCGGCCCAGTTCAAGCTCCGTTTCGCCATGGCCCATGACCTCCAGGGGGTCATCCAGGAGAAGCTCGGCAACCTCCCGGAAGCGATCGCCTCCTATGAGGCGGCGGTCAAGATCGAACCCGAGGAGGTCCCTTTCAGCTATCGCCTGGCCGTGGCCCATTTCAAGGCCGGGAACTATGCCAGGGCCAAGGAGATCTTCCTCAAGATCTCGGCGCGGGTGACGGACGCCGAGTCCAAGGACGCCATCGCCAACTACCTCAAGCTGATCCGGGACAAAGGGGGGCTTGGCCCCGTTTAGGACGGGCCCTCGCTCAGGTCCCTTCCCGCCAGTCGGCGAGATACTTCTTCTGCGCCGGAGTGAGCTTATCGACGGCCGTTCCCATCGATGCCAGCTTGAGGGCGGCGATCTCCCTGTCGATCTCCATGGGGACCGGGAAAACGGCCTTCTGGAGGCCCTTCGCCCGCCCGAGGAGCCAGCGGACGCTCATGGCCTGGTTGGCGAAGCTCATATCCATGACCATGGCCGGATGTCCCTCGGCCGCGGCCAGGTTGATCAGGCGGCCTTCGCCGAGAAGGTGGACGCGCTTTCCGTTCCGCAGGGCGTACTCGTCGACGAACTCGCGGACCCGCCGTTTGCCGTTCGAGAGGGCCTCGAGGGCGGGGATGTCGATCTCGACGTTGAAATGCCCGGCGTTGGCCACGATGGCGCCGTCCTTCATCCGGAGGAAGTGTTCCTTGCGGATGACGCTCTTGTTCCCTGTCACGGTCAGGAAGACGTCCCCGACAGCGGCGGCCGCCGCCATGGGCATGACCTCGAAGCCGTCCATGACCGCTTCGATGGCTCGGATGGGATTGATCTCCGTGACGATGACGTGGGCCCCGGCGCCGCTGGCCCGCATGGCCACGCCCTTGCCGCACATGCCGTAGCCGGCCACGACGAACTTGAGGCCGGCGAGCAGGACATTGGTGGCCCGGAGGATGCCGTCGAGGGTGCTCTGACCCGTGCCGTAGCGGTTGTCGAAGAGGTGCTTCGTCTGGGCGTCGTTGACGGCGATGATGGGGTAGCGGAGGACACCGTCCTTGGCCATGCTCTTCAGGCGGATGACGCCCGTTGTCGTCTCCTCCGTGCCGCCCAATATGCCGGGAATGAGGTCCTTCCGTTTGGAGTGCGTGACGGAGACGAGGTCGGCCCCGTCGTCCATGGTGATGGCCGGGCCATGGCCCAGGGCCTGGAGGATGTGACGGTAATAGGTGTCGTGGTCCTCCCCTTTGATGGCGAAAACGGGGATCTTGTGAAACTTGACCAGGGCGGCCGGGATATCGTCCTGGGTGCTGAGGGGGTTCGACGCGCAGAGCCGGACGTCGGCCCCGCCGAGCTTGAGAGCCTCCATCAGGTTGGCCGTCTCCGAGGTCACATGGAGGCAGGCCGCGATGCGAACGCCGGCGAGCGGCCTTTCATTGGCGAAGGTCTTCTTGATCCGGGCGAGCACGGGCATGTAGCGGGCCGCCCATTCCATCCGCAGGCGGCCCTTGGCGGCGAGGGACGGGTCCTTGATGTCATGGTCCATTGTCTTCTCCCTGTCAACGGAGATCGGGGCGTTTTTCCGGCCCAAAATAGCACATTCCACTGGGGTTTTCAACAAGAGGGCTTTATGCTATTGTAAGGGTCCGTTCGGCTCCGGAGCCGGACGGCAATCATGAAAAGAGCGGCGGGCGTCCTTCTTCTCGTCATCCTCGCCGCCGGGAGCGCCCCGGCCGCGGACGGACAGGGCCCGGTCCGGAACGCGCTCGGATTCCCCGTCGAAGATTTTCGGCTGAGGAACGGCCTGCGGGTTTACCTCGCCGTGGACGCGCGCCTCCCCCTGGTCACGGTCGCCGTCGGCTACGGAGCCGGGACCATCCGCGAGAAGCCGGGCCAGGAGGGCCTGGCGTATCTCCTCGAGAACCTGATGTTCCAAGGATCGGAGAACGTCGGACCCTTCCAGCACGTCGGCTTTGTCCAGAAGGTCGGCGGCGAGCTCAACGCGACGACGACGGTCGACAAGGCCTTGTTCTACGAGACCCTGCCCTCGAACTACCTCGCCCTGGCGCTGTGGCTCGAATCCGACAGGATGAAATCGCTGTCCATCACCGCCGCGGCCATCGAAAGGACGCGGAGCGAGATCGTCGAGGGGCACCGCGAGCGGGTGGCCTCCGATCCGTATCTCACGAGCTTCGTCGAGTTCGACCGGCTCGTCTTCCCCGATTTCCCCTACGGCCACCCGTTGATCGGATCGGGCGAGGAGCTGATGGGCCTCTCGGAAGCCGAGGTCTTGGCCTTCCACCGGGCCCACTACGTGCCCAACAACGCCGTCCTCGCCATCGTCGGCGACATCGATCCCGTCCGGACGAAGGAGCTCGTGGCCCGATACTTCGATTCCATTCCGCCGGGGGCCGCGGTCCCCGATCTTCCCCGTCCCGAATTCAAGAGGTCGAGCGAGGCCGTCGTCAGGTTCGCTCCGATCTCCGTGCCCAACGCGGGTTTCCATATGGGCTTCCGATTCTTCCCGCTCCAGCCCGGCGAGATCGACGTTCTCAGGATCCTCGTCTGCCTGCTGTTCGAAGGGGACGCCGCGCGTCTGAGGAACCGGCTCCTACGGCGCGACAGAACCTCCCACGACGTCAGCGCCGTCCTTGACGAAAGGCCCTCGGTCGCCGCCCTGAAGATCTTCAGCCTCAATACGAACGCGCTCCTCGTCGACCGGGCCGAGCGGGCCATCCTCGCGGAGATCGACAAGCTCCGCTTCAACACCGTGTCCCAGGACGAGATCGGGCGGGCCCGGCGGCGTTATCGGCTGAGCTATTTCGACCGGGTCTCGACGCTCCGCGGCAAGGCCCTGTTCATCATCGACGCCGCCTTCGCCGGGACGGCCCTGGCCTCCCTGGGCGAGGATCTGGAGAGGGCCATCCGGGTCGAGCCGCCGGCCCTCCTCGCCTTCGTCAGCAAGTATTTCACGCCCCAGAACATGGTCCTCCTGGAGCTGGGTCCCCGATGAGCGGTCCGTGCCGCACGCGTCCGTCGGCGGTCCGGGGCGCCGGTCCTCTCGCCGTCGCGGCCCTCGCGGGCCTGCTGACCGCGGTCCCCGCGCCGGGCCAGGAGAGATTCCGGAGAACCCCTCCCCTGCCCGACGCCCAGCCCGTCGAGCTCAAGCTGCCGGCGGTCGAGAGGACAGTCCTCTCCAACGGGCTCACCGTGGCCTGCGCCGCCCGGACCGGTTCTCCCGAGATCACTTTGCAGTTCGTCGTTCGGGCCGGCGAAGCCGACTCACCGCCCGGGCTCCCCGGTCTGGCCGCCGTGACGGCCCGAATGATCGGCAAGGGCACGAGGAGATTATCGGCCGAGTATCTCGAGAACATGGTCGAGGCCATGGGCACGGAATTCGCCGCGACCATCCTCATGGATTACACGGTCCTGTCCCTGCGCGTGCTTCCCGAACAGATGGACCGGGCCATTTATGTCCTGAGGGTCCTCGTCCTCGAATCGGCGTTCTCGGAGCGCGAGCTCGGCGCCGTGCGGAGGGAGGTGTTCCAGGAGCTCCAGGCACAGAAGAAGGACCCGGAGGTCCTCGCCTGGAAACATCTCCTTCGCGTCCTTTTCGAGGGCCACCCCTATCGGACAGCCACCTACGCCGAGGATGTCATCAAGTTCATCACGGCCAAGGACGTCGCCGCCTTCTACGGCGTCTTCTACAGGCCGGCGAATGCCGCCGTGCTGGTCTCCGGGGACATCGACGTCGAGACCACGTCGAAGAAGGTCGCCAGCCATTTCGGCGCGTGGGCGGCCCCGCCCCTCGCCCTCCCCACCGTCCCCCCGCCCGCTCCCCAAGTCCGGGACCGGGTCTGCTACGTCGAAGCCCCGGACGTCGCCAACGCGTCGGTCTTCGCCGGCAACGTCATCATGGACGCTTCGGATCCGGACTTTTTCCCCTTCCTCGTCCTCAAGCAGATCCTCGGCGGGACGACCCGGAGCCGCCTATTCATGAACCTGCGCGAGTCCAAAGGCTACGCGTATTACGCCTTCAGCGAGACGGAGTTCTTCCGGTCCTGCGGCGTTTATTGGGCCAGGGCCCTCGTCCGGCCCGAGGCCATCGTTCCGGCCGCGCGGGAGATCGTCCGCGAGATCAATGCGCTCGCCGCCGGGCCGGCCGCCCCTTCCGAGATCGAGGAGGCCAAGTCATACCTCATCGGCAACCTGCCGATGCACGTCGAATCCCCTCAAGGCTTCTCGGATTGGATGGCCCGGTACGTCGCCCTCGGCCTCGACGAATCCCACTGGGACAAGGGCCGGGAGCGCTACAAGCAGGTCAACGCCGAGCAGGTCCGGGAGGCCGCGCGGCGGCACCTCGCGGCCAGGCCCCTCATCGTCATCGTCGGCCGGCCCGAGTGGCTCGGACCCTTGTCCGCCGAGTTCGAAACGGTCGAGGTCTACGACACCACCGGAAAGCTCGCGCGCACGCTGCGCAAAGGAGAGTCGCCATGAAGCTCGTCGAATGCGTCCCCAATTTCAGCGAAGGCCGGGACCGGGAGAAGATCGGGGCCATCACCCGCGAGATCGAGGCTGTCCCGGGGGTCAAGCTGCTCGACGTCGATCCGGGGGCCTCGACGAACCGGACTGTGGTGACCTTCATCGGAACGCCCGAAGCCGTCAAGGAGGCCGCGTTCCGGGCCATCGCCAAGGCCGCCGAGGTCATCGACATGCGCGGCCACAAGGGCGCCCATAGCCGCATCGGGGCCACCGATGTCTGCCCGTTCGTGCCCGTCTCCGGCGTGACCATGGAGGACTGCGTGCGGCTGGCCGGCGAGCTCGGCGCCCGGGTCGCGGCCGAGCTCGGCATTCCCGTTTACCTCTACGAGGCCGCGGCCCGCAAGCCGGAGCGCCGCAATCTGGCCGTCGTCCGGGCCGGCGAGTACGAGGGCCTGTCCGAGAAGCTCAAGGACCGCCGCTGGGCCCCCGATTTCGGAGAGGCCGTCTTCAACCCCAGGTCCGGGGCGACGGTCATCGGCGCCCGCGAGTTCCTCATCGCCTACAACATCAACCTCAATACCCGCGACCGCAAGCTCGCGCATGAGATCGCCCTGAGCCTGCGGGAGAGCGGCCGGGCCAAGCGCGACAGGGACGGCAACATCGTCAGGGACAAGCGCGGCGGCGCGGTCAAGCTGCCCGGACGGTTCAAGGAGGTCAAGTCGGTCGGCTGGTACGTCGAAGACTACGGCCTGGCCCAGATCTCGGTCAATTTCACGAATTTCAGGGTCACGCCCGTGCATGTCGTCTTCGACGAGGCCCGCCGCCTGGCCGGCAAGCTCGGCCTGCGGGTGACGGGCAGCGAGCTTGTCGGCCTCATCCCCAAGGAAGCCCTGCTCATGGCCGGCCGATACTATATCGCGAAGCAGGGGAAGAGCCCCGGCGTCCCCGAAGGCGAGCTCATCCGCGTCGCGGTCCGGTCCCTAGGACTGAGCGACGTCGTCCCGTTCGATCCCGATAAGAAGATCATCGAATACCAGTTCCGCGAGGAAGGCGCCGCCCTCGTCGCCATGACCCTGCGCGGATTCGTCGATGAGCTGTCCACGGATTCACCGGCCCCGGGCGGCGGGAGCGTCGCCGCCCTCTGCGGAGCCCTCTCCGCGGCCCTGTCGGCCATGGTGGCCAACCTGACGGCCGGAAAGAAGGAATACGAAGCCGCGCGGCCGGAAATGATCGCGACGGCCGTTCGGGCCCAAGAGCTCAAGGACGCTCTCCTGGGGGCCGTGGACCGGGACACGACGGCATTCAACAAGGTTATGGAGGCCTTCCGGCTGCCCAAGACGACCCCCGAGCAGGCCGAGGAGAAGGAGCGGGCCGTCGAAGAGGCGAACAAGGAGGCCACCCTCGTTCCGCTCGAGGTCCTCGAGAAGTCCGTCGAGGCGGTCGCCTTGGCCAAGGTCGCGGCGGCCAAGGGGAACCGGAACTCCGTCAGCGACGCCGGGGTCGGCGGGCTGGCCGGACAGGCGGCGGGCGAAGGGGCTTACTACAACGTCCTCATCAATCTCTCCGGGATCAAGGACGCGGCGTTCACCGCCCGGGTGAGGCGGGAGGCGGCCAAGCTCAAGAAGTCCCTCGACAAAGAAGCGAAGGCCGTCAAGGACATCGTCACCCGGGCCTTGGGCGGGCCGAAGGCCTGACCCTATCCCGGGCCGGGGCGGATCGCCCGGCCTCTTTTCCCTAGGGAGAAGGCCGCGAAGGCCAGGAAACAGAGGACGACGATCGCAGCCGAGGCCGGGATGTTGAGGGCGAGAGAGAGGCCGAGCCCGCCCGCGACCGATGCCACGGCCACGGCGATAGAAGCCCGCACGGCCGAACGGAAGCTCCCGGCGACCTGAAGCCCGGCGGCCGCCGGGATGACGATGAGCGCCGCCACGAGCAGGATCCCGGCGATCTTCATGCCCAGGACGATGGTGACGGCCGTGAGGACCATGAGGAGCGTGTCCAGCCGGCCGACCCGCACGCCGGCCGCGCGCGCCGACTCCCGGTCGAAGGTCATGTAGAGGAGCTTGGCGTAGTTCAACCTGACGACGATGAGCACGGCCGCGGCCAGGACGAGCGTCAGGACGACCTCGATCGGCTCGATGGCCAGGATGTCCCCGAAGAGATAGGCCATGAGCTCGACGTTGAAGCTCCGGGCGAGCGACGCGAGCAGGACCCCGACGGCCAGGCCCAGGCTGCTGAAGATGCCGATCGCCGTGTCCCCGTGGAGGCCGGCCCGGTCCTTGAGCCTCATGACCGCGATGGCCGCGGCGACGGCCACGGCCAGGGCGGCGACGAGGGGCAGGACGTTCAGGAAGAGGCCGAGGGCCACGCCGGCGAAGGCGATGTGGGCCAGGCCGTGGCCGATCATCGCGTCCTTGCGCAGGATGAGGAACAGGCCCAGGACGGCGCAGGCGACGGCGATCAGGACGCCGGCCAGGAAGGCCCGCTGGAGGAATCCGTAGGCGAAAAGGGCGTGCATCGGCTTGTCAATGCTCGTGGGCGATGAGATGATCGCCGCGGCTGACCATGTCCCGAAAGACGTCCGAGCGGCAGAACTCCGCGTGGGTGCCGTGGTAAGCGAGCCGCTGGTTGAGGCAGGCGACGCTCGTGACGTGTTTGTTGACGATGCCGATATCGTGGGTGATGAGGACGATGGTCAGACCCTCCTGCCGGTTGAGGCGGTCGAGCATGTCGTAGAACGACGTCTGGGTCTCGGCGTCGACGCCGGTCGTCGGCTCGTCGAGAAAGAGGATCTTCGGCGACGTGACCAGGGCCCGGGCGATGAAGACGCGCTGCTGCTGCCCTCCCGAGAGGCGGCCGACGGGCCATCGCCCGAATTCGCCCATGCCGACGACCTCGAGGGCCCGGAGGACCCGGCCGCGCCGTTCCCGCCCCGCCGCGGCCCGGGGCCGGCTCTCCGAGAGGAGGGCCATGCCGACGACTTCCTCGACCGAGGCCGGGAAATAGGGATCGATGTGCGTCGCCTTCTGAGGGACGTATCCGATCCTCCCCCGATCGGAAAGGCTCCCGGGGGGCTTTCCGAAGAGCTCGACCTTTCCCTCGGCCGGCTGGAGGAGTCCGAGGATGACCTTGACCAGGGTCGTCTTGCCCGAGCCGTTGGGCCCGATGACGGCCAGGAAATCGCCCTCCTTGATCGTGAGATCGATGCCGACGAGGACGGGCGTCCCGTCATACGCGAAAGAGACGCCGCGGAGAACGACGATGTCCATGGGCTCAGCGGCACCCCAGGCCGTCCCGGAGGCTGGCCAGGTTCTCTTCCATGAGCTCGAAGAAGCCGACGCCCCGGTCCTGCTGGCCGCGGGTCAGGTTGTGGCCGGCGTGGAGCACGAGGACGCGGCCCCCGATCTCCCGGGCCAGCGTCCTCGAAAGGTCGGAGGGCACGGAATTCTCGAAGAAGATCGTCCGGATCCCCTTCTCCCTGCAGAAATCGACGGCCGTCATGATATCCTTCGGCCGGGGCTGGGAGTCCGGACTGAGCCCGTAAAGGGCGCGCTGGACGAGCCCGTATCTCCGGGCGAGATAGCCGAAGGCATCGTGCCCGGCGAGAACAAGGTCCTTGCCGCGGCAGCCGGCCAGGCCGTCCCGGAAGCGTGCGTCGAGGGCCGTGAGCCGGGCCGAGAGCTTCCCGGCGTTGGCGGAAAACGCGGATGTCCCGGCCGGATCCAGGCGGCTGAGCTCCTGGGCGATCCGGTCGACGATCCGCAGGTCGAGCTCGAAATCGAGCCAAACATGGGGATCGAGGGCGCCGTGATCGTGCTCTTCCTCGCCGCCGGGCTCCTCGCCGTGCTCGTGGAGCGACAGGCTCGACGCGGCCTCGAGCGTGTTGAGGCGGCGCCCCGGCATGGCCTTGATGAGGCCCGGGAGCCACGGCTCCAGGCCCGAGCCGATGAACAGGAGGAGATCGCACTCGGCCAGCCGGGCGATGTCCCCCGGCCTCGGCTGCCAATTGTGGACGCCGGCTCCGGCCGGCAGGAGGAGGCCGACGTCGGCCCTGTCTCCCGCGATCGCCGCGGCGAACTCCTGAAGAGGGAGAACCGTCGCGAGGATCCGGAGCCTTTCCTGGGCTGGAGAGGCCACGGCCGAGGAGACGAACAGGACGGCGGCGAGCACACGGACGACGGATCTCATCTTCTCGGATTATACCCTCCGCGTCGGCTTGAATCCATCGCTTTTTTGTGGCATCATGCCCCTCTCGGCATCCCAACCCATTCAAGGAGAATCGCATGGCAGCCTCTCTCACAGAACTCAACCCCCGGCTTCTCTGGAAGCATTTCGCCAAGATCCTGACCATCCCCCACTGCTCGGGCCATGAAAAGGCCTTGGGCGACTATGTCCTCGGCGTGGCCGCGTCCCTCGGCTTGCCCGGGAAGCGCGACAAGGTCGGCAACGTCGTCGTCAGCAAGCCGGCCGCGGCCGGGCGCGCAGGCGCCGTCGGCGCCATCCTCCAGGGCCATCTCGACATGGTCTGCGAGAAGAACTCGGACAAGGTCCATGATTTCTCCAAGGACCCCATCCAGACGGAGATCAAGGGCGATTGGCTCTACGCCCAAGGGACGACACTCGGCGCGGACAACGGCATCGGCCTGGCCGCCGCCCTGGCCGTCATGGAGGATAAGTCGCTCGTCCACGGCCCCCTGGAATTCCTCTTCACCGTCGACGAGGAGACGGGGCTCACCGGGGCCAACAAGATCCAGAAGGGCTTCCTCGCCGGCAAGATGCTCCTCAACCTCGACAGCGAGGACGAGGGGACGTTCACCATCGGCTGCGCCGGCGGCGCGGATTCGACGCTCGCCCTTCCCCTGGAGCGGAAAAAGACGGCCTCGAAAAACCTCTATAAGCTCCACGTCCACGGTTTCCGCGGCGGGCACTCCGGGCTCGACATCAACCAGGGCCGGGGGAACGCCATCAAGCTCCTGGCCCGCATGCTCGGCCAGGCCCTCGGGGCGGCCAAGTTCGAGGTCATCGGCATCGAGGGCGGCAGCAAGCACAACGCCATCCCCCGTGAGGCCGTCGCCCTGCTGGCCTGCCCGCCCGTCCAAGTGCGGACCATGACCACGGCCTTCAAGAAGGCTTTCGACAAGATCCAGGTCGAGTTCAAGGCCGTCGAGCCCGGGGCCGCCTATGCCCTCGAGCCGGCCCCGGGGAAGGATTTCGCCATAACCCAGGAGTGCCAGCGGACCCTCGTCGATTTTCTCATCGCCCTCCCTCACGGCGTCATCGCCATGCATCCTGAGATCGCCGGGCTAACGGAAACTTCGACCAACCTGGCCATCGTCAAGACCGGGAAGAAGGAGTTCAGCGTCCTCTGCAGCACGCGCAGCTCGGTCGCTTCGGCCCTCGAAGCCGCCCGCGAGATCATCAAGGCCGTCTGCGCGCTGGCCGGGGCGCGCGCCGAGCTCAAGGACGGCTATCCCGGATGGATGCCCAACCTCGACTCCCCTCTCCTCAAGAAGCTCAAGGGGATCTACGCCAAGACCTTCGGGAAGGACGCCGAGGTCGTCGCCGTGCACGCCGGGCTCGAGTGCGGCATCATCGGCGAGAAGTTCCCGGGCATGGACATGATCTCGTTCGGCCCGACCATGAAGAACCCCCATTCGCCCGAGGAGCACGTCCACATCGGGTCCGTCGAGAAGTTCTGGACGTTCCTGACCACGGCCCTGGACGGGCTGTCCAGCTGATCCGGGGGCGAGAGCGCAGAGATTGAACAGACGGACGTTTTTCGTCGTCGCCGCCCTGGGCTCCCTCGTGTCCCGGGCGTTCGCCGGCAACGCAAGGAGCAAGTCCATGAAAAAACAGGTCCATACCGACAAGGCGCCGAAGGCCATCGGCCCCTATTCTCAAGGCATCATCGCCAACGGCTTCGTCTTCTGCTCCGGCCAGATCCCCATCGACCCGGCCACCGGCGAGCTCAACACCGGCTCGATCGAGGACCAGACCCGCCAGGTCCTCAAGAACCTCGGGGCCGTCCTCGAGGCCGCCGGAACGTCCTTCGACGACGTCGTCAAGTGCACGGTCTTCCTCCAGGACATGAACGATTTCGCCAAGATGAACGCGGTCTACGCCGAGTTCTTCAAAGCCCCCAGCCCGGCCCGGGCCGCGGTCCAGGTGGCCCGGCTGCCGCGGGACGTCAAGGTGGAGATCGAGGCCATCGCGCTCGTCAAGTAGGGACTGCCCCCCTTCATCTTGCCCGGCCCCGGAGGGGATTCGGGGATAGCCTCCGTGCTCATAACACTTCTCTCGGCACGCCCTGTGGACCGGGACGGGCTGTTCCGGTAAAATAGGGACGATATGCCCTTATACGAATACACATGCAGGAAGTGCGGGAAGAGGTTCGAGCGCCTCGTTTCCCCCGGCAAGGATAAGGACGTCGTCTGCGACGAATGCGGATCGGCCGAGGTCCAAAAGATGATCTCGTGCTTCGGTATCGGGGGCGGCTCGAGCCGGATCAAGGCCTCCTCCTCGAGCTGTACGAGCTGCTCGACCAAGTCCTGCAGCACCTGCCATTGAGCGTGGGGCCTCCGGATGACGGCCCCTTCGGCTCCGTTAACGGATCAGCCGCACGGCCGATGTCTATTGACATGTTCCCGGCCTTGACGATTAAATAGGCCTTCGCCCATGAAAGGCCGGAATCGACCCGCAAGCGTCCGTGTCGGGGTGGATACCGGCGGGACGTTCACCGATTTCGTCATCTGGAAGGACGGGCGCCTCTCCAACAGGAAGGTCCTGTCGACCCCCCGGGACCCCTCGCAGGCGATCTTCGAGGGGATCAGCGACGTCCTGAAGGAAGGCCCTTCGGTCTTCATCGTCCATGGCACGACCGTGGCCACCAACGCCCTTCTTCAGCGAAAGGGCGGCCGGATCGCTCTCATCACCACGGCCGGCTTCGAGGATGTCCTGGCCATCGGGAGGCAGACGCGCCGCGAGCTCTATTCTCTCCAGCCCGAGTCCCGGTTCGAGCTCATCCCCGCCGGAAGGCGGTTCGGCCTCAGGGAGAGGACGCTCTCTTCGGGCCGCGTCGAACGGCCTGTCAGCCGCGCGGAGGTCCGCCGGACGATCGCGAAGATCCGGAGGTCCGGCGCGGAGGCCGTGGTGGTCTGTCTGCTCCACGCTTACGCCAATCCTAGGCACGAGGAGATCGTCGCCCGCGAGCTCCAGCGGGCGGGCCTGCTCGCGTCGATCTCCAGCCGCCTGCTCCCCGAGTACCGCGAGTTCGAGCGCATGTCCACGACGGCCACGAACGCCTATCTCATGCCGGTCATGGACCGCTATCTCGGTGAGCTCGACCGCCGCCTGGGCCGGGCCGAGCTCCGGATCATGCAGTCGAACGAAGGCTACATCTCCCCTGCCCGGGCCCGCCTCGAACCCATCAAGACCGCGCTCTCCGGACCGGCCGGGGGGGTTGTCGGGGCGCGCGCCCTGGCCCGGGCCGCCGGCTATCCCAATATCGTCAGCTTCGACATGGGCGGGACCTCGACGGACGTCTCGCTCATTGAGGGCGGGATCCGGCGGACCCACGAAAGCCGGGTCGGGGACTTCCCCATCCGCCTGCCCATCATCGATATCCATTCCGTAGGCGCCGGCGGCGGCTCGATCGCCTTCGTCGACCGGGGCGGCTCGCTCCGCGTCGGCCCCAAAAGCGCCGGGGCCGATCCCGGCCCGGCCTGCTATGGCCAGGGCGACCTGCCGACCGTGACCGACGCCAACCTATGCCTCGGCCGGCTGGACCCGGAGTTCTTCCTGGGCGGCAAGATGCGTATCTATCCGGAGAGGAGCCGGGCCGCCGTCGGCGCCCTGGCCCGCCGCATCGGCAAATCCGAGCGGGAGACGGCCCTCGGGATCGTCGCCGTCGCCAACGCCAACATGGAAAAGGCCATCCGGGTGATCTCGGTCGAGCGAGGCCATGATCCCCGGGCCTTCGCCCTCTTTCCGTTCGGCGGCGCCGGCGGCATGCACGCCGTCGAGATGGCCGAACACCTGGGCATGCCGACGGTCGTCGTGCCGCGCAACGCCGGCGTCCTGTCGGCCTTCGGGCTGCTCATGGCCGATCCCGTCAAGGACTACACGAGGTCCCTCATGAAGCCGGACTCCGAGGTCAGTGTCGACGGGCTTGAAAAGGAGTTCCGCAAGCTCGAGGCCGTGAGCCTCCGCGACATGTCCGCCGACGGATTCGCCGCGAAGGACGTCGTGCTCGAACGCTCCCTCGACTGCCGCTATCTCGGCCAGTCCTACGAGATCGACGTGCCCTTCCGCAAGGCCCGCTCCGCCGGCCGCGCCTTCCTCGAGGCCTTCCATGCCCGCCACGAGAAGCTCTACTCCTACCGCCACGATAGGCGGCCGGTCGAGATCGTCAACCTCCGCGTCAAAGCCGTAGCCATGACCCCCAAGATCCCCCTGGTCAAGGAGCGGGGATCCTCCGTCCTCGACCCTCGGGCTATCCTCAGGAAACAGTCCATCTTCTCCGGGCGCCGGGCTCACGAAGGCACGGTCGTCGACAGGACCCGGCTTCGCCCGGGGAACGGCGTTCGCGGGCCGGCCCTCATCATCGATCCCGAGTCGACCACGTTCCTACCGCCCGGCTACGCGGCCCGGGTCGACGCTTACGCCAACCTCGTCGTGCGCAGGGGGGACGCCCGATGAAGCGGCCCGACCCGATCGAGCTCGAGCTCTTCAAGAACGTGTTCATCGCCGTCTCCGAGGAGATGGGCGCCGTCCTCGGCCGGACCGCCCTCTCCCCCAACATCAAGGAACGGAAAGATTTCTCCTGCTCTCTTTTCAACGAGAAAGGCGAGACGCTGGCCCAGGGCTCCCACATCCCCGTCCACCTGGGCGCGATGCCCCTGTCCGTCCAGGCCGCGCTCGGGGCGGTGACCTTCGAGAAGGGCGATCTCGTCATCCTCAACGATCCCTACCGGGGCGGCACGCACCTGCCCGACATCACCTGCATCTCCCCGGTCTTCCTGGGCCGCAAGCTCAGCTTTTTCGTGGCCAACCGGGCCCACCATTCGGACGTCGGCGGCATGACGCCGGGTTCCATGCCCCTGGCCACGGAGCTCTTTCAGGAGGGCCTGATCATCCCGCCGATCAAGCTCTATTCCCGCGGCCGGATGAACCGGGCCGTGTTCGATCTCCTCCTCTCCAACGTCCGCACCCCCGACGAGCGGCGGGGCGACCTCCTGGCCCAGATCGCGGCCAACGAGATCGGCCGGGTCCGGCTCGAGGAGGCCGTGGCCAGGTTCGGCGCCGCCAAGGTCCGGCTCTATTCCGCGATCATCCAGGACTATACGGAGGGCTTTCTCCGGGCGACCATCAAGGCCATCCCCGATGGCACGTACGCCTTCGAGGACTTCCTCGACGACGACGGCATCTCGGACCGGCCCATCAAGATCGGCGTCCGCGTGACCGTCCGCGGCGACCGGGCCGTCGTCGATTTCAGCCCCTCCTCGCCCCAGACCGAGGGCGGCGTCAACGCCAACTATGCCATCACGTCGTCGGCCGTGCTCTACGTCTTCCGTTCGCTCGTCGAGGAGGACATCCCCTTCAACACGGGCCTGATGCGGCCCCTCGAGATCGTCGCCCCGCGCCGGTCCATCGTCAACGCGGAGTTCCCGGCTGCGTGCGCCGGAGGCAACGTCGAGACCTCCCAGCGCATCGTCGACGTGCTTCTCGGAGCCCTGGCCAAGGCCCTGCCCGGCCGGATCCCGGCGGCGAGCCAGGGAACGATGAACAACGTCGCTTTCGGCGGCTACGATCCGGCCCGGGACCGTCACTTCGCGTACTACGAAACGATCGGCGGCGGCATGGGCGCCGGAGCCACTGCGGCCGGGCTCAGCGGCGTGCACACGCACATGACCAACTCCCTCAATACGCCCGTCGAGGCCCTCGAGAACTATCTGCCCCTGAAGATCCGCCGATACGGTCTCCGGAAGGGCTCCGGCGGACGCGGGCTTCACCGCGGCGGCGAGGGGATCGTCCGCGAATACGAATTCCTCGTTCCCGCGGCCCTGACCGTCATGTCGGACAGGCGCCGGTTCCCGCCCTACGGCGTCCGGGGCGGCGGGCCCGGCGCGATGGGAAAGAACACCCTCGTCTCGGCCGGGCGCGCGAGAACGCTCGGCTCGAAGGTCAATATCAAGATCCACCCGGGCGACGTCCTCAGGATCGAAACGCCCGGCGGCGGCGGGTTCGGCCGTCCGCGCCGATGAACGCCGAACAAGGAGGAGCCCTATGAGAGCCAAAGCCTTCTGCGCTCTTTTTCTGACGGTCTTCGCGTTCGCCGCGCTCGCCGTTCCCGCCTGCGCGGCGGGGGCCGGCGACACCGCGTTGGGCGTGCCGGTGCGCGGCGTCTGGATGCATCCGGGCTTCTTCGGTCCCGACAAGACGAAGGCCCTGGAGAAGATGCGGACGACCCTCGACGAATACGCCCGGGCCGGCATCGACACGCTGATCATGCTCGTCAAGAACACCTCGGGCCACGTTTACTACGCCAGCGAGATCGGCGTCCCGGACGGGAACTGGAATTGGGATTTCCTCGAGGTCTTCCTGGCCGAGGCCAAGCAGCGGAAGATGGAGGTCCATCCTTGGTTCTGCGTCTTCCCCGAATCGGCCCTCCTCGGCCAGGTCCGCCAGCACCCTGAATGGCTCATCGCCAGCCCGAAGCGCGAAATGGTCGCGGCGGCGAACCCGGCCCATCCCGCGGCCCGGGCCTACGAGTTGAGCCTCATGCTCGAGGTCGCCCGGAAATACGACGTCGACTGGATCCATCTCGACTACATCCGTTTCCCCTGCGAGCCGACCGAGCCATTCTTCAGCTTCGATCCCGAGACCCTCCGTCTCTTCAAGACGGACACCGGTATCGACATGGCCGCGGTCAAGGCCCGGGACACGGGCAACATGGCCTGGAACGCCTGGCTGCGCTGGAACACGGACCGGGTGACCGTGTTCGTCCGCGAACTAAGGGCCGCGCTCAAGGCGACGGGCCGGAAGATCAAGATCAGCGCAGCCGTTTTTCCCGACGCCGTCAACGCCCGGGTCATGATCGGACAGGACTGGGCGGCCTGGGGCCGCGAGGGCCTCGTCGACATGCTCAATCCCATGCTCTACACGAACGACGCCCGCCACTTCGAGAAGCTCGTCGGAGAGGCCGTGGCCATCGGCAAGGGGCGCGCCCTCGTCTGCCCCGGGATCGGCATCGGGACGTCCCATAATCAGAACACCCCCGAGGGCATGATCGAACAGATGAGGATCAGCAAAGCCCTCAAGGCCGACGGGATCGTCTATTTCTCGTCGAGCAGCCTCGGCCCGCCGTTCCTCGACGCCCTGAAGGCACTCAAATAAAATCATCGCTCAAACCGACTCCCTCTCGAGGCTGCGAGGGAATTCGCCTCGAAGATCCCCGTCCGTGGAAGGGGGACCCGCGCAGCGGGGGAAACCGGACGACTGGTTTCCGGGGGGCCGGGGAGCCAGAGGCAATTCCCGAGCAAAGCCGGAGAGAGTGGACGGGCTAGATCTTCTTGAGCTTGTCTTTCTCGATGAGGAGCATGCCCTGGTAGGAGACGTAGTTCAGGAGGATCATCACCCGTTCGGTCGCGCCGACCTCCTTGCGGAAGACGCCCTTGAGGCCTTTGAGGGGGCCCTCGACGACCTCGATCTCGTCCCCGGCCACGGGCTCCTCGCCGTATTTCTCGAAGACGATGAGCCCGCCGCGCTCGCGGGCCCGGATGCCCTCGACGATCTCGTCCGGGATGGGTGTCGGTCCGTCGTCATTGCCGACGACCCGCTTGACGCCGCGAGTGTATTTGACCATCTGGTACTGTTCGGGGAACTCGAACCGCAGGAAGGCGTAGCCCGGGAAGAAGGGCCCGACGCGCTTTTCATGGAGGTACTTCGGGCAGTAAATCGTGAAGCCGCCTTCGATGAAGAGCCTCTCGACCTGGCTCTCTTTCTTGGGCTTGGTGTTGAGGACGTACCAGCGCGGCATCAGCGGGCCTTCCGGCCGTCGTCGGCAATCCCCATCCGTCCATAGACCGACGGCCGCCGGTCCTCGAGAAAGTGCCGGGCGGCGTGGGACGCCGGGTTCCTGGCCAGGTCGCAATCGGCGAAGAGGATATGATCGCGGCCGCGCGGGGCTCGGGCGATGACCCGTCCGTCGGGATCGACGGCGAAGGATTCACCGGCGAACTCGAGCCCGCCCTCGGGGCCGACGCGGTTGACCAGGGCGGCGTGATACCCGTTCTGGAACGCGGCGACCCGGAGCTCGGCCTCGAAGATGCCCTCGGTCCACTCCCCGACCGCCCCGGCCTGGGGCACGACGACAAGCTCAGCCCCGGCGAGCCGGAGGCCCCTCATGTATTCGGGGAAATGCCGGTCGTAGCAGATGGCGACGCCGATCCGCCCGGCGGCCGTGGGAAAGACGAACTCGCCGCGGTCCCCCGGAGCATAATAGCCGCGCTCATGGAATCCCGGCCCCTCCATGATGTGGACCATCCGGACGACGCCCAGGAGGCGGCCGTCGGCATCGATGACAGGCGAGGCGTCGTAGGTCCGGTCCCCCTCACGTTCGAAGAGGTTCAGGACGGCGACGACGCCCGTTTCGCGGGCCAGGGCTGAGAACATGTCCGTCGTCGGGCCCGGGATCGTTTCGGCTAGGGCCGCCGAGCCGGCCGCGGCCGGCACCTGGGGATAGAACCGGGTGAAGCCCAGCTCGGCGAAGGCGACGAGCCGGGCGCCCGCCGCGGCCGCTTCCAGGAATGCCCGTTTCCCCCGTTCCCGGTTCTCCGCAGGGTCGTCGGTCGCGTGCTGTTGAACGAGAGCGATCCTCAAGAGCGACAGGCCTTTTCGATGTCGGCGACCGTCTTCGGGATGGGCGGTCCGAGGACCCGGCGGCCCTTCTCGGTGACCAGGACGTCGTCCTCGATCCGGGCCCCGCCGAAGTCGAGGAACTGCTCGACCGCGTCGTAGGCGATGAAGTCTTTGTGCTTCTTCTCCTTCTTCCACAGGGCCACGAGAGCCGGAATGAAGTAGAGGCCGGGCTCGACCGTCAGGACGTGGCCGGGCTTGAGCTCGCGGGCCATGCGGAGATAGGCCAGCCCGAACTGGGCGCTCCGCTCGACCTTCTCGCCATAGCCCACGTTGTTCTCGCCGTAATCCTCCATGTCGTGGACGTCGAGGCCAAGATTGTGGCCGAGGCCGTGGGGGAAGAACAAGGCGTGGGCGCCGGCGGCCACCGCTTCGGCCGGATCGCCCTTCATCAAGCCGAGGTCCTTCAAACCCGCGGCCATGACCCGGGCCGTCTGGAGATGGATGTCCTTGAAATTGACGCCAGGCTTGATGGCCTTGATGGCCGATTCCTGGCCGGCCAGGACGATCTCGTAGACGGACTTCTGGCGGGCGTTGAAGCGTCCGCCCACGGGCACGGAGCGGGTGATATCGGACGCGTAACCGCTGGGGGCTTCCGCGCCGCAGTCCAGGACCAGCAGGCGTCCCCTGGCCAGCAGGTTGTCGTGCGCGTGCATGTGCAGGGTCTGGCCGTTGATGGTGACGATCGGCGGGAAGGCCAGGTGCATGCCGTAGGCGAGGGCGATCCCTTCCATGGCCCCGGAGATCTGGTATTCGTAGCGGCCGGGCTTGGCCAGCTTCATCGCCGAATGGTACATTTCATGGCTGACCGCGACGGCGGACTCGATCTCGCGGACCTCCTCCTTGGTTTTGAGGATGCGCTGGTCGACCGAGGCCTTGATGAACGCGCCGGACGCCTTGGCCTTCAGCTCCCCGACGGGGAGGCCCAGGAGCCCGGCGAGCGCGATCTTGTTATCGGGACGGTACGGCGGGAGGAAATGGACGGTCCGGCCGGCGGCCAGCGCTTGGCGCACGGTCTCGTCGAAGGCGGCCCGGGGCGCGACCTTCCGGACGCCGACTTCGAGGGCCCGGTCCTTGAGCTTGGGCAGGTTCCCCATCCAGATGATGTCCTCGATCCCGATATCGTCGCCGTAGAGCGTATCGGTCCCATCGTCCGCGTCGGCGATCGCGGCCAGCCCCGGGGAAGACAGGCCGAAGAAATACAGGAACGAGCTGTCCTGCCGGTAATGATACGTGTTGGCCGGGTAGTTCATCGGGCTCTCCTCGTTGGCCAGGAAGATCATCAGGCCCGACCCGACCGACTTCCTCAGGAGCTTGCGTCTCTCGACATACGTCGCGGCTTTGAACATGTCGTCCTCCTCGGGGTGTCGTTCAGGGACTTTATAACAGATTGAACGGCCGCGTTCAACCGAGCTCCCGTCCCGGCCGCTTTTTCGCATTGAAACGGTCGATGGGCGGTGTTATGATGAGCCGAACTTCGGAAAGGAGGCGGGCATGGGCGGATTTTTCGGACTGGTCGGCAAGACCGACATCGTCGAGGACCTGTTTTTCGGCACCGACTACCACTCCCACCTCGGGACCAAGCGCGGCGGCCTGGCCGTCGGCAACGGGACCGGCATTGTCCGCTATATCCACAACATCGAGAACGCCCAGTTCCGGTCGAAGTTCGGGGAGGACGTCGGCAAGCTCCGCGGGACGCGGGGGATCGGCGTCATCAGCGACTACGAGGACCAGCCCCTCCTTATCCGGTCACACCTCGGCAATTTCTCGATCGCCACGGTCGGCGTCGTCAAGAACATCGACGAGCTCGTCGCCCGGGCCTTCAAGGGCAAGTCCCTGCACTTCTCCGAGATGCGGGGCGGCGAGGTCAACCCGACCGAGCTCGTCGCCGCCCTCATCAACGAGAAGGACAGCTTCGAGGAGGGCATCCGGTACGCCGGCGAAATGATCAAAGGATCGTGCTCGATCCTCATCTTGACCGACGAAGGCGTTCTGGCCGCGCGGGACAGGTACGGCCGGACGCCGGTCGTGATAGGGAGGAAGGACGGGACCTGCGCGGCTTCGCTCGAGACCTGCGCCTTCCCGAACCTCGGCTACGAGATCGACCGGTACCTCGGCCCGGGCGAGATCGTCCGGCTGGGCCCGGAGGGCGCCGAGACCCTGGCGCCGCCGCTGGACAAGCTCCAGATCTGCTCTTTCCTCTGGGTCTACTACGGCTACCCCGCGTCGAACTACGAGGGGATCAATGTCGAGACGGTCCGCAACCGCTGCGGGGCCTTCTTGGCCCGGAGCGACAAGGTCGAGGTCGATCTCGTCGCCGGGATCCCCGACTCGGGGATCGGACACGGCTTGGGCTATGCCGCCGAGGCGGGCATCCCCTTCCGCCGCCCCTTCGTCAAATACACCCCGACCTGGGCCAGGAGCTTCATGCCCCAGAACCAGGACGTCCGTGATCAGGTGGCCCGGATGAAGCTCATTCCCATCCGGGAGATCATCCAGGGGAAGAAGTTGCTCTTCTGCGAGGATTCCATCGTCCGGGGCACCCAGCTCAAGGACACCATCCAGCGGCTGCACGATTCCGGCGCCGTCGAGGTCCACATGCGGCCGGCCTGCCCGCCCCTCACCTACGGCTGCAAGTATCTCAATTTCTCGCGCTCGCGGTCCGAGCTCGACCTGGCGGCCCGAAAGGCCATCGCCGCGCTCGAAGGTCCGGAGCCGAAAAACATCGGCGAGTATGCCCGGTCCGGCTCAGAGAGATACGAGGCTATGGTCGACTGGATCGCCAGGACCCTCAGCTTGACCACCCTGCGCTACCAGCGGCTCGAGGACCTCGTCGCGGCCATCGGACTGCCTAAGGCCAAGCTCTGCACCTTCTGCTGGGACGGCGTCGGCACCGATTGAGGCCCGGCGGACAGAGGCCGAGGGCCTCGTTTATCAGGGGGATGATGGAAGTCGGTTGGTAGCGGGGGTTGGATTTGAACCAACGACCTCCGGGTTATGAGCCCGACGAGCTACCAGGCTGCTCTACCCCGCGGTACGAGCGTCATTATATCAAATCCCCCCCGAATGTCAACGCGCCAGGGCCGGTTTTTGCGGGACTCCGATTTCGGCTTGACTTTGGCCGCGGGGAAAACTAAATATAGGGGGAAATTCCATGGCTTGGGCTATCTTCGCTATCCTGTCGCCTTGTGCATCGGCTCGGTCCTGGCCATGATCCTGTCCCGGAACCAGGCCCACAACGCCCTGTTCCTCGTCCTCGCCTTCTCCTGCCTGGGCGGGCTTTTCGGCCTTCTCGACGCGCCGTTCGCGGCGGCCGCCCAGGTGCTCGTTTACGCCGGGGCCATCATGGTCCTCTTCCTCTTCGCCATCATGATGTTCAACCTCCGGGAGCCGGCGCCCCGGGAAAGACGGACGCTTCGCACCTTCCTGGCGGCCATCCTGGGGCTCGTTCTATTCGCCGAGCTGGCTATCGCCGCGGTGCGAGCCATCGCTCCGGGAAGCGTGTCGCCGGGCGAGCCCGACGGCCTGGCCGGACTCGGCCGGCTCCTCTTCACGGATTACCTCTACGCCTTCGAGATCACCTCGCTTCTCATCCTGGCGGCTCTGGTCGGCGCCCTGGCGTTGGCCGGCAAAAAGGAGGGCGGATGATCCCGCCCGCCGCGTTCCTTCTTTTGTCCGCTGTCCTTTTCTCCCTCGGCGTCCTGGCCTTTTTCGTCAAGAAGGACCTCCTGACCCAGTTCATGGCCGTCGAGGTCATGCTCAACGCGTCCAACCTCGCGTTCCTGGCCATGGCCAAGGCCTCAGGCCAGGCGGCCGGGCAGGTCATCGTCCTTTTCGTCATCACCGTCGCCGCGGCCGAGGCTGTCATCGGCCTGGCCATCATCGTCCTCATCTTCCGGCAGCGCCGCACCATCAGGACCGACGAGCTCAAGGACCTCAGGGGATAGAATGGTTCGATACTTCTGGCTCATTCCCCTGCTCCCCGGGGCGAGCGCCCTCCTCCTGCTCCTCCTCGGACCGCGGCTTTCCCGCCGCTGGATCTCGTGGCAGGCTTGCTTGACGGTCTTCCTTTCGTTCGCCCTGTCCCTCGCGGGTTTCGTCCATCTCGTCCGGGCCGGACACGGTTCTTCCGGCCTGGCCAAGACCCTCCTTCCGTGGATCGCGAGCGGCTCGTTCTCGGCGGCGATCTCCTTCGCTTTCGACGAGCTTGCGGCCGTCATGGCCCTCGTCGTCACCGGGGTCGGCCTCCTCATCCATGTTTATTCCGTCGGCTATATGGCCGCAGACAGGGCCTACTCGAGGTATTTCGCCTATCTGAACCTGTTCACCTTCTTCATGCTCGTCCTCGTCCTGGCCTCGGACATCGTCCTGATGTTCGTCGGCTGGGAGGGCGTCGGCCTCTGTTCTTATCTCCTCATCGGCTTTTGGTTCGAGCGGCCGGCCGCGTCCAAGGCCGGGATGAAAGCCTTCATCGTCAACCGGATCGGCGACGCGGCCTTCATCGTCGGCGTCCTCTTCCTCCTGGTGAACGTCGGGAGCTCGAGCTTCGCCGCGATCAACGCCGCCCCCGCCGCCGGCGTCCTCGGACCGGGGCTGGTGACCCTCGTCGCCATCCTCCTCTTCGTCGGGGCCACGGGAAAATCGGCCCAGATCCCCCTCTACGTTTGGCTGCCCGACGCCATGGAGGGCCCGACGCCCGTCTCGGCCCTGATCCACGCCGCGACCATGGTCACGGCGGGCGTTTATATGGTCTGCCGCCTGAGCGGGCTCTTCGCGGCCTCGCAGGCGGCCTCGTCGGTCGTCGCCTGGGTCGGCGGACTGACGGCCGTCTTCGCGGCGACCATCGCCCTGGTCCAGCACGACATCAAGCGGGTCCTGGCCTATTCGACGATCTCTCAGATCGGCTACATGTTCCTCGGCTGCGGCGTGGGCGCCTATGCCGCGGGGATGTTCCACCTCGTGACCCACGCGTTCTTCAAGAGCCTCCTCTTCCTCGCCGCCGGGAGCGTCATCCATGCCCTGGGCGGCGAGCAGGACATGCGCCGCATGGGCGGCCTCAAGAAGGCCCTCCCGACGACTTTCCCGGTCTTCCTCGTCGGCGCGCTGGCCATCGCCGGCGTGCCGTTCCTGTCGGGATTCTTTTCGAAGGACGCGATCTTGACGAGCGCCTTCGCCGGCGGCCACTATGTTCTCTATGCCCTGGGCCTCTCGGGCGCCGTTCTCACGGCTCTTTATATGTTCCGGCTCATCTATATGACGTTCTATGGCCAGACCCGGGCGACTCACCCCGCAGGGACCGCTCCTCACGTCCACGAATCCCCGCCGGTCATGACGGTCCCCCTCGTCGTCCTGGCGGTTTTTTCCGCCCTTGCCGGGTTCGCCGGATTGCCCGTCCTCCTCGGTGAAAAGGCGAATTGGATCGGCGGCTTCCTCGAGGCCGTCCTCGAACCGGCCGCGCATCACCTCGCGCTTTCGACAGAGGTCGGCCTCATCCTGGCGGCCACGGCCGCGGCCCTCGCCGGCATCGCCATGGCCTTTGTCTTCTATCGGAAGCGACCGGACCTCCCGGAGCGGACGGCCCGTTCGTTCCCCGGCATCTACCGTCTCCTCGTCGGCAAATACTATGTCGATGAGGCCTACGACGCCGTGGTCGTCCGGCCCCTCGTCCGCGGGGCCGAGACGGTCTACGCCCGTTTCGACCTCGGCGTCATCGACGGCGCCCTCGACGGCTCCGCCGCGGCCGCGGCCTCGGCCGGGAAGGGATTGAACGTCCTCCAGAGCGGTCTTGTCCGCGACTACGCCCTGGCTTTCCTCCTCGGCGCCATCCTCTTCCTGGGGGTCCTCCTCCTATGAGCGCCATGCTGTCAGGCCTGCCGCTCGTGAGCATCGTCACCTTCCTGCCTCTCGCCGGGGCCGTGCTCCTCGTCTTCTTCCGCCGCGGATCGGCCCGGGCCGTCCGGGCGACGGCGCTGGGCGTATCGCTCCTGACCTTCGTCCTGTCGCTCCTTCTCTTTTTCGCTTATGACGGCGCCTCCGGGCTCCCCGAGCTCGTCGAGCGCTCCTCCTGGCTCCGCGGCGGCATCGATTATCATGTCGGCGTCGACGGCATCAGCCTCTTCCTCGTCCTCCTGGCCGCGCTCATGACGCCCCTGGCGCTCCTCTCCTCCTGGCGCGCCGTCGACGACAGGATCAAAGAGTTCTCGTTCTTCATGCTCCTTCTCGAGACCGGCATGATCGGCGTCTTCGTCTCGCTGAATCTTTTTCTGTTCTATGTCTTCTGGGAGGCCATGCTCATCCCGATGTACTTCCTCATCGGGATATGGGGCGGCCGGCGCCGGATCTACGCCACGACGAAGTTCGTCCTTTTCACCATGTTCGGCAGCCTGCTCATGCTCGTCGCGATCTTCGTTCTTCAAGCCGCTTATTCCCGGGCCATGGGGAGCCCCTCGCTGACGATCGCCGACCTGGCCGCCGTCCCGCTCTCCCCGGCCCTTCAGAGTTGGCTCTTTCTGGCTTTCGGATTGGCTTTCGCCATCAAGATCCCGCTCTTCCCGCTGCATACCTGGCTCCCGGACGCCCACGTCGAGGCCCCGACGGCCGGATCGGTCCTCCTGGCCGCCGTCCTCCTCAAGATGGGCGCTTACGGCTTCCTGAGGCTGGGCCTGCCCCTGTTCCCCGCGGCGGCGGCGTCTTTCGCGCCGGCCTTGTCCATTCTGGCCGTCGTCGGGATCATCTACGGCGGACTGATGGCCCTTGTCCAGAAGGACATGAAATCCCTCGTCGCCTACTCGAGCGTCAGCCACATGGGCCTTATCATGCTGGCCGTCTTCTCGCTCAACTTCGAAGCGACCGAGGGCGCCATATACCAGATGCTCAATCACGGCCTGAGCACCGGGGCCCTCTTCCTCTGCGTCGGGATCCTCTACGAGAGGACCCATACGAGGCTCATCGCCGACTACGGCGGCGCGGCCGCGCGCATGCCCGTGTTCGCGGGTCTCTTCCTTGTCGCCATGCTCTCGTCCGCCGGCCTTCCCGGCCTCAACGGCTTCGTCGGAGAGTTCCTCTGTTTCTTCGGCATATTCGCCGCGAACAAGACCCTGGCCGTCCTGAGCGTTTCGACGGTCGTCCTGTCGGCCGCGTATCTCCTCTGGCTCTACCGCCGGGTCATGCACGGACCGCTCAAGGACCCGGCGGACCGGAGGCTCCGCGATCTCGACGGACGGGAGCTCGCCTGTCTCGTCCCTCTCGTCGTCCTCATGCTCTTCATGGGGCTGTTCCCGGGGACCTTCTTGAGAAAGATGGATTCATCCGTCGCCCGCTATGTCGAGTCCCTGAGGTCTAAAGCGCCCGTCGTGACGGCTTTGGAACTCCCGGGAAGACCCGGGGCCGAGGCGACGGCTCTCGCGGAGCCGGAGCGGTAGCATGGGATTCCCGCCACCCATCCCTCCGTCCGTTCTGGCCCTGGCGCCCCTGCTCGCCCTCGTTGCCGGGGCCCTGCTCGTCCTGCTGCTCGAGGCCTTCCTCAAGCGCAAGGACGGAGAGCTTCCGGCCTTTGTCGCGGTCTTCGCCCTTCTTGCGTCCGCGTTCTTCACCGTCGTTTCCTGGAACGTCGGGAACAGCGGCGTCTATCTTCACGGCCGACTCCTCGTCGACAACCTGGCCCTGTTGGTCACGGGCGTCCTCGTCCTGGCCGGGATCGCCGTCATCCTGATGAGCCTGAAATACGCCGCGCATCAGGACATGAACCTCGGCCAGCTCTGCGGCCTTCTCCTCCTGGCCGTGGCCGGCGCGATGATCATGGTGTCGTCCTCGGACGGGCTGGTCGTCTTCCTCGGCCTCGAGGTCCTCTCGGTGGCTTCCTACGCGATGAGCGGTCTCAAGCGCCAGGACCGCGCCTCTTCCGAGGCGGCGGCGAAATATTTCCTGATGGGGAGCTTCGCCGGGGCCTTCTTCGTCTTCGGCCTGGCGCTGGTCTTCGGGACATCGGGGAGCCTCGATCTCACGGCCGGCCTCTCCGCCGGCGCCTCGCTGTCCGCTTTTCCCGCGGCCGGCGCCGTCGGGCTCGGCCTCATCCTGACGGCGTTATTCTTCAAGATCGCCGTCGCCCCGTTCCACATGTGGGCCCCGGACGTATACGAGGGCGCGCCGACCCCGGTGACCGTGTTCCTGACCATCGTTCCCAAGGCCGCCGGGCTGGCGGTCCTGCTGAGGGTCCTTCTTCCTCTGCTGAGCGGCGAAACCGCGGCGGCCGCCGTTTTCACGCCGGCCCTGAGCGTTGCCGCCGTCCTGACGATGTTCGCCGGCAACCTGGCCGCCCTGCGACAGAAGAGCGTCAAGAGGATGCTCGCCTACTCGTCGATCGCCCATGCCGGCTATCTCCTCGTCGCCATCGTCGCCGGCGACGCCCCGAGCCTGGTCTTCTATCTCCTCGTCTATCTCTTCATGAACGGCGGGGCCTTCGCCGTCCTCGTCGCCATGTCCGGCAGAGGGTTCGAGCGCGCCTCGCTCGGCGACTTCGCCGGCCTGGGCCGCCGGCATCCGGGGCTGGCCGCGAGCCTGTCGATCTTTCTGCTTTCCCTGGCGGGCTTCCCGCCCACGGCCGGCTTCCTGGCCAAGTTCTACGTTTTTGGCGCCGCCGTCCGGGAGGGCCACATCCTCCTCGCCGTCGCCGCGGTCCTGGCCAGTCTCATCGCGGTCGCGTATTACCTGAAGATCATCGTCGTCATGTACATGCAGGACGCCGAGGCCGCGGCCGCTTTCGACCGGGACGATCCGGCCCTCTTCCTTGTCATCTTCCTGGGCCTGCTCGGGGTCCTTCAGCTGGGGCTCTGGCCCGGGAACGCGCTGAGTCTCATCCGCGCGGCGTTCAACGCCTTCTAGCCGCGATCGTCGGCTACTCGAGCGGACGTCCCTTGGTCTCCGGGATGCCGGCCCACAGGACCGCGGCCGCGAGAAAGGCGGCGGCGATGACCATAAAGGAGAACCCGAATCCCTTTGTTTGGGCCAGCGAACCGACGACGAAAGGCGCGGCGGCGCTGACGATCCGGCCCGTGTTGTAGGTGATGCCCTGGGCCGTGGCCCGCACGGCCGTGGGGTAGATCTCTGCCGTTAGCGCGCCGAATCCGGTGAAGTAGCCCGTGCCGAAGAACGCGACGAACGGTCCCAGGATGAGGAGGGCCAGAGGCCGGCGCGTCTGGGAGTACAGGAGCATGAAGACCGAAGCGACGAGGAGGAAGGCCACGTAAGAGCGCTTCCGCCCGAGTTTGTCGCTGATGAAGCCGAAGGTGATATAGCCCAGCCACATGCCGGCCTGCATGAAGATGACCAGCCCGGACATGGTCCGGGGGGCGAGCCCGATACCGCCCTGCTCGGGGGCCATCGAGAGAAAGGCCGGGAGCCAGAGGTTGAAGCCCCACCAGGCGAACATGGTGCAGGCGTTCATCAGCGTGACGAAAAGGGTCAGCCGGAGCCGCTTCTTCCCGAAGATCTCGACGAATCCCGTGCGTATGCCCGGCGACGCCGCCCGGACGGCCGTCCAGATCTCGGGCTCCCGGACCCGCTTTTGGACCCAGAGCGTGAAGAAGGCGGGAAGGACCCCGACAAAGAAGACGCCCCGCCAGCCCCAGACGGGCAGGACGAGCGCGGCCACCGCCGCCGCGGCGGCATAGCCGACGGCCCACGAGCTCTGGACGATCCCCAGGGCTTTGCCGCGATGCGCGGCCGGCCAGGTTTCCGAGACGAGCGCGGCCCCGGACGCCCACTCCCCGCCCATGCCCAAGCCCAGGAAGATCCTGAAGACGGCCAGCATGGCGACGCCGGTGGCGAAGCCGCAGGCCGCGGTAAACACCGAATAGATGAGGATGCTGGCCATCAAGGCCTTGCGCCGGCCGAAGCGGTCGGCCACGACGCCGAAGACGAGCCCTCCGACAGCGGAGGCGACCAGGGTCAGCGATCCCAGCAACCCGGCCGTGGCTTTGGCCATGCCCAGGTCGGACATCAGGGCCGACAGGACCATGGCATAAAGCATGACGTCGAAGGAATCGAGCATCCAGCCGAACGAAGCGGCGACCAGGGCCCGCCGGGCGTCCGGCGGGGCCTCCTTCCACCAGGCGAACCGCGTCATCAACGGATCTCCAGACCGTTGAGGCGCAGGAAGATGATGCACCCGACCCCATAGAGAACCCAGCCGATGAGCGCGACGAGCTGACCTGCAAAGGGCCGGAATAACGATCCGGCGAGGATGATGAGGAGCGGGGCGCCGGCGATCACGGCCCTCTGCTTGATCGTCTCGGCGACGAGGAAGGCCCAGATCCCCATGATCGCCGCGATGCCGACCCCTATGGCCGCGTAGGGGATCTGGGGGACCATGGGACTGCTTATAGCACAAAACGGGCCGGCTGAGGTAGGCCCCTCCCCCGTCCGCGGAGGAGATGGAAAAAAGAACGGCCGGAGCGGGTCGTAAGCCGGATCCTGTCCCCGCTTGCGCGGGTGACGGTCATTTGTCTAGGCCCCGGGTTGCCCCGAGGCTCCAGCGGCCGACCCGCCCCCTGGGACGGGCCATCCCAAAACGGGGCTCGTTTGGCCTTGCTCCGGATGGGGTTTGCCCTGCCCCCGGCGTCGCCGCCGGGGCGGTGAGCTCTTACCTCGCCATTTCACCCTTGCTCCCCGGGGAGCCTGAGCCCCCCGGAGGGCGGTGTGTTTTCTGTGGCACTTTCCCCCGGTCGCCCGGAGTCGCGGTTAGCGACCATCCTGCCCTTCGGAGTCCGGACTTTCCTCCTCTCCCCCCTCGCGGGAAGGAGAGGCGACCGTCTCGCCCGCTCCGGCCGTTATCTTTATACCGTATTGCTCAAGTTTTTTATAGAGGTTCGACCTCGGTGTATCGATCTCGCGGGCCGTCTGGGAGATGTTCCAGCCGTTGGCCTCGAGCTTGGCCAGCAGGAAATCCCGCTCGGCCAGGTCCCGGAACTCGCGGAGCGTCTTGACGCCCGAGGCGTCCGGCAGGGCCGCCTCCGCCTTCTCCCGGAGGGGCTCCGGCAGGTCCTGCGGGCGGATCGTGTCCTTGTCGGTCATGATCATCAGCCGCTCGACGATGTTCTTGAGCTCCCGGACGTTGCCCTTCCAGGGGTAGCGCGTCAGGGCGTCCATGGCCTCGGGCGAGAACGTCCGGGGACGGAAGTTGTTCTCCTCGGCGAAGGTCCGCGAGAAGTAATCGACGAGGATCGGGATGTCTTCCGGCCGTTCCCGCAGGGGCGGCGAATAGAGGGGCACGACGTTGAGCCGGAAGTAGAGGTCCTCCCGGAACCGGCCGTCCTTGATCTCCTTGCGGAGGTCCTTGTTCGTCGCCGCGATGACCCGGACGTCGACCTTGGAGATCTTGTTCGATCCGACCTTCTGGACCTCCCCCTCCTCGAGGACGCGAAGGACCTTGGACTGCGTCCGGAGGCTCATGTCGCCGACCTCGTCGAGGAAGATGGTTCCGGCGTCGGCCTGCTCGAACTTACCGGTCTTCTTCTCCGTGGCCCCGGTGAACGAGCCCTTCTCGTGGCCGAAGAGCTCCGATTCGATGAGCTCTTCCGGGATGGCGGCGCAGTTGACCTGGACGAAGGTTTCCCGAGCCCGGAGGCTGTGGGCGTGGATGGACCGGGCCACGAGCTCCTTGCCCGTGCCGCTCTCCCCGTAAATGAGGACGGTGGCGTTCGTCGGCGCGATCTTGAGGATCTCTTTCCAGAGGTTCTGGACGAGGGGATGGTTGCCGATGATCTCGTAGTGCTTCTCGGCCTTCTTCTTGAGGTCCTGGCATTCGCGGCTGAGCTTGGTCTTCTGGAGGGCGTTGCGGATGCTGATGAGAACGCGCTCGCGGTGGAGAGGCTTCTCCAGGAAATCGAAGGCCCCGAGCTTGGTCGCCTCGACGGCCGCCTGGATGGTCCCCTGCCCCGAGATCATGATGACCTCGGGAACGAACGGCCGCTCCCTGAGCTCGGCCAGAACCTCGAGGCCGCTCCGCCCGGGCATCCGGATATCGAGGAGGATGAGGTCGATGCCGACAGTCTCCCGGACCATCTCGAGGCCGTCCTCGCCCGTCGCGGCCTCGAAGTACTCGTAGCCCTCGTACTCGAGGATCATCTTGAGGGACTTGCGGATCCCCTCTTCGTCGTCGATGACGAGGATCCGGGCTTTCCTCTCGGGTTTCATCGGGCGTCTGACCTCTTCGCCGAATTCTAACACACTTGGGCCGCCCGGGCAAAACCCCCCCGGTGCCGCAGCCCGGCGTAAAGGGCCTTTGCCGGATTGGCCGGCCCGCCGCCTTATGATAGACTGGCATGGAGGTTGCATCCGGGATCGATCGTGGATACACGGCATCGAGAGGCCTCCGTCGCCGGGGCGGGAATGGCGCTCGCCTTGGGGCTCGTTCTGTTCGCCGCCCCCGTCCTCCTCCAGGCCGAGGATCCGGGCCGTTATATCGTCCTCGACAACGGCCTCCGCGTCTTCCTCTTGGAGAAGCGCGACATCCCTCTCCTCCACGTCGTCACGGGCTTCGACGTCGGCTCCAAGAACGAGACGGACGCCACGTCGGGGATCGTCCACCTGCTCGAGCATTGCGTCCTCTTCCGCGGGACGGCCGGCCGGTCCGGCGAAGAGGTCGGGGCCGACGTCCGCCGCCACGGCGCCTATTTCAACGCCCACACGGGCCAGGACCTGTCGGTCTTTGAGATCTCCCTGCCCGCCGGCGCGGCCGAGTTCGCCCTCCGCAACCAGAGGGACATCCTCTTTGATTTTGCAGTCACCCAAGCCGAGCTCGACGGGGAGAAAGAGGTCATCCTCGAGGAATTCAATCAGATGGAAGACGACCCGCGCCTCAACGCGACAGACCTCGTCCTTCAGGCCCTTTTCCCCGGCCACCCCTACGGGCGATCGGTCTACGGCCGGAGGGACGTCATCCGGGGGGCATCCGTCGAGGACCTACTGGGATTCTACCGCCGGTACTTCGTGGCCGGGAACTGCGCCCTGGCCGTCGTCGGGGACTTCGTCACGGCGGACATGGAGCGGATGGTCCGCGAGGTCTTCGGTCCCCTGCCGAAGTCGGCGCCGCCCACCGAGCCCCTGCCCATGGCCACACCACTCAAAAAAAGCGCCGCCCAGCGGCTCGAGCGCGACGTCAAAGACGGCTACCTCTACCTCGGCTTCGTCGCCCCGGACTACAACAACGCCGACCAGTACGCCGTGAACGTGCTCACGGAAGTCCTGGGCCGAGGGGTCAATCCCCTCCTCCCGGCCCTCCTCAGGGGGGAGCGGGACACGGTCCAGACGGTCGACATGGCCTATATCGCCAACCGGTACGGAGGGGCCGTCGTCGTCTCGATCCGGGCCGACCCCAAGGACATCCCCGTCCTCGAGCGGACGGCGGTGAACACACTCAAGCGGGCCCAGAACGAGTCCTATTCGAAGAAGGATTTCCAGGGCGAGGCGGAGCTCTACGCCTTCGACTACTTGGAAAGCGCCAAGAACCAGATCCGCTTCGCCTTCGGAAGGGCCGACGAGTCCGGCCTCCTGCTGGCCGGCTCGCTCGTCCGCTACATCTTGTTGAACACCCGGGAGGACCCCGGACGCTATCTGGACGAGATCGGCAA
>Ga0154759_1077_pt1 | contig 41459 bp, 32 predicted proteins | sample Rifle2008BG16ft_FD_105767 | JGI IMG/M metagenome (GOLD analysis project Ga0154759, IMG submission 105767) | Candidatus Aminicenantes bacterium RBG_16_66_30 | reverse complement strand
CTGTCGTAGAATAGGGGCCTGGAGGGAAAGATGAAGCGATCTGTGCTGGCGACCCTCGCCCTTCTCGCTCCGTCCGTCGTCGTCGCGGCCGAGGTGCGATTCACGGCCCCTACCTGGGACGCGCCCCGCTACGAGATCCGCCTGCCGTTCGAGGTCGCCGCGACACCGCTCTCCCTCAAGGGGGTCCTCCTCGACGGGGCCCCCTTCGGGCCTTTCCGGGTCTTTCGCGCCGGCAAGCCCGCCGACGTCTCCCAGCCGCTCGAAAAGGGCGCCTACGAGATCGTCCTCGACCATGCCTGGGCCTCGAAAAAGCGCTATGCGTTCACCGTCCTCTGCCATGGGACGGACCCGGCCAAGATCGACAAGCGCGCTTTCGATGCGCTCTCTCCCGCCGCAGGCGGCGTCCCCCTGGGATGTGCCGAAGGCTTTCACCGCGTCTTCAAGGTCGTGGAGAGCGCCGGGATCCGGCGGACCGATGAGGTCGTCGAGCTCATTGTCACGGCTTCGAGAGCGGCCCTCCCGGCCCCGGAATTCCTGGTGTTCGACGGGGAGAACCCTATCCCTTATGCGGAGAGCCCTCTCCCCTTCCAGGTCATCGCTTTCGAGGGCTCCGATCCCGTGCAGAGCGTAGCCGGATCGAATCCCCCCTCTGTAACGGCGAAGCTCGCCTGCCCCCTCAGCATCGACCCGAACGGGAGAAAGCTCCTCCTTGTCCTCAAGCCCAAGTCTTGGGCCCAGCCCCTAGAAACGATAAAAGGGATCAGCCTCGCCGGCGAAGGCCTTGGAAAAACCCTGACGACGCCTCATCTCGTCCTCGGCTTCCATCCGAAGAGCGGGCAGATCCTGACCATCGACGCGCCCGCCGCGGGGATCAAGCTCTGGAACAAGGCCGGCGTCATCCACTGGAACCCCGACGTCTTCGTCCCGGGCGTCGCCTGGGACCACTCGTTCGACTGGAATCCCCCGGCATCGTTCGAGGATAAGCCGGGCCCCTTCGTCTACATCAACGCGCGAAAAGGCCCGATGCCGCGGATCCGGGACGTCTCGCTCGAGGTCCGCTACCGGGTCGACGCTTTCCATCCCTGGTTCATCTCGGAGACGATGATGACCTTCGCGGAGGACGTCGGCGCGATCGCCGTCCGCAACGACGAGATGGTCCTCTACAAAGAGCTCTTCGATAGCTATATGTACAGGACCGCGGACGGCGAGGTCGTCACCGGCCCGCTCGCGGAGCTCCCCGAGATGCCCTTCGGGCTCGCCCACATCGCCCCGCCCGACCTCGCCTGGGTCGGGCTCGTCAACACCAAGGAAAAATTCGGCTTTTTCAGCGTCCGCCTCGCGGCGGCGGCGTCGAACCTGGGCCTCGGCGGCGATTTCGCCCTCAAGGCCGGGACCTATTTCTACGCGCCCTCCGACGGCGACTACGTCTACTGGGTCCGGCCGCTCATCTACACCTGGGCCGAATACGCCACGAACAACCTCCTGAGCTTCGTCCCGGAAGGGAGCTTCTTTTACGAGAAGAACGCCTACGTCGTCCTCCGCCTCGACGAGGGAACGCCCCGCGAGCTCGACCGGCTGGCCCGCATGCTCCGGGAGCCGCTGAGGGTCTTCTGATGGAATTCGTCGACTTCGGGACCGGGGCGCGCGGCGGCGACATCGGCCTTCTCTTCCCCGGCTGGAAAAAGGGCGAGTCCGTAGCTTTCCTTTCCCCTCACGATGACGACGCCGCGCTCGGCGCCGGCTATCTCCTTCGGGCCGTGAAAAAGGCCGGCGGCCGTCCGCTCGTCTTCGTCTTCTGCAAAGGCGACGCGGGCTATTCGACGGCCGAAGAGAAGCGGACGATCGTCACCCGGAGGCGCCGCGAGGCCGTGGCGGCCTATGGCCTGCTCGGAGTCCCGCCGGAGGACGTCCACTTCTTCGGCCGGCCCGACCTCTCCCTCATGGGCCACGTCGACAGGATCATGGCGGATGGCCGGAAGGGCGTCGTCGACGAGCTCCTTTGCGTCCTCCGCGCCCGGCGGGCGGGCCGGGTCGTCTTCACCAGCCCGCATTACGAGAACTGGGACCATACCGCCGTCCATTATCTGGGCATGTACGTCGCGCCGCAGGCGGGAGACCCCATCCTGGCCGACCTCGGGACGCCGTCGCCCGTCCTCTCGATGCTCGTCTATTCAGTATGGGGCGATCTCGCTCCCAAGGCCGGCGGCGGCCTCGGCGCGGACCTGGGCATCCTGGCCGGCGACCGGGACGAACAGGCCGTTCGCAAGGCCCTGGCCGCGTTCGCGTCGCAGGCCACAATCCTGGAGAACACCGTGGCCGCCCGCCGCGACGCCCGCCGCGGGCCGGACGGCTGGCTCGAGATCTACGGCCGGGCCGCCGTCCGGGAGCCGGTCGATCACCTGGCCTACTTCCGCGAGCTGGGGAGATCATGAAGAAGAACCTCCGGTACGCTATCGGCATCGATTCCGGGACCCAGGGGACCAAGGCTCTCGTCGTTGAATGCGACGGCGGCCGCGTCGTCGGGAGGGGCCGGGCCCCCCACGCCATGATCGAAGGACTGCCGCCGGGCGCGAGCGAACAGGACCCGGCGACTTGGGTCCATGCTATGGACGCGGCCTTAGCCGCGGCGCTCAAGGAAGCCCGGATCGATCCCGGAAAGGTCGTGGCGCTCGGCGTCTCCGGCCAGCAGCACGGCTTCGTCCCTCTCGACGCGAAGGGGCGGCCTATCCGCCCGGCCAAGCTCTGGAACGACACGACAACCGTTCGCGAGACCGAAGAGATCGTCGCCGCGCTCGGCGGGAAGAAAGCGTTCATCGAGCGGCTGGGCATCGCCCTGGCCGTCGGGTTCACGGCCTCGAAGATCCTCTGGCTCAAGAGGAACGAGCCGCGCCGCTTCGAGAAGCTCGCGACCGTCCTCCTGCCCCACAACTACCTGAACTTCCACCTGACGGGCCGGGCCCACATGGAGTACGGCGACGCCTCGGGGACGGGGCTCATGGACATCCGCGGTTTCCGCTGGGACGAGGCGGCCGTCCGGGCCGTCGATGACGGCCTCTCGGCGAGGCTCCCGCCGCTCAGCCATCCCCGCGAGCCCGTGGGCGAGGCCAAGAGAAGCTGGGCCGCGCGTTTCGGCCTCGTCCGGGTCCTCGTCGCGAGCGGCGGCGGCGACAACATGATGGGGGCGATCGGCAGCGGCAACGTCACGCCCGGCGTATGCACGCTCAGCCTCGGGACGTCGGGGACGGTCTATTCGCATTTCTCCCGGCCTTTCGTCGACCCCGAGGGCGAGATCGCCGCCTTCTGCGACAGCACGGGCGGCTGGCTGCCGCTCCTCTGCACGATGAACGTGACCAATGCGACCGAGATCGTCAAGTCGCTCTTCGGGCTCGACAACGCTAAGCTCGAAAGGCTGGCAAGGCGGGCCGGGGCGGGCGCGGACGGCCTCATCTTCTTGCCGTTCGTCGATGGCGAGCGGGTGCCCGTCCTCCCTTCCGCTAGCGCGGTCTTCTTCGGCCTCGACCGGAAAACGTTCGGCGCCGCGCACATCGTCCGGGCGGTCATGGAGGGCACGGTCCTCAACCTGGGCTACGGATTCGCCCGCATGAGGGACCTTGGCTTGAAGCCGTCGGAGATCCGGGCGACGGGAGGCGGGGCGAAGAGCCGGCTCTGGCTCCAGATCGTCGCCGACGTCTTCGGTACGCCAGTCGTGACCTTGAAAGAGGCCGAGGCCGCGGCCTACGGGGCGGCCCTCCAGTCCGTCTGGAACTGGCGTCTGGCCGCGGGCGAGAAGGTGGCCATCGCCGACATCGCCGCGAGCTGGGTGGCCAAGGGCCGGCTGGCCGCCGAGCCCGATCCTAAGAACGCCCCCCTTTACGCGGACCTCCAGGGCCGCTTCAACTCGCTCTGGAAGCGGCTGACGCCCGAGTTCGAGGCCCGCCGGTTGGGACTTCCCGCTTAGAGCCGGCCCAACTCCCTCGCGGTCTCGTACATGGCGAGCACGTTTTCGACCGGCGTCAGGGCCTGGATGTTGTGGCAGGGCGCCAGGATGTAGCCCCCGCCCTCCCCCAGGATCCTCAGGTTGTCCTCGACTTCGCGCCGGACCTCATCGACCGTCCCGAAGGGCAGGGTGTACTGATTATCCATGCCGCCGTGGAGGACGACGTGAGGGCCGAACTCCGCCTTGAGGCGCTGCCGCTCCATGCCCGGGCAGCGCCACTGGAGGGGATTGAGGAGATCGATGCCGAGCCCGATCATGTCGGGGATGATGCGCCAGCAGCTGCCGTCGTTGTGGTGGAAGGCGTAGGCGCCGGCCTGGTGGGCGAGGTCGATCATCCGTTTCATCCCGGGGAGCAGGTATTCGCGGATGTGGCGGACCGAGATCATCAGGTCCGCCTGCCCGCCCATGTCCTCAGCGATGTAGGAGATGTCGACGCGGCCGGGGACGGCCTCGTAGATCCGGACGGCCGTTTCATAGGCCAGGCCGAAGAGCTTGCCCAGGCCGTAGTGGACGATCTCGGGGTTCTCGACGAGGTCGACGAAGGCCTGCTCCATGCCGCGGAGCTCCTTGTAGATGAGGAAGGGCTCGGAGCCGCCGCCGCGGATGGGGTGGCCGGCCGCGCGCCGGACCTGGCCGGGGATGACGCGAAAATCCCACCAGTCGGCGGTGGGCCAGGTGTAGTTCCTCTCGATCTCGGCGACGCTCTTGAAGCCGGCCAGGGGGAAGTGGACGCACTCGCGGTACTTCCCCGTCCCGTAGTCGATGCTCCGGAAGCGGCGGCCGAACTCGTCCTGCATGCGCGGCAGGCGCGGCCCGACGTATTCGGGCGCGAGCCGGACCTCGTAGTCGACGCCGAGTCCGTCGAGCATCTGGCGCCGGGTCCGGCAGCCGAGGCGGCCCATGATCTTGCGGTCGAACTCGGGCGTCGCCCAGTAATCGGTCGGCACGCGGTCGGGCTTCTGGCCGGCGAAGAGGGCCCGCCAGCGCTCCCGGGAGGTCATGGCATCCCCGCTCAATGCTTATGCAGGTCCTTGTGCATGATCTTGCGGATCTCGTGGAGCCGGTCATGGGCGGGCAGGTCCGAGAGCTTCTTGTTCATGAACTCGTCGTTCTCGGCCTGGAGCATCCCGGCGACGTAGTCGATGACGGCCGGCGGGAAGACGCCGTCGCGCTCGTAATGGGCCCGCTTGTTGAGGAGGACCCGGCTCGATTCGACGCAGCTCGTCGGCAGGACCGGCAGGCGCTTGAGGAGCTCCTTGTCGGAGAAGATGTTGCCCTTGACGTAGAGATTGTCGGCGAGCTCGAGAGGACCGTATTCCTTGAACAGGGTCAGGTCGCCGCGGAAGGCCCAGTTGGCGGCCATGGCGATCCCGGCCAGGGTCAGGTGGATGTTGGCGCTGCCGTCGGGACTGCGGATCTCGACGGTCTGCCGGCCGCCGCGCTCGTCGACATAATCGGAGGTCTCGGCGGGATTGACCTTGCGGGCCAGGCCGGCGACGCCCGTCCAGCCGAGGGGGACGCGGATGAGAGCGCTCCGGTTGAGGTCGCTCCAGCAGATCCGCGTCGGCGCTTCCTGGTTGGGGACGAGACGGAGGTAGGCCGAGGAGACGGTATTGCCGAAGGCGGTCAGGGAATCGGCGTACTCGCAGAGGCCGCCGATGAGCTTGCGGGCCTCGACCGAGAGCTTGCCGTCCTCGCCGCGCATGATGCTTCGGCCGTGCTTGGCGAGCTCGAGGTGGAAGTGCAGGCCGTTGCCGGCGACGCCCTCCTCGAGCTTGGGCGTGAACGTGGCGATGGCGCCGTGGGCGTAGGCGGTGTTGCGGATGATCCAGCGGCCGAGGACGAGGGCGTCGGCCATCTCCTCGATGGGCCGGGGTAGGTACTCGATCTCGGCCTGTTCGGCCAGGCGGCCGGCGATCTCGGGGACGTTGCTGCGGATGGCGTCGATGAAGCCGTTCTCGCTGTGGGCGTACTTGACCGCCCCGGTCACCCGGGCGATGTTGCGGACCATCTCGTGCAGGATCGGGCCGCTCTTCGTGAACGGCGCCGAGCCGTGGTAGCCCCGGTGGGGCTCGACCGGGAAGGTCCGGTCGGCAGGCGCCGTCAGGAGGAAGAACTCGAGCTCGCCGAGGGCGTTGAGCTCGAGGCCGGTCGACTTGCGGAAGATGGCCGCGGCCCGGGCCAGAATGGAGTCGGGCGTAAATGGCGCGGGGGCGGCGTCGCGCGTCAGATAGCGGCAGACGAAGTCGAGGCTGCCCGGGTCGAAGGGGTTGAAGAAGGCCGTCCGGTAGAGGGGCACGACATAGAGGTCCGAGAGGGCCATATCGACCATGCCCTTGAAGAGTGACGACCCGTCGACCCGCTCGCCCTCGGCGAGGACGGCCTCGAGGTGATAGCGGTCGGCGGCGGGGACGGTGAGCTCCTTGAGCTTGCCGTCGATGGCCGTGTAGTGGAAGGTGATCCGCTCGATGCCCTTGGTCTCGATGGCCTTGAGGATATCAGTCCGGGTGAATTCGGCGGCCGGCTTGTCGAGGATGAGGGACAGGGGGTTGGTCAGGGCTAACGGGGGTGTTTTCGTCGCCATCGGGCCTCTCTCCTTATCGGTCGGTCGCCCCCGAAAGGGGAAGACCCCTATTTTATCAAAAAGAAGGGGTCAAATCTTGAATCACGCAATAATTGCGTGATTCGAGATTTGACCCCTTATTCCTAATAAAGCAGATAGGGTTGGCGGAGGGCGGCGAAGGCCCGGAGGCCGGGCTCGAACGTCTCGAGGATGGCCGCGACGTCGGAACCGGCCTCGAGGGCCGCCCGCACCGAGGCCGTGCCCATGACCTTGTCGAAGTAGTCCGGGTGGAACGCGAACTCGGCCGGATAGGCGTCCCGGACAGTCTTGACGATGTGGAGCATCGTCGCGAACGGCCGGAACGCGGCCCGGTCCGTCACGTGGACCTGGCAGCCGCCGCAGCGCTCCCCGGCGAACTTCGAGAAGTAGGGCGTGAACCAGGCCTCCCGGAACCGCACCCCGGGCAGGCCCAGGGCGTTGAGCTTCGCGGCCAAGCCGTAGGCGTCGATCCAGGGCGCCCCGAAGAGCTCGAACGGCCGCGTCGTCCCCCGGCCCTCGCTGAGGTTCGTCCCCTCGATGGCCACGAGCCCGGGGTAGACCGTGGCCGTGTCGAGGGTCGGCATGTTGGGCGACGGGATGACCCAGGGCAGGCGGGTCTCGTCGAACCACATCTCCCGCTTCCAACCCTCCATGGGCACGACCGTCAGCCGGGCCTTGCGGGCCAGGAACTTGTCGTTGAACAGCCGGGCCAGCTCGCCGGCCGTCATGCCGTGCCGCTCGGGGATGGGGAAAAGCCCCACGAACGAGCTGTATTGAGGGTATTCGAGGATAGGCCCCTCCATGCCGACGCCGTTGACGGGGTTCGGCCGGTCGAGGACGACGAAATCGATGCCCGCCTCGGCCGCGGCCTGCATCGCGTAGGCCATGGTCGAGACGTAGGTGTAGACGCGCGTCCCGACGTCCTGGATGTCGAAGATCAGGACGTCGATGCCCTCGACCATGGCCGCCGCGGGGACCTTGCCCGCCTCCTTCGTGTCGAACGCGCGCATGTAGGCGTCGATGTTCTTGAGCATGCCCGGATCGGGCTTCATGGACTGCCCGTAGAGGCTGAACACCGGGAGCCCGAATTTGTCGTCGAAATAGAACGGCACGTACTCGCCGGCCTGGGCGTTCCCGCGGACTCCGTGTTCAGGGCCGTAGAGCGCGACGAGCCGGATCGCGGGCTCCGCTTTGAGCCGGTCGATCGTCGTCCGGAGGGACCCGTCGACGCCCGTCTGGTTCGTGATCAGCCCGACCCGCTTTCCCTCGACGAGGTCGAGGCGCTTCGCCAAGAGGACGTCGACGCCCGCCCAGACCGGCGCCGCCCCGGTCGCGCCCGGACCGGACCCCTCCGGCCCCGTGGCGGAAGGCCGATCGCCCCCGCCCCCGCACGCGCTCAAAGCCAGGACCGACGCCAAGGCCAGCAAGGCAACCGCCGCTCCCCGCCCCCGCAGCCATTCGCCCTTCGCCCTCGTCTCTCCGCCGCCAGACCGTCCGTTCATCGTCGACCGTCCTTTCCTCCGGGATCCGCCCGCCCGTTCAGGATATCAGCGCGGCCGGCCCTCCGTCAACCGCGCCGGCCTCTTGATTCACCGCCGGAAAAGCGATATAAAAGAGGCAGATGTCAGCTCGAAGGAAGGACCGCCTCCGATCGCCGCTCCTTCTTCTCCTGCTCTTTCTCGCCCTGCTCGCCCTCTCCTCCCCGGCCGAGGAGACCCCCTACGCCTGGACGGGCATCGACCGCGTCGTGGCCGTCGCCGACCTCCATGGCGACTTCGAGCAGTTCATCTACATCCTCGCCCACCCTCAGGTCGCCCTCATCGACAACGACCTCCGCTGGATCGGCGGCAAGGCCCACCTCGTCCAGCTCGGCGACATCCTGGACCGGGGCCCCCACGCCCGCCGGATCATCGATCTGCTCATGCGCCTCGAGAAGGAGGCCGAGGCCGCCGGCGGCATGGTCCATGTGCTCCTCGGCAACCACGAAGAGATGAACGTCACCGGGATCGCCCTGGACTACCCGAACTACGTCACGGTCGAGCAGCTCGTGTCGTTCCTGCCCGAGGATTTCCGCAGGGCCCGCGAGGCCGGGTACATCCGGTCCCTCCCCCCGGAGGAGCGTAGGCGCGCCGAGATCGACGGCCTCGACGTCGAGACCGATCAGGGGGTGGCCGACTTCTGGCGATCGATCATCGCCAGCAAGGACCCCGAGGCCCGGCGGGCCTACGTCGAGGGCTTCAACGACAGCGTCGGCGACTGGTTCATCAAGAAGAACACTGTCGTTATGATCAACGGCGTCGTCTATGTCCACGGGGGCATCAGCGAGGAATTCTCCAAATGGCCGCTCCGGGAGATCAACACTGTCGTCCGCTCGGAGCTCCAGCAGTTCCGAGCGATCATGCGCGACCCCCAGCGGACCGCCCGCCCCTTCAAGCCGAAGGTCGTTTACAACCCCGACGGCCCGCTCTGGTTCCGCGGGCTGGCCGAAAGCGGACGGGCGGCCCAGGCCGAGGTGGACCGGATCCTGCAAAACATGGGCGCCCGGGCCATGGTCATCGGGCACAATTTTTTCGCCTACGGCGGCGGCCGGAGCCCGGTCATCACGAAGCAGCACATCGCCCGCTTCCAGGACAAGGTCTGGATCATGGATACGGGCATCGCCGGAAGCTACGGCGGCGTCCCCTCGGCCTTGATCTACGAGAACGGCGAGTTCCGGCTCTGGGGCGAGACCGAGGAGGTGGCCGCCCGCAGCGGCATCAAGCCGCCTCCCCTCAAACCGCTGACCCGCAAGGAGATGGAGACCTTCCTCCGGACGGCCTCGATCACCGGCCGCGGGCCCGGGCCCGGCGGCCGGACCGACGCCTGGAAGCTCACCCTGGAATCCCAGGGCGTCGTCCTCACGGCCCTTTTCAAGTATGTCGACCGGCGACGGCCCGAGCCGCTCGCGGACAGCTACCGGTACGAGCTCGCCGCCTACGCCCTCAACAAGTACCTCGATGTCGGCATCGTCCCGCCCATCGTCGAGCGGACCGTCGAGGGAACCCCCGGGGCCGTCCAGGTCTTCGTCCCCAACGCCATGTCGGAAGCGGAGCGCAAGGAAAAGAAGGTCGATCTTATCGATCCCAACGCGCACGAAAAGGCCCTGGCCGACCTCCTGGTCTTCCAGAACCTCGCCTTCGACGACTGCCACAACGAGCGGGACACCCTGATCAGCGGCGACGACGGCCGGATCTACCGGGTCGACTTCTCCGAGGCCTTCGCGCCGGACAAGCGTCCCCCGGCCCGCTGCCCCATCCTCCGGGTCTCGCGCCTCCTCTACAAGAAGCTCCTCGGCTGGGACGACAGGACCGTCGCCGAATACGTCGGCCGCTTCCTCGATCCGGCGGAGACCGCCGCCCTCAACGCCCGCCGGGCCGAGATCGTCCGCACGATCCGCCTTCGGATCAAGATGGCCGGGGAGCAGAACGTCCTCTTCTGACGACGCGGAAAGGAGCCCAGCGATGCCCGATGCCCCGCCGGCGGCCTCACCGCCCCCGGGCGCGGCCCGCTACGGCGTCGGCTACAGGTTGCTGAGGATCTTCGCCGACGTCCGGCAAGGCGAGGCCCCCAAGGCGCTCCTCCTGGCGCTCAACATCTTCCTCCTGCTCCTCGCCTATTACATCCTCAAGCCCCTGCGCGAGTCGCTCCTCCTCGTGGACAAGGACTCCGCCCCCGTCAAAAGCTACCTGAGCGGGGCCCAAGCCGTCCTGTTCGTTTTCGTCATCAAGGCCTTCAGCCGCCTGGCCTCCAAGGTCCCCCGGCATGCCCTTATAACCTGGACGACATCGTTCTTCATCTCCAATCTCGTCCTCTTTTACGCCCTCCACGCCGGCGGCATGGCCGTCAAGCCCATGGGCATCATGTTCTTCATCTGGGTCGGCATCTTCAACTACTTCGTCATCGCCCAGTTCTGGGGCTTCGCCAACGACCTCTATTCGGAGGAAGTCGGCAAGCGGACCTTTCCCCTCGTCGCCCTGGGCGCGACGCTCGGCGGGCTCATCGCGACCCTGCCGTTCATGAAGAAGCTGAGGGACCTCCTCGGCGGAAACTGGGAATTCAAGCTCATGCTCATCGCCGGGGTGATCCTCCTCCTTTGCATCGTCCTGGCCAGGCTGATCCACCGGCGGGACGTCCGCAAAACCCGCGACGAGCGGGAGAAGGGCCTGGCCGGGGCCGAAGAAAGGGCCCAGGTCCAGGAGCAACCCCTCAAGACCGGCGGCGGATTCCGCCTCATCTTCGGGAGCCGCTATCTCCTCCTCATCGCCGTCATGATCGGCCTCTACAACTTCGTCAACGCGACCGGGGAGTTCATCATGACCGACGTCACGGTCAAGCGGTCGATCGCGGCCGCCGCCCCGGCGCCCGCGGACGCGCCGGCCCTCCGGCCGGGAGCGGAGGCCGGGGCGGCGGCTGCGGAGGGACTGCCGTCCGCCTCGCCCCCCGTCGCGACGAAGACAGAGAGCAAGGCCATCCATAGCGCCTTCATGAACTACCAGTTCCTGACGAACCTGATCGCCCTGGTCATCCAGCTCTTCCTCGTCTCGCGAGTTTTCAAGTGGGTCGGCGTCGGCGGGGCCCTGCTCTTTCTGCCGATCATCGCCCTGGGCGGCTACGCCCTGATCTCCTTCGGGGCCGTCTTCCTCCTCGTCCGCTGGGTCAAGGCCGTCGAGAACGGCACGGACTATTCCCTCCAGAACACGACCAAGGCCGCCCTCTTCCTCGTCACTAAGAGGGAGGAGAAATACAAGGCCAAGGCGGCCATCGACACCTTCTTCGTCCGGGGCGGGGACACGCTCTCCGCCCTGGCCGTGTTCGCCGGGGTCACGCTCCTCGGCCTCCCGATCGAGCGCTACGCCTTGCTCAACGTCGCCGTTGTCGCCGTCCTCTTCGTGATCTGCCTCCGGATCATCAAGGCCTACAAGAGGCGCAAGGCGGCCGCTGAAGGGGCCGCGGCGGCGGCTTGAAATCAAGGCCCAAAGGGGCTATGATTTTTTCAGATGGCCCGGTCGACGGGAGGGAGCCCATGAAACGCGTCACCATTCTCGCTGTGGCCCTGGCGTTCGCATTGGCAGCCGCGCCCCGGCCGGCCTCGGCCCAGTTCCGGCCCGAGGAGATCGCCCAACGAGAGTCCCAGGAGGAGTTCCTGCGCACGGCCGAGATCGTCCGGTCCGAGCCCATCGGCGAGGGCGTGACCAAGCCCTGGAAGCTCTATCTCAAGAAGGGCGACGTCGAGGGGAAGGCCGCCTGGAAGAACCCTCACGGCCAGATGGGCGGCTATCTCGAGGGCTGGCAGTACGAGATCGCTGCCTACCGTCTCGACAAGCTCATCGGCCTGAACATGGTCCCGCCGGCCGTTGAGCGTAAGTTCCTCGGAAGCCCCGGCGCGCTCGTCCTCTGGGCCGAGAGCAAATACAGCCTGCTCAAGATCGCCGAGGACGGGATCCGCATCCCCGACGAGGTTCTCGACCACACCGAGAAGATGAAATATATCGCCCGGGCCTGGGACAGCCTCATCGCCAACGAGGACCGGACCCAGCAGAACGTCCTCTACACCGAGGACTGGCGGATGGTCCTCTTCGACCACTCCCGGGCCTTCCGGTCGACCGGGGAGTTCATCAAGCGCCTCATGTTCGGCCGCGACGGGATCAAGGTGTCCTCGCAGGGCACGCCGTGGCTCTTCCGCCGCCTGCCCCGCTGGTTCGTCGACAAGATCCGGACCTTGACCTTCGAGAATATCAAGGCCGCCGTCGGGGAGACGCTCAAGGACCGGGAGATCAAGGCCGTCCTCGCGCGCCGCGACCTCCTGCTCGCGGAGATCGCCGGCATGATCAAAGAGTTGGGAGAGGCCGCGGTCATCTATTGAGGGCGGCCCGGGCCGCCCCCGGTGCGTGCGGGATTACCGAGGCTGACGGAGGATAGGATGCACAGACGACGTGGATGGGTGATATCGGTCGCGGCTCTGTCCCTGGCCGCGGGGTCCCTCCTGGCCCTCCAATTCACGGCTGACGAGCTCAAACAGCGCGAGACCTGCGAGGACTTCCTCAGGACCGCGGAGGTCGTCTCGAGCGAGCAGATGGGGGGGTCCGAGGCCGTGACCAAGCCCTGGATCCTGACGCTCGAGAAGGGCGAGGTCACTCACCGGGGCCTCTGGAAGAACGCCCAGGGCCGCATGGGCGGCTACTGGGAGGGCTGGACCTACGAGATCGCCGCCTACCTGCTCGACAAGCATCTCGGCCTGGGTATGGTCCCGCCGACCGTCGAGCGCCGGTTCCGCGGCGAGCGGGGGTCCTGCCAGTACTGGATCGATGACAGCATGTCGCTCCGGGACCGCGACGAAAAAAGGATCAAGATGCCGTTGGCCAAGAACTTCTCCTGGAACCGGGCGACCTACCTCCAGCGGTTCTTCGACAACCTCATCGCCAACGAGGACCGGCATAAGAACAACGTCTTCATCGCGCCCGACTGGCGGATGATCCTCATCGACCACTCCCGCTCGTTCCGGACCTCGGGCCGGTTCGTCAAGACCCTGCTCTATTCGGCCAAGAACCCCGAGGGCCCGAAGCTCATGAGCGAGCTGCCCCGGGCCATCGTCGACAAGGTCCGGAGCCTCGATCTCGCGGGCATCAAGGCCGTCGTCGGGGAGTATCTCACGGACGCGGAGATCGAGGCCGTCCTCGTCCGGCGCGACCTCATCCTGCAGGAGATCGACCGGCTCATCAAGGTCAACGGGGAGGCTAAGGTCCTCTACTGATCCACCTGACTTATTCATAAAAACGCCCTATTAAGACCGCAATGGAGAAGAACCGGGCGTTTTTTATGAATAGGTCAGGTCAAAGGGCTTTGCGGACAGTCAGGACGTTCTCGCCCCGCGCCCGCCGGTAGGACAGGCCGTCCATGAGGGTCCGGTAGAAATACACGCCCAGGCCTCCGGGCAGCCCGCGCCGCAGCTTGAGCATCAGGTCGGGGTTCTTCCTCTTGACCGGATTGAACGGAACGCCTTTGTCCCGGACCTCGATGACGAGCGCTCCGCCTTCGCGCCAGATGCGGATGGCCATGAGGCCGCGGGGCTCCTGGGGGTAGGCGTACATGGCGATGTTGACGCAGATCTCGTGGAGCGCGAGCTCGATCTTGAGCCGGTCTTCCTCGTCGAGCCCCAGGCCGGCGGTGTAGTCGTTCAGGAACCCCCGGACGCGGTCGACGTCCTTGAGGTCGGCCGGGACGACGATCTCGCGGAGGTCCGTTCGCGCCATGGCCTGCCCCGTCCCTCACCGCTCCCGTTTGACGACGACGAGCGTCATGTCGTCCCCGGCTTCGGTGCAGCCGCTGAAGGCGAAGACGTCCTCGAAGATCCTGTCCCGGATCTCCATGGCCGTGAGGCCGCTGTGCTCCCGGACCCGCTCGGCCAGCCGGGCGTCCCCGTATTCCTCGGCCTCGCCCTTCCGGCTCTCGACGATCCCGTCCGTGTACAGGCAGAGGATGTCGCCCGGGGCGAGGGTGAGCCGGCGTTCCTCGTAGGGCTGGGCGGGGAACATCCCCAGGCAGAGCCCCGTCGACGCGAGCGTCTGGACCCCGCCTCCGGCCCCGACGACGAGGGGCGGATTGTGCCCGGCGTTGACGTAAGCGAGCTCGTGCGCGCGGCGGTCGAGGACGGCCAGGAAGAAGGAGATGAAACAGTGGCTGTCCGAGCTCGCGTAGACGAAGTCGTTGAGCTTCGAGGTCAGGTCGCTCAGCCCGAAGTCCGCCGGGAACCGTTCGTGGAGCGCGCCCCGGAGGGAAGCCATGAGGAGGGACGCGCTGACGCCGACGCCGGACACGTCGGCGATGACGATGGCCAGGCGGTCCTTCTCGACGGGGATGTAGTCGTAGTAGTCGCCGCCGACGTGGCGGCAGGCCCGGGCGTTGCCGCTGATGTCGTAGGGGGCGAAGTCGGGCTCGTCGCGGGGCAGGAAGTTCTTCTGGATCTGAACGGCCAGCGACATCTCCCGCTCGTACTGCATGGCCTTGACGGATTCCTCGTAGAGACGGGCGTTCTCGATCTTGACGGCGGCCAGGTTGGCCAGGAGCGTCAGGAGCCGCAGGTCGTCCTCGGAGAACTGCTCGAGCAGGGAGGCTCGGTCGCAGTAGATCAGGCCGATGATGTCCTGGTTGTTCCAGAGCGGCACGCACATGGCCGAGTGGATCTGGGCCTGCACGACGCTCGCCTGGGCCCGCAGCCCCTCGTCGGCCTGGATGTCCGAGATGAGGATGGCCGAGTTGCGCTCCAGGGCCGTCTTGACGATGGTCTGGCTGACGAAGATGCTCTGCGTGCGCAGGGCCCCGTTCTGGACCCGGACGACCTTGGGCTCGAGGGCCTGGGAGACCTCGTTCTTCAGCATGAGGACGCCCCGGTCCATGGGCAGGTGCTGGATGAGGACGTCCATGATATGCTCGAGGAGCTTGTCGAGCGGCATGTGGTAGATCAGGGCCTGGCTGACCTCGCCGATGACGGCGCTCATCTTCTGGTCCTGCTGGAAGCGCTGGAGGTCGAGCCCTCCGCCGGGGGTCTTCAAGGGGACGGACGTGGCGGACGGCTTCCGGAGGATGTCCTTGACCTGGATGATCGTGTTGGAGCTGTGGGTGAAGGTCGTCCCTTCGACCGTCTCGACGGCCGGCTGGACGTCCCGGTCGAAGTAGAAGCGGGTCGAGCCGATGAGGATCTCGTCGCCCCGGGTGAGGTCGAGCTCGCCGTTGACGCGGCGCCCGTTGACGAAGGTCCCGTTCTTGCTGCCCTGGTCGATGAGGACATAGCCCTTCTCGGACGGGGCGAGGACGGCGTGGACGCCCGAGCTGTACTGATCGGACAGGACGATATCGTTCGTCGAGGCGCGCCCGATCGTCACGCGGCGCGCGCCCAGCGGGAAGCTCGAGGGCTCCCCCGTCTTCGGATAGATGTAGAGTTGGGCCATGGGTCTCGCCTCTCTCTATACTACTCTATACTAGATGACGCGCCGGGGTCATTTCAACCTCATCGCCCGTTTCAGGCGCAGGTCCCTCTCCTCCGCGGGGAGGTCCTCGATGAGCGGCCAGAGGAGCCCCTTGAGGTCGCGGTCGAGAAGGATGTCGAGGCTCTCCAGGGAGTAGTCGGCGGAGCGGGCCGTCCCCTGGATGAGGTTCTGATAGGCGTTGACGACGTCCTCGCGGGGGTACAGGAGCGTCATCAGGTCGAAGACGCGCTTGATCCGGATGGTCAAGGCCGCCCGGGCCTCGTCGCCGGAGCCGGACGGGTTGAGGGCGGCGTCGCAGGCCTTCCGGGCCAGGGACAGGAGCTCGGGCCGGACGGACCTCTCCCGGAAGCGGACCCCGGGGCGGTCGGCCCGGATCTTGTAGAGGGCGTCGACGAGGGCCGGCTCCAGGTCGTCCCGGCGGAGGGCGAGTGTCTCGAGGAGGATGTCGGCGGCGCGCTGAGTGCCGATCCGGGCCAGGACTTCCGGGACGGCCCGGCGGACGTCCAGCGGCTCGGTCTCCTCCCGGAGGGCCGCGGCGAGGAGGTCCTCGACGCCGGGGCCGTAGGCGGCCAGCGTCCTCTGGGCCTCGTCGCGGGCCACCGGATTGGCCAGCAGGAGGAGGATCAGAGGGACGTGTTCCGGACGCCGGTGGACGGACGCGCTGCCGAGGGCGTAGAGGACGACCTCCGAGGAGGGGTCCTGGAGGAGCCGGCCGAGGGCCTCGAGAGTGGGCTCGGTCGGGACCATCCGGCTGATGCTGTTGGCCGCCTCGATCCGGTCCACTTCGGAGGCGGAGCCGACGATCTCGCCGAGCCTCTTGCCCATGATCTCCTGGTAGGACGGCAGGAGGAAGATGAGGTCGATCTCGTTCTGGAATTCGGCGTCGGCGATGGTCTCCTCGAGACCCGGGAAGAAGCCTCCGCCGCCGACGTCGAAGAGGGCGTCCATGGCCCGGGCCTTGAGCTCGTCCCGTTTGATGCCGAGGAGCTCCTTGAGCTCGGGGGCCAGGTTCCGGTGGCGGACGAGATTGAAGATGTTCATGTAATAGAGCGTCGTGCTCCTCTCGCGGCTCTGGATGGTGTTGAAGATCTTGAGGGTCAGATCGATGTCGACGTTCGCGTCGAGGGCCTCTTGGCCTTCCTGCCATTTCCTCCGGATATCCTTCTTGAGGATGGCCGGGTACTCCCGGTAGACGAGCCTCGTCAGGACGAGCCAGAGGGCCATGAAGAACAGGGCCACGTAGCCCGTCTCCCGGGCGATCACCAGGGCGCTGGCGAGGGTCTGGTCGTCCCGGTAGGCGAAGTTCCTGAGCCCGTATAACGCCAGGAACAGGGCGGCGCCGAGGCCCGTGGCGAACTTGCTGACGAACATGTCGATGAAGATCTTGCCCTTGTACTTGACGTCGGCCGGGACGGGGATGTAGAGAAGCTCCCGGACGGACTGGCTGATGGTATTGTCGAAGGTCTTGTCGGCGCCCCGGATGGCGCAAGCCCAGAAGAGGATGAGGCCGGCGGGGATGAGGAGGACGGCCAGGGACCCGGCGATAAGGAAGGCCGGGGCGATGACGATGGCCCAGCGGATGCCGTAGGACTGGAGGACGCGGCGGGTTGTGATCAGGTGGAACACGGTGGAGACGATCAGGATGCCCATGAACAGGGCGGCAATGAAAGACGTTTGCTGTGCGGGGTTCTGGATGGCGTTCCGGACGACGGTCCTGAACTGGTAGCCGATGAGGGACCCGGCGACCACGGCCGAGGTCAGCATCGCCGCGAGGAGGACGAGATAGCGGCTCGACCGGACCGCCCGGAAGCTTTCCCAGAGGCCCACCCGGGCCGGGGCGGAGATGCGCCCGTCCCCGACGGCGGCGTCGACCTGGCGCTGCCCGGCGTAGACGACGTTGACCGAGATCAAGGCCAGGGCCAGGAGGACGGGAGCGACGAGGAGCAGATCTTCCGGCCGGAGGATCCGGGCGAAGGTGGCGAGCGCGGCCACGGCCGAGCCGGCGATGCCGCCGAAAAGCCCGCCCGTCACGAACAGGCCGACGAGCCGCTTGGCCTGGTGGGGATCGAAAACGTCGTTGACGGCGATCCAGAACTGGGTGACGGACATGGCGATGAAGACGTCGGTCCAAAAGGAGAAGGCGAAGACCGCAAGGGGCCAGGACTTGATGATGAAGACCTGCGTCCAGAGGAAGAAGACGATGCCGGAGGGATCGATGACGGGGGTCGTGATGGCCTGGGTCTGAAAGACGTCGAAGACGTACCAGAAGGCGAACAGGCCGGCGACGAAGAAGAGAAGCGATGCCGTGAGGTAGGTCCGCCGCGGCATCCGGTTGAGCAGCCGGGCGTTCAGGGCGACGACGAAGCCGATGAGGAGGGCCGTGGCCAGGTCGGCGTACGGCCACCAGCCGGGCCTGGCGAAGCCGATAAGGAAGCTCTCCTTGATCGGCTTGATGATGTAGAAGGTGAAGGTCACGAGGAAAAAGTAGGCGGAAAAGCTCAGGGCCGCCCGGGCCTCGCGGCCGCGGACGTCACCGAACTTGATCAGGAAGCGCTCGAGCCGGCCGTGCGACACGCGGCCACTCCCGTCAGACCCGCCCGGAGCAACGCTTAGCCAAAGCTCTCCAGGGCGCGGTCGCAATCCTCGTGGATCTCGAGGACCTTGTGCAGCATCGTGATCTGGAAGATGAGGAGGAGCTTCTGGGATATCCCGCAAAGCTTGAACTTGCCGCCCAGGTTCTGCGTCGAGGTGTAGCTGGCCAGGATCTGGCCGACGCCGAAGCTGTCGATGAAATCCACCCCGCGGAGGTTGACCAGGACCTTCCGCCGGCCCCGGTCGAGCTGGGCCTCGACCAGGCTGTGGAGGGTCGTCTGCGGGATATCGGACCGGCGGATCTCTCCCTCGACGTCGAAGATGACGACCTTGTCCGCCTCTCGGATCTTGATGACCATGGGTCCCTGTCCGCTAAGTGTTTACCAAAACCCCGCCGTAAAGTCAATCATTTGACGCGACGTGCGAGAGAAGTGTAAAAGGTAGGTTTGACCCCATCTTTCTTAAGGAGCCCCTCATGCCTCTCGTTGAGATCCACCTTCTCGAAGGGCGGACGGACGAACAGAAGAAGGCCCTGCTCACGGCGGTCACGGCGGCCGTCCATGATTCGATCGGCGCCCCGCTCGAGACGATCAGGGTCTGGGTCCAGGAGTTCTCGCCGAAGGAATACATGGCGGCCGGGGTCCTGGCAGCGGATAAGAACAAGCCGAAGTAAGGATCGCGCCGGCGTCGGTCAGGCCGGGCGCTTCGCCAGCGCCTTGCGGACGAAGTAGACCGGGATCCCCACGAGCACGATGAGCAGCCCCGGGAAGGTGTACTTCGTCTTGACGATGAGCAGGTCGACGGCGATGGCCGCCGCGACCAGGATATAGAGGGCGGGCAGGACGGGATAGCCCCAGGCTTTGTAGGGGCGCTCCCAATCCGGGCGCTTCTTTCTCAGGATGAAGATCCCCGAGACGATCAGGACGAAGAAGATGAGGACGGCGAAGATCACGTAGTCGAGCAGGTCGCTGTAGGTCCCGCTCAGGCAGAGCAGGCTGGCCCAGACGGCCTGGACGACGAGGGCCGTCCCGGGGACCGACCTCCGGTTCAGCTTGCCCGTGGCCTTGAAGAACAGCCCGTCCTGGGCCATGGCGTAATAGACCCGGGCCCCGGCCAGGATCTGCCCGTTGCTGCAGCCGAAGGTCGAGATCATGATCATCACGGCCATGATGATCGCCGCCGGGGCCCCGAAGATCATCTCGGCGGCCGCCGTCCCGACCCGGTCGAACTGGGCGAACTGGATGCCCCGCCCAATGACGTCGGCCGCTTCGGGAACTCCCTGAACGGGGAGAGTGACGACATAGGCGAGGTTGGCCAGGAAATAGAGGAAGATGACGATCCCGACGCCGAGGATGAGGCTCAGCGGGATGTTCCGGCGGGGGTTCTTGACCTCGCCGGCGATATAGGTGACCTGATACCACGAGTCCGAGGCGAAGAGCGAGCCGACCATGGCCGCTCCGATCGCGGCCAGGATCATCAGTCCGGAGAGCGGCTCGACCGAGGCGATCCGTCCGTCGGCCATGTGGGTCCAGCTCGCCTTCCAGAAATTGGCCAGGTTGGCTTTGATGGCCCCGGCGTTGGCGCCGACGATGAATCCGAGCAGGATGAGCCCGGCGAGCGCGACCGTCTTGGTCACCGTGAAGACGCCCTGGATCATCTTCCCCGTGCGCAGCCCGCGCATGTTGAGGGCGGTCAGGACGATGATGCAGGCGATGGCCAGGAGCTGGGCGGCCGTGATCTTCAGTCCCAGGACGGTCAGCAGGACGTGCTTCTCGCTGAACCAGGGGATGAGAAGACCGGTGAACTTGGCGAAGGCGACGCAGATCGCCGCGATGGTCCCGGTCTGGATGACGAGGAAGGTGGTCCAGCCGTAGAGGAATCCGATGAGCGGATTGTAGGCCTCCCGGAGATAGACGTAGAGCCCTCCGGCGTGGGGCATCATGCCGGCCAGCTCGCCGTAGCTCAGGGCGCCGATCACGGTGACGATGCCCGTGACGAGCCAGACGATGAGCAGGAGGCCGGGCGAGCCGACCGTCCGGGCGATGTCGGCGCTGACGATGAAGATGCCCGAGCCGATCATGGCCCCCATGACGATCATCATGGCGTCGAAGAGGGACATCTCGCGCTTGAAGCCGGCGGGCTCCTTCATATCCGTCTCCTCAGCTTGCTTTTCCGGATGCCGTAGGTGAAGTAGATGACGAGACCGATCCCCATCCAGGCGAACAGGCGGATCCAGGTGTCTTTGGGCAGGTTGAGCATGAGGTAGAGGCAGGAGAGGATGCCCAGGACGGGGACGAACGGGACGAGCGGGGTCTTGAAAGGCCGGGGGATGTCGGGCCGCGTGTAGCGGAGGACGAGGACGCCGCCGCAGACGATGGCGAAAGCGAAGAGCGTCCCGATGCTGACGAGCTCGCCGACGATGCCCATGGGCAGGAGCGAGGCGGCGACAGCGACGAGGATACCGGTGCCGATGGTCGTGACGTGGGGGGTGCCGTACTTGGGGTGGACCCTGGCCGCCACGGGCGGCAGGAGGCCGTCCTTGGCCATGGTGTAGAAGATCCTCGGCTGGCCGATGAGCTGGACCATCATGACCGACATCAGGCCGATGATGGCGGCGATCTTCACCAGCGGCGAGAGCCAGAAGAGCCGCATGGCGTCGATGGCCACGGCCACGGGCGCCGGGACGTTGAGCTGGCTGTAATGCACGACGCCCGTGAGCACGAGCGAGAAGGCGATGTAGATCGCCGTGCAGGCGAAGAGCGAGCCGAGGATGCCGATGGGCATGTCCCGCTTGGGATTGCGGGCCTCCTGGGCGGCGGTCGAGACGGCGTCGAAGCCGAGATAGGCGAAGAACATGATGCCGGCGCCGCGCAGGATGCCGCTCAGGCCGAAGAAGCCGGGCTGGCCCGTGTTCGGCGGGATGAACGGCTTCCACAGGTCCGGCTTGAGGAAGAACAGGCCGGCCCCGATGAAGACGAGGATGATGCCGATCTTGAGAAAAACGATGATCGAGTTGACGGTGGCCGATTCCCTGATCCCCCGGACGAGGATAACGGTGATCAGGGCGATGACCAGGGCGGCGGGCAGGTTGATCACCGCGCCGGTCCTCGTCCAGTCGCCCGTCTGCGGATCGAACGCGAAGGGCGCCTGGGCGAGGGCCGCGGGGAACTCGATCCCGATCCCCTTGAGGAAGTTGACGACATAGCCGGACCAGCCGATGGCCACCGTGGTCGCGCCGAGGGAGTATTCCAGGATGAGGTCCCAGCCGATGATCCAGGCGAAGAACTCGCCCAGGGTCGAGTACGCGTAGGTGTAGGCGCTCCCGGCGATGGGGATGAGCGAGGCGAACTCGGCGTAGCAAAGGCCGGCGAAAGCGCAGGTCAGCCCGGCCAGCATGAACGAGATCGTGACGGCCGGACCGGCGTATTGGGCCGCGGCGTGGCCGGTGATGACGAAGATGCCGGCCCCGACGATGGCCCCGACGCCGAGGAAGATGAGGTGCCAGGGGCCGAGGACCCGCTTGAGACCCGAAGCGTCGGACGAGGCCTCGCGGGTGAGCTCTTCGAGGCTCTTCGTGGCGAACAGGACGCTCTTCATGGAGCCGACTTATAGCATAGCGGCTCGCGAGAAGTCAAAACGCGCGGGTATGGGAGACTCGGCCACCGAGGGATCTCGGGGATCGTCTCCGTTCGCTGCGGTGAATCTTCACGCCGTCCCAGTCCGGAGCCCGTTCTTAGGTCTCCGTCCCGATGCCGGCTAATTCACCGCTTTATGCTCACTTCGCGATACCCCTCAATCCCTTCTCCCGCGGCCTCGCCCGTCTTTCCGGCGCCTTAACGCGAGATCTCGGACACGTTTCTGTGTTTCCCCCTGCCGAGCCAGCTGTACAGCACCGGGAGCACCAGGAGCGTCAGGAGTGTCGAGGAGACCAGTCCGCCGACGACCACGACGGCCAGCGGCCGCTGGATTTCGGATCCCGGCCCCTGCGCGAAGAGGAGCGGCACCAGGCTGAAGATCGTGATCGTGGCCGTCATCAGCACCGGGCGCAAGCGGTTGAGGCAGCCCTGGATGATGGCCTCACCCACCGTCCTCCCCTCCTCTTGGAGCTGGGCGATGTACGAGAGGAGGACGATGCCGTTGAGGACGGCGATGCCGAAGAGCGCGATGAAGCCGACCGAGGCCGGGACAGAGAGATAGAGCCCCGAAATATAGAGCGCCAGGACCCCGCCGATCAGGGCGAAGGGCAGGTTGAGGATGACCAGAAGCGAGACCCGGAGCGAGCCGAAGGTCACGAAAAGAAGGAGCAGGATGAGACCGATGGTCGCCGGCAGGATGATCGCCAGCCGCTGCATGGCCCTCTGTTGGCTTTCGAACTGTCCTCCCCAGTCGAGAAAATATCCCGGGGGAAGCGCGACGTCGCGCGCTATCGCCCCGCGGGCCTCGGCGACGAAACCGCCCAGGTCGCGGCTGGTGATGTTGCACTCGACCCCGATCCGGCGCTGGCCGGACTCCCGGCTGATCTGGCTGGGTCCCTCGAGCATGGCGATGTCCGCCACCTGGCTCAGGGGGATGCGGGCGCCGCCCGGGGTGCGGACGAGGATGGCCCCGATCGCCTCCAGGGAATCTCGCCGCGGCCCCGGGTAGCGGATCTGCAGGTCGAAATATTTGTCCCCCTCGTAGATCTGGGTCACGGTCTTCCCCCCGACCGCCGCCTCCACGATGGATTGAACGTCCTCGACGTTGAGGCCGAGGCGGGCGATCCGGCCTCGGTCGGGTCGGACCGTGATATAGGGTTGTCCCGCGACCTTCTCGACGTTGATATCGGTCGCGCCCCGGATTCCGCCGAGAATGGCGGCGATCTCCCCGGCCTTGTTCTTGAGGACGTCCAGGTCCTCCCCAAAGAGCTTGATGATGAGCTGGGCCCGCGTGCCGGCCACCAGCTCGTCGATGCGGCAGGCGATCGGCTGGCTAAAGGAGATGGTCATCCCTGGGAAGCCCTCGACCGCTTCCCGCATGAGGTCGATGAGCTCCTCGCGGTTCCGGGCCGACGTCCACTCCTCCCTCGGCTTGAGCACGCCGACATAGCCGGTCTTCTCGACCCCCCGGGCCTCGAGAGCGATGCCGGTCTGCCCTGTCTTGCCGATGATCGTCACGACTTCGGGGAATTCCATGAGGCGGGCCTGGACCTTCCGGCTCATGGCCAGGGACTCATCGAGGGAGATGCCCGGCAGGAACTGGATATCGGTGTCGAGCGCGCCCTCGTCCATAATGGGCATGAATTCCGTCCCCAGCCTGGGAATGAGGGCCACCGTCCCTGCGAGGAGCATGATCGCAACCGCAACGACATAGGGTTTGCGTCTCAGCCCCCAGCGGAGGAGCGGCAGATAAGCCTTTTTCGCCCCCTCGACGATGAAGCTCTTCCGTTCCGGATGAGGCTTGAGGACCATGTAGCAGAATGCCGGGATCGCAAAGAGCGACAGCAAGAGCGAAGCGATTAGGGCGATGACATGGGTGAAGGCTAAGGGCAGGAACATCTTGCCTTCGATGCCCTGGAGCGCAATGATCGGGATGAAGGTCAAGGCGATGATGAGCTCGCCGAAGATGGACGGTTTTCGGACCTCGAGGATGGCCTTGAGGACCGTCGATAGCTTATGGGTTCCGACCCCTTTCTCCGAGAGGTGCCGCTGGACGTTTTCCACCTGGATGATGGTCGCGTCGATGATCATGCCGATCGAGATGGCCAGGCCTCCGAGGGACATGAGGTTGGCCGACAGCCCGAAGGCCTTCATCGTGACGAATGTGAACAGGACCGAGAGCGGCAGGGCCAAGACGACGATGAACGCGCCGCGGAAGCTCCTTAAGAAAAGGACCAGGACGATGACGACGAGGACCGACCCGATGAGCAGGGCCTCGGTCACGGTGTGGATGGCCCGGTTGATGATGTCCGAGCGCCTGTAATAAGGCTCGATGCGAAGCCCGAGCGGGAGGACGCCGGAAGCGTTGATCTCACCGACCCTGTGCTCGATGGCCCGGACGACCGCCCGCCCGTTGGCGCCCCGGAGCATCATGACCACAGCGCCGACGACCTCGCCCGTTCCGTCCTTGACCGCGCCGCCCTGACGAACGGCCTGTCCGGCCTCGATCCCGGCAACATCTCTCAGGAGCACGGGCACCCCCCCCTCCGTCTTCAGGGCCACGGAACCGATATCCTCGACGTTCTGGAGCAGGCCGATCCCCCGGACGAGGAACTGCCGTTCGTCGCGCTCCAGAATATTGCCTCCGACGTTGAGGCTGTTCCGGCGGAGCACATCGCCGATAGCTCCGAGAGTGAGGTCATAAGCCAGGAGCTTCTCCGGATCCACGATGACGTGGTACTGCTTGATGTACCCGCCGAAGGAGTTGATCTCGTTGACGCCGGGTATGGATTTGAGCAGGGGGGCCAGGATCCAGTCCTGGACGGTCCGGACTTGGGTCAGGTGTTCGATCTCACTCATCCCGGCCGGCAGGTCTCCGCCGAGTGTGTACTGATAGATCTCGCCCATGGCCGTGGAAATGGGGCCCATCGCGATCTCCGTTCCGGAGGGGACGCGCTCCCTGGCCTCGATCAGCCGCTCGAGGACGAGCTGCCGGGCGAAATAGATGTCGACCCCGTCCTCGAAGACGACGGTGACCACGGACAGGCCCGACTTCGAGATCGACCGGACCTGGGCGAGCCGGGGCAGGCCGCGCATGGCGATCTCGACGGGAAAGGTGACGAACCGCTCCACCTCGGGAGGGGACATGCCCGGGGCCGCGGACAGGACTTCGACTTGGACGTTGGTCACGTCGGGAAAGGCGTCGATGGAGATGCTCAGGACGGACCAAACGCCCAGGGCGACAAGGAAGAGGACGCCGACGACGACGAAAGCCCTCTTGCGGAGCGAGCGCTCGATAATGCCGTCAATCATGCCCATGTTCGTCTCCCAGCCCGCCCTTGCGCATCTCGGATTTCAGGAGGAAGCCTCCCGAAGTGACAACGGTCTCCCCTTCCGTGAGGCCGCTGAGGATCTCGACGTACCCGGCGAACCGTTCGCCGGCCTTGACCTCGCGCCGGGTGAACGTCCGCTCCCCGGTCTTGACGAAGACCACGGTATGGCCTTCGTCATCCTGAAGCGCGGATTCGGGCACGGCGAGGACGGCCCCTTCGCCGGCGGCCGCGACCGATGCATCGACGTACATTCCCGGCTTGAGCCGGCCTCGAGGATTGGGAACCTCGACCCGGCCCTCGACCGTCCGGGTCCCGGCATCGACGACATCGCCGACGAGGACGAGCCGGCCGCGGAAATCCTCGCCGGGATAGGCTTGCGTCCTCAGCACGGCCTCGGCCCCCGCCTTCACGGAGGCCAGGTCCTTTTCCTGGATATGAAGGCACGCCCAGAGGGTGGTGAGGTCGGCCAGCCGGAAAAGGTTGGACCCGAGATCGACCCAGTCGCCGGCCAGAACGCCGGCTTCGATGACCGTCCCCGACAGGGTCGCCCGGACGGAGAGGAGCGGCCGGGGCAGGGACAAAGCTACGAGCCCTTCGACCTCGGCCGGAGATGCGCCCACGAGGAGGAGGCGCTCACGGGAGCTGTCGAGCAGCGCTCGGGCCTGGCCCGCTTCAGCCGGGTCTCCGGCTAGCCTTTTGGCCCGCTCGGCGGCCAGGAGATATTCGGCCTGGAGGGTCAGATAGTCCGGACTATAGATCTCAGCCAGGACCTGGCCTTCGCGGACCCGGTCTCCAGGGACGACGAGGACGCGCTCGATCCGGCCCGGCGTCCGGGCCGTAAGATGGACGAGGCGGCGGACGTTGAATTCGAGATCGCCTGCAGCCGTTACGCGCCGGGCGAGAACACGCATCGCGGCCGGTTCGGCCTTGATGTTCGCGGTGACGACACCCTCGGGAGTCAGCGTCACCGAATTCGGCGCCGTCGCGGGCCCAGCCCCTTCGGCTTGGTGACCGGGTTCAACGAGCGCCTTGTCGCGGCAGGCGGCGACGATAAAGAGGGCCGGGAGGGCCGCTCCGATGATCCATCGGGCAAGATTCTTCATGGGGATTCTCCGTTATTCCGTTTCCTCGCCGGCGACTTCCAGATCGATCAGGGCGAGGTTGTAAGAAAGGAGGGCGCGCAGATGCTCGACCTCGGCCAGGACATAGGTCCGGTGGAGGTCGAGAAGGCTGAAGGCCTCGACCTTGCCGTAGCGGAAATACTCGAGCTGGATCTTGAGCTCGTTCTCCAGCTCCGAAAGCAAGCTCTTCTCAAAGACGAGGACCTGCTCTTCGGCCGCCTTGGCTGCGGTGTAGGCCCTCTCCAGGACCGACCGGACGCGCCTGTCCAGGGCCTCGGCCGCGATCCTGGCGAGGTCCGCCTCGGCGCCCGCCTCCATGGCCGCTCCCTTGGCCCTTCCCGGACGGAGAAAGGGCATGGTCAGGCCGAACGAGATCCCCCAGGCGTTGGGCCGGACGCTGGGGATGAGGAAGCCGGCCAGAAAATCGGGACGACGGCTGAGCCCGGCCAGCTTGACGGCCGAGGCCGCGCGGTCCTTCAGCAAGGCTGCGATCATGAAGGACGGCCGGGTCGCCTGGGCATTCTCCCAAAGGCCGGGGAGGTCCGCTGTGAGCGGCGTGAAGGACATGGCGGTCAGGAGCTCGACAGGCTCGTCGGAGGCCCTCCCCAAGAGCACGTTCAGCTCCAAGCCGGCGGCGTGCCTCTCCTTTGTCTGCTCGATGATCTGGTTTCGCAAGCGGGCCTTTTCGGCCCGTGCCCGCAGGATGTCGGCATAGGAAGCGGCGCTCGTCCTGTATTTCGCCTGAAGGTCGGCCAGGAGGGCATCGAGCCGGGACTCGGACCGTCCCAGGGCGTCGACCGCGCTATCGGCGAAGGCCGCTTTCCAATAGGCTTTCTTCACCCGGGCCGCGACGAGGAGTCGGACTCTTTCGAGCTCGGCCTGGGCCAGGCTCTCCCCCTGAAGGCCGATCTCTGTCCTCAGAGAGCGTTTGCCGGGGTATTCGAAGACTTGTTCGATCCCGAGGTTGACCTCGGTTTGATCGCCTTCTTTTTTGAGTCCGGGAATGGGCACGCCCTCGACGCTGGCCAGGATCGACGGCTCGGGCCGGGCCTTGAACTGGAGCGTCCGGCCTCGGGCGGCCTCGATCGCGGTCCGGGCCGCGAGGACGTCCGGGTTGCGAGATCGGGCGATCTCCACGGCCTTTTCGATGGTGAGACCGCCTTCCTGGGCGGAAAGGGTGGTGACCAAGATCACCGCCGCTAGGGCGGCACGGAACGCGGCGCTTTTTCGCCACATAAGAGTCCTCCTTTTCGGGGCGTCGAGGGGAGACCGGCAGAAGGCTCAGGCGGGGAGGATTCTGGGAGGGTGGGCGATGTCGGAGCCCAGAGAAGCGCGAAGGCGGCTTTCGCCGGGAGGGGTCAGCATGATCCGGAAGTCCGTGGCCCGAACCCAGTCATCGGCTTCGGGGCCCGCCAGCGCGCTTACGAAACACAGGCATGTCGAAGCGTTCCCATGATGATGGTGAACGTGGGTGAATCCGCCGTCGGCCGGGGGGAAGCGGACGGCGCCGTGGTCCTCGCCATAGAAGTAATGGAACATCGCGGCGGCGAAGACGAGGATAAAAACAACGGCCACAGCCTTTTTCATGCTTTGATGATTATCCCATCTTTAGGGGATGGGGTCAAACCCAGATAAAAGAAGGGGTCAAATCTTAAATCACGCAATGTTCCCTCGCTTTTGCCGATGAAGAGACGCTTTCGATATGAGAATTGCGTGATTAAAGATTTGACCCCTTTTCTTAATTAAAAGTTGAAATAGAACGAGAGCGCGAATTTCCGCGGCGACGCGTAGGAAGTCGGGTTGGTGAACGTCGGCTGGTCCTGGCGCTGGTCGATGCCGAGGACCGTCTGCGTATCGAACAGGTTCATGAACCGGGCCTCGAGCGTGCCGCTGAACCGGGAGTTGAAGGGAATATCGTAGGTGAGCTGGAGATCGGCGTTGATCCAGGTATCGAGGGTGTTCGTCCCGGCCTTCTCCGCGTAGCGGTAGTAGTTGCCGTAGGCGTCCTGGGTCCGGGCTTCCCAGGGCCGTCCGCTCTGAAGCCGGCCGTAGAAGCCGACGGAGGCGTTCTTAAAGAACTCCCACGTCCCGAAGAGCTTCATGACGTGCTCGCGGTGTCCGGTCATGAGCCCGACGCGGAGGTTGGCCGGGTCATCGGGGTCGCCGATGTAGAGCCCGGGCGCGTCCTCGAGGTAGGAGGACGCGTAGAAAAGGGCTGTGCCGGACGCGTAGTCGAGGTCCCAGTTCCCGGCGAGCCTGCTCCATGTATACATGAAGTTCAGGGACCATTTGCCGGCGTACTGCTTCTTGAGCTCGAAGTTCAGGGCTTTATAAATCCGGCGGGCCTTGCCGACCGTGAACTCGGGGTAGCCGCCGTAGGACATGGTCTGGCCGTTGAGGTTGCCGTAGACGTAGGCGCTCGCGGAGGAGAGGTCCCGGTTGCGGGTCGGGAAGTCCTCGATGACGTTGCGGACCTTCCGGTACTGACCCCAGATCTCGACGCTCCAGACCCGGCCGAACGGCCGGCTGTAGCCGGCGACGAACTCGTCGGTGTACATGGGCTTGAGGCCGGGCAGGATGACCTTCCCGGTCTCCCCCGCCTGGATGACCTCGGCCAGCAGGGTCCCGTCGGCCCGGCTGAAATAGGCGTCCGTCCGGAAGATCCGGATCGGCGCGGCGGCCCGGGCCAGACTGCGGTTGTCCATATTATTGTAACGGCCCCAGTTGACGTAGATCTTATCGCCGACCCGGGGGAATAGCGTGAACGCGAGCCCGAGGCGCGGCTGGACCTCCCTATCGAAGCTGAACCGGAGGAAGGTGTTCTTCCCGCCGCCAGTCTTGGCGCTGAGCTCGTCCCGGTTGAGGAGCAGGCCCGCCGTCAATGTCACGCGCTCGGCGAACGTGACGTTGTCCTGGAGGAAGATGGAGTAGGTCCGGCCGCGGGAATCCTGGGCCGGCTGTTCGGTGTAGTGCCGGGCCCGGAAGGCGTTGACGCCGGTGTAGGTCGTGGTGATGATCGAGCCCCAGCCGTTGGCCTTGCGCCAGAGGTATTCGCCGCCGTCATCGTAGGAAAAGCCGAACTTGATGATGTGCGAGCTCCAGGCGAAGTCGAGGTACTGGCTGAGGACCATCTTGAACTCGTCGCGGAAGAAGTTCTGGGTGTTGTACTCCGACGCCCCGCCGACATACTGGCCGCTGAGGGTCGCGGGGGGATAGATATAGCCGGTCGCCGTCCGGAAATAGCCCATCTGGTCGAGGTGGGCGATGTCGAACGCCGGCCGGTAGCCGAGGTCGGTGATGGGCGCCATCGCATAGTCTTCTTTGACGTGGTCGTATCGGGTCTCGAGAAGGGTCGATTGCGTGATCGTCCAGACCCACGACCCATAGATGATCCAGTCGTCGTTCTTTCCGTCGACGGCCACGGAGGGGGCGTCGTTGACGCCGACCCCGTAATTGTTCGAAGAGTAGTTGTTGTTGCGGACGCTGACCGAGAAGAGGTGGGCCTTGAACGGGTTGGCGCTGACCTTGCCGAAGAACTCGCGCGACGTCGTCTTGGAGTCGGGCACGGGTCCGAGGTTGTTGATCCGTCCGGACGTCTTCGAATAGGGCAGGTTGGCCGAAACGTACCAGAAAAGCTTGTTCTTGATGAACGGGCCGCCGATCCCGATCGAGGGCGCGTACGCGTCGTAGGGCGTGATGATCGTCGCCGTCTTGGGGCCGGCCATGAAGGACGATGGCTCGAAGATGAACCGCAGCGACCCGGTCACCTGATTGGAGCCGGACTTGGTGATGGCGTTGGTCACCATGCCGGCGGCCCGGCCGAACTCGGCGGTGATGCCGCCCCGCTTGATGTTGACCTCCTGGATGTCCATCTCGGAGAAATTGGCGCCCAGGTAGCCGAAGAGCGGATTGGTGATGTTCGACCCGTCGTAGAGGTAGACGTTGTCCTGCTTGTTGCCGCCGGCGTTCGGGGCGAAGTCGCGGTTGTCGGCGACGCCCGGCGCCAGCTGGAAGAGCGAGGCGTAGGACCGCCCGATGGGCAGCTTCTCGACGAGGTCCTTCTGCCAGCTGGCCGAGATCTCGGTCGATTTCAGGTCGATGACCGGGGAGACGGCCTGGACGGTGATCTCTTCGGAGACGCGGCCGACGGCGGACATGGAGACGTTGACCGTCGTCTGCCGGTCGACCGTGACCATGACCTCGACGGCGTAGTCCATCATCTGGGGATGGGTGACGAGGACCGTGTAGGTCCCCGGCGGCACGCCCTGGAACAGGAAGACGCCGTCCTTCTTGGTCACGAACTCCCGGCCCTGCGGAATGAGGGACCCGGTGATGGACACCGTGGCCCCCTCGACGGCGGTGCCGTCGGCGTCCTTGACGACGCCGCGGACGGAGCCGCGCTCCTGGGCGGCCAAGGCTGGGGCGCCGGCCAGGATGCAGATGACGAGGCCCCACGCGAGGAACTTGGTCTTGACGCTCATTTGTATTCCTCCTTTTGCTTCGAGGATCCGGTGATATCCCCCTAGGATGAAGCTAGCATAGTCCGGGGGACCCCGTCAATCCGCGTCTTTTTCTTCCCGGACGAGTTCTGATAGAATCAGGGCGATGAAAGCCCTGATCACAGGGGCGAGCGGATTCATCGGCCGCCGTCTGGCCGGGGAGCTCGCTTCGCGGGGGCACGATGTTGCGTGCCTCGTCCGACGGACAAGCCTCACGGCGCCCCTCCGGAACCTCCCCGTCGCGCTCGTCGTCGGCGACCTCGCCGATCCGGCCTCGCTCGACCGGGCCGTCGCCGGCCGTGACCGCGTCTTCCATCTGGCCGGGGTCGTCCATGCGGTCGACGAGGCGGCCTTCGAGGCGTGCAACGCGGGGGGGACGCGGAACCTCGTCGAGGCCTGTCTCCGGGCCGCTCCCCGGCCCGGCCGGTTCGTCTTCGTCTCGAGCATCGCCGCGGCCGGCCCGAACGTCTCGGAACGGCCGGCCACCGAGGGAGATCTTCCCCGCCCGGTCTCCCCGTACGGGCGGAGCAAGCTCGCCGCCGAGCGCTTCGTCCTGGAGGCCGCGGCCCGCATGCCCGTGACCGTCGTCCGTCCGCCGAACGTCCTCGGCCCGGGATCGAAGGAGCTCGAGCAGGCGATCCGGCTCGTGCGCCGGAGGATCGTCCCGGCGATCGGCGACGGACGGCCGAGAACGAGCCTCGTCGACGTGGACGATCTCGTCGAAGCCCTGATCCTGGCCGCCGAGAGCCCCCGCAGCCCGGGCCAGACCTATTTCGTCACGGACGGCCGGGCCTATGCCTGGCCCGAGATCACGGCGGCCATCGCCGAGGAGCTCGGCGTTCGCGGCTTCAGGGTGCGCGTCCCCTTCGTCGTTCAGCTCCTGGCCGCGCGCCTGGCCGAAGCGGCCGCCCGGCGGACCCGGCGGCCGCCGCGGCTGACCCGGGAAATCGTCCGGGCCGGCCGCGACCACTTCTGGATCTACGACGGATCGAAGATCGAGCGTGAGCTCGGCTTCCGGCCGCGGTACGCCATGCGCGAATCGGTGCGCCGGACGGTCGAGGCGCTCGGGTCCGCGGCCCGGCCCGCGGGCCCGGGGACGGGGGGGTGATGTCCCAGCGACGCCTTGTTCTGGCCGGGCTCGAGATCCGGCTGACGGACGCCGTCACGCTCGGCGGGCTGGTCGGCCTGACGCTCCTTGCGGTCGCCTTCGCCGGGCGCCTCGAACGCCCCGTCTTCGTCATCGGCGTCAACCTCCTGTTCATCGCCTTCTATGTCGGATCCTTGCTCGTCCTCAAGCGCCTCCGCCGCCGGGAGCTCCGGTTCCTCGTCCGGACCGGCTCGGTCCAGCTGACCTACATCCAGATCTACCAGACCTGCAACTACCTCCAGCTCCTCTTTTTCGACTGGCAGGACGACCGTGTCCTCGCTTGGGAGCAGGCGCTTTTCGGCCTCCAGCCCGTCGTCGCCATCCAAGAGATCTACTCGGTCCTCCTGACGGAGTGGATGTTCTTCGTCTACGTTGTCTATGTCGTCCTCTACCCCGTGCTTAGCGCGATCATCTTCTTCAAGCACGGCGAGGAGGCCAACGAGGATTACCTCTTCCATCTCGGCCTGGTCAACCTCCTCTGCGGGATCGGCTTCATCCTCTTCCCCGTGGCCAGTCCCATGTATTGGCAGGAGGTCCGGACCCTCCTGACGACGCCCCTGGCGTCCGGGACCTTCGGCGCCGTGGCCGAATGGATCCGCGTCCATATCCACCAGGCCGGAGGCTCCATCCCGAGCGCCCATTGCGCCGTGGCCACGGTCATGTGGTTCATGGCCCGGAAATACACGAAGCGGGGCTTCCTCTGGCTCGCCCCGGTCATCCTTTCGCTCTACATCTCGACGGTCTACGGCCGCTTCCATTACGTCTCCGACGCGGTCGCCGGCATCGCCGCGGCCGGGCTCTGCCTCCTGGCCGCTCCGGCGATCAAGAGGGCTTGGGACGGGCGGCGGGCCGTCCGTCCGGGAGCCGGGCCATGAAGCGGGTCCTGGTCACCGGCGCCAACGGGTTCGTCGGATCCAATCTCTGCCGCTGGTTCCGCGAGCGGGGCTGGGAGGTCGACGCCCTCGTCCGCGAGTCCTCCGACCTCCGCTTCCTCGACGGCCTCGACGTCCGCCTGGTCAAAGGGGACCTCCGCTACGCCGAACGGATCGAGCTGCCGGCCGGGACGAGCTGCATCGTCCACGCCGCGTCGCTCGTCTCCGACACGGCTAACGACGAGGACTGCGCCCGGAACATCGCCGACATGACCCGGAGCTTCGTGCGCAGGATCCGGGAGTCGGGGACGCCCCTGCGGCGCTTCGTCTACATCTCGACCGCCCTGACGCTCGGCTTCGACGGCCGGGCGATCTCCGAGGACCGGCCGGGCCGGTCGGCGGCCTTCGTTCCCTACGTCCGTCATAAGATCCGGACGGAGTGCGAGCTCCGGGACGAGCACGCGCTCCGGGGCTTCCCGGTCGTCATCCTGAGGCCGGGCGATGTCCTGGGGCCGAACGACCGCGTCACGTCGGCCAGGCTTCTCGCCGGCTGTGAGAAGGGCCTGCCGCTGATCGTCGGGCGCGGCCGCTGGCGCTTCGCGTATTGCTATGTCGGGAACCTCTGTCAGGCGGCGGAGCTGGCCCTCGTCACCGAGGGGATCGAGGGCCGGGCCTACACCGTGACGAACGGGGTTCTGCCCATGTGGCGGGACCTCTTCGAGGCTTTCCAGCGGGGCGTGGGAAAGAGGCAGCGGATCTATGTGCCCGTCTTCGCGGTCCGGCTCGCGGCGGCGGTCTCGGGCCTCGCCCAGGCCCTCCTCCCCCGCTTCGAGCCCACGGTCAACCGCTACCGCGTCCGGCGCGTCACCTCGGAGACGACGTACGACATCTCGAGGACGATCGAGGAGCTGGGTTACCGGCCCGACGACGATCATGTCCGCCAGTTCGCCGAGGTCGTCGCCTGGTACCTCAAGGAGAAATGTCATGGCCGGATGGCTTGAGCGGGCGGGCGGGCCGGGCGGCCTGGCCGTGGCCCTCATCGCCCTGGCGCTTCTCGTCGGCCTGATCCTCGTCGCCTCGGTCTTCCATTTCCGCAGGTCCCGCGAAAAGCCGGACGAGGAGCGGGCCGCCGTGCGGCGCTATTTCGTGGCCTTCTTCGTCCTGCTCCTCGCCCTTCCCTGCGGCCTCGCGATCCTCGCCTCGCCCCGGCCCGGGGAGACGCTTGAAGCGATCGGCTGGACATTCGGCCGGGCGGGACTGGGGCTGACCATCACGCTCGCCGGCCTGCCCCTGGCCGTCCTGGCCGGGTTCGTCGGCTCGCGCGACGAGGGCCTCCGGAAATTCTATCCCTTGGCCAAGGCCGCCTTCACCGACGCCCAGGCGTTCGCCGGGTATGAGATCTCCTATGTCCTGCTTTATTACCTGCCCTGGGAGTTCGTCTTCCGCGGCGTCCTCTTCCTGCCCCTCATCCCGGCGATCGGGCTCGTGCCGGCCCTGGCCGTCCAGGTGACGGCCTCGACGCTCCTCCACATCGGCCACCCCGGCAGCGAGGTCCTCGCGGCGATCGTCGGCGGCCTGGTCTACGGGCTCATCGCCTACTTCACGGGATCCTTCTTCTACACGCTCGTCCTCCACGCGGCGACCGGGATCTCCACCGACACGTTCCTGTTCCTCAGCCGCCATAGGGAGCGCGGATGACGGTCCTCGTCACCGGGGCGACCGGGTTCGTCGGCGCAGTCCTCATGCCCGAGCTCGTCGGGCGCCACGGCGCCGGCGCGGTCGACGCCTTCGTCCTCCCCGGCGAGGCCATCCCGGAAAGCTGGCGGGACGCCGGCGTGCGGACGTTCGCCGGCGATATCGCCGACGGCGCGGCCGTGCGCGCGGCCGTCGCCGGCCACCGCGTCGTCGTCCATCTGGCCGGCCTCATCTCCTACTGGAAGGGCGACGGGGAGCGGCTCCGGCGGGTCAACGAGGCCGGCGTCCGGGCGGTCGTCGAGGCCTGCGTCGCGGCGGACGTCGAGCGTCTCGTCCACGTGTCGTCGGTCGGCGCGGTTGGTTTCCGCGCGGACGGCTCGCCCGCGGACGAAACGGTTCCCTTCAACTGGCCGGAGGACATCCCTTATATGGTCTCCAAGCGCCGCGGCCAGGACATCGTCGAACGGGCGGTCCGGGAGCGCGGCCTGAGGGCCGTGATCCTCAACCCCGCTTCGATCATGGGACCGGGCGACCGCGATCCGGCGACGCCGCACAACGCGCTCTACCGGAGGATCGCGGGCCGGACCCAGATCGGCTCCTTCTCGGGCGGCCTGGCCATCGTCGACGTCCGCGATCTCGTCGCCGTCATCCTTAAGGCGGTCGAGGGGCGGGGCCGCGACGGCGAGAGCTACCTCGTCGTCGGGGCCAACCTGGCTTATCGCGACGTCGTCCGGCGCATCGCCCGGGCGGGCGGCCGCAGGGCTTTTCCGTTCCCCATCCCCGCGCCCCTGCTCGCCGCGGCCGGCCGCTTCCTCGAATGGCGCAGCCGGCGGACCGGCAGGCCGCCCCTCCTCACCGCGGCCTATGGCCGTCTGAGCGGCTGGACGGCCTACTACGACAACGCCAAGAGCCGCCGCGAATTCGACCACGCCTATATCGACGCCGACAGGACGATCGCGGACGGCTTGGCCTACTTTCAAGAGAAGGTCAAGAAAGCTACCGGACGCGGATCGGCAGGATGAGGCGCGAAGGGTGTGCCCGGGAGCGGTACACGCGCTGGGTGGCCGCCCGGTAATCCGAGGCCTTGGCCAGGAAGATGTTCTCGACGAAGGTCTGAGGATTCCTGTCGATCAGCGGGAACCATGTGCTCTGGACCTGGACCATGATCTTGTGCCCCTTGAGAAAGCGGTGGTCGGCGGCGTGGAGGTCGATCGGGAATTCGGTGACCTTGCCGGGGACGAGGGCCTCGGGCTTCTCGAAGCTCGACCGGAACCGGCCGCGGAAGACCTCGCTCGCGATCATCAGCTGGTAGCCCCCCATCGACGGATCGGCCGGATAGTCCTCGGGATAGACGTCGATGAGCTTGACGATCCAATCGCCGTCGGTGCCGGACGTCGACGCGAACAGGCGGGCGACGATGCGGCCGGTCACGGTGACGTCCTCGGCGAGCGGTTCCGTCTCCCAGCTCAGGACGTCGGGACGGAGGTGGGCGAAGCGCTGGTCGCCGACGAGCCAGGTCCCCCAGCCCGAGCCGCGAGAGTCGTAGGTCGCCTCGATCGGGCGCGGCCTGTAAGGCACCGGGCGCGCGGGGTCGGAGACGTAGCTGTCGAAGGCGCCTTCGTCGCCGGCAGCCGGGGCTTCGAACGCCAGCCGCCCGTCCTCCCGGAAGTATAAGCCGCGGTCCTCGGTCAGGCGGCGCGGCGGCCACTCGTCATAGACCTGCCAGGCATTGGCGCCCGTCTGGAAAGTGATCGCTTCGGGGACATCCCAGCCGGCCTTGTCCTTGAGAAAATAGGCGAAGAACGGCGCTTCGATCCTCTCCCGGTAATACCTGGAGGCGTTGGCGCCGAACTTGATCCGGCCGAGGGAGCTGCCGTCGCTTCGGGCCCACCCTCCGTGGTTCCAGGGTCCCGCGACGAAGAAGCTGACCTCGCGGGCGTCGAGCGGTTCGAGCGTCTCATAGAGCTTCTGCGGACCGTACAGGTCCTCCTGGTCCCACCAGCCTCCCACGGTCAGCGTCGGCACCGTCACCCGCGTCAGATAAGGGGCCATGGCCTGTCTTTGCCAGAAAGCGTCGTAGTTCGGGTGGGCCACGAAGTCGTTCCACGTCGGGATCCGGCCGAGCAGGTGGACCTCGTTCGCGGCCGCGAGCGGCCCGAGCCGAAGGTACCACTCGTAGGTGTCGTAGCGGTCGAAGCGGAAGTTCGTCTGCTCCTTTGTCGTTTCCATCCTCGTCGCGTATTCGAAGCCGTAGCTGAGGCGGAAGGCGCCGTTGTGATGGAAGTCGTCGCCGAGGTACATGTCCGCCGGCGGGGCCTGAGGCGAGACGGCCCTGACCGCCGGGTGCGGATCGATCATGGCCATGGCCGTAAGCCAGCCGTCGTACGAGATGCCCTTGAGCCCGACCCGCCCGTTGTGGCCCGGGACGTTGGCGAGGAGCCAGGCGACCGTGTCGTAAGCATCCGTGCTCTCGTCGACGGCCTTGGCGTCGCGACGGTCGCGAGGCGGCCGCATCATGACGAACTGACCCTCAGACTTGTAGCGGCCGCGGATGTCCTGGAAGACGAAGATGTAGCCCTCGGCCGCGAGCTCGCGGTAGGCGTCCCCGGTGAGCGGCCGGGCCGACCCGGGGGCCCCATAGGGCGTCCTGACGAACAGGAAGGGCAGCGGCGCCCCGGCCGTCTTCGGAGCGAAGACGACCGTATGGAGCTTCGCCCCGTCCCGCATCGGGACCATGGCCTCGCTCATGGTGAACTCAGGTACCGGGGCGGATGCCTGACCGGAGGACACCGCCCGCCCTCCCGCCGCGATCGCCAGGATCAGGAGCAGGATCGCCGGGAGGACCGTGTTCTTTCTCGGGGGAATGCGCATCGTGGGCTCCTTTCCTATCGGCGGCTGACGATGATAGCCCCGGCGGCCCCTCCCCGTCAATCGTCGTTGACAGGTGTTCGACCTGCGCATAAAATGCCATGCGGACGCGAGCCATGAAGATCGTCCTCTCGGAGACTCTCAGCTATTGCTTCGGCGTCCGTAAGACGCTCGAGATGACGAACCGCCTCCTGGCCGACCGCCCCGACCGGACCTACTACATGCTCGGCGAGATCGTCCACAACGAGCACGTCGTCGAGGCCCTCAAGGCCGAGGGCCTGCGCATCGTCCAGACCCTCGACGAGGTGCCTCCGGGCGGCGTCGTCATCCTCCAGAGCCACGGCTCGGCCCGGGACCGCTACCGCGAGCTCGAGCGCCGCGGGCTCGAGTGCGTCGACGCGACCTGTCCCATGGTCAGGATCATCCATGACCGCATCCGCGAGGTCGAGGCCGAGGGCCGCACGCCCGTGGTCATCGGCCAGGTCGGCCACGAGGAGGTCCGGGGCATCGTCGGCCAGGTCGCCCGGGCCATCGTCGTCAAGACGCCGGAGGAGGTGACGCCGGAGCTCTTCGCCGGCGTCTCCCGGGCCGGGATCGTCGCCCAATCGACCTTCATCGAAGAGGAGGCCCGGCGCATCGTCGAGCGGGTCCGGGCCCTCGTCCCGGACGTCGTCTTCCACGACACGATCTGCCAGCCGACGAAGACCCGCCAGCGCGAGGTCGATGCCCATACCCGCAAGGCTGACGATGTCATCGTCATCGGCTCCCGCCACAGCGCCAACCGCGGCACCTGTTCCATATCGCCCGGGCCATCAACCCGCGGGCCCATCTCATCGACAGGCCGGAGAGCGTCGACGCCCTGGCCATCCCTTCCGACGCGACGGTCTTCATCGCCTCGGGCGCCTCGACGCCGATGGAGCTTATCGTCGAGGTCGTCCGGCGGCTCGAGGCCCGGGACCGGGCCCCGGCCCGGAAGGACGGGGCCTCGTGACCTACACCGCCTATTTCGGACGGACGCGTCGCCGGCTCCTCGAGGACCTCGACCGGTTCCTGGCCGCCAAGCGGAAGGACCTCGCCCCTCTCAGGCCCTGGGGCCGCGATGTCATCCGCCGCCTGGCGACGTTCACCCGGAAGGGCAAGATGATCCGCGGCGGGCTCGTCGCGCTCGGCTGCGAGATGGCCTCCGGCAGGGTCGCCCCCTCGGCGGTCCGGGCCGGCACGGCCATGGAGCTCATCCAATCGGGCCTGCTCATCCACGACGACATCATGGACCGGGACGCCCGGCGGCGCGGCGCGCCGTCCATCCACGAGCAATACGCCCGGCTGGCCGAGGAGCCCGGCGGTCCGGCCGCGGCCCATTACGGGATGAGCCTGGCCATCTGCGCCGGGGATATCGCCATCTTCCTCGCTTTCGAAGCCATGGCCGGCCTGCCCGGCCCCGCGGAACGGGCCGCGGCCGCGCAAAGGCTTTTCGCCGCCGAGTTCGGGCTGGTCGGCCTCGGCCAGATGCGCGACGTCGAGGCCGGAAGCTCCCGGCGCACCCCTTCGGAGCGGGACATCCTCGACACCTACCGGGTCAAGACCGCCCGCTATTCCTTCTCCCTGCCCATCGCCCTAGGCTGGATCCTGGGAGGCGGGCGCGCGGCGGCTCTTCCCGTCCTGCGCGGCCTCGGCGAGGACCTCGGCCTGATCTTCCAGATCAAGGACGACGAGCTGGGCCTCTTCGGGAGCCCCAAGGCTACCGGCAAGCCGGTCGGCTCCGACGTCCGCCAGGGAAAGAAGACCCTCTACGCGGTGCGGCTGATGGAGCGAGCGGCCGGCCCGGACCGGGTCCGGATCGGAGGGATCTTCGGCCGGCCGGACGCCCCGGACGCGGACATCTTCTTCGTCAGGGACCTGGCCGAGCGCCTGGGGGTCCGGGAAGAGGTCCGTCAGATAATGGCCGGCCTGGGGCGGCGCGCGGCGGCCTCGATCCGCTCGCTCGACGTCGACGAACGGCGCCGGGCGGCCCTGCTGAGCGTCCTCGCCCACGGGCTCAGCCGGCGGAGCTAACGCCCCTCAGACGCGAGGGGTGAGATATCACCTCGCGAATCACCCTTAGAGGTGATTGACCGCGGTCACCTCCAGGGCGAAAATCGTCGCGGAATTCATCATAGCCTCGTGGGAGGACGCGGACGATGGACAATCGCAAAGACAAGCGGTTCATGGAACGGAACACCGTATTCATCAAGTCGACCTCGGAGAACAACGAGATCCTCTACGGCCACGGCATCAACGCCCACACTCACGACCTCTCCCTGTCCGGGGCGAGGATCTGCACGCCGCACTACTTCCCCGTCGGCAGCGTCGTCCGCATCGTCATCGACCTCGAGAGGACCCACCAGTCCATCAAGGTCGACGGCGAGGTCAAGTGGACCAAGAAGAGCGAGGAGGACGACGACCTTTTCGAGAGCGGCGTCGAGTTCCTGCACAGCATCTCCCAGACGCTCCTCTCGCTGATCAAGCATCTCTACGCCGAGCGGAACGGCGGCATCCCCACGGCCATCTCTAACTGATCGGGCCCGGGCCGTTCTCCAGGGCCTCCCGGTTCTCGTCTCCCCGTCTTTCCTGCGCTGTCAACGGATCTCGTTCCCGGGCGAGCGGGCTTTGGTTTATAATGGGCGGGATGACCGATCTCGGATCCTTCCTCTCGGCCGGAGTCGGGCCTCTCGGCGGCCGCGTCGAAGAGCTCGTCCGCATCCACGAAGCTCTCTGGCGGAACGCCCCGGACGGGCCGCGGCTGCTCGAAAAGAGCTTCCGCCGCGCGGAGAAGAAGGCCGTCGAGCGGGAGCTCTCGGCCGTGGTCAGCCGGCTGTCCTCCGAGCCGGTAAGGGCCGCCTTTCTCGCCGGGTCGCTCGAACCCGCGCGCCTCGAAGAGATGGCCGCGGGCCTCAAGCCCGCCTTCAAGAAGCTCCTCGGGCTCATCGGTCTGCCCCTCGAAGCGGTCTACGACGCCAGCTTCGTCGAATCGACCCGCCTCTTCATCCGGGACGCCCGCGACTTCGATCCGGAGCTCCGGCTGGACTCGGCTTACCAGGCGCTCCGCAACGTCTGGATCATGAACTCGCTCCAGTTCGACCTCGGCTTCGCCGTCGAGCCCACCGAGGCCGTCTTCGCCTACAGCATGGTCTATCCCTACCTCGACAACGTCCTCGACGACGACCGGGCCGATGAGGCCGCCAAGCTCGACCTGGTCGCCAAGCTCAGGGATTGGCTCGAGGGATCGGACCGGCCGGCCGAGGCCCCGGCGGAGAAGAAGCTCCGCTCCCTCGTCGACCTCATGGAGCGCCGCTTCCCCCGGAGCGGCTTCCCCGACGTTTACCGTTCGCTCCTGGCGATCTCCAACGCCCAGGTGAAGAGCCTTCTCCAGCAGAGGCCGGGGGCCGCCGCGCCGCCGGACGAGGTCATGGCCATCAGCCTGGAAAAGGGCGGCACATCGGTCCTCGCCGACGGCTTCCTCGTGGCCGGGTCCCTCGCGCCCGCCGACCAGGAGTTCTGCTTCGGGTTCGGGACGATCCTTCAGCTGGCCGACGACCTTCAGGACATCACCGAGGACTTGCGCCGCGGACACCGGACGCTTTTCGCGGCGGGGGCGGGCCGCGACGCCCTCGGGGCGACGGCGGCCCGGCTCGAGAACTACCTCGCCGCCGTGCTGGAGCGGGCCCGGCGCGGGGCGTCGCCGCGACGGATGGCCCTCTGCGACGCCATCGAGGCAGGATTGACCCTGATGTTCCGGGAGTCGGTGGGGAAACATCCGGAGTATTTCCGGAGGTCCTTCGTCCGCCGGGCGCGGCGGGGTTTTCCGGCCCGCTTCTCCTATCTCGAGAAGCTCCGGGGCCGGATCAAGGACAGGACGCCGCCGGGATGCGACCGCTTGGCCGACCTCGACGCCGGCCTGGTCGCCCTGATGGCCCTATCCTCCAGGGCCTTCGCCCTCGATTGAGGCCGGTGAACCCGCCTACTTGGCGATCGGAACGGCCGTCTTCGGGTCCCGCTTGGCCGTCCACTTGACGGGCGCGGCCTTCGCGTCGCCGGAC
>Ga0154759_1003_pt3 | contig 56780 bp, 49 predicted proteins | sample Rifle2008BG16ft_FD_105767 | JGI IMG/M metagenome (GOLD analysis project Ga0154759, IMG submission 105767) | Candidatus Aminicenantes bacterium RBG_16_66_30 | reverse complement strand
GACCTCGTCGATCACTTTCAGCGGACCGCGGCCTCCTACGACGCTTGGTACGACGCCCATCCGGCCCTTTACCGGACGGAGCTGGCCGCCCTCCAGAAAGCCGTCCCGCGGCGGGGCCGGGGGCTCGAGGTCGGAGTCGGGACAGGCAGGTTCGCTGCTCCACTCTCGGTCCGTTACGGGCTGGACCCGTCCCCGGGCATGCTCGGTCTGGCCAAGGGCAGGGGGATCCGGGTTGTCCAGGGTTTCGGCGAGGCCCTACCCTTCAAGTCCGCCAGCTTCGATCTCGTCCTGATCGTATTCGTCATCGAATTCGTCGACGACGCCGGCGGCTTTCTCGGGGAGGCGGCGAGGGTCCTCCGGAGCGGCGGCACCATCGTCGTGGGCTTCATGGACAAGGCTAGCGCCTGGGGTCGGTACTTCCGCCGGAGCTCCACGGTCCGGGACCATTTTCACCCCCCTTCCCCCGCCGATCTCATCTCCGTCCTCGAGAGCGTAGGACTGGGTTTCGAGGCCTCCTGGCAGACCCTGTTCGCCCCGCCGCCAGACCTCCCGCGCGTGGAGCGGCCGAGGACCGGCTTCGGCCAGGGCGGCTTTGTGGCCTTAAAGGCCGTGAAGGGCCGGAAGACGCCGCCCCCGGGGCCGGTTGCCAATCGCGCTCGAAAAACGTAGAATCCCGTCTTCCGGAAAGGAGAATGCCGATGACCCGCGACGAAGCCCTCGAACTGCTCAAGCAGCATCTCAAGAACAAGAACCTGATCAAGCACTGCCTGTCTGTCGAAGCCTGCATGCGGGCCCTGGCCGTCCGCCTCGGTCACGACCCCGAGCCCTGGGGCCTGGCCGGCATCCTCCACGACCTCGACTATGAAGTGACGGACAAGAGCCCCGAGCTCCATACGACCGAGACGGTCAAGGTCCTCCGGGAAAAGGGCATCGCCGAGCCCGTCATCCACGCCGTCCAGGCCCACGCCGGCAAGGCGCCTTGCGAATCGCCCATGGACTGGGCCATCTACGCGGTGGACCCGCTGACCGGCCTGATCATCTCCGCGACCCTGATGCACCCGGACAAGAAGCTGAGATCGATCGACCTCGAGTTCCTCAAGCGCCGCTACAAGGAAAAGAGCTTCGCCCGGGGCGCCCGCCGCGAGGAGATCGAAGAATCGAAGAACCTCGGCCTCGGGCTCGACGAGTTCCTGTCGATCGCCATCGGGGCGATGCAGGGCATCGACGCGGACCTGGGACTGTAAAAAACGGGGACACGTACCGCCGGTACATGTCCCCGTTTTTTTTATTTCAAGACATCCAGCCTGACGCCGACCTCGAAATACTGCCCCCGCCAGGGGAAGCCCGGCTCGGTGTAGAAGTAGTCGTTGAAGATGTTCCCGAGCCTGACGAAGATCTCGTAGTGCTCCCTGAAAGTGTATCCGAAGAGGATATCCAGGCTGAAATGCGAGGGGATGTCGAGGACCTCGCTCGTGCTGGAGTTCCACCATGAGGACTTCGAGCCCAGGAGCCCGTAGTAGCCGATCCGGAGACCCTCCGCAGGGAAGAACGCGAGGTCGAAGTTGAGGTTGTGGTTGGGCTGGGCGTCGAGCGGCCGGTCGTCGACGTCGTTGCGGTGGTCGAGGGTGGTGTAGTTCGCCGTCGCCGCCAGCCAGGGGAGGCTCTTCTGGACCTGGACCTCGAAGCCGTTAATGTGGGCCTTGCCGACGTTGATATATCGGCGCGTCCCGTCCGGCAGCCGGACCGTGTCGATGAAGTCCTTGAACCGGTTGAAGAAGACCGATCCGGCGACATAGAACGGCCCGCTCCAGGTCGTGGCGAGCTCGAAGCTCGTCCCGGACTCGCCGAGGAGATCGGGATTGCCGGAGGACTCCGAATATAAGGCGCGCATGGACGGGAAGCGGGACTTGCGGGCGAAGGAGATGTGGAAATCCAGCTCCTCGCTGGGGGTGAACTTGACCCCGACGAGGGGATTGAGCGACGTGTTGTTCTCGCCGGGCGCGTACTTGTCGATGTAATCCAAGCTCAGTCCGCCGATGATCTTCCATTGGTCGGTGATGGCGAGATGGTCCTCGAGGCCGGCCGACCAGGTCCCTTGATCGAACCGGTCCCAGGGAAGGCCAGCGTTGTCCTGGATCCGGGCGACGTCCTTCTGATAGAGCAGGGAGGCCTTGAGCGTGTTCCGCTCGTCGGTCGGGACGTCGGCCAGAGCGAACCCGCCGTAGACGTCGTTGTTATAGGTGCTCTGGGAGTCGAGCTCGGTCATCTCCGGATCGGCGAACCAGTCGAGAGTGTTATAGTAATTGACGTAAAAGGCGCGGAAACGCAGGACCGCGTCGCCGCCGAGCGAGGTGAATCCGCCCGCGTTGAGAGTCGACCGGTCCCACTTGGGGAAGCGCCAGTAGCGGGCTCTCTGGGTGAAGAGGGCCGGGGGCATGCCGTATTCCGACTGATAGATCCCGCCGTTGACCATGATCTCCGTCGAGCTCGACGGCGCGTAATAGAGCTTGGCGTTGAGATTGAGGCGCTCGAAGTCGCTGTTGGCCCGCAGGGTCCGATTCATTGCCGGGTCGGGATAATAGAAGCCGCCCGAGTCCTGATAGAGGACGTTGGCGGCGAGCGAGAACCGGTCCCAGCTGTAGGACCCGTCCACGCCCAGCCCGTACGTGTCCGCGTTGCCGGTGCTTCCCGAGAGGGACAAGCTGGGCCGCTCGGCCGGCCGCTTGGTGATGACGTTGACGATGCCGCCCAGCGTGTTCGGGCCGTAGAGGACGGAGGACGGTCCCTTCGTCACCTGGATCGTATCGATCCCTCCGGCCGAGACCGTCTTGAGGTCGAAGGAGCTGAAATAGGGTTCGTAGACCGGGACGCCGTCGACGAGGAGGGCGATGCGGTTGTTGCCGATCCCCCGGAGCTTCAGGTTGTAGGTGTCCTTGTCGCCGAACGTGACCATGGACCCGGGGATGAGCTTGATGACGTCGGAGAGGTCGCGCGGCTTGAGCCGCTCGATCTCGGTTGCGACGACCGTCGAGACCGTGGCCAGGGGCACGTCCTTGGGGGCCTTGCCGACGACCAGGATCTCCTCGGTGATCTTGACCTGCTTCTGCTTCTCTGTCTTGGCTTTCTGGTCCTCGGCCGTTTGCTGGGCCAGGACGGGGGAGAGGCCGAGGGCGAGCGCGAGGCCGGATGCGAGAAGTCCCCAGAACACGAGCCTGGGGTTGGAGCGCAGGGCCTTCCTCACGACAGCCCGGGCCCGACTTCAGGCCGCCTTCTGGAGCTTGCTGTGGCGGAAGCCGTACATGAAATAGATCGCCAGGCCGGCCAGGAGCCAGATCCCGAAGCGCACCCAGGTCACCCGGGGCAGGCTGGCCATGAGGTAGAAGCAGAAGCCGACCGTGATGAGCGGGGTGAAGGGAACGCCGGGCGTCTTGAACTTCCGCTCGACCTCGGGCCGCGTCTTCCTCAGCAGGATGACCCCGATGGAAACGAGGATGAAGGCGAAGAGCGTGCCGATGTTGCAGAGGTCGATGATCATCGGCAGGGGGAAGAGCCCGGCGATGAGGGCCGTGGCCGAGCCCGTGATCCAGGTGCAGAGGTGGGGCGTCTGGTGCTTGGGATGGACCTTGGCGAAGGCCGGCGGCAGGAGGCCGTCGCGGGCCATGACCATGAAGATCCGGATCTGGCCGTAGAGCGTCACGAGCAGGGTCGAGATCATGCCGATGATGGCCCCGGTCGCGACGAGCGCCCCGCCCCACCGGATGCCGATGCTGCCCAGCGCGGCCGGCAGGGCGTTGCCGACGTCGATCTGCTTGTAGGGGACGATGCCCGTCAGGACGAAGGCGACGGCGACGTAGAGGACGATGACGACGCCCAGGCAGAGCATCAGCCCGAGCGGAACGTCCTTTTTCGGGTTCTTGGTCTCCTCCGCGGCCGTCGAGACGGCGTCGAAGCCGATGTAGGCGAAGAAGATGATAGCCGCACCGGCCATGACGCCCTTCCAGCCGAAGGGCATCATCGGCTGGAGGTTGGCCAGGCTGACGTGGCGGACGCCGAGGAAGACGAAGAGGAGGATGACGGCGATCTTGACCAGGACGATGACGTTGTTGATCTTGGCGCTCTCGCGGATGCCGATGTAGAGGACCCAGGTGATGAGCATGGTGATGACGATGGCCGGCACGTCGACGATCCCGCCCGAGAGGACGATGCGGCCGTCGACCGTCGTGATCGGCGGGGTCAGCAGGGCTTTCGGCAGCTTGGCCCCGGCGCTCTGGATGAGGCCGATGAAGGTCGTCGACCAGCCCGAGGCCACGGCGCTCGCGGCGACGAGGTATTCGAGCATGAGGTCCCAGCCGATGATCCAGGCGATGACCTCGCCGAAGGCGACATAAGAGTACGAGTAGGTGCTGCCCGCGACGGGGAACATGCAGGCGAGCTCCGAGTAGGTGAGAGCGCAGAAACCGCACGTGACGGCGGCGATGATGAACGACAGCAGGACGCCGGGGCCGGCCAGCTGGGCTCCCTGTCCCGTGGCCACGAAGATGCCCGTCCCGACGACGGAACCGATGCCCAGGGCGGCCAGGTCGACGGCCGTGAGGTTCTTCTTGAGCTGGGTGTGTTCCGCGGCCTCCTCGATCTGGGCCGGGGTTTTGGTCTTCCAGATGCTCATGCGGGACCTCTCTTCCTGGCGCTGAAGAGGGGGATTATATTCCAGTCCGCGCGGAAAGCAATCCTTCCGTGCTAATATACCCGAAAGCCTGGCGAACACGATGGAGGAAGCGCTTATGATATCCCGTCGGACTTCGATCATTTTCTCGGCCGCCTATCTGGCCCTCGCCCTCACCGCCTGCTCGGACGGCGTCACGTCCCGGGCCTTGGAAGAGATCCGCGGCGAGGACATGGGGTTCTCCCTGGAATTCCTCGGATCGCCGGAGTTCCGCGGGAGGAGCACCCCCTCCGCGGAGCTCGATATCGCCTCCAAGTACATCGCTCTCACAGCCGAGCGGATCGGCCTCAAACCCCTGATGCCCGATGGGTCCTTCTACCAGGAGGTCCCGGTCGAGGTCACGACCGTCGTGCCCTCCGCCTCCCGGTTGCGCCTCACGGCGGCATCGGGCGAGCGGGTCTTCGGCTTCCCGGACGACGCCACGGTCGGACGGGGGTTCGAGACGGGGCAAGTCTCGGGCGGGGTCGTTTTCCTGGGCTTTGGGCTCAGCGCCCCGCAGCTCGGCTGGGACGACCTGGCGGGCGTAGACGTCCGGGGCAAGGTCGTCGTCGTCCTGGACGCGACGCTGTCAGGGGACCATCCGCTCAAGCCGACAGAGAACCGCCGGCTCCTCATGGGCCGGACCGCCGCCCTGCGGGAGCGGGGAGTTGTGGCCGTGGTCTCGATCATCAACGAAGAGCGGGAAGCGCGGCTGGCGAAAACGGGCTTGCCCTTAGACCTGCCCGAGCGGCTCAGGTTCCCCGACGTCGTCACCGGGATGGGGGCCGGGACCGCGTCCGGGGCCGTGCCGCCGCGGCCGGGCGGCCTCTTCCTCCAGGTTGAAGTGCGGCACGATGCGGGCGCCGCGATCCTGGGCTGTGACCGGGACGAGCTGGCCCGGATGTTCGAGACCGTCCGCCTGGGCAAGCCGGCCGTGGCGAAAAGACTCGCCGGACGGACGCTCGGCATCGAGATCGCCTCGGCGACCCGGACGAAGCGTACCTTCAACGTCGTCGCCTGGCTCGAGGGCGCGGACCCGGCCCTCCGCGAGGAGTATCTCACCATCAGCTCCCACCACGATCACAATCCCGCCCGCGAGGGCCGGATCTTCCCCGGCGCGGACGACAACATCTCCGGGGTCGTCGGCATGTTCGAGGTCGCCGAGGCCTTGATGATCGCGAGGCCGAAGCGGTCGGTCATCTTCGTCTGGAACACGGCCGAGGAGCGGGGGCTCATCGGCTCGTACTATTTCGTCCAGCACTGCCCCGTACCCGTCGAGAAGATCAGCGCCAACCTCAACCTGGACATGATCTCGCGGAACGCCGCGAACCACATCTATCTCATCGGCTCGAACAGGCTCAGCTCCGGGCTCGACGCGAGCATCCAGGCCATGAACAAGCGGCCCGGGCCCGGCCTAACGCTCGACTATGCGTACGAGAATCCCGGACACCCGGACCGCTTCTTCTTCCGGAGCGATCAGTACCCCTACATCCGCTACGGCATCCCGGGCGTGTGGTTCTTCTGTGGCACGACCGACGACTACCACCAGGAAGGGGACGTCGCGGCCAAGGCCGACACCATCAAGATGGAGAAGGTCTGCGAGCTCGTCTTCCTCGTCGCCCGGGACATCGGCGACAAGCCCGCCCTGCTGGCCCTCGACCTCCGTCCCGAGGTCAAGGCGCGCGGCCCAGAGAACATGAAGGTCGCCTGGAGATAGCCTTTTTGACTTGCCCGGGCCCGTGTGCTATTTAGAACCCGATGAAGATCGTTGCCGTCGCCGGACTCTCCGAAACCGGCAAGACGCGGCTCATTGTTCGCCTTATCCAAGAGCTCACGAAACGGGGGCTCCGGGTCTCCGCCGTCAAACGATGTTCCCACGGCTTCGCGCTGGATACGGAAGGCAAGGACACGGCGGAATTCAGCCGGGCGGGCGCCGGGGGAGTGGCTATGATCTCCCCGGAGGGCTGGGCGGCCCTGGCCCGGGCGGCGTCCGTCGAGGCCCCGGCCCTCGCCGCGCGACTCTTCCCCGAGGCCGACGTCGTCCTCATCGAAGGGGGCAAGAACGTCGCAGGAGTCCCCAAGATCGAGGTCCTGCGGGCCGGCGTCTCCGAGGCCCTGACGAGCCGTCCCGAAGAGCTTTTGGCGGTTGTCTCGGACCGGCCCTTGCCCGACGGCGTCCCCGTACCGGTCTTCAGACCCGAAGAGACGGCGCGCCTCTCGGACCTCATTCTCTCCGTCGAGGAGGCCAGCATGGCGGACATCACGCTCGAAGTGGACGGCCGGGAGGTCAACATGAACCCGTTCGTCCGGACGTTCATCGAGAGGACCGTCCTGGGGATGGTCACATCCCTGAGCGGCATCGATCCCGAGCCGAAAAAGATCTCCCTCGTGATCGACCGGACCGAAGACCGGGCCAAGCCGGGGCCGAAGCCGTGAAGACCCTGCCGAAGCCGGGGACGATCGCCTTCGCCCGGGAGTACTTCACCCATCGCGATCCGGATGTCCTGGCCGTCTTGCGCCGGAGCTCCGTCGGCATCGCCGGGGCGGGGGGGCTCGGATCGAACGTGGCCGTCGCCCTGGCCCGGGCGGGCGTCGGCCGCCTGGTCATCGCCGACTTCGACCGGATCGAGCCCTCCAATCTCAACCGCCAACAATATTTCCTCGACCAGGTCGGCGAGCGGAAGGTCGTGGCCCTGCGGGAGAGCCTCCTGGCCGTCAATCCTTATTCGCTCTACGAGATCCACGACGTCCGCATCAACCGCAGGAACGCGGCGACGGTCTTTGCCCGGGTGGACATCCTGGTCGAGGCCTTCGACAAGGCCGCGGCCAAGGAGATGCTCATCGAAGCGTCCCTTGCCCGGTTCCCGGGCCGGCCGATCGTCGCGGCCTCGGGCCTGGCCGGATACGGCCGCAACCGCAAGATCCACACCCGGCGCTTGGGGAATCTCTACATCTGCGGCGACGAATCGAGCCAGTGCCCGAAGGGGATCAGCCCGATGGCCCCGCGGGTAGCCCTGGTCGCGGCCATGCAGGCCAACCTCGTCGTCGAGCTCCTGGTCAAAATGAGAGGCCGACATGTTCAAGGTCAATGAGTATTTCGACGGGAAAGTGCCTCTACTGCTGACCCGAGGGCAAAGTACCCTGACGGGGACGTTCCTCAGAGCGATCTCTGGGTCCACTCGCCGTCGATCGAGCGCCACATCGCCCCCGTGGGATTCGCGTCCCTCAATTCCGGCGGCAGACGGCCGGCCCGGACGTGGTCATAGCATCTCAGGGCCGCGAATCTGAGGATGGCCGCTGGGAAGCCGACGGCCGTGAACCCGGGATGCCCGGTGGCCGGATAGGGGCCGCCGTGGTTCATGGCCGGGGAGACGGCGACGCCCGTGGGCATCTTGTCGTTCAGAAGCCGGCCGACCTTGGTTCGAAGGATGGGTTCGATCGCATCATACTCCCCATTGTCGCTCCCGCCGGAATGGCTGTAGATCGCCCCGGTCAAGTGGCCGTCCAGAAGGGTCGCGATCTCCCTCATCATGGCCATGTCCCCGGCCATGACGATCACGGACAGCGTTCCGAAGGATTCGACCTGAAAGGACGAAGGATCCTCGAGGAATCCGGCGCCGGACATCCTGAACAGGGTGGGGGAGAACCTGATCCCGTGACCCGAGGGCTCGCGCCCTCCCGCGAGGCGCTCGGCTCCCTTGGCAGCCAGACGCGTCGTGGCCTCCCGAAGCCCGTCGAGGACCTTGGGACCGAGGAGGACCATCGGCTCCGATCCCTCGAATGCCTTCCGGACCGTCTCGACGAAGCCCCTTCCCGCGGGGCCGTCGGGAACGACCACCAGGCCGGGCTTGGTGCACATCTGGCCGGCCGCCAGCGTGCAGGACTGAAAAAGCTCCGCGGCGATCTCTGTCGACCGCTCGTCGAGGGCTCCGGGCAGAATGAACACGGGATTGGCGCTCGACATTTCCAGATATATGGGCTTGCCGGCCCGGTCCGCGGCCTCCTTGAGGGCCAGGCCCGACGGCCGGCTGCCGGTGAAGGCGGTCGCGCCGACGTCGGGATGAGATACCAGCCGAAGGCCGTCCTCGGGCGCGAAATGGTAGAGGAGCTGAACGGAGGCCCGCGGCAAAGCGATCTTTAAAATGGCTTCGTGCGCTTCCTCAGCCAGGATCCTGGTCGCCGCAGGATGGCCGGGGTGGGCCTTGGCGATGATGGGGTTCCCCGCGGCCAGGGCGGACGCGAAATCCCCTCCGCCCATGGCGTTATACGCGTAGGGGAAGTTGTTGGGACCCATGATGACGACCGGGCCGCCCAGCGGACCGTACATGGACCGGATGTCCGCTTTCGTATCGATCGTCGCCCGCGACCAGGAGCGGTCGCGGCAGGCGGCCGCCGCCTTCCGGAGCTGATCGAGCATTCGCGGAAGCTCGACGGAGCCCAGGCGGGGTTCGGCCGGCAGGCCGGTCTCTAAATGCGCCGCGGCGACGAGCTCTTCCTTCCGCCTTTCGATCCTGATGGCGAAGGCCTCGAGGAAACGGGCGATGGACTCGGGGCCCAGAGCGGCCAATTCCCCGGCGGCTTTATTGCCGGCCTCTAGGGCCTCGGCGACGTCGGGCCAGGGCGAGATCGGGTACTCCCCGGGGAGCGTGCCGCCGGTGGCCGGATCAAGGGCCTGGAACGTCGCGGGGCCGCCGGCCGGGCGCCAGCGGCCGCCGACGAGAATGGGGAATGCCTTGTTCACCTCACCCGCCCGAATAGATCGGCGAGATCACGACCCGGTCGCCCTCGGCCAGGGCTTCGTCGGGCACGACCGCCCGGCCGTTCCGGGTGACGATCTTAGGCCGGGACTTGTCGATCGAGACGAGAGAGATGAGCTCCTCGGCCGTCGTCCCCTCGGGCACGTCCAGCTCCTTTTCGCTGAAGCCGAACACCTGGACGAACGGCCCGATCAGCTTGACGGTGATCTTCACGTGAGCTTTCCGTATTTCTCCGCCGCCCGGCCCTCCTCGGCGACGCCCAGCCGTTCGAGCGTGGCCTTGGTCGGGATGCCGCGCCTGTCATAGCCGCGCAGGTCGTAGTAATGCTGGAGGAGCCCGTCGTACTTGTCATATTCGAGATGCCTGCCGGCGATCGGGCCGTCGGTGTCGGCGTTGGCCGGGTCGAACCAGACGGCCGGCGGATAGTCGAGCTTGCGGTCAGTCCCGGGGTATTCGCGGAGCCAGAAGAGCTTGATCATGGAGTAGATCCTGTCCGAGATCGTCCAGAAATCGTCGAGGGTCCAGTCGAGGCCGCTGACCAGCTTGAAGTACTTGGGGTAGTTCTCGAGGCCCCAGCCGATCTCGATCCAGGGGAAGCGGCAGGAGACGATGTACTCGAAGAGGCCGCCCCGGATCCTCTGCAGGTCGATGACCTTTTGGGCCTTCTCCGGGCCGTAGGATTCGCGGGACGTGCTCTTGAGCTCGAAGGTGATGACCCAGGACTCCTTATGATGGGCGCCGATGGGGCTGACCCCGAAGGCCAGGGCCATCCCCGGAATGAACTTGCAGTTGTAGGCCGCGACCTCGAGGCCCTTGACCTGCATGGCGTAGGCCTCCGAGCCGTGGCCGAACTTGCGGGCGGCGCGCATCGAGCCCTCGGCCAGGATGTTCCCGATCTCGCCTTCGCGCCGGGCGATCATCCCCAGGAGCTTCTTCGAGCCGGCGGCGTCGTTGAAGCCGTAGTCGCCGGCCACCGCCCCGTGGTCGATAGCGTCGGCGTAGAAGCTCAGGGTACAGCCGCCCGACATCGTGTCGATGCCGTAGTCGTCGCAAAGGTAGTTCAGCGAGCCGACCTGGGGCAGGTCGAAGATCTCCAGATTGGGGCCGAGGAGGCCGATGTTCTCATAGTCGAGCTCGGACTCGCGCCCCTCGTCGTCGTGGATGGTGATGCCGCAGCGCATGGTGCAGTTGGGGCAGCCGTAGGTGGCGATGCGGGCGTTGTTCAGGCGCTCGCCGTCGACCTTCCAGGCGTCGGCGTGGTGGGTCTTGCGGAAGTTCCGCACCGGGAGGGCGGCGACCTCGTTGCACCAGGCCAGGACGCCGTTGGTGCTCTGGATGGACCAGCCGGCCTCCTTGTCGATCCGGTGGACCTCTCGGAGGTCGTCCATGCCGACCTTCTTCATCCCGTCCGGGTCGGCCTGGGGGATGGGCTTGGTGCCCTTGACGACGACGGCCTTGAGGAGCTTCGAGCCCATGACCGCGCCCATGCCCGTCCGGCCGCCGGCCCGGCCCTCGAGGCTGCGGACGACGGCGTAGCGGACCAGGTTCTCGCCGGCCTGGCCGATGTTGAGGACGCCGACGCCCTTGCCGTACTTGGCGTAGATCCAGTCGTTCGTCTCGTAGGTCCCCTTGCCCCAGACGGCGTCGGCCGGGAGGAACTCGACCCTGTCGTCCTCGATGTAAAGCATGGTCGGCCCCGCGGCCTTGCCCTCGACGATCAGGGCGTCATAGCCGGCTTTGCGGAGCTGCTCGGCCACCCGGGTCCCCAGGTTACCGTCCCCATAGCCGCCCGTGCTGGGGGATTTCCCGGCGACGACCGCTTTCCCCGTGTTGGGGGCGGGGATGCCGGCGATGGGGCCCAGGGCGACGATGAACTTGTTGTCGGGGCCGAGGGGGTCGATCCCCGGCGCGAGCTCGTCGAAGAGGATCTTGGCGGCGAAGCCGCGCCCGCCGATCCACTTGCGGGCGAATTCTTCTGTAAACGATTCTTTATTAAAGGTTTTTGCGGTCAGGTTGACTCTCAGGATCTGGCCGGTCCAGCCGTTCATGATGGCGTCCTTTCAGGGAATGAAAATACTCCCCAATTCTAGCCGGAGGCCGGGCCGGGGTCAAGATGTGGAAATCTGGGGACACGTACCGATTCCAGAGAATCGTTACATGTCCCCGATTTCCCCCAGGTCTCCCCCGAAAATGGAAGAGTCCGCGTTTTCGTGGGCGGAATCGTCCGGAATTTCGTATAATAAACAGGGGAGACCGTTCCTCCCCCTCGGAAAGGAGAATAACATGGCCAAGAGGCTCTTCCGGTCGGCCAATCAGAAGATGCTGGGCGGCGTTTGCGCCGGCCTGGCCGAATACCTCGACATCGACGTCTCGATCGTCCGCCTGCTGTGGGTCGGGCTGGCCCTGGTCACGGCGGTCCTCCCGATGACCTTCTTCTACATCATCGCCTGGATCGTCATCCCCATGGCCATGCCCAATTCCCAGGCCTGAGGGCGGGGCGAGAGGCCCCGGCCGGGGCCCGCGGCGGTCCGTTGACTTACAGTCAGAGTTCGGTTATAACCTAATCAGTTTTCAAGATGGGCATGAAGAGCGCTCTCGAGATCCCGTTCAAGCACATCGCCATCGAGGGCGTCTTCCGGTCGCGGAAGACCCACCTGGCCAACGTCCTGGCCCAGAGGATCGGCGGCAAGGTCGTCTTCGACAACGTCGGCAACCCCTACTTGAAGGAGTTCTACAGCGAGAAGGAGGGCTCGGCCTTCCTGACCCAGCTCGTCTTCCTGGCCAACCGCTACAACCAGCAGGTCCGCCTCCTCCAGAGGGACCTGTTCGTCGACCGGATCATCTGCGACTACCTCTTCGAGAAGGACAAGATCTACGCCTATCAGACGCTCTCCGACGACGAGCTCCTCGTCTACGAGAAGATCTACGGCATCCTCTCCGAGCGCGTCCCCAAGCCGGACCTCGTCATCTACCTCCAGATCTCGCTGGCCTCCCTGACCCGCCGCGTCGCCAAGGAGGGGGACTCCGTCGAGAAGAACATCTCCGAGAAGTACCTCGAGGACATCGTCGAGGCCTTCGACTACTTCTTCTTCAATTACCAGGGGGCGCCGCTCCTCGTCGTCAAGGCCGACGACATCGACTTCGGACGCGAGGAGGACGTCCTCGACCTCCTCGACCAGATCCGCGACATGAAGAAGGCCTCCCTCTACTACGTCCCCCAGAGCTATGGGGGCAAGGGCGTCAAGAAGGGATAGGCTCACGGTTATGGCCCGAAGGCGGCCGCGACCGCCCCGGGACCCGACGTTCCGCCGCGGAGGAACGAGACTTTACCTCAATCCCGCGTCGAGGCGGGATGGGGAGAAAGGACGGACGATGGCCGACACGCCGATCGAAAAGATCACCATTCCCTCCCTGCGGGCCCGGAAGACCGTCGGGCCGAAGGTCGTCTGCCTGACGGCCTACGACTATCCGACGGCGAAGCTCCTCGACGAGGCCGGGGTCGACCTCATCCTGGTCGGGGACTCCCTGGGCATGGTCGTCCTCGGGTACGAGAACACGGTGCCCGTGACGATGGACGAGATGATCCACCACACCGGGGCCGTCACGAGGGCGGTCCGGCGGGCCCTCGTCGTCGGCGACATGCCCTACTTCTCGTTCCACCTCAGCGCCGACGAGACCATCCGCAACGCCTCCCGTTTCCTCAAGGAAGGGGGCGCGGCGGCGGTCAAGATCGAGGGCGCCTCGAGAAAGCGCCTGAAGCTCGTCGAAGCCATGGTCGAGGCCGAGATCCCGGTCATGGGCCACGTCGGGCTGACGCCCCAGTCCATCCATCATCTCGGCCGGTACAAGGTCAAGGGCAAGCTCGCCGAGGAGGCCCGGCGCATCGTCGAGGACGCCGCCAACCTGGAAAAGGCCGGGGCCTTCGCCGTCGTCCTCGAATCCATGCCCGTCGAGGTCGCCGCCGAGGTCACCCGGGCCGTGAAGATCCCGACGATCGGCATCGGCGCGGGCCCGGCCTGCGACGGCCAGGTCCTCGTCTTCCACGACATGATGGGCTTTTCCAACGGCTATATGCCCAAGTTCGTCCGGAAGTACGCCGACCTCCACGGGATCATGAGCGGGGCGGTCCGGGCCTACGCCGCGGACGTCCGGAAGGGGCGATTCCCGGACGACGCGACGTCCTATCACCTGAAGCCCGAGGCCGCCGCGGAGCTGGCCCCGAAAAAGGGCCGGTGCGCGCCCGGGCGGGGAACAAGATGAAGGTCGTCGAGAGCGTCTCGGCGATGAAGGCCCTGGCCCGCGGGTGGAGGCGGGACGGGAAGAGGATCGGGCTCGTCCCGACCATGGGCTACCTCCACGAGGGGCACCTCAGCCTCGTCCGGGAATCGAAGCGGCGGACCGACGTCACGGTCGTCAGTATCTTCGTCAATCCGACCCAGTTCGGGCCCAACGAGGATTTCAAAAAGTACCCGCGGGACCTGGCCAAGGACATCGTCTACCTCGAGACGGGCGGTGTCGACTGCCTGTTCCACCCCGTTGCCGCGGAGGTCTATCCCTTGGACTATCGGACCTTTGTCGAAGTCCAGGGCCTTCAGGACAAGCTCTGCGGCAGGTCCCGGCCGGGGCATTTCCGGGGCGTGGCCACGGTCGTCCTCAAGCTCTTCGAGATCGTCCGCCCCGACCTGGCCTTCTTCGGGGCCAAGGACGCCCAGCAGGTCCTCATCATCCGGAGGGTGGCCGCCGACCTCGACCTCGACCTCGAGGTCGTCACCTGCCCGACCGTCCGCGAGCCCGACGGGCTGGCCCTGAGCTCCCGCAACGCCTATCTCGGGCCGGCCGAGAGGAAGGCCGCCCTGGCCCTGTCGATGAGCCTGCGCTGGGCCGAGCGGGCGGTCGCGGCCGGGGAGCGGGATACGGCCCGTCTGGTCGCCGGCATCCGGTCGGTCCTTGAAGCCGAACCGATGGCCCGGGTCGACTACGTCGAGGCGGTCGATCCGGAGACGCTCGAGCCTGTCGGCGAGGTCCGCGGCGAAGTCCTCGTCGCCCTGGCCGTGTTCATCGGCCCGACCCGCCTCATCGACAACGTCCGCCTTCGCGCCTGAGGGAAGAATGAAGAACCTGCGCTTGCTCGTCCTCGTCGCCGTCCTCTCCGCCCTTGTGACGCTTTTCGTCGTGGAGCGGGTCGTCCGGGCTCCGTCGGGCGCGGAGCGCATCGTGACCGAATTTTTCCGGCTCTATCACGGCCGGGGGATCCAGAGGCAGACCTCATGGAACGGCGTCCAGATCCAGCAAACCCCCACCGATATGTGGATGGTCCAGGAGATCATTGCGGAGCTCGAACCGGACTTCCTCATCGAGACGGGCACTCTCAGGGGAGGGTCTGCCCTCTACTATGCGACGGTGCTCCAGGGACTCGAGTCGGCCGCCAAGATCATCACGGTAGATATCCAGGACCAGATCGACCGGGCGCTGGAGTTCCCGGTCTTTCGATCCCGTGTGATCCCGATCGTCGGCGACTCCGTGGGCCCGGACACGATCCAGCGGATCGCCGACCTTGTCCAGGACAAGCCGGCCCTGGTCCTCCTCGACTCGGATCATCGCAAGGACCACGTTCTGAGAGAGCTGCGGCTCTATTCGAGATTCGTTCCTGTCGGGGGGTACATGATCGTCTTCGATACCGACCTGAACGGGCATCCGGTCACCCCGGAATTCGGGCCCGGCCCCATGGAAGCGGTCGAGGAGTTCCTGAAGACCGATGACCGGTTCGTCTCCGACAGCAGCCGCGAGAAGTTCTTGCTGACCATGTGCGCGAAGGGCTATCTCAAGCGGATCAAGTGAGGCCCTTCAGGCCTGGGCCAGTTTCAGACCGCAAGCTTCTGGACCAGGAAGTAACCGGCCGTTATAAGGAAGATGATCAGTGTCAGGGTGAACAGCGTCATGCCCAGGGTGTTGGCATAGCGCAAGAGCTGCCGGTAGGTCTTGACGATCAGGAACTTGAGCAGGAGCACCGCCACGAGCGCCATGGCCAGGACGAAATGGAAGGTCCCCCGCGGCGATAAGCCGTCGCCCATCTCGGCGAGGAAATTCACCCCGAAATAGGCCAAGGGCGCCAGAAGCGCTATAAAGACATATCCTGCCCATTTGTGGATCTTGCGCAGCCTCTCCGAACGGATCTCGTCCCCCGGCCGGCCGAAACGGGCCATCATGGTCAGGAAGGACACCAGGCCTGTGCCGAGGAGCAGGGACGCCAGGATCGTCTTGATCCAATAATCCGACATGGTTCCCTCCTATCAGTCGAGATGATAGTTCGGGGCTTCCTGGGTGATGACCACGTCATGGACATGGCTCTCCTTGAGCGAAGCCTGGGTGATCTTGATGAACCGGGCCTTCGTCTTAAGCTCCTCGATCGTCCGGCAGCCGGCGTAGCCCATGCCCGCCCTGAGGCCGCCGACGAGCATCTGGACGATGACCGTGGTGCTGCCCTTGTAGGGCACCTGGCCCTCGATGCCCTCGGGGACGAGCTTGCTCACGCTGGTCAGCCCGTCCTGCTGGTAGCGGTCGCCGCTCTTCCCTTCCCTCATGACCGCGAGCGAGCCCATGCCGCGGTAGAGCTTGTAGGCCCGGCCCTGGTACATGACGACCTCGCCCGGCGCCTCCTCGGTCCCGGCCAGGAGGTTCCCGAGCATGATCGTGTCCGCCCCGGCCGCGACGGCCTTGGTCACGTCGCCCGAGTACTTGACGCCTCCGTCGGCGATGAGCGGGACGCCCTTCTTCCGGCAGACCTCGAAGACGTCGGCGATGGCCGTGATCTGGGGGACGCCGGCCCCGGTGATGACCCGGGTCGTGCAGATGGAGCCCGGGCCGACGCCGACCTTGACGGCGTCGGCGCCGAGGTCGATGAGCTCCTCGGCCGCCCGGGCCGTGCCGATATTCCCGGCGACGAGCTCTTGCCCCGGGAACTCCTTCTTGAGGGTCCGGACGGTGTCGAGGACCCGCTGGGAGTGGCCGTGGGCGTTGTCGACGATGATGACGTCGCACTTGGCCGCGACCAGGGCCCGGGTCCGGTCGAGGAAGTCGGAGCCGACGCCGACCGCGGCGCCGACGCGGAGGCGGCCCAGGCTGTCCTTGGCCGCGTCGGGGTACTGGATGCGCTTCAGGATGTCCTTGTAGGTGATGAGCCCCTTGAGGTGGTAATTCTCGTCGACGACGAGGAGCTTCTCGATCTTGTGGTCGTGGAAGACCTTCTCCGCGTCCTCGAGAGAGGTCCCGACGGGGACGGTGACGAGCTTGCGGGTCATGATCTTTTCGATCGGGAGGCTCAGGCGGCTCTCGAAGCGGATGTCGCGGTTGGTCAGGATGCCCACGAGCTTGTTCGACTCATCCGTGATGGGCAGGCCCGAGATGCGGTGCTCCTTCATGACCTCGAGGGCCCGGGAGATCTTGTCCTGGGGCCGCAGCGTGATGGGCTCGACGACCATGCCGCTCTCGTGGCGCTTGACCTTGTCGACCTCCTCGGCCTGTCCGTCGATCGAGAGGTTGCGGTGGATGATGCCGATGCCGCCCTGCTGGGCCAGGGCGATGGCCATGCGCGACATCGTCACGGTGTCCATGGCCGCGCTGACGATGGGGATATTGAGGGCGATGTTGCGGCTCAGCCGGGTGGCGACCGAGGCCTCCCGGGGCACGACGTCCGACTTGGCCGGGAGGATGAGGACGTCGTCGAAGGTGAGGGCTTCCCGGATCTTGTCGTCGAGCATGGCGCCTCCTTGGCTCCCTGATCAGTGCTTGTGCCGCTTGCCGGGGATCATGGCCCGGGCCTGCTTGGACCTCTGGCCCGACGCCCCCTGGGGCTGCTGGTAAAAGACCGGCGCCTGCCGGCGGACCGGCGCGGGCTGGTCGATGACGGGCTGGATGAGGAAGAGATAGCGCACGGCGTCCTCCTCGATCCGGTCGAGCATGGACTGGAACATCTCGAAGCCCTCTTTCTTGTACTCGATGAGGGGGTCCTTCTGGCCGTAGCCGCGCAGCCCGATGCCCTCCTTGAGGTGGTCCATCTCGAGCAGGTGGTCCTTCCACTGGGAGTCGATGACCTGGAGGAGGATCATCCGCTCGAACTCGCGCATGAACGGGCCGAGCTGCCGCTCCTTGGCCTCGTAGGCCGCGACCAGGCCCTTGACGAGCGCCGCCCGCAGCTCGTCGTGCACGACGGTGTCCCAGTCGATGCCGAGCGTCCCGACGTCCAGCCCGAACTGGGCCAAAACGGCCTTGTGGAGGCCCTCGCGGCCCCACTCCTCCGGCGACGTGTCCTTGTTGGCGTGGGTGTCGAGCATCCAGTCGACGAGGTTGTCGATGAGGCCGAGGAAGTAGTCGTGCTGGTCCTCGCCCTTGAGGATCTTGCGGCGCTGGCCGTAGATCGTTTCCCTCTGCTTGTTCATGACGTCGTCGTATTCGAGGAGGTGCTTGCGGACGGTGAAGTTCTGGCCCTCGACCTGCTTCTGGGCCCGCTCGATGGCCCGGGTGATCATATTGTGTTCGATGGGGACCCCGTCGCCCATGCCGATCCGGGCCATGAGACCTGAGATGCGTTCGCTGCCGAAGATGCGCATGAGGTCGTCTTCGAGGGAGAGGTAGAAGCGCGACGATCCCGGGTCTCCCTGGCGGCCGGCCCGGCCCCGGAGCTGGTTGTCGATGCGCCGGGCCTCGTGGCGCTCGGTGCCGAGGACATGGAGCCCCTCGAGGGCGACGACGTCCTCGTGCTCCTTCTGCGTGACGGCGGAGACCTCTTGGAAGGCCTTTTCGAACTGTTCCGCCGTGACCTTGGCCGGGTCGCCGCCCGTCTTCTTGAGCTGCTCCCGGGCCAGGTATTCGGGATTGCCGCCGAGGAGGATATCGACGCCGCGGCCGGCCATGTTCGTGGCGATCGTCACGGACCCGATGCGGCCCGCCTGGGCGATGATCTGGGCCTCCTGCTCGTGGTACTTGGCGTTGAGGACGACGTGCTTGATGTTCTTGCGGCGGAGGAGCGTGCTGAGGTGCTCGGACTTCTCGATCGAGATCGTGCCGACGAGGACAGGGCGGCCCCTCTGGCTGAGATCGGTGATCTCCTCGACGACGGCGTTCCACTTCTCGCCGCCGGTCCGGTAGATGACGTCGGGGTTTTCCAAGCGGATGAGGGTCTTGTTCGTGGGGATCTCGACGACGTCGAGGCCGTAGATGTGGCGGAACTCGGTCGCCTCGGTGGCCGCCGTGCCGGTCATCCCGGCCAGCTTCTTGTACATGCGGAAGTAGTTCTGGAAGGTCACCGAGGCCAGGGTCTGGTACTCCTCCTCGACCTTGACCCGCTCCTTGGCCTCGAGGGCCTGGTGGAGCCCGTCGCTGTAGCGGCGGCCGGGCATGAGCCGCCCGGTGAACTCGTCGACGATGACGATCTTGCCGTCCTGGACCATGTAGTCGACGTCGAGCTTGAAGAGGTGGTGGGCCTTGAGCGACGTGTTCATGGCGTGGACGAGGTCCATGTTGGCCATGTCGTAGAGGTTGGTGACGCCGAGGACGCGCTCGGCCTCGGCGACGCCGGGGTCCTGGATGGAGACGGTCCGGCTCTTCTCGTCGAGGGTGAAGTGCTTGTCCTTCTGGAACCGCCGGACCAGGCTGTCGACGCGGGTGAAGAGCTGGGTCGACTCGTTGGTCGGCCCGGAGATGATGAGGGGCGTCCGGGCCTCGTCGATGAGGATGCTGTCGACCTCGTCGACAATGGCGTAGCTGAACTCGCGCTGGGCCAGGTCGGCCAGGCGGAACTTCATATTGTCGCGGAGATAGTCGAAGCCGAACTCGTTGTTCGTGCCGTAGGTGATGTCGGCCCGGTAGGCCGTGTAGCGCTCGGCGTCCCCGAGGGCGTGCTGGATCGTCCCGACCGAGAGGCCGAGGAAGCGGTAGATGGCCCCCATCCACTCCGTGTCGCGCTTGGCCAGGTAGTCGTTGACCGTGACGATGTGGACGCCCTGGCCCGAAAGGGCGTTGAGGTAGGCCGGGAGGGTCGCGACGAGCGTTTTTCCCTCGCCCGTCTTCATCTCGGCGATCCTGCCCTGGTGGAGAACGACGCCGCCGACGAGCTGGACGTCGAAGTGGCGCATCCGGGTCGTCCGGCGGGAGGCCTCGCGGACGACGGCGAAGGCCTCGGGGAGGATGTCGTCCACGGAGGCGCCCTGGGCGAGCTTCTCCTTGAACTCGGCGGTCTTTGCCCGGAGCTGGTCGTCCGTCAGGGGCTGGATGCGGGGCTCGAGGTCGTTGATGGGAGCGACGAGGGGCTGGATCTTCCTGAGGGTCCGGTCGTTATCGGTGCCGAACAGCTTGCGGGAAATCCACTTGTACATTTACCATTATTTAACAGAAAGGCCCCCTGAAGTCAATCTCGGGAGGGCCGGCGTCCCCTGGAATCTTAGACATCGTCGCGGTAGCTGAATCCGTATTTGATGGCTTCGAGGTTCTTCTCGATCGCCTTGGCCGGCAGGAGCTCCTTGATATTGAGGATCAGGATGTTGATCCCGATGTGGCGGAGGATGCGGCCCAGGGCGATCATGTTGATGTAGATCTTGCTCCCGAAGAGCTGGACGGCCACGTCCTCGAACCCGTAACTGGTCCCCTGGCTCGTCTTGATGCTGCACGAAAGGGACTCCTCCCGGCACATGCTCTCGTCGATGACCAGCGTCTTGGCCGGGAACCAGTCCCGGGTCTTCGTGAACTTGATCAGGACGTCGGCCTCGTCGATGACCGGGTTCTCGATCGGCCGGCTGGAATAGATGAGGTCGGCGCTGATCGTCCCGCCCCTCACCGAGGCGTCGTAGGCGAGGTTGAGGGAGACCTCGTGCCCCAATTGGGCCAGGACCTGGCCCAGGGTGTAGGACAGGAGCTTGACGCCCTGGCCGGCCTCGCCGATGATCTTGATCTTCGTCTCCCTTTTCTCCGCGTCCGGCTCGGCGATGATCTTGTAGATGTTCTGGACCTTGAACCCGAACATGCTCTTTTCGATGAGCACGCCCTTGGAAAAACCCAGCTTGGCGCTGAAGTCGAGGAAGCGGTTGTTCTCGGCGTAGGCGTACATCTCGAACTTCCAGCAGCCCTTGGGTTTCAGCTCCGTCTCCGCGTGGCTGAGGAGGGCCTTGACGACGCCCTTGCCCCGGAACTCCCTCAGGCTGTAGATCCAGTAGATCGTGAGGACGTAACGGAAATACCACCCGTAGAGGAAGGCCACGATCTTCCCGTCCTCCTCGACGACGTAGAGGACGGCGTGCTCTTCGCCGCAGAGCTCCTGGAGCGCCCCCTCCGTGAAATTCGCCTTGAGGGCCCGGCGGACCTCCTCGGACTCGCGGCCGTAGATCTCGTCGATGAGACGGACCATCAGGCCGTTGACAGGATGACAATCCTCGGGCCTGGCTGACCTAACTGTCATGTTTGACGACCCCCAGCTCGCCGTCGCCGAGAAGTCCCTCGGTTCCCGGCCTGAGCTTGTAGCCCGTTTTCAGCGTGGTGAGCATTTCGTGGCCGGACTTGAAGCCGAGCCGGCGGCCGAAGTTCTCGATGCAGAAGGCCATGACTTCGACGAAGGCGAATCCCGGCCTCTCCACGGCCTCCCGGATGACCCGCTGGAGATGAGCGACGTGGAACGTCGAGGCGCGGGCGAACCAGTGGCGCCGGTTGCTCGTGATGATCCCCTGAATATTGAGCGGAGCGTAGGCGCTCCCGTGGGGCGAGGTCAGCGTCTTCTCCCCGGCCGGCGTCGTCGGCGCCATCTGGCCTCCGGTCATCCCGTAGATCCCGTTGTTGACGCAGATGACGGCCAGGTCGATGTCCCGGCGGCCGGCATGGAGGAGATGGTTGCCGCCGATGCCGACGAGGTCGCCGTCGCCGCTGAAGACGATCACCTTGAGGCGGGGATTGGCCCTCTTGATCCCCTCGGCCACGGGGATCGCACGGCCATGGGTGGCGTGGACGCTGTCGACGTTGAAATACCCGGCCGCCCGGCCGCTGCAGCCGATGCCCGAGACGACGGTCAGCTCCTCCGCGGGCAGGCCCAGGTCGGCCAAAGCGAAAGCGGTCTGCTTGAAGATCGTCCCGATCGCGCATCCCGGGCACCAGGTCGTGGGCATCCGCTCCCACTTGATGTAGTCTTTATAGTCCACGGAGCTGCTCCCGGATCTCTTTCAAGCTGATCGTCCCTCCGAGGACGCTCACGCCCAGGACCTCCCGTCGCAGGATCTTTTGGATCTCGCCCCGGTACTGCCCGTCGTTCATCTCCACGACGACGATCTTGGCGTGCTCGGCCGCGGCGGCCCGGAGCTCGTCTTCGAGGACGGGGAACATCCGGACCGGTTTGAACAGGGAATAGGATTCCCGGAGGTGGCTGACGACCCGGTGCGTGATCCCGAAGGCGACGATCAGCGTGTCGGAGGAAGGATTCTTCTGATAGTCGTAAAAACGATAGTGGGCCGCCGCCTCGAGCATCCTGGCCTTCATCCCGGCATACCACTCCCGGTAATACGCGGTGTCCTTGGTCCGCGGGACGCCGTCTTTCGCCAGGAGGCCGGTGAAATGCCTCCGCCCCTGGCCGAGAGGGGCCAGGGTCCGGGGCCGGACGGCGACCGGGATGGCGTCAAGGTCGACCGTCTCCTGGAGATGGGCGAGATAGCCGTCGAGAAGGAGGATCACGGGACTGCGGGACTCCTCGGCGGCGTTGAAGGCCTCGATCGTGTAGCGATAGCATTCCTCGACGGAGGCCGGGGAGAGGACGATCGGGAGGTAGTCCCCGTGGCTGCCGTGGGCGGCCTGGAGGATATCGCCTTGGGCCGGCAGCGTCGGCATGCCCGTGCTCGGCCCGACGCGCTGGACGTCGACGACGACGAGCGGGACCTCCATCATGTGGGCCAGGCCGATGCCTTCCTGCTTGAGCGACATCCCCGGCCCGGAGGTGCTGGTCATCGCCTTCCGGCCGGCCAGGCTCGCCCCGATGGCCATGTGGATGGAGGCGATCTCGTCCTCGGCGTGGACGAAGGCGATCTCGGGCTCCCGGTCGGCGAGCTCGTGCATGATCTCTGAAGCCGGCGTGATGGGGTAGGCCGCGAAGAACGTCATGCCGGCCTTGAGGGCCCCGCAGGCCACGGCTTCGTTGCCCATGATCAGGCTTTTCATTTCTTCTTCGCCTCGACCTCAATGGCGAAATCGGGGCAGTACTTCATGCACAGAAGGCACTGCGTGCATTTGCCTAAAGACGTCATCTCGTCGTCCTTGAATTCGAGGTTCTTGACCGGGCAGATCGTGATGCAGGTCGAACAATGCTTGCAGTAATCGGCCGTCCAGGCGATATGAGCGTCGATCGGCTTGCTCGGCTTCGGCATCTCAGTGCCCCGGTGCCCCGGGGGGTCCATCGCCCGCCCGATGAAGGCCCATGCGATGGACGCGGTCGGCCTCCCGGACCCTCAGCCGCAGGAACGCGAGGAGAACGGCGATCGAGAGCCAGACCCAGGCCAGAATGACGTAGACGGCCATCCGCTCCTTGGCCGGGCGCGGGGCGGCCGGCTTGTCCTGTTCGGGCGCGGCGGCGGCGGGCTTGAGCGAAGCCTGAGGGGATTCTTGGACACGGGCTTCCAGCCATCCCGAGGCGACGAGGGCGCCCAGGAGCAGGAGGCCCGCGGCCGCGATCGCCCGGCGTCGCCGGCTCACATCAGACTCCATATCGACATCCCTATGGCGTAAGCCAAGCCTGCCCAGGCCAAGCCCGTAATGACCTTCCCTTTCCTCTCGAACGGCCGGTCGTCGATGAACGGAAGGAAGAGGACGGCGGCCATCCCGGCCATCATGACCAGCATGGCGATCAGCTCGCCGTTGAGGCCCAATATCCTGGCCGGGAAGAGCTTGAGGGTCTGGAACATGAACAGGAAATACCATTCGGGCTTGATCCCCTCGGGGGCCGGGGCCATGAGGTCCGCCTGCGGCCCGACCCCCGGCGCCAAGAACACCGCGACGGTCAGGAGGACGCCCAGCAGGACGAACCAGACCCCCGCCTCACGGAGGAGGAAGTTCGGCCAGAAGGGCAGCCAGGGAAGCTTGATCTTGTCCCGTTCCGCTTCGAGCGGAGCGCTCATCCCGTGGCGCTGGACGAGGAAGATGTGGACGCCCAGGATCGCCAGCAGGGCGAGCGGGAGGACGGAAACATGGACGATAAAGAACCGGGTGATCGTGTCGCCCGTCACGTCGTCGCCGGCCCGCATCACCTGGGTGAGCCAGGTTCCGATGACCGGAAGGGCCTTGGGCAAGTTCGTCCCGACCTTGGTCGCCGCCAGCGAGAGCTCGTCCCAGGGCAGGAGGTATCCCGTGAAGCCGAAGGCGAGCGACGAGCCCAGGAGCAGGACCCCGGTGAGCCAGGTGGCCTCGCGCGGCTTGCGGTAGGCCTTGGTGAAGGCGATGCCCAGCAGGTGGGCGAAGACGAGAGCGATCATGAACGTGGCCGACCAGCTATGAACGGACCTGACGAGCCAGCCGAGCGGCATCTCCGTCATGATCCGGACGACGCTGGCGTTGGCCTCGGCCAGCGTCGGCTGGTAATAGAGCGCCAGCAGGACGCCCGTGACGATCTGGATCCCCAGGAAGAGGAGGATCGAGCTGCCGGTGTAATAAAGGATGGTGTGCCTGTGGCAGGGGACCTCTTTCTTGGCCAGGAACGCGGCCACGGGACCGAGCCCCAGGCGATCCTCGATCCAGGCGCCGAGGGCTTTCATGGCTTCATCCCTGCCTTTTGACGATCAACGTGTCGCCTTCGACGGAGACGGACAGCCGGCGGAGCGGCGACGGAGGCGGCCCGGCGACGTTGAGGCCGTTCTCATCGTACCAGCCTTCGTGGCAGGCGCAGTAGAACCGCCTCTGTTCGGCGACGAAGCTGACGTTGCAGTCGAGGTGCGTGCACACGCCGACGAACGCGACGTATTCCCCCGCTTCCGTCCTCTGCAGGAGCCCCGGCTTGTTTCCCCAAGCGAAGCCCTTGACGGTGTGCGGGGCCATGTCCTTGTAGTCCGCGAACGGCACGGTCACCTGGTCCGGCTCGGGCGTCGGAGGAACGATATATTTGAGGAGCGGGCTGATGAAGGCCGAGCCCAAGGCGGCCAGCCAGCCTCCGATGAGACCATTCAGGAAGGCGCGCCGCGAGTAAAGGGATGCGGGGAGCTTCATGGTTTCCGTCCGATGAGACGCTTCCATTTTCCGGCGATGAGCTTTCGCCTCAGGCCTTCGATGCCGTCGGCCGGCCGGACGTCCTTGGGGCAGACATCGTTGCAGCGGAAAACGGTGTCGCACCCCCAGACGCCGTCGGGGCCGTCGACGCGCTCCAGCGCCGAGAACGGACGCCGGTCGCGCGGATCGACGGCGAACCGATAGAGCTTGGCCAGGGCGGCCGGCCCGGCGTAGCGTCCGTCCCGGGTGGCGACCGGACAGGCGCTGTAGCAGCTGGCGCAAAGGATGCACGTGATGTACTGGAAGACGCGCTCCATATCCTTCTCTTCGACCCGGTGCCCGGCTTCGGGGGCATCTCCCTGGGCTTGGAGGAACGGTTCGATCCGCCGATAGGCTTCCCAGAAAGGCTTGAGGTCGACGATCAGGTCTTTGAGGATCTCGAGGTTGGGGAGAGGCTCGATGACGACCTCGCCGGAACCCAGGTCGCTGACCTGGGTGCGGCAGGCGAGGGCGATCCGGCCGTTGATGACCAGGCTGCAGGACCCGCAGACGGCCTCGCGGCAGCTGTAGCGGAAGGAGAGGGAGGGGTCCTGCTGGTCGCGGATGTCCTTCAGCGCCTCGAGGACGGTATCCTGCGGCTTCGGCTCATGCCGGTAGAGCTGGAAATGAGGATGCTCGTCCCGCTGCGGCTCGTAACGGAGGATCTTGAAGATCAATAGGTTCTCTCCTGGGGAGCGTACCGTCCCGCCTTGAGGTCCCGATACGTGATCACCGGACCCTTCTCCGACCGGGTGATGATCGTGTGCTTGAGCCAGGCCGCGTCGTCGCGCTTGGGGAAATCCTTCCGGAAATGGGACCCTCGGGTCTCCTTCCGCTCGAGAGCGCCGAGGAGGATGACCTCGGCGATCTCCAGCATGTGCTCGAACTCGACGAGCACGACCATCTCATGGCAGTACCGGCCGCAGTTGCCGTAGATGAAGACGCGGCGGTAGGCCTCGCGGAGCTCGGCCAGCTCCTCGAGACCCCGGCTGAGCGTCGGAGCGTCCCGGAAGATCCCGGCCGTGTCGCTCATCAGCCGCTTGAGCCGGTTGAGGAGCTGAAAGACGTTTTCCCCCGCGTCCCGCTCGTGGATGGAGCGCATCCTGGACATGAGCGCGCGGGCCGCGTCGGCCGTCTCCCGGTCCCCCTCGACCTCGGCCGGGCCGCCATGGAGGTAGCGGGAGGCCGACTCGCCCGCGATCTTGCCGAACACGATCGCCTCGAGGAGCGAGTTCCCCCCGAGACGGTTGGCGCCGTGGACGCTGACGCAGGCGCATTCCCCGGCCGCGAAGAAGCCCTCCACGGGAGAGGCGCAGGTCGCGTCGACGTCGATCCCGCCCATGGAGTAGTGCTGGGCCGGCAGGATGGGGATCGGCCGGTCGATGGGGTCGAGCCCGGCGAAGTGGATGCAGATGTCTCTGATCCCGGGCAGGCGCTTGAGGATCTTTTCCCGGCCGAGGTGGCGGAGGTCGAGGTGGACGTATTGGCCCTCGAAGCCGTTCCCCTTGTCGATCTCGGTCTGGATGGACCGGGCGACGATGTCCCGGGGGGCGAGCTCCATGGCTTTGGGCGCGTAATCCTCCATGAACCGCCGCCCCTGGGCATTGACCAGGGTGCCGCCCTCGCCCCGCGCCGCCTCGGTGATCAGGATGTTCTTGCCTAAGAGAGAGGTCGGATGGAACTGGACGAACTCCATGTCTTTGAGGGGGATCCCGGCCTTATAGGCCATGCCGATCCCGCTGCCGAAGTTGATGTAGGCATTGGTCGACTTCAGGTAGACCCGGCCGTATCCTCCCGTGGCGAAGATGACCGCCCTCGCCCGGAGGGGGATGATCTCGCCTCCGGCCAGGTCGTAGGCGATGAGGCCGACGAGCTTTCGGTCCCGGACGATGATGTCCGTCACCAGCCACTCCTCGTAAAAAACGATGCCGCGCCGCACGGCCTGCTCGTAGAGCGTGTGGAGAAGGACCTGGCCGGTCCTGTCCGCGGCATAACAGGTCCGGGGGTACCCCGCTCCGCCGAACGGCCGCTGGGCGATCGTCCCGTCGGGGAAGCGGCTGAACGGCACGCCCCAGTGGTCGAGCTCGTACATCGTCGGGATGGCCCGGCTGGTCAGGAGCTCGGCCGCGTCCTGGTCGGCGAGGTAATCGCTGCCTTTGATCGTGTCGAACGCGTGCCGGTCGCAGGTGTCGTCGGCCCCCTCGGGGTGGTTGGCCAGGGCGGCATTGATCCCGCCTTGGGCGGCCACCGAATGGGAGCGGATGGGATGGACCTTCGAGATGACCGCGACCTTAAGCCCCGGATCGGCGCCGAGGGCGGCCGAGAGCCCGGCCAGCCCGCCGCCGACGATAAGCAGGTCGTGCCGGATCATCTCGGCCCCATCTGCTTCGTTCTCGGGATTCGCAGTACTGCAGAGTACAGCTTCACCCCTCGGGCCTCGCATCTGAGGGCCGCCTCGTTTCGTGAATAGGCCTGACTCAATAGTCCCTCGTGTAGTAGATGACGAGGAGGGCCGCCGTGACCAGCGTGCCGAGCGACGTGAAGATCCAGAAGAGGGCCTTTTCCTTGCGCACGCCCAGGTCGATGACGATCGTCCGGAGGCCGTAGAAGGCGTGGTAGACGCCGGCCACGATGAGGAACGTGTCGGTCAGAGGGTTGGTATGGAGGAGCAGGGCCCAATCCGGCTTCTGGGCCTTGGTCATGAGGAAGAAGGAGGTCAGGAACTTGACCGCCAGGAGCCCGATCAGCAACAAACCGGTCACGCGATGGAAGACCCAAATGAACATGGCCTCTTGTCCTTCCCGTACGGATATCCGAACGCCGTGCCGTATATTTTAGTTGATATACCCTATAAAAACAATAGTGATATTTTTTTGGGCGTATTGACTTTGCCGGCCGCCGAGCCTAGACTCTGACCGCAGAATCGGGAACAGGGAGGGCCGACGTGAAAAAGATCGTTCTGGTGTGCGCGGTCGTCGTCTGCCTCGGGGCCGGGAGCTCCCTCCTGGGCCAGCTCACGGGAGCCGAGCAGGGCGAGTACGAGAAGTGGGAGGATTTCCTCAGGACGGCCAAGGTCGTCAAGAGCGACAAGCTGCCGGCGTCGGAGGGCGTGACGACGCCGTATGTCCTGACCCTCGAGAAGGACGGCGTCCAGCACAAGGCTCTCTGGAAGAACGCCATGGGCGACCGGGTCGGCGGCTACAAGGAGACATGGAAGGGTGAGATCGTCGCCTACCGGCTCAGCCGCCACCTGGGGCTCCACATGGTCCCGGCGACCGTCGAGCGGGAGTTCCAGGGCGACCGGGGATCGTGCCAGATCTGGGTCGACGGCTGGAACAACATGGAGACGATCCTCAAGAAGAAGCTCAATCCTCCGGGCATCAAAGCCATGTACTTCAGCCGGGCGCTGTGCCTCCAAAGGGCCTTCGACAACCTCATCTCCAACGAGGACCGCCACCAGCGGAACTACCTGATCATGGAAGACTGGCGGATGATCCTGATCGACCACTCCCGGTCCTTCCGAACAACCAAGAAGTTCACGACCAAGCTGATCTACGACGAGAAATACCGGGAGGGGCCGAACTTCATCATGGCCACGGTGCCCCGGGCCTTCTTGGACGTCCTCAAGGCCCTGACCCCGGAGATCATTCGGACGGCCGCCGGCGAATACCTCACCGACGAGGAGATCGCGGCGACCATGGCCCGCCGCGAACTCATGGTCGCATGGCTCGACAAGCGCATCGCCGCTCTCGGCGAAGCGAAGGTCCTCTACTGATCGGCGGCCGGACGGCTTTACTTCCGCGGCCCCATACCCTATAATTTCGCCAAGAAAGACCCTCATGACCCTCCTCGACGCCCCTCACAATACCCCCCTCCGGATCGTCGATCTCGCCGGCGGCGAGAGCGTCCGGCGCCGCCTCATGGCCATGGGTTTCCACAAGGACGATCTCGTCGAGCTTGACGGCCAAGCCATCCTCCGAGGCCCCGTGCTTGTCCGCAGCTGCCGGTCCGACACGACGGTCGCCCTCGGCCGCGGCGTCGCCCAGAAGGTCCTCGTCGAGCCCGTCCATGAGCCGTCCTGAGGTCCCTGCGGTCATCTTCATCGGCCAGCCCAACGGCGGCAAGAGCACCCTTTTCAACTCCATCGCCGGCCCCAAAGCCGAGACGTCGAACTTCCCGGGCACGTCCATCAAACACACCCACAGCCGGGTCAATATCGAGGGACGCCTGCTCGACGTCATCGACCTGCCGGGCACCTACTCGCTCTGCACGACCGACCCCGCCGAGCAGATCGTCCTGTCGCACCTCTTCGCCGAGAGGCCGGACCTCGTCGTCAACGTCGTCGACGCCTCGACCCTCAGCCGCGGCCTGGAGCTGACGCTCGAGCTGGTCGAGCTCGGCTATCCGATGGTCGTCGCCCTGAACATGATGGACGTGGCCGAGCGGAAGGGTGTCCAGATCGACACGGCGGCGGTCGAGCGCCTTCTCGGGGTCCCGGTCGTGGCCACCATCGCCGCCCACGGGCGCGGCGTCAAGGAACTGCTGGACCGGGCCTTCGCGGCCCTGGAAAAGGGGCAGAATGCGCGGGCGCGCCGGTTCTCGGACGACGTCGAGGAACAGGTCGCCGAGGTCGAGAAGAGCCTGCCGGCGGGCTTTCCCATCGTCTCCAACCCCCGCTTCACCGCCGTCAAGCTCATCGAGACGGCCGGGCACGCCTGCGGCGACTTCCTCGGCGAGGTCGCGCCCGGGCTGAAAGCGGCGGTCGACCGGGTCCGCCGGACGATCGAGGAGCGGCGCGGCGCTCCCGCCTATGAGGTGATCTCCGCCGAGCGGCATCACCAGGCCATGAAGCTCGCCGAGGAGACCAGCCGCGTCCTCCACGGTCAGCGGCTGACCTGGGACAAGAGGGTCGACGCCGTCCTCATGCACCCCGTCTTGGGCTACGTCATCCTGGCGGCCGTCTTCTTGGCCTTCTTCTTCATCATCTTCAAGGTCGGGAGCCCTTTGGAATCGCTCCTTCTCGGGCCGTTCAACAAGCTGAAGGCGGTCCTGGCCGTGCGCTTGGGCGACGGACTCGTCTTCTACCTGGCCGAGGGGCTCATCCAGGGCGTCGGCGGGGGAGTGGCCATCGTGCTCCCGTATTTCCTGCCGCTCCTGTTCCTGATGGCCGCTCTGGAGGACCTGGGCTATCTCGCCCGGGCCGGCTTCCTCCTCGACGCCTTCATGCACCGGATCGGCCTCCACGGCAAATCGGTCTCGCCGTTCATCCTCGGGTTCGGGTGCAACGTCCCGGCCATCGTCGCGACGCGCATCCTCGAGTCCCACCGGGACAGGATCCTGACCTCGGTCCTCATTCCGTTCATCCCGTGCTCGGCCCGGACGACCATTATCCTGGCCCTGGTCGCGTTCTATCTGGGGCCGCTCTGGGCCATGGGCTTTTACGCCGCGAACATCCTCATCGTCGCCGTCATCGGCTGGATCATCAGCCTGTTCCTGAAGGAGCCGTCGCCCGGCCTCATCCTGGAGATCCCCTCGCTCAAGGCGCCGAGGATCGTCTCCATCCTGCGCAAGACCTGGATGCAGGTCTATGCCTTCGTCAAATTCGCCTGGCCCATCCTCATCGGGGGAAGCCTCGTCCTGAGCCTGCTGAGCTATTTCCGGGCCGACCGGTGGATCAACGACGTCCTGGCGCCGCTCGTCGTCAAGGGCCTCGGCCTGCCCCACGAGCTCGGCGTGACCCTCGTCTTCGGCTTTCTGCGCAAGGAGCTGTCGCTCATCATGATGCTCCAGGCGCTCGGCGTGGACTATCAGAACCTCATGACGGTCATCAGCCGGGAACAGCTCGTCGTCTTCACCGTGTTCATCAGCTTCTTCATCCCCTGCCTGTCCACGTGCGCCATCCTGTGGAAAGAGATCGGGAGGAAGTGGGCCCTTGTATCGACGGGCCTGAGCATTACGGTCGCGCTCGCGCTGAGCTGGCTCGTCCGGCTGGTCCTCTGAGCTACTTCAGCTTCTCAAGCTCGGCGCGGAAGCGCTTGTCCTTGAGATATTTCTTGAACGAGCGGTCCGTTTTGGGATCAGGGAAGGTTTCTTTGGGCAACATGTTTCCCTTGTATTGATAGGCCAGGCCGAGGTTATCGAGGGCCCGCTCCGGGTCGCCCATCTCAGCAAATGTGCACGCCAGATTGTAATAGAACATCGGGTACCCGGCGTCTTGCGTGATGGCCCACTCAAACAAGTTTTTGGCCTTGGCGAGCTCGCCGCTGAGGCCGTAGGACATCCCGAGTTGGTCGACGAGGACCCGCCATGAATTCTGGCTGAGCATGGATCCGGGACCCCGCTGCTGGAGGGCCTTTTCATAGTGCGGCACGGCTTTCTGGTAGTCTTTCTTGAGAAAATAAAAACTCCCGTATCCGAAGTCCTCCAGGACCGTCGGGACATACGCCGAGTTGATGGTGATATGGTCCAAGATCGCCTTCAGGGCCTCGCCCCGATAGGGATTACTCAAACTCTGGGCGAGCTCGATACCGACCCAATAATCATCCATGACCAGATACGCGTTTACAAATTTTTGGTTGATCGTTGTCGTGCCGACCTTGGGGAGACTGTATTCGAGGATGGCCATCGGCCCCGATTCGTACAGCTGGGCGTCTTTCAACGAGAAAGGAACCTTTCTGATCTGCCACCAATGATAGTCCCGGCAGGCCTTCGCGCCGCCCTTCTTCCTTGCCTTTTCGATGAATGCGGTGATCGTCGTCAGGGTCCACGGATCCTCGGCGAGGAGCCTAGCCGTGCCCTTCTGGGGATCGATATTCTTGCCCTTGACGGAAAAGTTCGGCTCCTTGATCTCGAGGGCCCAGGAAAGACCGGGCATCGTCAGCACGATCCGCTCGTCGGTCTGTAAGCCATCCGTCCAGGCAGCACTCCAGCTGAGGCATATGGACCCGACGGCAAGGTAAAGGAGGATACGAGAGAGACGGCCGGACATCAACGCCTCCTCCCCAAGGATAGACCACCGTTCCTAATACTGTCAAGGGAGCCGGCGCGGCCGCCTAGGCTTCGACTTCCGCTGCGAGACGCTCGAGGACCCGCGCTGAGACGGCCGTCCCCACCAGCTTTTCCAGCTCGCCGAGGGGCGCGTTCCGGATCGCTTCGAGGCTGGCGTAGCGGGCGAGCAGGGCCACCTTCTTCTTCGGCCCGAGGCCAGGGATACCGTCGAGGACCGATTCGAAGCTCCGCTTCTCGCGCCGGCCGCGGTGGAGGGCGATGGCGAACCGGTGCGTCTCGTCCCGGACCGCCTGGACGAGCCTCAGGGCGGGCGAGGTCCGGTCGAGGCGAATGCCATCGCGAGAGGCCGGAGTGAACAGGATCTCCTCTTTCTTGGCGATGGAGACGAGGGGGAGGTCCGGAAGGCCGAGGGCGGTGAGGGCTTTTTCCGCCGCCCCGAGCTGGGGTTTCCCGCCGTCGACCATGACCAGGTCGGGGAGGGGCGCCCCTTCGTCGAGGGCCTTGCGGTATCTCCGAGTGACGACCTCCGCGAGGCTGGCCACGTCGTTCGAACCCTCGACCGTGCGGACGAGGAACCTGCGGTAGCTGTCCTTGTCGGGCCGGCCGTCCCTGAAGACGACGAGCGAGCCGACCGATTCCTTGCCGCCCGTGTTGGAGATGTCGAAGCCCTCGATGGTGCGGGGTAGAGCCGGAAGTCCAAGGGCCTTTTTCAGCTCCTCGAGGGGCTTCACGCCGCCGGCCTGTCTCTTGAGGAAGGCCTCCGCGTTGCGGCCGGCCATGTCCACGAGCTTGAGGTTCTTGCCGCCGCGCGGGACGATGAGGCGGACCTTGGCCCAGCCGAGGAGCGCCTGCAGGCCCGTCAGGCGCGCCGGCGCCGTCGGGAGGAGGAGCCGGGGCGGAGTTTCGCGGTCCTCGTAGAAACCGCCGAGGAAGTCGGCCAGGACCTCGGTGTCGGGACACCCGGCCGGCGCGTCGAGGGCGCGGGCGGCGGAGTCGCGGATCTTGCCTTTGCGCATGAAAAAGACGTAAGCGGCCGCGCGGTCGCCCTCGCGGGCCAGACCGACGACGTCCTGGTCCTCGAGGGCCGTCGAGATGGTTCCGGGCCGGTCCCGGTAGTCCTCGATCGTCCGCAGGAGATCCCGTACGCGGGCCGCTTCCTCGAACTTTTCCGAATCGGCCGCCTGCCCCATCCTCTTTTTCAGCGTCCGGGCGAGCTCGGGCAGGCGTCCCTCGAGAAAGAGGCAGGCGTTGTCGACGTTCTCGCGATAATCGGCCTCGGAGACGAGCCCGACGCAGGGCGCCGAGCAGAGCTTGAGCTCGTATTCGAGGCAGGGGCGCTTGCGGCCGCGGAAGACGGCCTCCTCGCAGCCGCGGAGGAGGAAGTGCTTGTTGACGAGGTGGATCGAGGAGCGGGCCCGGCCGGCCGGACTGTACGGGCCGAAGTAGCGCGAGCCGTCGGGCTCGACGCGCCGGCTGAAATAGACGCCGGGGTACGTCTCGCCGACCGTGAGCTTGAGGTAGGGGAAGCTCTTGTCGTCCTTGAGCCGGAGGTTGAAGCGGGGCTGGTGCTGCTGGACATAATTGTTCTCGAGGAAGGCCGCTTCCTTCTCGGAGCCGGTCAGGATGAAGTCGATGTCGGCCGTCTCGCGGAGGATATTCCGGACCTTGACGTCGGGGTTGGGCAGAAGATAGGACCGGACCCGGTCGCGGAGCGAGCGGGCCTTGCCGATATAGACGACCTCGCCCGAGGCGCTCTTGAAGAAATAGATGCCGGGCTTGGCCGGGAGCTCGGCCGCCCGGGCCTTGAGCCGTTCGATGTCGGCCGTCTCGCGGAGGATATTCCGGACCTTGACGTCGGGGTTGGGCAGAAGATAGGACCGGACCCGGTCGCGGAGCGAGCGGGCCTTGCCGATATAGACGACCTCGCCCGAGGCGCTCTTGAAGAAATAGATGCCGGGCTTGGCCGGGAGCTCGGCCGCCCGGGCCTTGAGCCGTTCGATGTCCGCCATGCGCCGTGGTCCTGCGTCTATTATAGCCCCAGCTCGAGCTCGCGCTTCTTGAGCTTGGCCAGCTCGTCCCGGTAGGCCGCGGCCTTCTCGAACTCGAGGGCGGCCGAGGCCTCCTTCATGAGCTTGGCCAGCTCGTCCATCCGCTTCTTGCGCCGGTGGGGGGAGAGGTAGATATCCTTGTCCTCGGAGATGCGGGTGTAGTCGAGGTAGTCGCGTTCGTAGACCGAGGTCAGGACCTCGTCGATGCCCTTGACGATCGACTGCGGGGTGATGCCGTTGGCGGCATTGTAGTCCTTCTGGATCTTGCGGCGGCGGGCGGTCTCCCCCATGGCAACCTTCATGGAATCAGTCACGGTGTCCGCGTAGAGGATGGCCTTCCCGGCGACGTTGCGGGCGGCCCGGCCGAAGGTCTGGATGAGCGCGGTCGAGGAGCGCAGGAAGCCCTCCTTGTCGGCGTCCAGGATGGCCACAAGCGAGACCTCGGGCAGGTCGAGGCCCTCGCGGAGGAGGTTGATGCCGATGAGGGCGTCGAACTTGCCCTTGCGCAGGTCGCGGAGGACGTTGACCCGGTCGAGCGTCTCGACCTCGGCGTGGAGATAGCGGACGCGCAGGCCGAGCTCGTGGTAGTGGCGGGCCAGGTCCTCGGCCATCTTCTTTGTCAGCGTCGTGACGAGGACGCGCTCGTTCCGGGCGGCGCGGGCGCGGATCTCGGCCATGAGGTCGTCGACCTGGCCGCGGATGGGCCGGACCTCGAGCTCGGGGTCGGTCAGTCCGGTCGGGCGGATGACCTGCTCGACGACGCGGCCGGGCGATCGGGCGATCTCGAAGGCGCTGGGCGTGGCCGAGACGTAAAGGAGCGGGCCGACGCGGGCGTCGAACTCGTCGAAGTCGAGGGGGCGGTTGTCGAGGGCCGAGGGCAGCCGAAAGCCGTGCTCGACGAGGGTCAGCTTGCGCGATCGGTCGCCGGCGTACATGCCGCCGATCTGAGGGACGGTGACGTGGGACTCGTCGATGATGGTCAGGAAGTCCTTGGGGAAGTAGTCGAGCAGGGTGAATGGCGGCTCGCCGGGGGCGCGGCCGGTCAGGTGGCGGGAGTAGTTCTCGATGCCGGGGCAGTAGCCGAACTCGCGGAGCATCTCGAGATCGTAGAGGGTGCGCTCCTCGATCCGCTCGGCCTCGACGGCCTTGCCGAGGGTCCGGAAGCGGGCGACCTGCTCCTCGAGCTCAGCCTCGATCCCGGCGACGGCCGTGCGGAGCGTCTCGGCGGGGGTGGAGAAGAACGTGCGGGGGTGGATCATGACCGTGTCCAGGGTCTCGCGGACCCGGCCCAGGAGAGGGTCGACGGCCGAGATGGCCTTGATGCGGCCGTCCTCGAGCTCGATGCGGTAGGCCGAGTCCTCGTAGCTCGGAAAGACCTCGACGATGTCGCCCCGGACGCGGAACGTGCCGCGCTTGAAATCGGTCTCCTCGCGCTCGTACTGGACGGAAACGAGCTTCTCGAGGAGGGCCTTGCGGCCCAGGGTCTCGCCGACCCCGAGCGCGAAGCTCATCGCGTAGTAGGTCTCGGGGGCGCCGATGCCGTAGATGCACGAGACCGAGGCGACGATGATGACGTCACGGCGGGCGAAGAGGGAGTTCGTGGCGCAGAGGCGGAGGCGGTCGATCTCGTCGTTGATCGTCGCCTCCTTGGCGATGTAGGTGTTCGAGGCGGGGATGAAGGCCTCGGGCTGGTAGTAGTCGTAGTAGCTGACGAAGTATTCGACGGCGTTGCGGGGGAAGAACCGGCGGAACTCCTGGTAGAGCTGGGCGGCCAGGGTCTTGTTGTGCGAGATGACCAGGACCGGCCGGTTGACCCGGGCGATGATATTGGCCATCGTGAAGGTCTTGCCGGAGCCGGTGACGCCTTTGAGGACCTGGTCGCGGACGCCCGCGGCCAAGCCTTCCGAAAGCCGCTCGATGGCCTGGGCCTGATCGCCCTTGGGCGTGAAATCGGACCTAAGCTGAAATGCGTTCACTCTTTCATGCGGATGCCGCCGGAAAAGCGGGCGCCGTTGGCGATCGATATCTTCGGGGTGATGACGTCGCCGTTCATCGCGGCGGTCTCCGAGATCACGGTCTTTTCACCGGCCCGGACCGTTCCCTTGAGCTCGCCGTGGAGGACGAGGGCGCGGACCCGGACCTCGGCCTCGACCCGGCCGCCCTTGGCCACGGTCAAGGTCCCCGAGGGGAGAGTGATCTTCCCCTGGACGCGGCCCTCGACGAGCATGTCCTCGTGGGACTCGATCTCCCCATTGATGACGACAGACGGACCCAGGCGGGTGACTCCTCCGGCCGAAGGCCGATCGGGATTGACGGACGGCGACGGGCTGGTCGTTTCTTGGGACATTGGGGGCTTCTCCCTCTGTGGCGTTCCATTTGGATTATAAGGGCCGACGGACGGCCTGTCAACGCGCATAAGAAGGGGCCCAGCCGGCCCAGCGCGTTGACTTGTCCGGAGGATGTGTTAGAATCGGTGGGCCTGTGAGCGGGCATAGCTCAATGGTAGAGTACCGGCTTCCCAAGCCGGGTGTTGTGGGTTCGAGTCCCATTGCCCGCTCCATTTTTTTACCAAGAGAGGGTCAAACCTACTTTTTTTCGAAAAAAGTAGGTTTGACCCTCTCTTCAACGCAATGAAAACGTGGCAGTTGATCGTCGAGCCGGAACCGCTCGCCGGGCCCCGGAACATGGCCGTCGACGAGCACCTCTTCAACCTCGCCGCGTCATCCCCCCGGACCTTCCTCCGCTTCTATCAATGGGAGCGGCCGACCGCGTCGCTCGGCTACTCCCAGGACGCCGCCAGGGTCGTCGACTCCGCCTTCTGCGCCGCCAACGGCATCGCCATCGTCCGGCGCATGACCGGCGGCAAGCTCGTCCTCCACCACCGCGAGGTCACTTATTCCGTGGCCTCGGCCGACGCCTCCCTTTTCACCGGGACCCTTCGCGACTCCTATCGCCTTATCTCCCAGGCCCTCCTCCGAGGCCTGGCCATCATGGGCGTCCGGGCCCGCCTCGCCGAGACCTCGCCCCCGGCCTATCTCAAGGGGACCATGCCCTGCTTCGCCTTCCCCGCCCGTGACGAGATCGAGATCGACGGCCGCAAGATCGTCGGCAGCGCCCAGAAGCGGACCGGCCCGCTCTTTCTCCAGCACGGCTCCATCCCCCTCGAGAAGGACGAGGCCCTCCTCGCCGCCGTCTCCCGGCCCGGCGAGTCCGAGGACAGCCTGGGCATGACCTCCCTCTCCGAAGCCCTCTCCCGGCCCGTCGATTTCGACGCCGCGGTCGGCCCCCTCATCCAGGGCTTCGCCGATTCTTTCGCCATCGCGTTCGAGCGCTACGACCTCACCGCCCCCGACAAGGAGGCCGTCCGCGCGCTGGAGGCCGCGAAATACGCCTCCGAGGCCTGGACCTTCAGGTCCCCCGCCTTGCCTCCGTCCTCCCGTTGACATTTGCTCCGTCCGGGGCTACACTCGGCTCCGAAGCGAGGTCGACGCCATGAACGAAGTCGAAGAGCTCTCCAAGCTGGACCCGGCCGGATTTCCGCCGCTCAAGCCGATCCTTCTCGACGATCTCTACCAGAGCGTCGCCAAGAACCTCCATCTCGAGATCGGCCGCGGTCCCGTCCTCTACCTCCTCTCGCCGAGCTATTCGGTCCTCAACCCGACGCCCGACGAGGCCATCACCGAGTTCATCACCCGCAGCGAGCCCCTCCTCGACTACCTCAAGGAGGCCATCGTCCAGAACCTGGCCGAGTATTCCGTCCTCGTCGATATCAGCAGCTATTTCATCGAGCAGAACAGCGGCCTCGTCCTGGCCCGCCTCCGCGAGCGCGACTCCGAGGGCCGGCGCTTCGAGATCAAGTTCTACACCCACGAGCCCAAGGAGCTCCTGTCCCGCTACGAGGACAAGATCTACATCGGCCGGGACTTCCTCGACCTGTTCAGCCCCAACCGCAAGTACTTCGGGGTCAAGGACGCGGTCCTCTCGCTCAAGGCCCAGTTCGAGCGCCTCACCGAGCGGGCCGGGGCCAAGCTCCGGAAGGCCCAGGACCTCGGATCCTACTTCCAGGAGATCGGCGATTCCGTCAACGAGCTCCACAACGAGGGCCTGCTCATCCTCCAGAGCCTGCCGCCGCACATCGATTTCGCCAAGCTTTCGGGCAAGGACCTCATCGAGATCAATGCCCAGTACCGGACGATCAATCACTACGTCATCGAGCTTCACGACACGGTGGCCGAATTCGAGAACCTCCTCCGCTTCAAGGAGAAGTCCGATTTCGTCCGCTACGTCACCAAGTACAAGAAGGACGTGACCAACCTGATCTCCTACTTCAACATCAAGGTCAACGGGGTCATCGCCCAGCGCATCCACGCCTGTAAGACGAAACACAGCTGAAGAATAGGTTCATCTCCCGTTTCCGGGACGTCCATCGCACCGGCTACGAAACGGATATCACCCCTAGCCCCCCGGCCCCCGGGAACCTGTTGAGCGGTCCCCCCGCCTCCGGCGGGTCCCCCTCCGCCACGGGGGTCGTCGGGGTGACACCCGTTGCCGCCTTGCGATGGACAGTCCCGAAAGTTGGAGAAGAACCATAAAAAAAGGCCGGTTCCCGGCGGAACCGGCCGTGCGTGTTGCGCTGAAGAAAATCTAAAACTTACGGGCGGCGGGATCGATGCGGACGTCGTCGTATCGTGTCGATAGGTAGATGAGCGGCGCCGCGGCGTTGGCCGTGAAGGCCTTGACCAGCGACACGCCGTTCGACTGGTCGATGTCGGGCCTTTCCGCGAGCCCCCAGTGGACCGTCCCGCCCTTCGACTGGGCCTCGAGGCGGGCCGTCTCGCCGTCGGGCCAGGCCAGCGTGATCTCCCCGTACTCGTTGCGGACGTCCATGCCGTGCTTGAGGTCGAGCGGTACGAGGGTGATGTGGCCGTTCCGATTGGAGACCCGGACCTCGGCCGAGAAGCCGCCCAGGGCGACCTTCTCATAGGACGTCGTCACGTCGATCGTCCCCCCGCCGATCCCGTCAGCCGTCACGGCCGAGTTTTCCGCCGTGACCAGGAGATCCCCCTGGACGCGGCTCACCTGGATCGGATCGTAGCTGGTGCGGATCTCGAGGTTGCCCCGGACGCCGTCGACCGTCACGGCCGTGTTCCTGGCCGTGATCGCGGCCGGGCCGACGTCGGCGAGATAAACCTTCTCGTAGGACGTGTCCACGGTCACGGCCCCGGCGACGCGCCGGGCGTCGACGTCGACGTTCGAGCCGCGGATATCGGCCTTCCCGCCGGCGTCCGCGACGTCGACGTGAGCGTAGCTCGTCTCGACCCATAGGTCGCCTTCGACCGAGCCGGCCCGGACGTCGCCGTTGCGGTTCGTGATCCGGCATTCGCCGCCGACCCGCTGGACGTCGATGTCATCGTAGCTCGTCTCCACGCGGCAGGCCCCCCCGACATCCGAGGCGAAGACCTCGCCGTTACGGTTGATGACCGTCGCCTCCGCGACGCCGTCGATCCGGACGCTGCCGTAGGCGTTGACGACGCGCACGATCATGGTCCGCGGGACGGTCAGGACGAAGCCCGTCTCGAAGCTCCTCCGGGAGAACTCGTCCCGGTTCGTCGCCAGCGTCAGCTTGTCGGGGGCCGTCGTCAGCGTGTACTTGAGCCGGTCGGCGACCTCCTTCGCCTCCTCCTCGGTCCGCCGCCAGGCGACCTTCTTGAACGTCAGCTCGATCGTCCCCTGGTCCGTGCCGCGGACCTCGACCCAGCCGTGGCCGTTCTCGATCTCGAGCGCCGGCGGCAGGGGCGCCTCGATCGTGCGCGTCTCCTCGGCGGCGTATTCGCGGCTGAACGTGCCGAAGCCGTCCCAGTCCCAATCGCCGTCGATGTTCCAGTTCCCGGTCTTGAACTGGTAGAAGACGAAGCCGGCCAGGATGAGGACGACGACGAGGAGGACTTCCCTAAATTTCATGGCCCTTGTCCGGACCCGGAGCTTCGGAGCGCTCGTTCCTCTCCTTGAGCCCGAGCCAGAGCTTGTTGGCGCCCCAGATAATCAGGATGACCGGCCAGAAACGCCAGACGTGGTCGAAGACGTCGACGTTGAGCTGCTCGAGGAGGATGATGCCGCCGATGATGATGAGGATGATGCCCCAGACGAGGGAGTTGCCCTTCTTAGAATTTGCCATGACGGACCTCCGTTACTTGCCTTCTTTGGACTTGGCCATCGATTCGAGCACGAGCTTGACCCCGATAACGATGACGGCGAGCGGCCAGTAGTCTCCGATCGTCCGATAGAGGATGATCTCGAAGTTGGCCAGGATCAACAGGACGCCGAGGACGATGAGAAAGATCCCCCAGAAGACCGATCCCGAGGAGACCACGTCCCCGCCCATCAGGACGGCTTCGGCCTGCGGCAGGTTGGCGGCGGCCGCGTTGATCGCCTTGGCCGACTGGACGCTGTCGAAGATCTGATAGAAATAGAAGGCCGCGATCAGCAGTCCGAACATCAGACCGCTGCCGCCGTGAACAATGGCGTTGATCAGCCCGAAGAGGATGAGCAGGTGCAGCAGCGCCTTTTTCCACTGGCCGTTGTAGAGGGCCCCGACCCCGATGGGGAAGATGACCGACAGGATGCCGGCCAGGCCCGGCGACTTCATCGGCCTCTGCGGAACGACGATCTTTTCTTCCATGATTCAAACCTCCAATGGCATGGTTATTGTTTTTTCTCGTCTCCCTTGAGCAAGCCCAAGGTGTTGAACGACTTGACGACGTTGGCCGACACGGCCTTGATCTCGCCCTTGAGGCCGCCGGCGTCGGCGTAGAGCTTTTCGACCGTGCCGACGCCGCGGTGGAACTGAACGTCGATCGCTTTGCGGATGCCGCGCCCTTCCGGATGGAAGAGGACGAAGGACAGGACGATGAGCAGGCCGGTGGCCGCGGCGTAGACGGGCTGAAGGGCCGGCCGTCCCAGCCAGTCGAAGAGCGGCTGAAGGAGGCGCTTCTTCGCCCGCCGCGCTTCCGGGATGGCGTAGAGCCCGGCCAGGAGCTGCGGCGAGGGCTCGACCTCGGGGAAGGCGGCCGCGGCGGCCAGGGCCTCCCGCATCAGGGCGGCCAGCCCGGAGCACTCCGCGCACCCGGCCAGGTGGGCCTCGACTTCGGCCTTCTCGGCCGCGGCGAGGTCCCCTTCGAGATAGGCCGACAGAAGCTCTTCGATCCGTTCGCAGGTCATCATGAGACGTCTCCTCGGCGGTCCCGCAGGACCTGGGCCAGCTGGAGCCGCGCCCGGTTGACGCGCGACTTGACCGTGCCCAGGGGCAGGCCGAGGCTCTCGGCGATCTCCTCGTAGCTCCGGCCCTGCAGGTCCCTCAGGATGATGACCATCCGCATGTCCGCCGACAGGCGACCGAGCCCTTCCCAGACGAGGGCCTTCGTCTCCTGGGCGACGAGGCTCTCCTCCGGGCCGCTCCCGGCGGCCTGGGATAAGACGCGCTCGTCGAATTCGTCGCGCTGCGTCTTTTCCCATTTGGTCCGGCGGTACTCGTCGATGAGGTGGTTCTTGGTCAGGGTCAGGAGCCAGGCCGTGAAGTTCTTGCCGAAATCGTATTTCGGCAGGGCGCCGTGGAGCTTGAGGAAGACCTCCTGGGTCCGGTCCTCCGCCTCCTCGCGGCTCCCGCAGAACTGATAGGCCATGTTAAAGATCCTCCTGGCGTAAGCGTCCACAAGGGCTTTCCAGGCGATCTGGCTGCCTTCCAGGCAGTCCCTGATGGTCGCTTCCAAATCCACTCAATTCACCTCGGTTGACGGAGTCGGATGGGGGAAAGTTCCATTCCCGGCCCATTTTCCTTCAAATCCGCCTATAATAAAAGGGGTGGAAATGTAACTCTCTCGGGGAAATCGAGGTTGTAAGAGAGCGAGGATGGACGAACAAGAGCTGATCCGGCGCGTCCAGAACGGCGACGAGGAGGCGTTCGGCCAGATCATGGGCCTCTACAAGGACAAGATCGTGAATTATCTCTATCAGTTCTCGGGCGACTACCAGAAGGCCGTCGAGCTCGCCCAGGAAACCTTCGTGCGGGTCTATTTCAAGGCCGGCAAGTACCGGCCGATCGCCCCGCTCTCGTCCTGGATCTACACGATCGCCTCGAACCTGGCCAAGACCGATTGCCGGCGCTCGAAGAAGATGGCCACGGTCTCCCTCGAGGACATCCCGAACAACTACTCGAGCGGCACCTATTATGAGGACCCCGCCGACCCCGGGCTCGTCCGCAACCTCCGCGAGGCCCTGGACGAGCTCCACCCCCGCTACCGGGTCCCGGTCGTCCTCAAGGACATGGAGGGCTTCTCCCAGGAAGAGATCGCCCGGATCATCAAGCGGCCCGTCGGAACGGTCAAGGCCCGCATCAGCCGGGGTAGGGAACAGCTCCGGCGCAAGCTCGAAAAGGCCCGCGACGGCGGCTCTTTCGCGGGCGAGAAAGAGGTGAGCGAACATGGAAGGGCATGAGCAACTCGCCAAGATGATCAAGGTCCAAGCCCCCGCGGGCTTCGAAGGGGCCGTCCTGGCCAGGCTCCCGGACGCGCGCCGCGAGCGGGAACGGGCCCGCCGGGCGCTCTACCGCTACGCCTTCGCCGGATCGGCCGCCCTCGTTCTCGCCGGCTTCCTCGTGTTCGGCCCGGTCACCTTCGAGAAGGACACCGTCCTGACCTACGCCGAGCGGGAGGCCCTGTCGGCGACGCCGGAGCAAGGCTCGCGGTCCCGGATCGTTCCCGTCTTCGAGACCGTGGACTATGCGTCGGAATTCCGCAACGTCCGGTCCCAACCCCCGACGGTTTACATACTGGAGCAGGTTTCCGAGTCCCGATCTTCGGAAATCATTTATTAGGAGGATGGATCGCCATGATTAGGATGTTCAGACCGGCCCTCGTGGTCATGGCTACCCTGGCCGTCCTGGCCCCCGCGTTCGGGGCGGAGACGTCCGGGGCTAAGGGTATCGCCGGCGAGCCCGATATCGCCGACATCGCCAAGCGCGTCTTTCCCTCGGTCGTCCGCGTCGAGGTGGTGAACCATTCCCGCCGGGTGGCCACGGGCGTCGTCATCGAGAAGGGCGGCTACATCGTCACCACGGCCCTCATGTCCCCGCGCGAGGGCAAGATCACCATTACGACCTCGGCGGGAAAGACGGTCGAGGCCGAGTTCCTGGGCTTCGACACGGAGACTCAGATCGCGCTGCTCAAGGCCAAGGACGCCAGCCTCCCGGCGCTCGCCCTCGGACGGGCGGCCGATCTCTCCGCGGGCTCCTGGATCGCCGTCGTCGGCGTCTCGCCCGAACGGACCGCGGCCGTGACCCAGGGCATCGTCAGCTCCGTCGCCGCGGACAAGATCCGGCTCAACGTCTGGGTGACCCCCGGCTCGAGCGGCGGCCCGGTCGTCGACGCGAACGGGCGTCTGGTCGGGCTCCTCCGCGGCATTTACATGGAGGAGAGGCCCGTCGTCTTCCAGTTCCGCGACAGGGAGCAGGCGGGATCCGGCATGGTCCTCAGCAATCGCGCCGAGGCGCCCTCCTCGGGCATGGCCCTGGCCGTTCCCGTCGATATCGTCCAGGACGTCACCGGCCAGATCAAGGAGAAAGGCAAGGTCGAACGCGGCTGGCTCGGCGTCGGCATCGGTCAGAGGGCTGAGGACGACCGGACCGTGATCGCCTCCGTCGATCCCGAGAGCCCGGCCGAGCTGGCCAAGCTCCGTCAGGGCGACATCGTCCTCAAGATCGGGGACCGCGACGTCACCAGCCCCGACGTGCTGGTCGCCGAGATCCGCAAGAGGAAGCCCGGCCAGGACGTCGCCCTCGGCATCGAACGGGACGGCAAGCCCATGGAGGTCAAGGTCAAGCTCGGCGAATACCCCGAGGACGAGGCCCTCCGGGAGATGGAGATCCGCTTCCCGGGCCTGTTCACGCCGGGCGGGCCGGATGTGACGTTCAAGCCGAGGCCGGGCGCCCCGGAGAAGACCCCCAAGCAGGCCGTCCCGAGGTCGCTCACCCCGGGCATGCCCGGGTGGGCCTTCGAATCGAGGAAGTACATCGGCGTCTACTGCAACGCGCTCAACGCGGAGCTGGCCGAGCACTTCGGCGTCAAGGAGGGGACGGGCCTCATCGTCGCCAAGTTGACCGCGGACGGTCCCGCGGAGAAAGCCAAGATGCGGGTCGGCGACGTCATCGTCCGGGTCGACGGCCAGGCGGTCGAGACCGTTGACGAGCTCATCGACCTCATCCAGGATAAGCCCAAGGGCACCAAGGTCAAGATCGAGTTCGTCCGGGACAAGAAGGCCATGACCGTCGAGGTCGAAGTGGCCGAGGAAGAGAGCGGCGGTCCGCTCGGGCCCGACAGCTTCCAGGACTTCCTCGAATCCTGGAGGGGCTACACCGACGCGTTCCGGAACGAGCTCAAGAACTGGAGCTCCGACGAGCTCCCCGGGATACGGCAAGGCCTGAAGAACCTGACCCTCAAGGGTGGTTTGCGAAGGATCTGAGAGACCTGCTCCGGGTCTTTAGGGGACATGTACCTCTGGTACGTGTCCCCGTTTTTACTCGTGTCCCCGCTCTTTTTTACGGCTCTTCTTCTTGCCCCAGCCACTTTTTCTCGAGCCGCTCGAGCTCTCCGGCCGGGAGCTTGGCCTTCCCCGCATATCCCTTGAGATCCCGCTGCCGCAGCGCCTCGTAAAGGATGACGGCGACCGAGACCGACAGATTGAGGCTCTGGACCATGCCCAGCATGGGGATGCGGACGATCCTATCGGCGAAGGCCAGCGCCTCCTCCGAGATGCCTTCGGATTCGCTGCCGAAAACGAGGGCGACGGGCCGGGCGAGATCGACGTCCGTGTAGAGGACCGAATCCTTCCGGAGATGCGTGGCCAGGATCTCGTAGCCGGCCCTCTTCAAGGGCTCCAGGCACGCGGCCGGCGTCGCGTGGACGCCGATCTCGAGCCACTTGTCGGCCCGGGTCGAGATAGCTTTGTTAGGCCGCAAAAGCTCGGGGTTCGGGGCGATGAGGTCGAGGTTGAGGATGCCGGCCGCGTCGCACGTCCTCATGACGGCGCTGGCGTTGTGGGCGATGGTCACGCCCTCGAGAACCACGCGAAGGTCGGCCTGGCGGTGCGACAGGACGCGGGCGACCTTGGCGATCCTCTCCGGCGTCGGCATGGAGGGAATATATCACAGGGAAATCGGGGAGGGAAATCGGGGACATGTAACGATTCTCTGGAATCGGTACGTGTCCCCGATTTCTGCGGGTGTCCCCGATTTCCTGGCGGTCTGTCTTGAAAACCCGGGCGACTTCCCCTATAGTTATCGGGCCGCGCCGGTGTGGCGGAACTGGCAGACGCGCGGGACTCAAAATCCCGTTCGGGGCAACTCGAGTGTGGGTTCGATTCCCTCCACCGGCATGCCTTATCTCTCTGGAATGTCAGCGAGTTACGATGAGCCCTGACCCTCTCATCATCTCCTGTCCAAAACCTAGCGAGGCCTTGCAAGAGTCCATCTGGACATGTATACAGCGAAGACTATCCTGTCCAACGGTAACAAATCCCGGCAGGCAACATCATGGGGGGTTCGACCCGGGGACATCCGGGGCTTCGGCTGGCCCGGCGCCCAGCGGCTGTCCGGTTTCTCGGGGCGGCATGCCCGCCCTGCGGCTCGCATCCATGGCGCGGGACCGGCCCCGTGTGGCATGAAAATTGCGAGTATAATAAGACAAGGATACTGGTTTATATACCATTCTGCCGGCTTCCGAGGAGAATTACGAAAGGCCTGGCTATTGAGACTCCGCGTTCTTAAAACCGACGGCGCTCCCCAGATCAGAACGTCCGGGGCGGGAATGCACGACCCACCCTTCCGTTACGAGTTGCTGAACCTGGAGCAGCTGCGCGACCACGCCCGCGAGCTGGCACGATGGCAGAAGGTCGATCCGCGAGGCGGGCGGAACACTTTGCTCGAACGCCTCGACGAGAACAAGTGCGAGCTCCGCGAGGTCTACGACCTTGTGGCCAGGGCTGCGGCCGAGGGCCGGCACATCGCGCCTGCCGCCGAATGGCTTATAGATAATTTCTACCTGATCGAACAGCAGATCCGTATCGCGCGGCTGCACCTGCCGCGCGCTTATGGCCGTCAGCTGCCCCGGCTCACGAACAAAGGATCCGAGGGCATCCCGCGCGTCTACGACATGGCCCTCGAGCTCATCTCCCATGTCGACGGCCACGTCGATGCCGAGAGTGCCGCGAGCTTCGTCGGCGCCTACGAGAGCGTGGCGCCGCTGAAGCTTGGCGAGCTCTGGGCCTTTCCGATCATGTTGCGGCTTGGGCTGATCGAGAACCTGAGGCGAATCGCCGGCCTCATCGCCCTGCAACGACGTCACCGGGACTTGGCCCTCTCCTGGGCCGAGCGCATCATTCGGACGGCCGAGAACGAGCCCCGCAAGCTCATCCAGATCCTCGCGGACCTCGACCGGACGCAGCCGCCGATGAGCGCCGCGTTTGTCCAAGAATTCTACAGCAAGCTGCAGGGGCGCGGTCCGGCGCTCGAGATCGTTCTCGGCTGGATTGAGCACGAGTTGTCGGACCAAGGCCTTACGACCGATCAGATCATCAAAACCGACAGCCATGAGCAGGCCGCAAGCCAAGTGTCCGTGGCCAACAATATCGGCAGCCTGCGCTTCCTCGGCGCTATGGACTGGCGCGAGTTCGTTGAGAGTCTTAGTTTGACCGAGCAGGCTCTCCGGCGGGACCCTATCGGCGCCTATGCCCGCCAAGAATTCGAAACCCGCGACCGCTGCCGGCATGCCGTCGAGGACATCGCGGTCCACAGTCCGGCCTCAGAAGAAGATGTCGCCGGCGCGGCGGTCCTTCTGGCCGCCGAGGCGCAGCTGGCCGCCCCCGACATCCTGCAGCGGGCCCACGTAGGCTATTACCTCATCGACGGCGGCCGCCGCATCCTGGAAAAAAAGGTCGGCATGCGCCGGAGCCTGAAGCGCTTGGTATCGAGGCCCGGGAGACGCGTTCCCCTGGTCTTCTATCTGGGACCCGTCGGAGTCGTTTCGGGCCTGGCGGCTGGGGGTCTTGCCGCGCTCGCGAAGCATTCCGGGCTGGACGGCCCCCTTCTCTGGGTGCTCGTGGTGGCCGCCCTCGTCGCCGCATCTTCGGCGGGCGTTTCGCTGACGAACCTCTTCGCCCTCAGGATGGTCCGGCCGAAGATGCTGCCGCGCATGGATTTCTCCCATGGAATCCCCGCCGAGCATCGCGCCATGGTCGTCGTCCCCAGCATCCTGACCGATCCTTCCGAAGTCGCCAGCCTCCTCGAGGACATTGAGATTCGCTACCTGGGGAACCGGGATCCGAACCTCACTTTTGGCCTTCTGACGGATTTCCCCGACGCGGCTCAGCAGGAGATGCCGGGAGACGAAGAACTGGTCGGCCTGGGCCGGGCAGGGATCCGGGAGCTCAACGAGAAATACGCGGCAACCGACGGCCGTCCCGATGCTTTCTACTTCTTCCACCGGAGGCGAGTCTGGAACCCTCACGAGCGACTCTGGATGGGGTATGAACGCAAGCGCGGCAAACTGGAACAGTTCAACGCCCTGTTGCGGGGTGGCCCTCTCGAGCCTTTCCAGGAAATCGTCGGGGACCTGTCGATCTTGCCTAACATCAAATACGTGATCTCGCTCGACCGGGACACGCACCTTCCCCGGGAAAGCGGGGCCAAGCTCGTCGGGACGATGGCCCATCCCTTGAACCGGCCCATCTATGACCCGGCGAAAGGCCGGGTGGTCCAGGGCCACGCGGTCCTCCAGCCGAGGCTTGCGGTGAAGATGACCTCGGCCAACCGCTCGATCTATTCGCGATTGACGGCCGGAGACGCAGGCATCGACCCCTACACGCGCGAAGTGAGCGATGTCTATCAGGACCTATTCGGGGAAGGCAGCTATTGCGGCAAGGGCATCTATGACGTGGATGCGTTCATGAGCGCCACAGGGGGGCGGTTTCCCGAAAATCTCATCCTAAGCCATGACCTCATCGAGGGCTGTTTCGCCCGCTCGGCGCTGGTCACCGATATCGAACTCGTCGAGAACCTCCCGTCCTCTTATGTCGCTGACGCCGGCCGGCGGCACCGCTGGACGAGGGGGGATTGGCAGATCATGGGCTGGATCCTCCCCTGGCCCAGGAATGCCTCGGGCCGCCGGACGCGCAACCCGCTGACGCCTCTCTCGCGATGGAAGATCTTCGACAACCTCCGGCGGAGCCTTGCGCCTCCGGCCTTGTTGACCGTCTTCGCGGGCGGCCTTCTAGTCGCTCCCCGCCTCTCGCTTTGGTGGACGCTCTTTCTTTTGTCTGTCTTGATCGTCGGACCTCTCGTTTCGACGCTCCTCGACTGCCTGGCCCTGCCGCGCGACCGAAACCGGCGCGCCCATTGGAGGAGCGTTTTCGAAAGGTCGTCGCGCCGCTTGGCCCAGACGGCACTCGCCCTGGCCTTCCTGCCCTACGATTCCCTTGTTCTTCTGAGCGCCCTCGTGGGCTCGAGCTTCCGCCTGGCCTTTTTCCGCTTCAGCCGCCGGAAAATGTTTCTCTGGTATTCCCGAAGCTCCGCCCGCCGGAATGCCAAGCGCCGTCCGCACGAGTTCTTGATTGAAATGGGAGTCGGGCCGCTGACGGGGGTGGCGCTGGCCGCCGTTCTCTATTCGGCTCATCCCGGAAACCTGTGGGCTGCGGCGCCGGTCCTGGCAGCCTGGCTCGCCGGACCTATCATCGGCTGGTGGATCAGCCGGCCGTTATCGTGGGGCGTGCTTCCGCTTACCGACTCCCAACGGCTTTTCCTGGGGGGCCTGGCCCGCCGCATCTGGGCTTATTTCGAAGAGTTCGTGGGAGCCGGCGACAACTGGCTTCCGCCCGACAATTTCCAGGAGTCCCCCGGCCCCCTCGTCGCCTCGCGGACGTCTCCTACGAACCTCGGCATGAACCTCCAGGCTAATCTGGCCGCGTCTGACCTGGGCTACCTCAGTTGCGGCCGGTTCCTGGGGCGCACGGATTCGTCCTTGACCGCGATGGAGATGCTGGAGCGTTTCCGCGGCCACTTTTTCAACTGGTACGATACCGTGAGCCTGAGGCCGCTCCGGCCTCGATATATCTCCACGGTGGACAGCGGCAACCTGTTGGGAAGCCTGATGATTCTGCGCGCCGGCCTGGCGGAGCTCAAGACCCGGCCCATCCTGCCGGCGGCCGTGTTCTCCGGGTTGCGCGATGGCGTTGAGGCGGCCGCCTCGGCCATGGCCTTCCCGGCGGCCGTCGTTGCGCGGCTCCTCGAAGATTTGCGCGGAACGCTGGCCCACCCCGACGGTTCTCTTGCGTCCGCCCTGGAATTGCTCGAGCGCGTCCAGTCCAAGGCCGGGGCCCTGGCCGCCGCGACGGTTTTCGACGAGGATTCTGCAGCCCTCCAGCTGGCCGAAGCCTTGGAACGCCAGGCGAGAGACTGGAGGGAAGATCTCCTCTTACTGGTCCCCGACCCGGGGTCTTTCAAGGAGAATCCTTGCCTTCTGGAGATCGCCCGAAAGCCGGGCGCCTCGCCCGAGGCCGCAGGGCGCCTGAGGCTGATCGAGGAGCTCGATGGGCGGGCGGCCGCGATGGAGAACATGAATTTCGATTTTCTCTATGACCGCGGCCGGGACCTACTGGCCATCGGCTACCGGGTCGACGATCATCGCCGCGATCCGTCCTTCTACGACCTCCTCGCCTCGGAAGCGAGGTTTTCGAGCTTCGTCCTCATCGCCCGGGGCCTGCTGCCGCAGAAACATTGGTTTGCTTTGAGCCGGCTTCTGACCAGGGTCGACGGCGGATTGGCTCTGCTCTCCTGGAGCGGTTCGATGTTCGAGTACCTCATGCCTCTGATCTGGATGCCCATGGTCGACCACACCCTCCTCGACCAGACCTACAGGGCCGTGGTGGACCGCCACGTGGCCTACGGGCGAGAGTGCGGTATCCCTTGGGGCATCTCCGAATCCTGCTATAACGCCGCCGATTCGAGCCAGACCTACCAATACGCCGCGTTCGGCGTCCCGGGTCTCGGTTTCAAACGGGACCTCGGCGAGGACCTCGTGGTCGCGCCGTATGCCTCCATCCTGGCCTTGATGGTGTCGCCCGGAGACGCCTTCAAGAACCTGCGGCGGATGGCCGACAACGGCTTTCTCGGCCGGTACGGCTTTTATGAAGCCATCGACTACACAGCCTCCCGCCTACCGCGGGGAAAACCGTTCGCCGTCGTCAAATCCTTCATGACCCATCACCAGGGGATGAGCCTTCTGTCGCTCGAGAACGTCCTCCTCGGCGGAATCATGCAACAGCGCTTCATGTCGGATCCCACATCGAAAGCGACGGAGCGGCTGCTTCACGAACGCGTACCAACGGTCGGCCCCACGCTCCAGCCTCGCGAGTCGGAAGACAGGGCGCCGGCGAGGACCGCGCTCGAGTCTGGGACCGAGAGCAGAATGCAGGTTTTTACTGACCCGAATACGCCGGTCCCGGAGGTGCACCTCCTGTCCAACGGATCCTACCACGTCATGACGACCGCCGCCGGAGGGGGTTACAGCCGCTGGCACGATATGGCCGTCACCCGCTGGCGCGAGGATTCGGCCTGTGACAACTGGGGGACGTTCATCTACCTGAGGGAGCCCGGCGGCCCGAGTTGGTCGGCGGCCTATCAGCCGACGGTCCGCTCGCCAGCTTCATACGAGGCGGTTTTCGCTTCCGCTCGGACCGAATATCGCCGCCGCGACGCGGGCCTCGAAACGTATACAGAGATCACCGTTTCGCCGGAGGACGATGTCGAGATCCGCAGGCTTCGGATCTCCAACCTGTCCGACAAACCCCGACGGGTCGAGGTCACAAGCTACGCCGAGGTCGTTCTCGATGCCTTGAACGCCGATCTGGCTCACAGGGTTTTCAGCAACCTGTTCGTCGAGACGGAGATCGTGCGCGACCGCCAAGCCCTGCTCTGCCATCGGAGAATAAGGCGCCCCGACGCCGAGCCCGCGTGGATGCTCCATTTTCTGGCGGCGGTCGAAGGCGGATCCGGCGAGCCGTCCTATGAGACGGACCGGGAGAAGTTTATCGGCCGGGGCCGCTCGGTGGCCGACCCCATCGTGCTGGACCCGGTCGTCGGCGATCCGCGGGAGAGTCCGCTCTCGGACAGCGAAGGCGCGGTCCTTGATCCCATCGTCGCCGTGCGCCGGGTCTTTAGCCTTCCACCGGACGGAACGGCGGTGGCGCACATCGTCTCCGGCATGGCGAGTACACGCCAGGGCGCTCTCGCCCTGGTCGATAAATACCGGGATCCCCGTTTCATCGAGCGCGCCTTCGAGATGGCGTGGTCTCACAATCAAGTGCTGCTGCGCAACCTGGGAGCAAGCGAATCCGACGCGCGAGCCTATGAGCGGCTCGCCGGCTCGATCCTGTTCTCCGGCAGACTCCACCGGGCTTCTCCGAATACCATCGCCAGCAACAGGCTCGGTCAAGCGGGCCTATGGCGGTTCGGCATCTCCGGAGACCTGCCGATCATGCTTGTGCGCATCCGCCATGCCCACGCCCTCGGCCTGGTGAGGAGCGCCCTCAAGGCCCATACCTTCTGGCGGTCGAAAGGTCTGGACTCCGACCTGGTCGTGCTCAACGACGACTTTTCCGGATACCGTCAGGCCTTGCAGGAGGAGATTCTGCGTCTGATCCACGGCGGACCCGAGGCGCACTCGCTCCACAAAGCGGGGGGGGTGTTCGTTCGCCGCGGGGAGGAACTCTCGGAGGAAGAACGCGCACTCTTTCAGTCCGTGGCCCGGGTCGTTCTGACCGACGCCGACGAATCACTTTCTGCGCGGGCGGAGAGAAGTTCACGGGGCGAACGCCTGCCGCCCGCGTTCACGCCGATGCGACGGGAGGCCGTCGAGGGTCCGATGCCCCTCCTGCCCCGGGAACGCGTCCTCGGCAACGGGCTGGGCGGCTTCACGCCGGACGGTCGCGAGTACGTCATTTCTCTCGAGCCCGGTCAGACCACACGGGCGCCTTGGTCCAACGTCATCGCCAGCCCCAAGATCGGCACCGTCATCAGCGAAAGCGGGGGGGCTTACACCTGGGTCGAGAATGCCCACGAGTTCAGGCTTACGACCTGGCACAACGACCCGTTGAGCGACCCCTCCGGAGAAGCGTTCTACATCCGGGACGAGGAGACCGGGCGGTTCTGGTCGCCGACACCCCTCCCCGCGCCGGGCGTCAACGGCTATGTTTGCCGGCACGGCTTCGGCTACAGCGTCTTCGAGCATTATGAAGCCGCGATCTATTCGGAGTTATGGATCTACGTGGCCGTCGACGAACCAGTCAAGTTTGCGGTCATGCGCCTGCGGAACCATTCGGGACGGAAGAGGCGCATTTCGCTCACGGGATTCTGGGAGCTGACAATGGGCCAGTGGCGACACCTGAACCAGATGCATATCGTCACCAGCTTCGACCCAGAGGCTGAAGCCGTGCTGGCGCGCAACCCCTATGCCCAAGGTTTCTCGGAACGGACCGTGTTTGCCGCGGCCAGCGAGCCGAACGCCTCGCTGACGGGGAACAGGACCGAGTTCATCGGCCGCAACGGCTCCCTTCGCTCGCCCGCGGCGATGCGGAGGTCCGGACTCTCGGGGAAAACGGGCGCGGGGCTGGATCCTTGCGCGGCTCTGTCGGTCGTTATCGAGCTCTCGGAAGGCGAGGAGAGGGAGGTCGTTTTTCTCCTTGGCGCCAGCCGCGGCGAAGAAGAGGCACAGCGGCTGGTCAAGACGTACGGCGGCGCGGCGGCGGCGCGGCAATCCCTGCAGGCGGTCTGGGATCGTTGGAATCGACTGCTCGGGGCGGTTTATGTGGAATCGCCCGACCAAGCCTTTAACGTCCTCGTTAACGGCTGGCTGGCCTATCAGGTGATCAGCTCCCGGTTCTGGGGTCGCAGCGGCTATTATCAGTCCTCGGGAGCCTACGGGTTCCGCGACCAGCTTCAGGATTCGATGGCGCTCCTGGACGGAGCTCCCTGGCTGGCCCGGGAGCAGATTCTTCTCAGCGCGGAACATCAATTCCGCGAGGGGGACGTCCAGCATTGGTGGCATCCGCCCTCGGGACGTGGCGTCCGCACGCACATCAGCGACGATTCTCTCTGGCTGCCATACGCCGTTTGCCGGTACGTCAAGGCGACCGGGGACAGCGGACTCCTGGACGAACAGCGGCCGTTCCTCGAGGGGAGGCCCGTCGATCCGGGGGAGGACGCCCGTTTTGACCTCTGGCAGCGCTCAAGCGAAATGGGGTCGGTCTACGAGCACTGTGTGAGGGCCATTAAACGGGGGCTGACCTTCGGGGTCCATGGCCTGCCGCTCATCGGTAGCGGCGACTGGAACGACGGGATGAACCTGGTCGGTCGCGGCGGCCGCGGGGAAAGCGTCTGGCTGGCCTGGTTCCTTTTCGACGTCCTTAGCCGGTTCGCCGAACTGGCGGACGCGAAAGGTGACGGGGAGTTCGGCGTCGTCTGCCGCAGGCAGGCCGAGACGGTTCGACAGAGCGCTGAGACCAACGCCTGGGACGGGCGGTGGTATCGGCGGGCCTATTTCGACGACGGCCGTGCGCTCGGCTCCGCCGCCAACGCGGAATGCCAGATCGATTCCCTTCCCCAGAGCTGGGCCGTTATCTCGGGGGCCGCGGCGCAGCCCAGAGCCCGGCGGGCCATGGAATCCGTCGTCGAACGCCTCTACCTTCCTCAGGACGGACTCGTCAGGCTGCTCGACCCGCCCTTCGACTCCTCAGCCCTCGAGCCCGGCTACATCAAGGCCTATCCCCCGGGGGTTCGAGAGAACGGCGGCCATTACAGTCACGCGGCAATCTGGGTCACCCTCGCCTTTGCGATGCTGGGCGATAAGAAGCGGGCTTGGGAGTTGTTCGGGGCGCTCAACCCCATCCGGCACGCCGATACGCCCGGGAAGATGGAGGTCTTCAGGGTCGAGCCCTATGTCATGCCCGGCGATATCCTTGCCGCGTCGCCCCATAGGGGACGCGGTGGCTGGACCTGGTACACGGGTAGCGCCGGATGGATGTACCGCCTGGCCGTGGAAACACTCCTCGGCCTCCGGCTCGAGGTCGACAAGCTATGGCTCGAACCCTTGCTTCCCGACGAATGGGAGAGCTGCAGGGTTCATTATCGCTTCAGAGAGACGTTTTATCACGTCACCTTCCGGCGCGTCGGCGGGCCCGGGGACAGTATCGTCCGCGTGTCTGCAGACGGCCGCGATTCCGGGGGGCCATTCATCCCCCTGGCCGATGATAGGGCCGACCATCAGGTGGAGGTTCTCCTCGGTGCTTAACGCCCAGTCACCGAACCGACGATTCTGGCCTATTTGGCCTTGACCAAGAAACGCTCAAGGAAAGCTCGGACTCAAAATCCCGTTCGGGGCAACTCGAGTGTGGGTTCGATTCCCTCCACCGGCACCAGGTTTCCCTTTAAAAATAATCGTAGATCCTGACCTTCAAGACGATCTTCAAGATAGAGTTGGTCAGAGCGATCACTTCGCCGATGGCCCAGGCGGGCAGAAGGACCCGGTACTGGAATCTCCGCATCTTGTCGTAGGGCCTATCCTTGCCTTTGATGACGAGGATCAAGAATACTGCGATGAAGCCGAACATCCCCAGCGAGGCCGCCGCCATATGTGTCAGGAAAAGGACGCTGTCCCAGGGCACGTTGTGCGGTCCGGGGAGCTGGGTCGTCGGGGTCAGCTTGAACGAGGCGGTGAAGGCCGTTGCGATATCGAGCAGGACGGCGATCCCCAGCCGGGCCATAAACGGTTCTTCCCGGCGGTAGAAGCGCCGGCTGGCCACGACATAGAAATAGAGGGTGGCGGCCGCAAGGACGATGTTGATCAGAACGGCCACGGCGTTTAGGTCGACAGTTTGGCCAGCACCTCGCGGATGACCCGTTCCCGCTCCTTGAGGTTGTCCTTGTACTCGTGGTTCTGCGTATGGTGGAGCTCGGAGCGGATGTCCTCGAGCTCCTTCTCTAGGAGGCTCTTCACCATTTCCCTTTCCAAGAAACTCAGGTCGATCGGCATCTGCCCCTCCCGTTCCCGGATTGTCTACTTGGAATATAGGCTGAAGGGCCTTCCTTTACAATAGCCCCATTTGACCTGGCCGCCCCCTGGTGCTATCCTGCGGTCAGCCCGTTCGACAGGGGGGAAGGCGCCCGGCGCACCCCTCCACTCGGACTCCCGGCCCGAAATGCCGACTAAAAGGTTGAGTCCCTATAATAAAGGAGGTCCTATGTCCAGAAACCGGATAGCCATCCTGACCGTCGTTTTCGTTCTCGCGGCGTCCGTGCTCGCCGCCGCGGAGGAGATCCAGCTGAACGCCCTGATGCTCCGGGACGGGAGCTCCATCGACCTCTATTTCGTCAAGACGAACCGCGCGCCCAACAAGGCGGCGATGCAGGCCTCGATCTCCTTCTCCGGAGGGCAGACCACGGTCAAGCTCATGTTCCAGAAGATGGAGCCGGCCGTGCTCTTCGCCGGCGACATCTCGGCCTACGTCCTCTGGGCCGTGACCCTCGACGGCTCGGCCGAGAACCTCGGCGAGGTCGTCGTCGACAAGAAGAACGCCTCCGGCTCCCAGCCATATTTCACCGGAAGGAGGAACTTCGCCCTGATGGTCACGGCCGAGCCCTTCTCCACGGTGAACCGGCCGACCGACCTCGTCCTCTTCACGTCGAGCCAGACGAAGGCCATCAACGTGCAGTACACGCCGTTCTCCTTCAAGAACTTCTCCGAGGACGCCAAGCCGGCCCTCCCGTCGATCGCCATGTTCCAGTACAACGACGACACGCCCGCAGCCGTCCGGCAGGCCGCCAAGGCCATCGAGATGGCCGAGAAGCTCAACGCCGCCGAGATCAACCCTAAGGCCGTCGCGGGCGCCAAGGCCGCGTATGCGAAGGCCCTGGCCGCCAAGTCCAATAAAACCCAAATGGCCGACCAGGCCCGGGCCGCCGCCCAGCTGGCCTCCCAGGCCATCAAGGACACCCTCAAGGTCCGCGCGGAGAAGGCCGCAGCCGAGGCCGAGGAGAAGCGCGTGGCCGAAAAGGCCGCCCTCGAAACGCGCGCGACCACGGCCGAAGGAGAATCCGCGCGGATCGCCGAGCAGCTCCGGGAGGTCGAGATCCAGCGCCAGGCCCTGGCCATCGAAACCTCCAACCTGGCCAAGCTAGCCGAGAAGCTGACGAACGAGAAGAACGGCATCGCCGCCGAGCGCGACGCGGTCCGGGTCGAGCGCGACGCCGTCGCGGCCGAGCGGGACCGGGTCGCCGCCGAGCGCGAGGTCATCCGGAAGGAGCGCGACGAGCTGGCGAACATGCTCAAGAACGCCTTGTCGTCGGTCGCGGAAACGACCGATTCGGCCCGCGGCGTCGTCGTCAGCCTCTCCGGGATCCTGTTCGACGTCGGCCAGGCGACGCTCAAGACCGCCTCGCAGATCTCCGTGGCCAAGCTGGCCGGCATCCTCATGGTCTTCCCCCACATGAACCTGAGCATCGAGGGCTACACCGATGCGACCGGCTCGAGAGAGACCAATATGAGACTGTCCATGGAGCGGGCCCGGACGGTCTACGAATTCCTGATGGTCCAGGGCATCTCGAGCGACCGGATGAAGTACCAGGGCTTCGGGCCGGAGAATCCGGTCGCGCCCAACGATACCGAGGCCAACCGGTCCCGGAACCGGCGCGTCGAGGTCGTCCTCACCCAGGCCAGGCGCTAGCCTGACTTATTCATAAAAACGCCCCGTTTTTTTCTCCATCTCCCGTTTATTAGGCGTTTTTACCCTCCGGGCGAACCGATCCAGCCCCATCTGCTTCGTTCTCGGGGTTCGCAGTACTAAAGAGTACAGCTTCACCCCTCGGGCCTCGCATCTAGGGGCCGCCTCGATTCGTGAATAAGTCAGGCCGGCCGG